>Ga0209024_1001141_pt1 | contig 26051 bp, 30 predicted proteins | sample AutmiccommunBRH5_FD_187380 | JGI IMG/M metagenome (GOLD analysis project Ga0209024, IMG submission 187380) | Deep subsurface microbial communities from Mt. Terri, Switzerland - Autotrophic microbial communities BRH/5 (SPAdes) (version 2) | ecosystem: Environmental > Aquatic > Deep subsurface >...
TTCGACCGCGCGGCGCGCAGCGTGCTCGATGACGAGGAGGGGCCATGTCGGTAGAGGAACGCGACCCGCTGACCGGCCACCAGACGACCGGCCATGAATGGAACGGCATCACCGAGCTGAATACGCGCGTGCCGCGGATCATCTGGTGGTGCATCGGCATCACCCATGTCTGGGCGCTGGTGATGTGGATCCTGCTGCCAAGCTGGCCGCTGGTCACGACCTATACCAAGGGGCTGCTTGGTCTCGACCAGAAGGAGCTGGTGCGGGGCGAGTTGGAGGTTGGCGAGCGCTACCGCGAGCATTGGGAGGCGCAGCTTTCGGCTGGCACGCTGGACGAGATCCGGGCTGAGCCGGCGCTGATGGAGGTGGTCGCGGCAAGCGCGCCCCGGCTCTGGGGCGACAATTGTGCCGCCTGCCACGGGCTTCTTGGCGTCGGCGGGCCGGGCTTCCCCAGCCTGATTGACGACGCCTGGCTCTGGGGCGGCAGCGACGAGGCGGTGCTGCAGTCTATCCGCGTCGGCATCAATGCGGCGCATCCCGACACGCAGATTTCCGAGATGCTGGCATTCGGCGAGACGGAGATCCTGACGCGCGACCAGATCCGCACGGTCGCGCTTTACGTGCAGTCGTTGTCCGGGCTTGCGGCCCCCGAGCCCGCGGTGCTGGCAGAGGGCGAGACGATCTACATCGACAACTGCTCAAGCTGTCATGGCGAGGACGCTGCCGGGCTGAACGATCTGGGCGCCCCGAACCTGACCGATGCGTTCTGGATCTATGGCGGCGACTCCCAGACGCTGTTCGACACGATCTATGGTGGCCGGCGCGGGTGGATGCCGGCCTGGGAGGGGCGGCTGAGCGAGGCGCAGCAAAATATGCTTGCGGTTTACCTGCTCGACGTCCTGCCGGGCGCGGAATGACCGGGGCCCTCCAGCGCGTGACCCGATCGCGGCCGTTCTGGATCGGCTTTTCCGTTGCGGTCGTCGCTCTTGTGGCGGCGGCAAATATCCATCTCGTCTATGTCTCGCTTGCCTCGCAACCCGCCTGTGTTCCGCACCTGCAAGCCCCCGATGACAGCGGCTCGGCCTACCGCGCCGCCAAATCGGCCTGTTGAGGGAGAAGATCATGGAAACGCGCTCGGCCATTCCCAAGGTGGTGCCTCCCCTGCCGCGGCCCAATCCCAGGGCGCGCGCCTTGCCGCGGCGGACGGCGGTTCACTGGCTGAAGGCCGGCTGGCGGGATTTCCGCACCGACCCGGTTCCAAGCCTGTGCTACGGGCTGGCGGTGTTTCTGGTCTCGGCCTTTGTGGTCTGGGGCATGTTCCGGTTCGAGGTGGACTACTTCTTCCTGCCGGCGCTGAGCGGCTTCCTGGTCCTCGGCCCGCTGATCGCCACCGGACTTTATGAAAAGAGCCGGCGGCTGGAGGAGGGAAAGCGGACCGGCCTTGGCGCGATGATCTTGGTGCGGCCGGCCTCGGCCCATCAGGCACTGTTTCTTGGCCTGCTGCTGTTGCTGCTGTTCATGCTGTGGCAGCGGGCGGCCTACCTGCTCTATGCACTGCACATGGGGGTGCGCCCGTTTCCGGGCTTCGATGACCTGTTGCCGATGATCTTCACCACCTGGATCGGTTGGTCCCTGCTGGTCACCGGCAGCATCATCGGCGGGCTGTTCGCGGCCTTCGCCTTCGCCATCGGCGTCTTCGCCATGCCGATGATGCTCGAAGAGCGGACCGACGCCTTGACGGCCGGAGGGATCAGCCTGGCGCTGGTCTGGAACAACCTCGACGTCATGCTGGTCTGGGGCGCGATCGTCGTCGGGCTCTTTGTCGTCGCGCTCCTGACCGGGCTTCTGGGGCTGATCGTGATCTTTCCGGTTCTCGGCCACGCGACCTGGCATGCCTACCGCGCAATCCGGGTCAGCCGCGGCGAGAGCGTGTTCTTCCGCCCAGAATAGCGGAGGCGGTGCTAGCCCTGCCGGTCGCTTTCCTCTGCCCCGCCGGCTTTGCCCGCGTCAGGCGGCAGCGGTTGATCATCCTCCTGCAGCACACGCTCCGCCGCGCCGCGAAGATCGTCATACTGGCCGTTGCGCATGCTCCACAAGAACGCGCCGAGGCCGACCAGGCCAAGCAGGATGCTCGTGGGGATCAAGAGGGCAAGGACGCTTATGTGGTATCACCCTTCGGCAAGATCGTGGTCAGGGAAATCTCTGATCTTGCCTATTAGGCTACCAAACGGATGCAACCAGTCAAGTGTTCCGCAATGGTCACTCAGGTAACCGCCAGCGTGTTGGGCCGACGGCGATCGCCAACGCAAATCTACGCACTCCGGTGACCTGAGCACCAGTGGCGGGGCTTGGCATCAAACCCCGCAGGCGCTTTGTCCGAACGACGGACAGCAGGCACGATTCCCCCATCTTCCCGAACCTCTACCGCAACATCATCCCGGATCAACCAGATCGGGTTTGGGTCGCGGACTTCACCTACATCCGTGTCGTGGCGGGGTTTTGCTACCTGGCGGTCATCCTGGATGCCTGCAGTCGCAAGGTCATCGGCTATGCGCTGTCGCAGCGTCTCGACACGCCCTTGGCACTTGCGGCCCTGCACTCAGCCCGGGCCAACCGAAACCCTCCCGAAGGCTGTCTCCACCATACGGACAGGGGCTGCCAAGGCGGATTCAACCGGTCGTCGCAACACCCCAATTTTGGAGGTGTGGATGACGACGGGAAGACGAAAATCGGAACGGTCGACGCGGCGCAAGTTATCCTCGCCAGGACGGCCGCCTGTCTGGCAGCGTGAGAACCTGTGTCGGTTCTGGCGGGGGATCGCGGCGGGTCTCTCCAGTGAAGAGGCCGGTGTCGAAGCCGGTGTTTCTGCTCCTGTCGGAAGCCGTTGGTTTCGGAGTTCTGGCGGAATGCCTCCCACACATCTGGCCCCATCTGCACCGCAGCCGACGAGCCGCAATCTCTCCTTTGCCGAGCGTGAAGAAATCGCCTTGGAATGCGCGAGGCGGACCGGGGTGCGAGCCATCGCACGCAAGCTGGGGCGTTCGCCCAGCACGATCTCCCGTGAGATCAGGCGCAACTCCGCAACCCGTGGCGGCGATTTCGATTACCGCGCCCTCACCGCGCAGTGGCACGCGGACCGTGCAGCCCAACGCCCGAAGGCCGGCAAGCTCGCGACCAGTCCTGCCTTGCGTGACTACGTGCAGGATCGGCTCGCGGGCCTGATCTCCACGCCGGACGGCATCGCTTTCGATGGGCCTGTCGTGGTATGGAAGAAACGTCGGGCGGTGCACCGGCAAAGCCGACGCTGGTCCTTGGCATGGAGCCCGGAACAGATCGCGCAGCGCCTGAAGGTGGACTTCCCCGAGGACCCGACCATGCGCATCAGTCACGAAGCGATCTACCAGGCGCTCTACATCCAAGGACGCGGGGCCCTGAAGCGGGAGCTCTCCACCTGTTTGCGCTCTGGCCGGGCACTGCGTCTCCCACGGGAACGCGCCCGGAACCGAGGCAAGTCTTTCGTCGGGGACGCGCTGATGATCAGCGATCGCCCGGCGGAGGTTGGCTACAGGGCGGTGCCGGGCCACTGGGAAGGTGATCTCATTCTCGGTCTCGGCAGCTCGGCGATCGGCACCCTGGTCGAACGAACCACGCGCTTCACGATGTTGCTGCATCTGCCGCGGATGGAGGGTCATGGCAAGGCCAAGTCCATCAAGAACGGCCCGGCTCTTGCCGGTCATGGCGCTGAAGCCGTTCGAGATGCCATCGCGGGCACCATCATGGAACTGCCGGCACACTTGCGCAGATCACTGACCTGGGACCAGGGCGCCGAGATGGCACAACACACCCGGCTCCGGATCGAAACTGGTCTCGATGTCTACTTCTGCGACCCACAAAGCCCCTGGCAGCGCGGCAGCAACGAAAACACCAATGGTCTGCTCCGCCAATACTTCCCCAAGGGAACGGACCTAAGCCAGCACGGTGAGGACGAATTAAGAGCCGTCGCCCATGCGCTCAACTCGCGACCACGCAAGACACTCGGCTGGCAAACACCGGCGGAGACACTCGACCGGCTGCTCAAACTGGATATGATCGAAGGTGTTGCGACGACCGGTTGAATCCACCCAATACGCATCTCAAACCTACCGTGATGCCATTCAGGCCGCGGGTCTGCGCGGTTCCATGAGCAGCGGCGGAAACCCCTATCACAACGCGCAGGCCGAGAGCTTCATGAAGACGCTGAAGGTCGAGGAGGTCTACCGGGCCGGATACGAGACCTTCGCTGATGTGGCTGCCCGCTTGCCCGTGTTCATCGAGCAGGTCTACAATTCGAAAAGACTGCACTCCGCCCTCGGCTACCGAACCCCCGAGGAATTCGAAACCCTATTCGCCCGCAAGGCGGCTTAGTTCGGATGGCCCCCGTGGTCCAGCCCGCGGGGTTCACTCCATACCCGGCTCAGTTCTGGGTGGAAATCAACAGTAGAAGCGCTCGATGTAGTTGAACACGTCGGCTCGGGCCTCGTTGCGTGTGCGGTAAACCTTGCGGGCGGTTCGTTCGGTCTTCAACGAGGAGAAGAAGCTCTCCATCGCACCTCCCGCGCGAAAAAGCGGTCGCCTTCTTGAGGATGTCACGCTCCGCCCGGAGCCGGGCGACCTCTTTCTTCAGGGCTGCAATCTCGGCCAGATCGGCCCGCGTCTGCCCATTCCCGGGAAAGGCCGCAGCAGGAGTTGCGGTCAGCTCCCGCATCCAGCGGCGCAACACGCTCTCCGCCACATCGAGGTCACGCGCGGCCTGCGCCACAGCGACACCCCGATCCGTCACAAGCCTGACGGCCTCGATCTTGAACTCGCGGCTGAACTTCCGTCTCGTCATATCCACTCTCCAGTTCCTTGATCACGATCTTATCTTCGTGTCCACGAAACCGGCAGCAGCTCAGATCTCGGTCTCGCCCTTCGGCGCGGAGTAGAACGAAGAGCGCGAGATCGACAGCAGGCGGCACTGCGCGCCCACCGACAGCACAGGATGGTCGCGTTCGATCATCTTGCGCCTCACTTCCCGGTCCAGGGCTTGAGCTATCGCGACAGAAAATCGTTGGCGACGGCCAGTTCCCCGATCTTCGCGTGCAAGGACCGGACCGTCTCCTCATCGACCTCGGCAGCCTGCGTTCTGCCGCCGCGCTCGAAGATGTCAGACGCCCCCTCAAGCCGCGCGCTCGCCATTGTCCTTGAACCAATGGCAGACTATGGCTCGCTCCACTGATGGATCATCGTCAGATGCACGCCGTATTCGGCGGCCAGTTCCGACACCGTGCGCTCGCCCTTCACGGCCTCCAGCGCCACACGAGCCTTGAAGCCCGCGTCATGGTTCCTGCGTTTCCTCATGTCCTGATAGACCAGCAGACGTCAGATCGTAGCTTCCGTCACTGTCCGATCTTCGGGGGTAGCTCACACCGCTCCACTCCCGGGATCGTCGTCGGCCGTCGCGCTGTACCGTCGGTGGTCACGCGCCTGCAAAGCTTAGAATCAAGGCCCGCGATCTTCTCGGCCAGTCCAGCAATCTGGTCCAGCAAGAGGCGGGCGAGGTCGCGCACTGCGGCAGGCAGCCTGCCATCATCGCCGTCGATGACTGACGCCAGGCGCCGGACATGAATCGGGCCGGTGGGGGTCACGTTGCCCTGCTCAGCCAGATGTGCCCGCAGCGCGTTGATCGTCTGTGTTCGCTGACGAACCAAAAGGTCGCCGGTCCGGTAAGCCATCGCCGCTGCCAGCTGCGCTTCGCTCTTTACAGCAACGAACCGCATGGTCGGTCGCGATGCCGCTTCGGCAATTGCCTCGGCATCCGTCATATCGTTCTTTTGGCGCTTCACGAACGGCTTCACATAGGCAGGCGGGATCAGCCGCACCTCGTGGCCGAGATCGCCGATCGCCGGGCCCCAATGATGCGCGCTGGCGCACGCCTCCATCGCCACCAAGCAAGGCGACTGAGCCGCCATGAACTTCAGCAGCTGTGCCCGCGACAGCTTGCGGCGGAAAACAACCGAACCGTCAGCCCCGCGCCCTGCGCCTGAAACACGTACTTGGCCAAATCCAGGCCGATGATGCTAACCTCTCCCATGGACGCTCCCCTCTATAGCGGTGCTTCAACACCCGCCCCCATGGCACATTGATGCCGCCGGGGTGCGTCCACCCCATCGCTGACGCTTACGATCTAGATCGTTCTGACCTGCTTTCGCAGCCCGGAAGGGTTAGGCATCAATTCCGGTTTCAAATCGTCTGTTTCCAAGGGGGCAGGGCAGCCTCCGCGCCTGAGAATGTCGACCTATCAGCCATACTCCGCAATGATCTCCCGGGTGGTCTGAACGGCTGCGGCCAATTCAGCTCTGCCTTGCTCCATGAGGCCCAGTTCTGACAGGTCGAGTGAAAGCTGCCCCGGGCCAGTGCGACCTGCTGCTACGCGCGCCGCGCGGCCATGTGCCCGAAACGAGACCCTTGGCGTCACCTTCTCCGCCTCTACCGGTCGTGCCTCGGTCGCGCTTGATGCAGCCAAGGCCGAAGCATCGATACGCTGCGCCCCCGCAGCTGCTCGTACCTCCTGCAGTTCCAGCTTCAGCTTCTCTACGGTCTCGCGGGTCTCGGACATTTGCCGATCGCGCCGCAACCCGTCCTCATCAGGATACGGGAAACTCCCGGTCTGACCCGCGTGAAGAACCTTCAGCGCAGGGTCCTCAAAATACTTGATCCGCCGCGCCCGGATCGGCATCTGCGCGTCGATGACGAGGATCACCTCGTCCAGGTCCATGCGCCGGGCCTGATCCTCGGTCAGAAGCGGCGTGTCCTCGGTCCGCTCGGAAACGCTCCTGCCTTCAAACGGGTTGCGCCCGACGGCGCGCGAACGGGTCACCACACGCTTTGTGGTCTTGCCGACAGCCTGGCTCAGCTCCTCGATGGTCTTCTGCTCCGAGGGGGTGAGGTAGAGCTTCACGCCCGCGCCACCTTGCAGCGAACGGCGGGTGTTCTCGCCGTAGATCTCGTCCAGCGCCGGAATCGTCTGGGTGACGATGGCGAGGTTTCCGCCAAAAGAGCGCAGCGTCTTGATGCTCTCGGCGACGATGGGCATTTTTCCGAGCCGGTCAAACTCGTCGAGCATGATCATCACGGGCCAGGGTTCGTCGTCCCCGGGTTCCTGCGCCTGCAGCGATGCGATCAGGTCCGAGAAGAACAGCCGGATCAGTGGGGCCAAGGGGCGGATCATCTCCGATTCGACCACGAGATAGATCGCGTGCGGCCGCCGCCGGATATCCCGGAAGGAGAAATCCGAGGTCGCGGTGGCCGCGTCGATGGCGCGGTTGTCCCAGGTGTCGAGACCCGAGGTCATGAGGAGCGAGAGGTAGGAGGTCAGAGTGTCATTGTTGGTCGAGGCCATGCGCTCGAAGATCAGCTTGGCCGACGTGTTCTTCACCTCCTGCGAGCGCTTCAGGTATTCCTTCTGCTTGTCGCCGCCGGAGGCGGTGATGCGGTAGATCTCGCCGATGGTCGGCACTCCGCGCTCGAAGGCCAGAAGGCCGGCCGCCACGAAGAGGTCGATGCCGCCTGCCAGAAGGCCGTTCAGCTTTTCGTTGTCGGTCTGCAGGAAGAGTTTGCCGGTGAGCTTCAACTCCATCTGTTGGCGGTCGGGGTTGGTCATGGCCGCGATGCGCGCCAGCGGGTTGTAGCGATGCGTCGGGCGGTCCCAGTCCGTTGGCGCGAACCGGAATACCTTGTCGCCCATGCTGGCGCGGAAGCGCGAAGTCTCGCGGAAGTTCTCGCCCTTCACGTCGAGCACCACGGCCGAGCCCTTGTAGGTAAGTAGGTTCGGGATCACGAAGCCAACGCCCTTGCCCCGGCCCGTCGGGGCCACGATCAGCGCATGCGGGAAGGTCTTCGAGACAAGGAAGGGGCGCTTCGATTTCGGGGGGCCGAGCTTTCCGAGGAGGAAGCCGCCGCCCGGCTTGGCGAAGAAGCCGTTGCGCTTCATCTCGGCCTTGGTCTGCCAATGCGTCGTGCCGAAGCGGGTCAGCGCCTCGCCCAGAAGCGTGACGCTCAGCATGAGCGCGGCAATTCCGAACCCCGCGAGGATCAGGTTCACCCAGAGAAAGTCCCGCGGGGCGCTGACGCCAAGACCACGGTATTCCCGCGCGAGCAGGGTGACGTCGAAATGCTGCGTCGACAATCCGTACCGAACGGTCAGATACCCCGTGGCCACAACATAGCCGGTGGCGAGACCGACCAGCGTCAGGCTCAGGATCCCGCCTGCGATCTTCCCCTTATCCATGGGTGATCCCCTTCTCGCCATGCGCCGCGGCGTGACGCGCGCGCTGCGCTTCGATCTGTTCCTCGGCCAGGGCATCCAGCACCCGCTCCATGGCCGGGCCATGGGCCGTCACCTCGCTGCTCTCGAGATATGCCTTGGCGAGTTCCAACTGCCGCAGTGGGTCCTTGCTGAACTTGTCCAGCACCTCGGCGTTACCCGCGCGCAGCGCCGCGATCGCCTCAGGCGTCAGGCTCTTGTCGATCTGACGGGCCAGGCGCTGCTGCTCCGCCTCTGACATCGGCACCGGATCGTTGGCCTCTGCCCGGCGCAGATACTCGCCGACCGCAGGCGTCATCTCTTCGAGATAGCGGCGCTCAGCATGGTCTTGCCGCGCCCGGCCCTCGATCTCGAGGCTGCGCTCACTGATATAGGCCCGTGACGCCCCTTCGGCACGAAGGTGACCGATCTCGCCCTGGATGGCCGCCTTGAGATCGCCGTCCGGCATTTCCGCGCGATAGCGGGCGATGGTGCGAAGCTCTTCAGTGATGGGACCCAAGCGTTCAGACGGATCGCGCAACGCAAGATCCATGTCGCCGGCATGAAGCGTGCGGTCCTCCTCCTCGACGGCGAACTCCTGCGGCTTGCGACTGTCGGTGATCTTGTCCCAGGCCATCGAGGCCAGTTCGGAATGATCGGGCGATCGCTGTGCATAGGTGTTGAAGGCGGCGCGAGCCTCTTCCACCTCGATTGCGCCCGCCCTGCGCACCGAGGGATCGTCCGAGAACGGATGGTCGAAATCCGTCCGGCGGAACTGGGCGACCAGCTGCTGGAAGTCCTGCCGCTCCGAGGAGGCAAAGACGTCCGGTCGCTCGTCAGCGAGATCGCGTTCCCGCAGCGTCAGATGATCGGCGAGCGAGGTATCGGTGCCATCTGCCTCCACCACATCGTCGACCGCCCGCAGGATGCGCGCATCGGTCAATGCATCCCCGAGGCGGACATGAACGGCCTCCAGCCGGTCGAGCGCTTCCTCGCGATCCTCGCCCTTCTCCAGATCGAGGTCGCCGGTCTTGGCGATAGCGCCCAGATCCTGCGCCAGCCACTGTCGTTCGAGCGCTGCATTGCCCGCACCCTCCCGCATACGGGCGGCGACCGTCTCGGGATCGATGCCGGTGCCCTGCAGCGCCTCGGTCAGGCGCGCCTTCACCACATCGTCGTCGAGGCGCGCCATCTGGTCCTCGCGCATGTTCGCCCGCGCATAGACGCCGTCCCGGGACGGGGCGTCGAGCAGCGCGGCCGAGCGATCCCCGAGCGGGTTAAGATGCGCGACCGAAGCCAGGACATCGGTGAGCTTGCGCTCGATCTCCGGCCGCTCCGCGGCGGGCGCCCTGTCGATCACCACCTCGATCTGGCGGATGTTCTGGGAAAACTCGGTGATCAGCGTGTCGAACGCCGTTTCGTCTTGGGACATGTAGATGGCTCCGTCAGATTGGACCTGACCGCCACTGGCAAGGATGCTGCTGGCCCGCTCGAGCGCCTCGGCCACGTCATCGAAGTTCGACCGGGACGCCTCGACCGCCAGACCCCGATAGGTCAGCACGTTACGCGCAACCGTGTGGAGCGCTGCGGCCAGATCGGCACCTGTGCGCTGGCGCTCGACCGGTGGCCGACCCTCATCGCGGGCCTTGTAGACTTCGTCGATCTCGGCGCGGTAGGTCGTGACCCCCCGGTCGAGACGCCGTGTCGCCTCGAGCCGGATCCCGTGGACCTGCGCCGCCTCGACCATCGCCACCCGGAAGGCGTCGTAGTTGAAGTGGTGATCCTTCCCGAGAAAGAACATTTCGCCATCCTTGCTGCGGCGGTTCAGAACGACATGCGCATGTGGATGTGCGCGATCTTGGTGTATTGCAGCAATATAATCGAATTGCGACCCATTACCTTGAAAGAACCGCTCGCAGACCGACTCAGTGATCGCGCGCACCTCCTCGCCACTGGTGCCGACGGGAAATGCCATCAGGAGATGCGAGGTATGGCCGAGCTTTGGGCTGTGCCGCTCGCCCCACTGGTTCTCAAAGCGCCGAACGACCCGCTCAATCTCGGCCCCGGTCAGGGTCTTCTTGCCATCATGGGTGCCACGGCTGTCCAGGATGTGGCTCGACTTGGTGGTCAGGTAGGTAAGCAGGGCCCGAAGCTGCACGCCAGTGTGACAGCCTCCTTTAGAGATCGGCTTGAAGATTGCCGGCGAATAGCCCCGCGCAGCGCGGACCATCTGCGCATTCCTGGCGAGACCGTGCCAGCTGCCGGAGACCCGGCTCCAGTCGCGGTCGAATAGGGCGGGCCCGACACCGCGGGCCTCACTCCGCGCCATGCTCGGCCACCTGCTCCGTTTCCTGCCGCGCCAGACCGGCGAGGGCTTTGGTGACCTCGCGGTCCAATGTCCGGCGACGCGCACGGAACATCTCCTGAATCTGATCCGCCATGTCGAAGACGAACGCCGCGAGATCGCGGATCTCGGCATGGCTGGCGGGCGTGTAGGGCAGCCGCTCCCCCTTGAGCTTCGCCTCGTTCAGGCGGCGCGCAACCTGGTTGACGTTGTTGCCGACCCGGTTCAGGGCCGCGCTCAGCCCTCTGAGCTCATCCGTCATGTCCTCATCCGGGCGCAGAATGTCATCGGCAGCCAAGATCAGGCAGCGCAAGGCGCCCGAGCGATGGGCGATGCCGCGCCGCGCGAGGGCCGCGTCGAAGCCTCGAAGGTCGCGGTCGGAGACCCGCATGGTCAGCACGCGGGTGCGGCTGTCGTTGGCCGATGCGGCGGAACGGCCCCGGCCGAGCACGTTGTAGACCGTCTTGGGCGAGACCTTCAGGGCCGCGCTGATCGCACTGACCGAGACGCCTTTCGCCCGCTCCCGGACGATCTGACGGCGCTCCTGATCGGTCAGTCTGCGACTGCTGCCCATGTGAAGTATACGTTCCTATTTCTTGCCAACTTCGTACAAGCCCGCCTTCTCCCAGCACAAGCGGAGAAGGCATCAAGGGCTTGTACTCAATGTAGAAAATAGGCCCCGCGGGCCGATTTGACGTCTTCTGTCAAACGCAGCGCGCAACGCGCTCAATGCAACGCGTCCCGCGTTACCTGCACCGTGCATCGCGTCCAATGCAGGTGTCTTTCGCGCCCCGCAGCACGTCTTCTGGCAAGCGTCAAATGGCACGTGTAGCCCGCATCGCGCATGGCGCCGGATGCGTCCTGTCCCGCGCAGGATGCATCGCGCTCTGTGCGGCGCGGACTATGGTGAATGTCGCATGTCGCCTGTCGTCTGGGGCCTGCCCCCCGCCGTCTGGATGACGACTTCTGTCCCGCGCGCTGTGCTTTCTGCCCCGTGTGCGATGCACCGTGCGCCCCGCACCCCGCGTCTGGGACCGCGCATCCCGTCTTCTGCTTGACGCCGTCGCACGGGGAGGTTAGCGACATATCTACCTCTTTGCCGCAGTTCAGCACTATTGCAGAAAGCAGCTCCCCATGCCGAACGACAATCTCGTGGTCATCGCCGCGATGGCCCGGAAAGGGGGAAGTGGCAAAACTACGCTCTCGCGCGCCCTGATCAGCGCTGCCGTTGCCGCCGGGCGTCGGGTCCTGCTGATCGATACCGACAGCACCGGTGTGCTCGGCACCTGGCACAGGCGGGCAGAGGCGGCGGGTCTCGGCTCACCCCTTCTGCGTTCGGCGACCGTCGAGACCGTGGGTGCCGTGGAGCGCTGGATCGAGCAGGTCTATGCGGCGGACTCGGCGGATTTCATCTTCATCGACACAGCGGGCGTCGGGGCCGAGTGGTCAGACGGGATCGCAGTTCTGGCCGACCACATCGTCACCCCGGTCATGCTCTCGACCTCGGATATCGATGTCGGCGCGCAGACCGCCGACTGGTTCGAAAAGCTCCGCGCCCGCGTCGATGACCCCGCAAGCCTACCCCGTCACCATGTCGTGCTGAACATGGTCGATCCCAAGACCACGCGCGCCGATGCCGCCCTGATCGAGACAGCGATTGCACGGTTTCCGGTCGTCGAGACCGTGATGATGCGCCGCAACGTCTACAAGGAGATGGACGAGAAGGGCCTCCTGCACGCCGTGGCGCTGCAGAAGCAGGCCGATCCAAACCCGCTGATGCGCCCGCATGTGCGTCATGTGGTCGAAGCCCTCGAAGAGGCGACCGACATCCTCAACAACATCCTGGCGGCGTGAGGGCAGGGCGGTGAGGAAGAAAATCCCGACCATCACCCGGCCCGATCCCGCCTATGCCGCCGCGCTGCGTCCAGAGGTGGAGGAAGACCCGGGAAGGGAAGAGGTTCATCCGGCTGAGGCAACCCCGATGCCTGTGAGTGTCAAGGCTGTGGCGACGAAAGACGACCTTGCTATAGGGCGCGGCGCACCATTCGCCCCAACGCCCCAGCCCAAGCAGGAAACCACCGCGGGGAGCGCGCCACCCGCCACGACATCGTCGCCCCGGAGCAGACGTATTGCGGCATCGCGCAAGATCGACATCCGTGTGAACGCGCTCGAACGGCAGGAGGAAGCCCTTATCGACTGCGGCGTCGATCCCGCCCATGTCATCCGCGCCGCCCTGCGCCGCGCGGTCAAGAACTGGCGGCTCGGACCGGATTTTGTCCCTCCATCAGAAGAGCAGCGGACCCGGATCACAGAATGGCGGGCGCGCACCTCGCTGGCTGTCGATGCCGCAGCTCTCGCTGCCCTCTTGCATGCGCATGACCCCCTCGATGTCCTCAGCAAGTGGGTATTGATCCGCGGCCAGGTCGAGCCCCGTGTCTGGGCCGAAATCGACGCACTGCTGGTGGAGCTGGCGCGCGAAGAAGATCAGCCCGAGATGCCCACCGCTGAAGAGGAATAGGCGCGCCCTGCCGCCCTGTCAGAACGTCGGATCGGTCAGGATCAGACCCCGTCGCGTAGCGATGGCCACCGCATGCACGCCATTGCGCGCCCCAAGAACAACCCGGGCCCGCTCGAGCCGTTTCTTCACCGTCGCCGGGCTGATCTTCCTCGCATCTGCGATCTCGTTGTGAGTCATCCCGAGCGCCAGATCGCGCAAGATCTCGAGTTCGGGTTCCGAAAGCCCGGCATGTCGCCCGACAGCGGCCGAGATCTGTTCGAGGATTTCGGCGAGGCTCGCAAGCTCATCGTCGGTCAGCTCGCGATCCTCCCGTGCGACGCACAGTACGCTCTTGACCCTGGCCTCGGCGCCGTTGCGGATCGCGGCCGCACCTCCGAACTTCAGCCCATGGCTCTCGGCCTGCTGCATGATGAGATTGCCAGGGCCGCGCAATGCACCGAACTCGATCTCGCTCCACCGGGTCGTGCCTTCGTTCAAGCGGCACCAGAACGTCACCGGATCGAACAGGGCGTAGCGGCGCGAGGTATAGATTTCGACCCATTGCGGCGGGTAGGTCGCCAGGTAGAACTCCGGCGTGAAGTAGCGGATGTTGAGCGCGAGCATGTAGCCCTTGGGTCCGATGGACATGAGGCGCGCGTCCATCCCCTCCATGTCGTCGATGATGTTTTGCAGCATAGTCTCTCCTGCGCGGGGTACTACCGGGACGGGAGGCCGAGATGAAGACATTTACCAGAAGTGGTAAGGCGGTGGAACAACTGCGGCGTGTGTGCAAGATCTGCATTTGCATGAGATGGGAATGGCCCGGCTGTCACCAATATCTCTGCTCAGACAAGACGTTAGCGCCTTAACACTCCTTGCAGACACTCGCTGCGGGATCAGAAGACGCATGACCCGATGACGGAGCCCACCGATGTATGAAACCAGATTCCGCTCAACCGAAACGCTGCCTCGGCAACTCACCGCCGATCCGGCACATCTTGCCGCCTTCATCGACGCCTGGGAAACGGCAAGAGCCTCCTATGGCGAGGTGCTCAGGGCCGGTGTTGACCGGTCTGATATCGAGTTAGCGCACGATCTTGCCTACCGCCGTCTTCTGGAAGCGGGCTTGCAGATCCACCGGCTTGGAGGAGCCGATGCCGTCCGGGTCGTTTCCGAATGCCTTGAACTGCGGATGAACCATACCGAGGCGCGCCACTTCAGGCGCCTTTGGAACGGTCTTGTCCCCGGGAGGGGCCACTAGTGATGCAACGGAAGATGACCGCGGCGGGCTTGGCGGAGTGTGCTAACAGCCAGGTTCCGCACGCCAGGGCAGCAGAAGTTGCCGAGTCTGCGGAAACACTTCGGTCCGACCAATCCCCGATGCCGCGGCCGAAGCTGTTCGGGAGGCCTATGCTCCGTATCCTGTCGAACACGGGCGGAGAGACGGTAGGGTACCTTTACGAATGGGACAATGGCGAGCGCCAGCCGCTCTGGCTATCCGGTCCGGTCGGTTCGATCACATACGCCCCGCTGCGGCTAAGCACCAACCCCGACGAAGACGAGGCATCACAGATTTGAATCGACGCGGCGTGATGGATTCGGAATAGGAATTGGACAGGAACGCGCACTTGTGGCCATCCTCGGAAGAGGGGGTGCCGCCATGTCTGCCGTCCATCTACGCAAGGTCGATGCCACCAGAAACATGGCACGCTTCTACCACGTCGATCTCGCAACCAACCTCTTCGGCGAGGTCACGGTGCTGCGTAGCTGGGGACGGATTGGCACGCGAGGGCAGGCGATGATCGAGACCTGCAACTCTGCGGAGGCGGCGCAGGTGAGCGCCGCCCGGCTGATACGGGCAAAGCTTCGCCGTGGATACTCGAACGTGTGACAGAACCGGACCTGTTGTTCGAGCGAAGCCGGCCGACGGGAAGGCGGCACGCCAAATGACGGTCGGCTCACATCTTCCTGCACGGCCCGTGCTAAGGCGGCGGCTCCGCAGCTCGATTATGAATGCTCCAGCAGCCGCCAGATGTTGTCACCAAGTTTATGCGTCGCCTGATCTGCAAAGTAGAACTGTTGTTCAGTGTGTCGGAGCAGGGCCGGGCAGGGCGGAGACCTCCGATATCGCAGGCCTGACCGGTCCTGCAGTCAGCCTCATTCGGCGGCATGAGATGCCGCTTTGGCACGGAGGAGGTCACCGCGCTTTTCGGCCCAGCCTTTCGGACCAGGGGGCTTGCGGCCCGTGGGCGTGTATTTCGTTCGCTGTTTGCCTACCTTGACCGGTTCGGCTTGCCGGGCATCCTGAATCTCCTTGGCAAAGGCCAAAGCTTCCGAGAGGCGCTTGTTCTCGGTGATCGCGGCGTGCGTCACGCGTTGCTGGTCGGGATCGAAAACACGGTAGGGCAGCGAAAACCCTTTCCAGCGCACCTCGAACCGCCCATCCGGCCAGGCATAGGTGTCGACATATTTGCCCACGAGGCCGCGTGAGATCTCGCTCTCCTCCAGCATGATGCGCTTCCGCTCGTAGGAAAACGTCAGCTGCTGGCCGACATAGCGTTCGTCGCGCCAGCACAGGATGTCATTCAAGCGGTCCGGGGTCTCGGTCTCGGCACGGTGGAGGTTGTCGGGACGGGCAGGGGTTCGTGCAAACTGCTGGTTATGGCGCTGAATGTAACCTGGCAGCCAATCATTGCCCGCCGTCATCCCCGTCACGCCGTCCAGCCGCATCTCCTTGACCAGACGGTCCTGAAGGGTGCGGTTCTTGCGTTCCACCCGACCTTTGGCCTGGCTGGAATTTGCGCAGAGAATCCCGATGTTTAGCTCGAGAAGCGCGCGGCCGAACTGCGTGGCCTGGTGGCCAGATTTGGCGTCTGCCTTGGCCACCCGGAACACTGAGTGCTTATCAGAATAGAAGGCCACCGGCTTGCCATGGGAACGCAAATAGCCCGCCAGCATCTGAAAGTAGGCGAATGTACTTTCCGAGGGCACAAACCGCATCTCCTGGATCGCGCTCGTCGCGTCATCTGTCCACTTAACCTTCTTTCCGTGCTATTTTTGGAAAGGAGGACCCGACCATGGGACAATCGTCGACGGCGGCGAAGCCGCAGAAACGGGATGCTGACACGAAGCTGGCGCAGGGTCGCCTGAGCGTGCTGGAACTGGCGAAGGAGCTTGGCAACGTCGCGGAGGCGTGTCGGCAGCGGGGGCTGGACCGGACCAGCTTCTACGAATGGAAGCGACGGTTCCAGACGCAGGGCTTCGACGGCCTGAAGGACCTGCCGCCGATCCACAAGACCCATCCGCAGACGACGCCCGAACCGGTCGTTCAGCGGATCAGGGACCTGGCACTGGCGCACCCGGCCTATGGCTGCAATCGCCATGAAGCCATGCTGGCGCTCGAAGGCATCCGCGTCTCCGCGATCACGATCCAGAAGATCCTCAACGACAACGGCCTGGGCACCAAGGTCGAGCGCTGGCTGGCGCTGGAGGCGAAGAACGCCGAGAGGGTCATCGAGATCACGCCCGAGCAGGCGGCCTTCCTGGAAAAGCTCAATCCCTGCTTCAAGGAAAGGCATGTGGAATCAAGCGCGCCCGGCGAGCTTCTGTCGGCCGACACCTTCTTTGTCGGCAGCCTGAAGGGCGTCGGCGAGGGCGACGGCTGAGAGGAAGGTCCTCGGGCAGCGGTCGTAGCGCGTGGCCACTCGTCGCCAGTCCTTCAAGCGCCCGAACATGATCTCAATCCTGTTGCGGCGTTTGTAGCGGCGCTTGTCATGCTTGATAGGCTTTGCACGAGACTTCCGGCCCGGGATGCAAGGCTTTATCCCCTTGTCTTCCAAGGCATCTCTGAACCAGTCAGCGTCATAGCCCCGGTCGGCCAGCAGCCACTCCGCCTTTGGCAGGCTGCCCAGCAGGGCCGCAGCGCCTGTGTAATCGCTGAGCTGGCCCGCGGTCATGAAGAACCGGATCGGGCGACCTTCGGCGTCGGTGACCGCGTGCAGCTTGGTGTTCATGCCGCCCTTCGTGCGCCCGATCAGACGGCCCCGCTGGTCGCCGGGCCCCCCTTTTTCGACCGCAGGCTGGTCGCCGTACGGTGCGCTTTGAGATAGGTCGCATCGATCATCACCGTCTTGGGAACAGCCGCCTCGGAGGCCAGCCCTTCCATGATCCGGGCGAAGACCCCCATTTCCCCCCACCGCTTCCAGCGGTTGTATAATGTCTTCGGCGGACCATACTCCTTGGGAGCATCGCACCACCGCAAGCCATTGCGATTGATGAAGATAATGCCGCTCAGGACACGCCGGTCATCGACCCGCGGCACACCATGGCTCTTCGGGAAGAACGGCCGAAGCCGGGCCATCTGTGCGTCCGTCAGCCAGAAAAGATTGCTCATCGTCACCCCCTTCAGTTCGGGAGCTTGAATCACGCAGTCGAGGCGACCTCAAGCAGATCAATGGGTCCTGACCCTAGGCTTGAGACGGCGCCGACCCCCAGCCGTTCTGGCCTTGACGAGGTGTACACAGATATCCGCTGCAGCAGCAGCCGCACAGGCAAGCGTTATCCAGAGTGCGGCATTCTGCATCCAGTTCACCAATGACAGGCCGTCAACCTTGCGCCGCAGCATGTGTTCCGTCCAGTAATGCAATCTGCGATTGCATTACCACCGAAAAAATAGGCCGAGACTATGCTCGGCCCAAGTCCAACAGGGAGGTAGAGGGTGCTCAGAGTTTCCTCATCCGCCGCCCTCTAGGTTTCAATTATATGCGTGTTGCGATCGGCACAAGGGCAGGCGCCCCACTTGGGCCCTTTCCCGGCGTTCGGAAATCTTGACCCGAACAGAGGCTTCGACGCGACTCGGTCGAACAAACGACGCAGGAGTATGTTGAACTCAGCACGGGCGCCGCAAAACGATGTTCGACCGGCACTACCCGGCGGGTCCACTCGAGAAGGAGGAGGCGCCCGGTCGGGACCGGGAAATCATCGAAATGAGAAAGGGAAACGGCGGCCTCACCATCGCGCGCGAACACTAGGGGGAATCATCAAAATGACGAAGAAGGCCCAACAGCGCCCCGAGGCGCTGGATGCGGACGTGAGGTCCGCGCTCAAGCTCATGAATCATCAAGTGGCCATCATCCGGCGCAGGATCGGCGCAGGCCGTCCCCCGCCCGACCTGCAGGAGATCGAACACCAGATGCGAGCCTTCGGCGCGGCGACGGACCCGACCGCCCTCGCCGCGAAGACGGTAGAAATCGGCACCCTGATGGCGAGCCTCGCGGATGTCCGCCGGGGCGATCCGATGACGGCAGATGCCCCGGCTGGCACGCTTGCTGCCGCCTTCCTGGACGCGATGCACTCCGCTCAGGATACTTGGCCGACCCGACGCAAGACGCCATGAAGCCATGAAGCCATGAAGCCATCATCCGCCCGCTACCTTGCGCTTCTCGGGAGGTGGCGCGCGAAAGGCGACGGGTCATGCGGCGTCATCCTCGCGGGTTGGAATGAGGGACTCGGACTCGGAAGGTTTGCCGCTTGCTACTGGCGCAGGAGTCGGGAACGGGAACAGGGCCTTCGGGCGATCCATGCCCATCTCCGTTCAAATTGCCCTTGAGCCCCCATAGCAACTGGCGGGAAAGACACCGATCGAAGCCGCGTGCTTACGGCGGTTATGCCGCGAGCGAGACGCATGGAGAGCTCTTGGCGAGCAGCAGAGTGCGAATGTGCAGAAACGTCAGAGGATCCAGAGCTGGCGTCGGCTTGAAATTTGCGCGAACCGCGCGCCCGGCGCGCCGGGCGATCTCCAGCCGGATGCGGCCATCTCGGCGAGCAAGATGCTGAACCTTCTTGGCGCGCAACTCGCCTTCTTCACACCGGTCGATGCGCACCATGTCCATGATGTAGTGTTCAACATGGGCCTCACGATGGGCCAACCGGTTGGCGATTTTGCCTTTTGTGAAGTTCTTGTCGCGAATCGCCCTAGCGTGCCGATCCGGCGGCAGAGCGCGACGAATTGCAGGTCCTGCGGATGGCGGAGCTGTTGTCGCGCCGGAAGTCGGCGATGGTCTTGTGGTCTAGCACCAATCGGCCGGCGGCCACATCACCTCGACGCTGCGACCGGCCTCTCGCTCCAGACGCCGGCTTGACGGGATGCAGTTGAGGTAGCCATAGATGAACAGCTTGAGCAGCACGGCGGCATGATAGCCAGAGGGCCCGGTCTGGACGGCCGTCGAGCGCACGAAGCCAAGGCCCGCGAGTTCACCGACGAAGAGATCAACAACGCTGAGCAGGGCGTCATCGCCGCTCCAATCCTCCGGGCGATCCGGAAAAACACCGTCTGACCCCGGTCCACGCACTCGACGAAACCCGCCATCTGTGCCTCCTGCTCGCCTGCGGAAGTCGACCACAGCAGGCAGTTTCCACACACCCTCGACCGAAGCGAGGCTTGGGGGCTCACGCCCCCTTCTCGAACTTCATGACCGGAATGCTCAGCTTCTTGGCCTTGTCGGCGAGGTTCTCCTGGATGCCATTGCCGGGGAAAACGAGGACACCCACCGGCAGCACGTCCAGCATTGCGTCGTTGCGCTTGAAGGGCGCTGCCTTGGCGTGTTTGGTCCAGTCGGGTTTGAAGGCGACCTGCGTCACGCCCCGGGCCTCGGCCCATCTGGCGGCGATGAGTTCTGCGCCCTTCGGGCTTCCCCCGTGGAGAAGGACCATGTCGGGATACTTGGTCAGGACCTGATCGAGCTTTACCCAGATCAGGCGGTGATCGTTGAAATCGGTCCCGCCGGTGAGGGCAACCTTGGGGCCTGCGGGCAGCATCACTTCGGTCTCTGCGCGGCGCTTGGCGGCCAGGAAGTCGCGGCTGTCGATCAGCGAGGCGGTCATGTGCTGGCGGTTCACCATCGAGCCGGTCCGGGGGCGCCAGGCCGAGCCCGTGTGATGGACGAACTCGGTGGCGGCGTGATCGCGCATCATGTCCATGCAGTTGCGCCGTTCGATCAGCGTTAGGCCTTCGGCCGTCAGGCGCTCAAGCTCGGTGGATTTCACCTCTGAGCCGTCCTGTTCCCGCTGGAGGCGGCGCTGCGCCTGCTCATTCTCATCGAGCGACCGCTCGATCCGGGCCGTGGCGCGGTGGAAGAGGTTGACTTGGCCCCAGAGCACCTCCTCGAGGTCGGGTTCCATGCGGGTGTCTTCCAGGGTCGCGACGAGGGCATCGAAGATGTCGGCGACGGCGACCGCGAGGCGATGCCCATCGGGCATCGGGCGGGGATCGGGCTCGTCAAAGGGGCGGTATCCATAGAGCTGCAGCTCGTCGAGCGCATGGGCGGTCTGGGATGCGGTGTGGGCGGGTTCATACGCATCGTCGTGGATATGGATCGTCATCGGCTTCTTGCCTCCGGGCCTGTCTCGTCCGCGCGTCATCCCGCGCGGCCTTCATGGGCTGCGAAAGCCGTCACTGGGGACGCCCCTTCACCCCGCCTTCGGGGCCGGAACGCATGTGGAGGAGGACGGGGGGCGGTTGATTTGACTTTCGCGATGCAAAGGCGGCTCTGCCGCCGGCGGAAATCAGTCGCCCACCGTCCTTGAAGGGGCGGCCCCTTTGACGGCCGCCTGCCCATCTCTTGAAGGCCGCTCGGGGGACGGGTGGATGAGATTTGCCCGGGAAGAGGCAAAGCGACGGTCCAGAGCCACGACAGGGATCCGTGACCCCTGCCCCGCATTCCTGGACCGCCCCCAGCGTGATGCGGATCAGCCTGACAGGCGATGCCGATCCTCGGGCCCGATCTGACCCACCAGATGCTGGCGCAGCGCCTCCTTGCCGTTCGCCCGGAGATCATCGTTGAAATCCCCGAGCCGCGGCTCCAGCACCCGAACGGCAATCCCGACCTCGGTTGCTCGGGCGCTCAACCTCTCTGCCGCGCGTTGGCCAGCGGGATCGCGGTCGATGGCGATGTAGAGGTGCTGGAGCCCCTCCGGCAGCAGGACCGCCCCGAGGTGACCCGAGGAGAGCGCTGCCCAGACGGGAAGGCCCGGCACTACTTCGACGAGGGACAGCATGGTCTCAATGCCCTCGCCGACGACGAGGATGTCGTCATGCGGGGCCAGCCTGACGGCGTTGCCCAAGAGGTGACCCATGGCACGCCGCTGCGTCTCGACAGCCGCCTTCCCTTGTCCGTCAGGCGCCAGCCAGGTCCGATGCACGCCCTGCAGGGCCCCTGCCCCATCGGTGACCGCCGCGATCAACGCCGGTCTGAGGACGCTCCGGGTTTGACCGTCGTCCCGATGCCAGCACTTCGGGTGGAAGCGCAGGGCGCTCATCTTGCTGCCTTGGGTCAGGCCCCGGTCGCGGAGGTAGGTGTCGGCAAGCGTGCCTGCGACTGGCATGGAGGCTGCGAACAAGCGCGCCGCCGCTGCTGGTGTACCGCCGGGGGCGTTGGCTTTACTAGGGCGTGGCGCATTCGGGAGGACCGGCTGCGGACGGCCCAGATGCGCTCGGGCTTCGGCCAGAAGATCGGGAAAGCGCGAGATCCCCGTTCGCTCACGGATGATGTCCAGAAGATCACCATGCAGTCCGACTGCCGCATCCTGCCATTTACCACGGGCCCCCGGTCCAGACGTTGGCCCGGTCAACCGCACGAAGAGTGACCGGCCGGGGTTGTTCTGCAGATCGCCCACGATCCAGTAGGACCCTTCCCGCCGTCCGGCGGGAAGGTAGGCGCGACACACGCTCTCGGCATTCTCCGCCAGAGCGCGGATCACATATTCGGTCTCGGAATACATGGCTCAACAACCTTCGCGTGCATGTAGTCTCGTCACAGGACAACGTGCAAGCAGACGATCCAGCACTTTGACTCCGCTCGCATCCGTCGGGCAGAACAGGCGCAGCTTCCAGCTGATGATTTCCGAGAAGAAGCCATCGGCTTTGAGGCGGTCTTTCTGCGCTTCGGCGAAGCCGGAGAGCTCGATCCGGTTCACGCCCATGACGCGGGAGCGGTGGAGTTCCATCCCATCGGCCAGCCGCACCACGGTCTTGCCTTCCAGAACGAGGGCATGCACCTGCGCCGTCGTCAATTGCGGCGCATCGGCAGCAAGTGTAGTCGCGACCCAGGCAGGCGTAACCCGGCGACCGATGATGCGTTGGCCGTCATCAGTCTGCAGGCGGTAGACGCGGGTCTCATCCTGCGGGAGCTGCTTCCAGATCGGCAGCAGGAGGCCCGCGACGATGTGCAGCGTGGCTTCCGAAAACTCCGGAACCTCGGCAAGTTCCGCGGTCCAGGCGGCGATGAAGGCGGCGCGGTCGGCTTCTAACCAGTGGGTGTCATCCATAATTTTCGCCGGAACCGTGCTCGCCTCGGTTGGCCGGATCAACCGCAAGCGGGGCTCGATGGTGCCATCGTCCAGCATCAGGCTGGTCGCGGGCACCTGCACGGCGGCCCGGCCCGAGCGGCTATTGACCAGAAGCCGCGCCTTCGGGTCGTCGAGCCAGTCCAGCGCATCCGCGAGCGCGGTCGGCGTGTTGCGCCGCCTCTCCGCGATGGTCAGGAGTTGGGTTTCCGCGCCGGAGCCGGGATGGGTGTAGATCACCCGCGCATCCGTGACACGGAAGCTCTCGGCGCGGAGCGTCTCGAGCCCGAGGTCATAGACCCCGGCCGCGATGGCGCCCTCGATCCGCTGGTCGAGTAATTCCTCGAAGGCCGAGAAGAGCACGGCCTGCATGTCGATCGTCAGCGCGAGCAGGCGATTGAGGAAGGTGGTGATCGGCGGTAGGTCGTCCTTCAACCCGTTGTCATCGGTCAGGCTCAGACCGGTGGCATCCTCGAAAGCCCCGAGCGAGCAGCCAGCCACATCGCCGCGATAGATGCGCCGGTAGAGCTGACGCAGAGCGTCGCGGGCACACGGCGACTCGAGGTTGTCCTCGGGCCGGAACAGCCCCTGCCCGCCAGTCTGCCGCTGGCCCCGCGTGATGGCACCCAGCGTGTCGAGGCGGCGCGCGATGGTCGAGAGGAACCGCTTCTCTGCCTTCACATCCGTAGCCACGGGCCGGAACAGCGGCGGCTGCGCCTGATTGGTCCGGTTGGTGCGCCCAAGGCCCTGAATGGCGGCATCTGCCTTCCAGCCGGGTTCCAGCAGGTAGTGGACCCGCAGACGCTGGTTCTTTGCCCCGAGATCGGCGTGATAGCTGCGCCCCGTGCCGCCGGCATCCGAGAAGATCAGGATGCGCTTCTGGTCATCCATGAAGGCGGCAGTTTCCGCGAGGTTGGCAGACCCGGCCCGGGACTCGACGACGAGCCGCGCGGCAGCTCCCTCGCCCTTGCGCACGATGCGGCGCGAGCGGCCTGTCACTTCCGCCACCAGATCGGTCCCGAAGCGCTGGACGATCTGATCCAGCGCCCCCGGCACGGGCGGCAGTGACGCCAGCTTCTCGATCAGCGCGTCGCGCCTGCGGGCGGCCTCGCGGCATTCGACTGGCTGGCCATCGCGCGCCACGGGCCGGGACGACAAATTACCCTCGCTGTCGGTGAAGGGCTCGAAGAGCTGCACCGGGAAGGAATGGGCGAGGTAGTCGAGGACATATTCCCGCGGCGTGATGTCGACGCGGATGTCGTTCCACTCTTCGGTCGGGATCTCTGAGAGTCGCCGCTCCATCAGCGCCTCTCCTGTCGAGACGATCTGGATGACGGCCGCATGGCCCGCCGCAAGATCGGCATCGATGCTCGTGATCAGCGTGGGGGTCTTCATCGAGGTCAGAAGGTGACCGAAGAAACGCTGCTTGGCTGACTCGAAGGCAGAACGCGCGGCGGATTTCGCCTGCCGGTTCAAGGTGGCGCTGGAGCCGGTCGCGCTGGCCGTGCCAGTGATGTTGGCGGCCTCCATCGCGGCGGCGAGGTTGTTGTGGATGATGGCAAAGGCCCCCGCATAGGCATCATAGATGCCGCGCTGCTCGGGGGTCAGCGCATGCTCCAGCATCTCGTACTCGACACCGTCGTAGGAGAGCGAGCGGGCAGTGTAGAGGCCAAGGGACCGTAGGTCGCGGGCGAGAACCTCCATCGCGGCCACCCCGCCAGCTTCGATGGCCTCGACGAATTCCGCTCGGGTCGCAAACGGGAAGTCCTCCCCGCCCCAGAGCCCGAGGCGCTGCGCATAGGCGAGGTTGTGCACCGTCGTCGCGCCCGTTGCCGAGACATAGACCACGCGAGCGTTCGGCAGCTTGTGCTGGAGGCGCAGGCCCGCCCTGCCCTGCTGCGAGGCCTCGGTGTCGCCGCGCTCGCCCTTCGACCCGGCGGCATTCGCCAAGGCATGGCTTTCATCAAACAGGATCACCCCGTCGAAATCCGCCCCCAGCCAGTCGACGATCTGGTCGACGCGGGATTTCCTGGCCCCGCGCTCTTCGGAGCGCAACGTCGCATAGGTGGTGAAGAGGATACCCTCGGTAAGCGGGATGTCGCGGCCTTGCCCGAAGCGCGACAGCGGCGTCACGAGCAGGCGTTCCTGGCCGAGGGCCGACCAGTCGCGCTGTGCATCCTCCAGCAGCTTGTCGCTCTTCGAGATCCAGAGCGCCTTGCGCCGGCCCTGCGCCCAGTTGTCGAGTAGGATCCCGGCCGACTGGCGGCCCTTACCGGCACCGGTGCCATCGCCAAGGAAGAAGCCGCGCCGAAAGTGGACGGCGTCCGCGGAATCGTCTGGCGCGGCCGAGACCATGTCGCCGGTCTCATCGACAGTCCACGACCCCGCGAGATAGGCGCCATGTGCTTCACCAGCGTAGATGACCGTCTCCAGTTGGGCATCGGAGAGGAGGCCGTCGCGCAGGACGGCTTTGGGCAGTTTGGGGCGGTAGGAGGGTTTCGGAGGCGCAACGGAGGCCATGGCCGCCGACTGCACGAGCTTGGTCGGGTGTGATGCCGCGCCGGGGATGGCGATCGCCTGCAGGCGGAACGTCTCGTAGATGGCGTCCGACAGGCGCGCGGTGCCGATGGCGTCCGCCGTCGCGCGCAGAGTGTAGCTGAGGTCATCGGCAACAGGCGTGGAGACTTTTGCTGCGGCGCTGGCCGACGGCGTTGCACGCGATTTCCCAGCCACGGAGCCGGACGCACGGGCAGGAATTCCCTGGAAGGGGGAAGTGGAGCGGGATCGAGCGACATCGCCCGCATACAACTCGAGGCGCGGAGGGACCTCGGCCACGATCCGGGATAGGAGGTGCGCCACGTCGGGCGAGATGGGCCGGGCCAGATCGGCGGTGATGCCGCCCCGCTCGCCACCGCGGCACTTGTCGAAGACGGAAACGCGCGTCGCGAAGCTGGTGCCATGCTTGGCGAAGGCAGAACCCGACACAGCGCCGGCAAACACCAGATGCGCGGTCTCGGTGAGACGGCTGAACGTCTCGGACCAAGCGAACGCATCCGGCGCGAAACCGGCCCCGGTGATGGCGACCAGACGACCACCGGGCATAAGGCGGGCAAGCGCCGAGCGCAGATGCCGCGCCGTCGCCTCGGTCGTCCGACCTTCGACATTCGCTACCGCCGAGAAGGGCGGGTTCATCAGGATGACGTTCGGGCGCAGGCCTGCGTCGAGATGATCGTCGATCTGCGCGGCATCAAAGCGAGTGACTGGGCGGCCCGGGAACAGAAGGCGCAGAAGGTCGGCGCGGGTGTCGTCCAGTTCGTTCAGAGCGAGGCCGCCGCCTGCGATCTCGGCGAGGATCGCCAAAAGCCCGGTCCCGGCCGACGGTTCGAGAACCAGGTCACGGGGGTCTATCCGCGCTGCCGCCAGGGTTGCGAGACCCATGGGGAGGGGCGTTGAGAACTGCTGGAAGCGCTCCATCTCCTCCGAGCGGCGGGTATGGGTTGGCAACAGGCCCGTCACCTTGGCGAGGATCGGCAGCAGCGCCGAAG
>Ga0209024_1001145_pt1 | contig 25912 bp, 24 predicted proteins | sample AutmiccommunBRH5_FD_187380 | JGI IMG/M metagenome (GOLD analysis project Ga0209024, IMG submission 187380) | Deep subsurface microbial communities from Mt. Terri, Switzerland - Autotrophic microbial communities BRH/5 (SPAdes) (version 2) | ecosystem: Environmental > Aquatic > Deep subsurface >...
CGCGCGCTGTAAACTCCGTCAGTATGATCGAAACCACCATCGTAACCTCCATCCTTTGATGGAAGTGAATCACAACCTACAACATGTGGGAATCCCGAAAAGAGTCAGACACATTGGCCGCTGGTATCAGTGAATGGGTCGGAGCCAAATCCCGATGGATCGGGCAACTGGGCGATGCTATCGTCTGGCATGTGGCATATCCCTTTCTCGGCTGAGAATTGACGGCGCTTCGACACCGCCATGATATGCCGCCCCTCAGGGCATCACCAACCTTCGCGCGTTTCTCAAAAGAGAACGCGAGGCGGGCGAGGATTGTCAAACCTATCGGCAAAAAGCGTCGAACCCGATCCGGGTGAGGATCAGACATGACCACAAAACCCAAATTTATCATTTAGTTAAATGGTGCCCGGGGGCGGAATCGAACCACCGACACGTGGATTTTCAATCCACTGCTCTACCCCTGAGCTACCCGGGCAGGGCGCACATGCGCTGGGGTGGGCGTGTATTAGGCGAGGCGCGGGGGCCTGTCCAGAGGGCGCGCACGAATTTTCCGGCCGCCGGACCGGGCGCTTGCGTCAGCCCGCCGCGCGGGTGGGGGCGGTGCCGCGGCGGCCCTCCCACAGCCAGGCGGCGATGGCGAGCGCCGCGGCGATCAGCAGGAACAGCCACGCCGGCAGCAGCGGGCGCAGGGTGATGTCGGTGGTCAGATGCGCCTCGCGCGGGGTGATCCCGATCCAGCCGCGCCCGGCCGCGACCCGTCCGGCCCCGACCTGGCGCACATCGACCGCCCCGGCGCCAAGCGTCACGACACCGCCGCCGCTGGCCCCGACCGGGCCGGCCAGCCGATCGCCGGTGGCCACCGTCTCGACGTATTCGCGCGGCGTTGCGGGGCCGACCGCGACGACGCGGGCAAGATCGCCGTCGGCAAGCCGATACAGCCCCATCTCGGGCGCGCGCCAGGTGGCGGTGAAGCGGCCCGGCGCGCTCTCGGGCAGGTCGAGCGCCGTCTCGGAGCCGTCGGGGCGGGTGATCGTCACCGCCTGCGGGCCGTCGGACAGGGTGCGGCGGGTAATCGTCACCTCCTGCCCGCTGGCGGTGGCGATCAGCGCCTCTTCCTCCAGCTCGGGCTCGGCCATCGACCAGTGCGCAACCCGGCGCAGCAGTTCCAGTTGCGGCCCGCCGCCCTCGAACCCGCGCCCCCAGAGCCAGGCGTGATCGGAGGCCAGCAGCGCCACCCGCCCGTTCTCGACCCGGTCGAGCACCAGCAGCGGCCGGCCGTCGGCGCCGGTCATGGCCACCTGCCCGCGCGTGGGCTCCAGCTCCACCAGCCGGAACCAGCGGCCCCAGGGGGGGCCGCCGTCATCCTCGCCCTGCCCGCCCGCGTCGAGGCCGGCGGTGACCGGGTGGCGGCGGCCAAGCTCGGTCACGCGCGGCAGAAACCCCCCTTCGATCACCCGGCCGGTGGGCGCGGCGGGCAGGATCTCGGCCAGCGACGAGCGGAACAGGCTGTCGGCCGAACCGAATTCCGGCCCCGCCGCGACCAGCACCGCGCCGCCGCCGCGCACATAGTCGCGCACGTTGTCGATGTAGAGCGAGGGCAGGATGCCGCGCCGCCGGTAGCGGTCGAAGATGATGAGGTCGAATTCCTCGATCTTGTCGACGAACAGCTCGCGCGTCGGGAACGCGATCAGCGACAATTCGTTGACCGGCACGCCGTCCTGCTTTTCCGGCGGCCGCAGGATGGTGAAATGCACCAGGTCGACCGATGCGTCGGACTTGAGCAGGTTGCGCCACGTCCGCTCGCCCGCGTGCGGCTCGCCCGAGACCAGCAGCACCCGAAGCCGGTCGCGCACGCCGTTGATCTGCACCACCGCGACGTTGTTGCGGTCGGTCATCTCGCCCGGCTGCGGCGCGAGCGAGAATTGCAGCACGTTCATGCCGCCGTGATCGAGCGTCACCGGCACGTTCAGCTCCTGCCCCACCGGAACCGAAAAGCTCTGCGCCTTGCCGCCGTCCACGCGCACCGTGAGTTCCGCCATGCCGGCGACGTCATCGGGCACCGCGCCCTGATCCTCGACCTCGAGGGACAGGCGCACCTCCTCGCCGATGATCGCGAAGGCGGGCGCCGCGCGCACCACCAGCCGGCGGTCCCAGTCGTCGGGCGCGCCGGTCAGCAGGACGTGCAGCGGCGCCGGCATGTCGGGTGCTGCGTCAAGGTCGTGGGCGTGGCCGTCGGTGATCAGCACCGCCCCGGCGATGCGGGCGCGCGGCTCGGCGGCCAGTGCCTCGGCCAGCGCGGTCAGCACCAGGCTGCCCTGGTCGCCGGGCGCGTCGCCCACACGCACCACCCGCAATTCGGTGTCGGGCAGGGCCGCGATCTCGTCGCGCAGGTCGGCCAGCGCGGCTTCGGACTGTTCCGGCCGGTCGCGCAGCCGCTGGCTGGCGCTTTCGTCGACCACCGCCACGACGATGTCGGACAGCGGCGCGCGGATCTCGTCCTGGCGCGAGGGGCCGGCGAGCGCGGCCAGCAGCGCCAGCGCCGCCGCCGCCCGCAGCCACCAGCCGTCCAGCCCGCGCCACGCCGCCAGCGCCACCGCCGCCGCCGCCAGCACGCCAAGCACCACCAGCGCCCAGAACGGCACCAGCGGGTCGAACAGGATCGCCGTCGTGGTCATCGCTATTGCCCCAGCCGATCGAGCAGCGCCGGCACATGCACCTGGTCTGACTTGTAGTTGCCGGTGAGCACATGCATCACCAGGTTGATGCCGAAGCGGGTCGCGTATTCGCGCTGGCGGTCGCCGGTGTAGCCGCGCGCCATCGGCAGCAGCGGAATTCCCTGATCGTCGATCGCCCAGGCCGCGGCCCAGTCGTTGCCGCCGATCACCACCGGCGAGACACCGTCGTTGAGCCGGCGGAACGGCATCCCCTCGGCCAGTTCGGCATCGGCCGGCGCGGCCTCGACCCAGACGCGGCCGTTGTGGCGGCCGGGAAACTCGGACAGCAGGTAGAAGGTGCGGGTCAGGACATGATCGTCGGGCACCGGTTCGAGCGGGGGGATGTCCAGCGGGCGGGCCAGCGCCTGCAACCGCCGCCCGGCGGGCGAGGCGGCGCCGAAGCCGGCGATATCGGCGTCGCGGGTGTCGAACACGATCATCCCGCCGCCGCGCAGGAAGGCGTTGAGGCGCGCGTAGGCCTCGGGCGAGGGGATCGGCTGATCGGCCGTGACCGGCCAGTAGAGCATCGGGAAGAACGCCAGTTCGTCGCGCTCGATATCGACGGCGACGGGCGGGCCGGGCTCGACCGCGGTGCGCTGGAACAGCCGCAGCGACAGGCCGCGCAGCCCGGCGGCGGTGAACTCGTCCACCCGCGGGTCGCCGGTGATGACATGCGCCAGCACCACCTCCCGGGTCGCCCGCAGCGCCAGTTCGTCGGCGCGCGGGTCGGGCGCATCCTGCGCCCGGGCGCCGCCGGGCAGGGCCGCGGCGACGAGGAAGGCGGCACCGGCCAGCGCCGCCAGCGCGCCGCCGCCGCCGCCCCGCCGCAGCCGGCCGCCCAGCGCCAGCGCCGCCAGCACGTCGGCCGCCAGCACCACCAGCCCCAGCCCCAGCAGGAACCCGCCCAGCGGCACGCTTTGCGGCGCGGCAAAACCCTCGACCGAGGCCGCGGCCGGCCACACCGCCGGCGCCAGTTCGCGCCCCGCCGCGACGGCGTTCAGCGCCACCAGCCGGTCCGAGGCGCCATAAAGCCCCGGCGGCGCCTCGGGGCCGGGGCCGGGCGCCACCGCGCCCTCTCCGGCCACGCCCAGCGCCCGCGCCAGCGCAGCCCCCGCCACCCCGGCGGCGCCGTCGGCGGGCGCCAGCGTGCCGAAGGCGTCGATGCGCTGCACCGGCACCCAGGTCTGGGCCTCGATATCGGCGGCATCGGGGGTTTCGGGCCGGGTCGAGATCGCCAGCCGCTCAAGCATCTGCACGAACAGCCCCGACAGCGGCAGCGACGACCATTCCGCGTTCGCGGTGACGTGGAACAGCACCACCGCGCCGCTGCCCACCGCCGCCCGCGTCACCAGCGGCGTGCCGTCGTCCAGCATCGCCACCGTGCGCGCGGCCAGATCGGCGCCGGGTTGGGCCAGCACCTGGGCCGAAATGCGCACGTCCTCGGGCACTTCGAGCCCGGCGAAGGGCGTGTCGGGGCCGAACGGGCGCAGGCTGCGCGGGGCGTCCCAGCTCATCGCGCCGCCGACCACGCGGCCACCGGCGCGCAGCCGCACCGGCAGCAGCGGATCGTCGCCGCCGCGGGCATCCTCGGCCGCCGCCAGCCGCGGCCCGGCGAAACGCACCAGAAGCCCGCCACGCTCGACCCACTCGGTCAGCGCGACACGCTCGGCGCCGGCGAATTGCGCGACATCGGCAAGGATCATCACCTCGGGCGCGGCCTTCAGCAAGTCCTCGATGGCGGCGCCCTCGATCAGGTCGACCGTCGGCGCAAGCGCCTGGCGCAGGTAGTGCAGCGGCGACAGAAGCTGCAATTCCTCGCGCCCGCGCCTTGGCGCCAGCAGCGCCACCTTGCGCCGGCGCAGGGTGTCGTCGGTCAGGCTGACCGCCCCGGCCGAGCGCACGCCCTCGATCGCGAAGCGGGTCAGCCGGTTGCGCAACTCGGACGGCACCGACAGCGCCGCCTCGGCGCCGGTCTCGCCGGCGGCGAAAGTCAGGCCCACGCGGCCAAGCTCACGCTCGACCCCGCGCGGGTCGGGGCCGATCGCCATCACCTGCACGCTTTCCTCGCCCAGCGCCTGCGGGCGCTGCGCCTGAACCCGGATCGCGCCATCCTCGAACCGCGCCGGGCGCAGCGCCATCACCGGCCGGCCGCCCTGGAACACCCGCAGCGCCCCGCGCGCCAGCGCCGCCTCGGCCAGCGCCGCGCGCCCCGGCCGCTCGAGCCCGTCCGACAGCCACAAGGTGTCGAACGGCCCTTCAGGCAGCGCCGCGGCGAAGGCTTCGAGCGCGGCCTGCGACGGCTCCCACGGCGCGGGCGAAAGGCCCGCCAGCCGCGGCTCCCACGCCGAGGCGGCCTGGAACGCCGGCCCCTCGGCGGGCAGATCGGTGCTCAGCACCACCGCCACCGGCCGGCCCTGCCGCCCGGCCAAGTCCACCGCCGCCGCCAGCCGCGACATCCGCAACGGCCAGCCCCCGGCATCGGCCCAGGTGGCGTCCACCACCACCAGCAGCGGCCCCTCGCCGCCGGCCTCGGGCTCGGGGTTCAGCACCGGCCCGGCGAAACCCGCGATCAGCGCCGCCACCGCCACCATGCGCAAGAGCAGCAGCCACCACGGCGTGCGGTCGGTCTCGTGTTCGTCGTCCTTGAGGCCCAGCAGCAGGGTGATGCCGGGAAACCGCCGCCGCACCGGCGCCGGCGGCACCGCGCGCAGCAGCAGCCACAGCACCGGCAGCGCCGCAAGCCCCAGCAGCAGCCACGGCGCGGTGAAGCCCACGGGGCCCAGCATCCACATCACCGGCCCCCTTCCAGCGCCCGCCACGCCCACATCAGCGCGCCCTGCGCCGGGGCGCCGGTGTGGTGGCACAGGTACTGCCAGCCGCAGCGCCCGGTGATCTGCGCCAGATGCTGCTTGCGCGCCGCCAACCGGGCGCGGTAGCGGCCGCGCAACTCGCCGGCCTTGAGCGTCTCGAAGCGCAGCGCGCCGGTCATGCTTTCGAATAATGTGCGCCCGTCGAAGGGAAAATCCTCTTCCGCCGGGTCGAGCACCTGGATCAGAAGCCCCTTCACGCCGCGGTCGGCGGCCTTGGCCAGCGCCGCCTCGACCGGCGCGGTATCGCCAAGGAAATCCGAAACGAACACCGCGCGGGAATGGGCGATCATGCCGCGCGCCTCGGGCGGGGGGTGGTCGGCCGGCGCGTCGGCGCCCAGCGCCTCGGCCAGCCGCACAAGCTGCGCCTGCCCCGAGCGCGGCGGCGCCAGCGGCCCGGTCAGGCCCACCCGTTCGCCCGCGCGCACCAGCAGCACCGCGATCGCCATCGCCAGCAGCCGGGCGCGCGCGGCCTTGGTCTCGCGCCTGCCGGGGGCGCCGGAATAGGCCATCGCCCGGCCGCCATCGACCCACAGCAGCACCGATTGCGCCGCCTGCCATTCCCGCTCGCGCACGAAATGGGCATCGGACCGGGCCGAGCGGCGCCAGTCGATGGTGCGCGCGGCGTCGCCCGGATGGGCGGGGCGGTATTGCCAGAACTCGTCGCCCATGCCGGCGCGGCGGCGCCCGTGCTCGCCCAGCAGCACCGTCGCGGCCAGTTGGTCGGCCGCCGCCAGCAGCGGCGGCAGCGCGCCGGCCAGCGCCTCGCCGCGGGCCCTGAGCGCGGCGCCGGTCACGCCGCCTGTCCGACCCGGCCAAGCCCTTCGGCGACCGTCGCGATCAGCGCCGGCAGGCTTTCGCCCCGTGCCCGCGCCGCGAAGTTCAGCGCCATGCGATGCTCGAGCACCGGCCGCGCCAGATCGAGCACGTCCTCGGCCGAGGGCGCCAGCCGCCCGTCCAGCAGCGCCCGCGCCCGCACCGTCAGCATCAGCGCCTGCGCCGCCCGCGGCCCCGGCCCCCAGGCGACGCATTCGTTCACCCGCTGGCCGGCCTCGGCCTCGCCCGGGCGGCAGGCGCGGACGAGATCGAGGATCATGCCCACCACCCCCTCGCCCACCGGCATCCGCCGCACCAGCGCCTGCGCCGCGATCAGCTCGTCGGCGGTGAACACCGCCTCCGATTTCGCCTCGTCGGCGCCGGTGGTGGCGATCAGGATATCGCGCTCGGTCGCGCGATCGGGGTATTCGACATCGACCTGCACCAGGAAGCGGTCAAGCTGCGCTTCGGGCAGCGGATAGGTGCCCTCCTGCTCGATCGGGTTCTGGGTGGCGAGCACGTGGAACGGCCGCCCCAGCGGGCGATGTGCGCCGGCGATGGTAACCTCGCGCTCCTGCATCGCCTGCAGCAGCGCCGACTGGGTGCGCGGGCTGGCGCGGTTGATCTCGTCGGCCATCAGCAACTGGCAGAACACCGGCCCCTCGATGAAGCGGAAGGCGCGGGCGCCGTCGGGCGCGGTTTCCAGCACCTCCGAGCCGAGGATGTCGGCCGGCATCAGGTCGGGCGTGAACTGGATGCGCGAGGTCGAAAGCCCCATCACCGTGCCCAGCGTGTCCACCAGCCGGGTCTTGCCCAGCCCCGGCAGCCCGATCAGCAGCGCGTGCCCGCCGCACAGAAGCGCGGCCAACGTCAGTTCCACCACCCGGTCCTGGCCGATGAAACGGCGGTTGATGCTGGCCTTGGCGGCGGCAAGCCGCGCCCCCAGCGCCTCGATCTCGGCGACCAGCTTCGCCTCGTCGGCCATGACACGCCCTCCCATGGCGGTTATCCTTCGATCCGAGTCATAATGACGAGATAATGCGAAGGTGCCAAATGGCAAAACCCGACCGAACCACAAGCATGCCACAAAACGGCGTGACCCCGGGCGCCGATGCGCTGGCCGCGGCGGCGCGCGCGGCGACGGCCGGCCGGGGCCTGCCGCCGGTGCACAAGTGGAACCCGCCGTTCTGCGGCGACATCGACATGCGCATCGCCCGCGACGGGACATGGTTCTACCAGGGCACGCCCATCGGCCGCCCGGCGATGGTGCGGCTGTTCTCCACCATCCTGCGTCGCGAGGGCGGGCGCCACTACCTCGTCACGCCGGTCGAGAAGGTGGGCATCACGGTGGACGACGCGCCATTTGTCGCAGTCGATTTCGCCGCCGACGGCAGCGGCCGCGACCAGGCCCTGAGCTTCGTGACCAACGTCGACGACACCGCCACCGCCGGCCCCGACCACCCGATTCGCGTCACCCGCGATCCGGAGACGGGCGAGCCCGCGCCCTACGTGCTGATCCGCGACGACCTGTGGGCGCTGATCGACCGCAAGTCGTTCTACCGCCTCGCCGAACTTGGGGCACACGCCGACGTGAACGGCACGCGGTGGTTCGGGCTCTGGTCGGGGGGCGAATTCTTTCCCATGATCCCCTCTCACGAACTCGAAACCGGCTGAGGCCGGAGGGGAAGGGCGACATGGCCGCAGCGCTGGCGGTGATCGTGGGGGTGGGCACCGGGCTGTCGGCCTCGCTGGCGCGGGCGCTGGGGCGGCGCGGCTACCGGCTGGTGCTGGCGGCGCGGGGCACCGGCAAGCTCGAATCGCTTGCCGCCGAGACCGGGGCCGAGGTCGTCCGCCTCGACGCGCGCGAGCCGGCGGCGGTGGCCGCCCTTTTCGACGGCCTGCCCGAGGCGCCGCGGGTGGTTGTCTACAACCCCTCGGCGCGGGTGCGCGGCGCGATCACCGCGCTCGACCCCGAAGAGGTGCGCCGCGCGATCGAGGTCACCGCCTTCGGCGCGTTCCTGGTCGGGCAGGCGGCGGCGCGCCGGATGCTGGCGGCCGAGCCCGAAGGCGGGCGCCGCGGCACGATCCTGTTCACCGGCGCCTCGGCCGGGGTCAAGGGTTTCGCCCGGTCGGCGCCCTTCGCGATGGGCAAGTTCGCCCAGCGCGGCCTTGCCCAGTCGATGGCGCGCGAGTTGCACCCGCAGGGCATCCACGTCGCCTGGGTCAACATCGACGGCGGCATCTGCAACCCCGGCCGCTCGAACCCGCCCGACAATCCCGACGCGATGCTCGACCCCGAGGCGATCGCCGAAACCTATCTCCACCTGATCGACCAGCACCGCTCGGCCTGGTCCGACGAGGTCACGCTGCGCCCGTGGGTCGAGCGGTTCTGACCGCACGGGCTTCATCTTGGCGAAAATACTCCGGGGGGGCGCGCGCCCGGCGCGCGCGGGGGGCAGCGCCCCCCTCTTTCGCCAGCCCCTTGCGCAAGCCCCCGGCCCCGGGCACACCCATGCCATGACCGCGTTCCGCAGCCACATGGACACCGCCCTCGCCGAGGCCCGCGCCGCCGCCGCCCGCGGCGAGGTGCCGGTGGGCGCCGCCCTTGCCGCCCCCGACGGCCGGCTGGTCGCCCGGGCCGGCAACCGCACCCGCGAGGCGCGCGACCCCACCGCGCATGCCGAGATCCTTGCCATCCGCGCCGCCTGCGCCGCCACCGGCAGCGAACGGCTGGCCGGGCACGACCTTTACGTCACGCTCGAACCGTGCGCGATGTGCGCCGCCGCCATCGCCGCCACCCGCATCCGCCGGCTCTACTACGCGGCACCCGACCCCAAGTCGGGCGGCGTCGCCCATGGCGCGCGGGTCTTCACCCACCCCCAGGCCCACCACGCCCCCGAGGTCTACGCCGGCCTCGCCGAGGCCGAGGCCGCCACCCTTCTGACCGCCTTCTTCAAGGGATTGCGCGATGTTTGAGCATGTCGACGGCTATTGCGAACGCCTCGGCCCCGGCCTCTGGGCCGAGCCGCTGAACGCCGTGACCAACGCCGCTTTCCTCATCGCCGCGCTGGTGATGTGGCAGCGCACCCGCGCCGGGCGCGACCCGCTCGAAGCGACGCTGATCGCGATCCTGGCGGTGATCGGCGCAGGTTCGGGGCTGTTTCACACCTTCGCGCAGGGCTGGGCGGCGCTGGCCGACGTGATCCCCATCGCGCTGTTCATCCTTGCCTATGTCTACGCCGCCAACCGCCGCTTCTTCGGCCTGCGCCCGCCCCTCGCGGCGCTGCTGACGCTGGGCTATTTCCCCTACGCGGCAGCGACGATGCCGCTGTTCCGGCTGATCCCCGGCATCGGCGGGTCGGCCGGCTATGCGCCGGTGCCGCTGCTGATCCTGATCTATGCCGCCCTGCTGGCCCGCCGCCTGCCCGAGGTCGCGCGGGGGCTGGCGCTGGGCGCGGGCCTTCTGATCGTGTCGCTGACGGCGCGCACGCTCGACGGGCCGCTGTGCGCGGCGCTGCCCGTCGGCACCCATTTCCTGTGGCACATCCTCAACGGGCTGATGCTGGGCTGGATGATCGAGGTACTGCGCCGGCATCGACAGCCCGCTGAGGCCCTTCACTAGAACGCACGCGCCAGTTAACGTCGCGCCAACCCTGCCCGGGCAACATGCGGCCAGGCGGGAATCGCCTGAACTGTGGCAGAGCATGATTCCAGGAGGTTCGCGTGAACAACCAACTCAGCCTTTTCGAGGTCAAAAGATCGTTTGACCTGTCACGGGAGTTGTCAGCATTCACCGAGTTCGGAGAACCCACCCTGATCGAATCAGTTAATGGCATCAATTATTTCGTCAATGAGTTCTGGACGGCAAGACAGCGACAGGCGAACCGAATTCATGAAGTGAGCTATCGCGCCTGCTTCAAGCCTCAACTTCCCGCCTTTTTCATTGAGCGCCTCACCGAACCCGGCGACGTAGTTTATGACCCGTTCATGGGACGCGGCACGACGCCGGTCGAGGCAGCTTTGCGGCAACGGATTCCCTACGGAAATGACACGAACCCGCTCAGTCGAGCGCTTGTCGAGCCGCGGATCAATCCGCCCAACCTGGGCGCCGTGGCATCGCGCCTGAAAGAAATTCCATGGGGATCGTTCAACAGGTTTGAACATGACGAGTTGCTGGTGTTCTATCATCCAAGAACGCTTGCGCAAATCGAAGGTTTGCGCATGTGGTTGCTTTGTCGGCAGTCCGAAGACCGGCTGGACCAGACGGATCGCTGGATCAGAATGGTCGCCATAAATCGACTGACCGGGCACTCGTCGGGCTTCTTCTCGGTTTACACGCTCCCCCCGAACCAGGCCGTATCCCTTGATAGTCAGAGGAAGATAAACGAAAAGCGAAATCAAGTTCCGCCACTCCGTGATCTGCCTGCAATCATTCTCAAGAAATCGAAGATCCTGCTTTCTGATGGGGGCCCGCAAGCGTCAACGAAGCTCTTTTTGACCGAACAATCACATCGGACGAAGGATATCCCGGATGGGTCCGTGGCACTTACGGTTACATCTCCACCGTTTCTGGACATCGTGAACTACGAAGCGGACAACTGGCTGCGATGCTGGTTCATCGGCGTCGACCCCGGAAGCGTGCAGATATCGAAACATCGCGACGTCGATGGCTGGCAAGCCTTTATCGCGCGTACGCTTGTGGAGCTGGCGCGCGTTACCCGGCCCGGTGGCTACATCGCATTCGAAGTCGGCGAAGTTCGGAATGGAAAGGTGCGCCTGGAAGATCACGTAGTCGCGGCAGCGAACGGCTTGCCACTCACTACCGTCGGCGTGATGATAAATCAGCAGGAATTCACCAAGACGTCGAACTGCTGGGGGGTGGCGAATAACAAGGGCGGAACCAACAGCAACCGGATCGTTCTTTTCCAGAGGGCATCATGACAAGTGATCGCGAGAGGCAATTGGAGGAAGTTCTTGCCCAGTTTCTCAAACCGATCAGGGGAATTCCCTTTGAGGTGATCATCCGCTCCCTGTGCGATGTCGCAGTAGAGAAATTCAACATGGAAGGTGAAAGAAATCGCAAGATTCTGCATTTTATTGTGGAAGCCGCGCGAACGACCTGCCGCGAGGTTCAGGCAAACCCCATCGAACGCCCAAGACCGAACGAGGTCGGCAATGACATGGAGCCTTTCGTCATCCGGGCATTGAACCAACACGGCCTCGATGCCGCCGCTCCGAGAACCAGAAACGGCATGGGAAAGTCCACCGGCTACCCGGACATACGGATCGAGACTGATGGACCGCCCATCTATGTCGAAGTGAAGACCTACGCAGCCGCCAACCACGACACGACGCAGCGGTCTTTCTACCTGTCGCCCGCCGATGATCCCAAGGTGTTCGAGGATGGCTACCATCTGCTGGTCGGGTTCGAGATCGAACGAACCGGTAACCTGTTCACGCCGGTGGCATTTGAAATCGTCGATCTTTTCGGCCTCGTCTGTGACATGAAGTCGGAATTCAACTCGGACAATCGACGGCTCTACCAGCCGGATCGCGTGCTTGCCCATGAGCGCGTATGACAGGCACCCCGCTTGCGGGCGCGCCCCTGCGGCGCTAAACCCCGGCCGTCACGCCCCAGCCCGGAGGCCGCATGTCCATCGACACCGAAACCGCCGCCCGCGTCGCCCACCTCGCCCGCATCCGCGTAGCACCCGAGGCGCTGCCGGCGCTGGCCAGCCAGCTTTCCGGCATCCTGACGTTCATGGAGCAACTGGGCGAGGTGGATGTCGACGGCGTCGAGCCGATGACCTCGGTCACCCCGATGCGCCTCAAGCGGCGCGACGACGTGGTGACCGACGGCGGCTATCCCGACAAGGTGCTGGCCAATGCCCCCGACGCGCGCGAAGGCTTCTTCGCGGTGCCCAAGACGGTGGAATGAGCGCATGGCCGACCTGACCGACCTGACCATCGCCGAGGCCCGCGATGCGCTGCGCACGGGCGAGACCAGCGCCAGCGACCTTGCCCGCGCCTGCCTTGCGGCGGCCGAGGGGGCGGGCGCGCTGAATGCCTTCGTGCGTCTGACGCCCGAGATCGCCCTGGCCCGCGCGACCGAGGCCGATGCCCGCCTCGCCCAGGGCGACGCGTCGGCGATGTGCGGCGTGCCGGTCGGCATAAAGGACCTGTTCTGCACCGAGGGCGTGGAAAGCCAGGCCGCCAGCCGCATCCTGACGGGCTTCCGGCCGCCCTATGAAAGCACCGTGACGGCAAAGCTGCGCGACGCCGGCGCGGTGATGCTGGGCAAGCTGAACATGGACGAATTCGCCATGGGCAGCAGCAACGAAACCTCGTGCTACGGCGATGCGGTCAATCCGTGGCGACGCGCGGACGACGCCACCGCGCTGACACCCGGCGGCTCGTCCGGCGGCTCGGCCTCGGCGGTGGCGGCGCGGCTTTGCCCGGGCGCGACCGGCACCGACACCGGCGGCTCGATCCGCCAGCCCGCGGCCTTCACCGGCATCGTCGGGCTGAAGCCCACCTATGGGCGCTGCTCGCGCTGGGGGATCGTGGCCTTCGCCTCGTCGCTCGACCAGGCCGGCCCGATGACCCGCACGGTGCGCGACGCCGCGATCATGCTGGGCGCCATGGCCGGCCACGACCCGAAGGACAGCACCTCGGCCGACCTGCCGGTGCCCGATTTCGAGGCCGCGCTGACCGGCGACATCCGCGGCAAGCGCATCGGCATCCCCGCCGAATACCGCATGGACGGCATGCCACCCGAGATCGAGCGGCTGTGGGCGGACGGCGCGGCGATGCTGCGCGACGCCGGCGCCGAGGTGGTCGACATCAGCCTGCCGCACACGAAATACGCGCTGCCGACATATTACGTGATCGCGCCGGCCGAAGCCTCGTCCAACCTCGCGCGCTACGACGGGGTGCGCTACGGCCACCGCGCGGCGCTGGCACCGGGCGACACGATCACCGACATGTACGAGAAAACCCGCGCCGAGGGCTTCGGCCCCGAGGTGCAGCGGCGCGTCATGATCGGCACCTATGTGCTGTCGGCCGGCTTCTACGACGCCTATTACAACCGCGCCCGCAAGGTCCGCACGCTGATCGCGCGCGATTTCGAGGCCGCCTTCGCCGGCGGCGTCGACGCGATCCTGACGCCCTCGACCCCTTCGGCCGCCTTCGGGCTGGGCGAGATGGCCGATGCCGACCCGGTGGCGATGTATCTCAACGACGTCTTCACCGTGACGGTGAACCTGGCCGGGCTGCCCGGCATCTCGGTGCCGGCGGGGCTGGACGCGCAGGGGCTGCCGCTGGGGCTGCAACTGATCGGCCGGCCGTGGGCCGAGGGCGACCTGCTGAATTGCGCCGACGTGCTGGAACGCGCGGCGGGTTTTGTTTCCACGCCGGCGAAATGGTGGTAACACACCCGCTGTTTCACCGCACCCGGAGGGTACGATGCGGGTATTGGCGTTCCTGATCTGCGGCGCGGCGCTGGCCGCCTGCGCGCCCACGGTGCCCGATTCGGGCACCCGTAGCGGCCATTCCCAAAGTTTCCTCGACCAGAGCGACACCGCGCTGGCGGGCCCGGTCGCGCCCGCCGGCGGCACCGCCGTCGACGGCTTCGACGATCCACTCGGCCTCGGCCAGAGCGCGCGGGCGCGCGGCGACGCGCCGTCCGGCATCGCCGCGCAATCGGGTGAACTGGCGTTGAACAACCCCGCGATCTCGGACGAACAGAGCTTCGACGCCGTCGCCGCGCGCGAGACGATCGAAAGCGACCGCGAACGGCTGGAACGGCTGCGCGCGCAATACCAGGTGGTCGCGCCCACCGCGCTGCCGCGGCGCACCGGCGATATCGGGCCCAACATCGTGCAATACGCGCTGAGCACGCCCAACCGGCTGGGGGTGACAAGCTATCGTCGCCTCAACCCGATGCGCTGGACCGCGTCCGAGCGCAATTGCGCCGCCTTCGCCTCGGCCGACCTCGCCCAGATCGAGTTCCTCGATCGTGGCGGCCCCGAGCGGGATCCGCGCAACCTCGACCCCGACGGCGACGGCTTCGCGTGCACCTGGGATCCGGCGCCGTTCCGCGCCGCGGTCCGCCGCTGAGCCCGCAGTCGCCGAACCACGGCCCCCGGCGCGGTGGCGCCCGCCCCGCGCTGGTGGTGCTGCACCACACGGCGATGGCCGACGCCGCCAGCGCCCGCGCGCGGCTGTGCGACCCCGCGGCCGAGGTTTCGGCGCATTACCTGATCGCCGCCGATGGCACCGTTGACGCCCTCGTGCCCGAGGATCGCCGCGCCTGGCACGCCGGCGCCGGCGCCTGGGGGGCGGTGAACGACGTCAATTCCGCCTCGATCGGGATCGAACTCGACAATCCCGGCGAGCGGCCGTTTCCCGCGCCGCAGATGGCCGCGCTCGAGGCGCTGCTGGCCGGCGTGCTGGCCCGCCACGCGATCCCGCCCGAAGGCGTCATCGCCCATTCCGACATGGCGCCCACCCGCAAGGCCGACCCGGGCCCGCGATTCGACTGGCGCAGGCTTGCGCATGCCGGCCTTGCGGTCTGGCCCGGCCCGGGCGCGCCGCGCGCGCCCGACCCGGCGGCGTTCGCGGCCGCGCTTGCCCGCTTCGGCTACCCGCCGGCCCCGCCCGCGGCGCTGCTGGCCGCCTTCCGGCTGCGCTTTCGCCCATGGGCGCAAGGCCCCCTCGACGCCCGCGACATGGCCGCCGCGCTCGACCTTGCAACGCGGTTTGCGGTTGACGGCGGCCGCGCCGGGGCCTAACCCGGCCGCGCGCGGACGGCCGGACGGCCGCGGCCCGGCAACGGGCCGAGGAAAGTCCGGACTCCATGAGACAACGGTGCCGGGTAACGCCCGGCCGGGGCAACCCGAGGGAAAGCGCCACAGAGAACAGACCGCCGGCGGAGCGCCGCCGGCAAGGGTGAAACGGTGGGGTAAGAGCCCACCGCGGGACGGGCAACCGGACCGGCACGGCAAGCCCCACCGGGAGCAATGCCGAATAGGGGCCCCGCGCGGGCAGGCCGGGCAACCGGCCGCCGCAGGGTCGTTTCAGCCCGGGGCCCGGGTTGGCAGCACGATCCTGCCGGTAACGGCAGGACCAGAGGAATGGTCGTCGAAGGGGGTCCGCCCCCGGAACAGAATCCGGCTTACAGGCCGTCCGCGCAGCCTGCCGCCCGCCAAAGGCGGTTGACACCACCCCCGCCGCCGCTAAAAGGCGGGGCTTGAGAATTCCTTCGGGGGCACCGCCCCCGAGACGCAGGAGACGACATCATGGCGAAGCCGACCACCATCAAGATCCGGCTCAACTCGTCGGCCGGCACCGGGCATTTTTACGTCACCAAGAAGAACGCCCGCACCATGACCGAGAAGATGACGGTCAACAAATACGATCCGGTCGCGCGCAAGCACGTCGAATACAAGGAAGGCAAGATCAAGTAGGGTCTCGCCCCGGCCGCCGCACGGCCCGCCCGCGCCGCCCCACCCGGGCGGCGCCTTGCGTTGGGCGCCGCGTATCGCCGAGATGGCACTCCGCCCCGGCTTCACCTTGGCTCAAATACTCACTGCACCGCCGCCGCCGGCGCACGGTGCTCAGTCGGGCCTCAGCCGGCTTGCGCCAGCACCGCCAGCGCGGCCGCGTGCACCCCGGCATTGGCCGCCGCCAGCACCCGGCCGCCGCCGGCTGCCGGCCCGCCCCGCCAGTCGGTCACGATCCCGCCCGCGGCCTCGATCACCGCGATCGGGGCTGCGATGTCGTAGGGCTGCAACCCGGCCTCGACCACCAGGTCGACCTGCCCGGCCGCGACCAGCGCATAGGCGTAGCCGTCCATCCCGTAGCGCACCAGCCGCACCTGCCGGCCCAGCGCGTGAAACGCCGCCGCCTCGGCCCTGGTGCCGACCTCGGGGAAGGTGGTGAACAGGATCGCCTCGGCCAGCGGCCGCGCCGCGCGGGTGCGCAGGGCGTGGCGGCCGCGCGGGCCGGCGACCTCGGCCAGCCCCGGCCCGCCGAGGAAACGCTCGCCGATGAAGGGCTGGTCGATCAGCCCCAGACGCGGCCCGCCCGCGTCGCAGACCGCGATCAGCACCGCCCAGGTGGGCGTGCCGGACAGATAGCCCCGGGTGCCGTCGATCGGGTCGAGCACCCAGGTCAGCCCCGAGGTGCCGGGTTTCGAGCCCATCTCTTCGCCCAGGATCGCGTCGTCGGGGCGCAGATCGGCCAGAACCGCGCGCATCGCCGCCTCGGCGGCGCGGTCGGCCACCGTCACCGGGTCGAACCCGGACGCGGCCTTGTTGTCGGCGCTCAGCGCCGGCGCGCGGAAATGCGCCAGCGTCTCGGCGCGGGCGACATCGGCCAGCGCCTCGGCCACGCGCCGCAACTCGTCGTCAAGCCCGCCCATCGCAGCCCCCGCTCGCCCTGTCGGGGCCGGGGCTAGCGGGCGGGCGCGCTGCGGTCAACCCGGCTCAGGCGGCGTCGGTCAGCACGCGGGCAAGGTCGAACAGGCGGCGGCGCTGCTGCTCGGGGATGGCGTGGAAGATGCGCACCAGCTCCATCGCCTCGCGATCGGCGAGGATGTCGGCGTCGGCCGCTTCCTTGCCGCCGTCCTCGAGGCCCTCGAAGAAGAACGAGATCGTCACCCCCAGCGACCGCGCGATGTCCCACAGCCGGGACGCGCTGACGCGGTTCATCCCGGTCTCGTATTTCTGGATCTGCTGGAACTTGATCCCGACCTTGTCGGCAAGCTGCTGCTGGGTCATGCCGATCATCCAGCGGCGATGGCGGATGCGTTTTCCGACGTGGGCGTCAACGGGGTGTTTCATTGCCTCTGTCCTGTTCCTCAGATTGTCCGGGGCTGTCCCCTCCGGCCGGATGCCGGACACGGGTGTCCCTCTACCCTAAATATAAAGCAACTTTCGTGCCAATCGTTCGCGGCGGATTTATCCACATTCAGAACCGTTTTTCGCTGATTTTTCAGATATCCACCGCCCGTTCTCAAGGCATCGCCGGTAGCGGGGCGCAAGTCGCAACGCAATTTGCAAGGTGCAATTCTTCATGCTAGATCAACCTTTACGTGTTTCGCAATCTGCAACCCGAAATGCAACTTCCCGTTGCCGAACGCGGCGGGGCTGGCATTCTGGCGCGCAACCTGCCACCTCTCGGTCCGGGCCACGACGCGGAGATCACGATGCGCGCCTACCGGATCGCGGCCGAGGGCGCCGCCCCCGCCTTCGCCGCCATTCCCACGCCCGTGCCCGGCGCGGGCGAGGTGCGGGTGCGCATCGCCGCCGCCGCGCTCAACTTCGCCGACCTGCTGATGATCGCGGGCCGCTACCAGGCGATGCCGCCGCCGCCCTTCACGCTGGGCCTCGAGGCCGCCGGCGTCGTCGAGGCCTGCGGGCCGGGGGTGGCGCACCTGCGCCCCGGCACGCGGGTGGCGGTGTTCGCCGGCCACGGCGCGCTGGCCGAGGCCGGGTGCTTTGCCGCCGCCCGCTGCCTGCCCCTGCCCGACGCGATGGGCTTCGACATCGCCGCCGCCTTCCCGGTGGCCTACGGCACCGCACACCTGGCGCTGTCGCACCGCGCCCGCCTGGCGCCGGGCGAAACCCTGGTGGTGCTGGGGGCCGCCGGCGGCGCGGGCCTTGCGGCGGTCGAGGTCGGGGCGGCACTGGGCGCGCGGGTGATCGCGGTGGCGCGCGGGCATGACCGGCTGGAGGCCGCCCGCGCCGCCGGCGCCCACGCCACCCTCGACACCGACACAAACCCCGCCCCCGACGCCCTGCGCGCCGCGCTCAAGGCGCTGGGCGGCGCCGACGTGGTCTACGACACCGTGGGCGGCGAGGCCTTCGCCGCCGCCTTCCGCGCCACCCGGCCCGAGGGGCGGATCCTGGCCATCGGCTTCGCCTCGGGCGCGGTGCCGCCGGTCGCGCTCAACATCGCAATGGTCAAGAACATCTCGGTGCTGGGGGTCAACTGGCCCGGCTACGACGGCTTTCGCCCCGATACGCTGCGCGCCTCGCTGCGGGCGGCGCTGGGCTGGTGGCGGGCCGGGCGGCTGGCGCCCCACATCGGCCACCGCCTGCCTTTCGCGCGCACCCCCGAGGCGCTTGACCTGCTGCGCCGCCGCGCCGCCACCGGCAAGGTCGTGATCACGATGGCGTGAGGGCGGGCGCGCTCAGGCGTCAAGCTCCACCCACAGCGGCACATGGTCCGAGGGCTTGTCGCCGCCGCGCATCTCGGCCTCGATGCGGCAGCCGGTCATCAGGTCGGCCGCCTGCGGGCTGAGCAGCGCATGGTCGATGCGGATGCCGTCGTTGCGGCGCCACGCGCCGGCCTGGTAATCCCAGAAGGTGTAATGCCCGGGCCCCCGCACCTCGGCCCGGAAGGCCTCGGTATAGCCCAGATGCAGCAGCCGCCGGAACGCCGCCCGCGATTCGGGGCGGAACAGCGCGTCGCCCTCCCACGCCTCGGGGCGGGCGGCATCCTCAGGCTGCGGGATGACGTTGTAATCGCCCGCCATCACCACCGCCATCTCGGTTTCCAGAAGCGCGCGCGCCCGCGCCTCCAGCCGCGCCATCCACGCCAGCTTGTAGTCGAACTTCGGCCCCGGCGCGGGGTTGCCGTTGGGCAGGTAGAGGCAGCACAACCGCACCGCCCGCGCCCCGGTCACGGTCGCCTCGATCCAGCGCGCCTGGGTGTCGTCGTCATCGCCGGGCAGGCCGCGCGCGACGTCCTCGAGCGGCAGAAGCGACAGGATCGCGACGCCGTTGAACCCCTTCTGGCCGTGAATGGCGAGGTTGTAGCCGCGATCCTCGAGCATCTCGTGCGGGAACGCCGCGTCGGTCGACTTGATCTCCTGCAGCAGCGCCACGTCGGGGCGCTGGGCGTCAAGCCACGCGCACAGCGCCTCGGCCCGCGCCTTCACCCCGTTGATGTTGAACGTCGCGATCCGCATCGCCCCCCCTGTCGCGCGCGCCCTGCCGTCGTTCTAGGCGCAAGCCGGCCCCCCGGCAAGGACGCCGCACACAGTCGCGTCATCGCGTGAAACCGGCGCTTGCCCGCCGCCGCGCGCTCCGGCTAAGCCGGGGGAAAGGCCGAGGATGGGGGCAGCGATGCTCGACGGAAGGATGCGCCGGGTGATCGACCCGCCGATGAACCGGATGGGCGCGAGCCTTGCCCACGCCGGGGTTTCGGCCAACCAGGTCACCGCGGCGGGGCTGATCCTGGGCCTTGTCTCGGCGGCCTTCGTGGCGCTGGGGGCGACGTGGCTGGCGCTTCTGCCGCTGCTGGCCAGCCGCCTGGCCGACGGGCTGGACGGCGCGGTGGCCCGCGCCAGCCGGATGACCGACTTCGGCGGCTATTTCGACATCACCGCGGATTTCCTGTTCTACGGCGCGATCCCGCTGGCGTTCATCTGGCTCGACCCCGCCGCCAACGGCGCCGCGGGCGCGTTTCTGCTGCTGTCGTTCTACGTCAACGGCGCGAGTTTCCTGGGCTACGCGATCCTTGCCGAAAAGCGGAAGATGGCCACCACCGCGCGCGGCGTCAAATCGCTCTACTTCACCGGCGGGCTGCTGGAGGGCACCGAAACCATCGCCTTCTTCGTGGCGCTGTGCCTGTTTCCCGACTGGTTCGCGCCGATGGCCTGGGTGTTCGGGGCGCTGTGCTTCGTTACCGCGGCCAGCCGCGTGATGCTGGCGTGGCGGGTGTTCCCGGGCGGGCGCTGAACCGCCAGCGGGGGGCACGCGCGGAGGGTGCGGACGCCTCCGGCGGGAGTATTTGGGCCAAGATGAAGGGGTGATCGGGCGCGCCGCCCGGCGCCTCAGATCGAGAACGAGGTGCCGCAACCGCACGAGGCGGTGGCATTGGGATTGGCGATGGTGAAGCGCGCGCCGATCAGCTCGTCGGAAAAGTCGATGGTGGCGTCGGCCAGGAACGGCAGCGACACCGGGTCGACCAGCACCCGCGCGCCGTCCCGCTCGATCACCAGATCGTCGGGCGCGGGATCGTCGAGGCGAATGTCGTACTGGAACCCCGAACAGCCGCCCCCCTCGACCGCCACGCGCAAGGCCCGCGCCTCGCCGGCATCTTCCGCGATCTCGCGCAGGCGGGCGAAGGCGCGATCGGTGACTTTCGGTGGCACGACAAGGTTCATGGCATAGTCTCCGGTGTTCAGACGGCCCATTCGCGAATATATGAACCCTCGATGGAGCACACAACCGCCACGCCGCCCGCCCTGGCCGCCTTCGCCTGCCAGCCCGACGCCAGCCGCGGCCGGCTGCATGGCGAGCGCTATTCGACCTTCCGCACCGCGTGGCAGCGCGACCGCGACCGGATCATCCATTCCTCGGCGTTCCGCCGGCTCAAGCACAAGACCCAGGTGTTCGTCGAGCACGAGGGCGATTACTACCGCACCCGCCTGACCCACACCATCGAGGTGGCGCAGGTGGCGCGCACCATCGCCGGGGTGCTGGGCCTCAACACCGACCTGGCCGAGGCGGTGGCGCTGGCCCATGACCTTGGCCACACCCCCTTCGGCCACACCGGCGAGGATGCGCTGTCGGCGCTGATGGCGCCCCACGGCGGGTTCGACCACAACGCGCAGGCGCTGCGGATCGTGACCGCGCTGGAACGGCATTACGCCGATTTCGACGGGCTGAACCTGACCTGGGAAACGCTGGAAGGCATCGCCAAGCACAACGGCCCGGTGACCGACGCGGGCGGCGCGGGGCTGGACGGCCCGGTGCCCTACGCGCTGGCCGAGGTGAACGCGCGCTTCGATCTGGAATTGCACACCCACGCCAGCGCCGAGGCGCAGGTCGCCGCGATCGCCGACGATGTCGCCTACAACCACCACGATCTGCACGACGGCCTGCGTTCGGGCCTGTTCACCGAGGACGACCTGCTGGAGCTGCCGCTGACCGGGCCGGCCTTCGCCGAGGTCGACCGGCTCTATCCCGGCCTCGCGCCGATGCGCCGCCGCCACGAGGCGCTGCGCCGGGTGTTCGGAACCATGGTCGAGGACGTGATCGCGGTGGCGCGCAACCGGCTGGCGGCGGCCGAGCCTTCCAGCGCCGCCGAGATCCGCGCGATGCCCGGCCCGATCATCCGCTTTTCCAAGCCGCTCTACCAGGAACTCAAGGTGATCAAGAGCTTCCTGTTCGAGCGGCTATACCGCGCGCCGCCGGTGATGGCCGAGCGCGCGCGGGTGACGGCGATGATCGAGGCGCTGTTTCCGCTGTATCTCGCGCGCCCCGCGCTGCTGCCTGCCGAGTGGGCCGAGGACGTGGCCCGCGCGCGCACCGACGAGGGGCGCACCGCGATGGCGCGGGTCGTCGCCGATTACGTCGCCGGCATGACCGACCGCTTCGCGATCCAGGAATACCATCGCCTGATCGGCCCCGATCCCGCGGTGTGAGGGGGCGCGCGCCCGCAACCCCGATCACGTCCGGCGACGACGCGGATGGGAATCTGGGCCGATGGGAAGCTGGCTGGCGGCGCGGATCGCGCGGGCCGGGGACAACCGGGCGATGGCGGTCAGGATCCGGGCCGACGCGGCGTTGCGGGGGTAGGCAGGCGGGCGCCCCGGAAGGGTCCGGGGCGCCCGCCACTTCGGGTATCAGCCGAACACGGCGCCGTCTTCGCGCCACACCGCCACCACCGACGAGCGCGGCAGCTTGCCCTCGCCGTCGGGGAAGGGCGCGGAGGGGTGCTGGATGCCCACGAAAATCGTGCGGCGGTCGGACGACCAGGTGATGCCGGTCACCTCGCAGCCGTTCGGCCCGGTGAGGAAGCGCGCGATTTCGCCGGTCGCGGGGTCGCCCACCAGCATCTGGTTGTTGCCCATGCCGGCGAAGTCGCCCTCGTTGCTGTCGTCGCCGTCGGTCTCGATCCACAGCAGGCCGGCGCTGTCGAACATCATCCCGTCGGGCGAGTTGAACATGTTGCCCGGGGTGACGTTGGGCGAGCCGGCGTAGGCGTCGGAATGGACCGTCGGGTTGCCGGCCATGACGAACAGATCCCAGGTGAAGCCGTCGGCGGCGTGGTCGTCGCCTTCGGGATACCAGCGCACGATCTGACCATACTGGTTCTCGGCGCGCGGGTTGGGCCCGCCCACCGGGGTTTCGTCGCCCCCGGCGTTGGGGCGGGTGCCGCGGCGGGTGTTGTTGGTCAGGGCGCAATAGGCCTCGGCCGCGATCGGGTTCACCGCCACCCATTCCGGGCGGTCCATGGTGGTCGCGCCCACCGCCGAGCCCGCCATCCGGGTGTGGATCAGGATCTCGGCCGCCTCCATCCCGGTCGCTTCCGGGGTCAGCGCCAGCCATTCGCCGGTGCCGTCGTCGTGGAACTTCGCGACGAAAAGCTGGCCGTCGTCGAGCAAGCCGTCGGTGGCGGCACCGGGGCTGTAGACGCCGTTCGAGACGTATTTGTAGAGGAACTCGCCGCGCTCGTCGTCGCCGAGGTAGACCACCACGCGGCCGTCACGGGCCAGCGTCGCGGCGGCGTTCTCGTGCTTGAAACGGCCGAGCGCGGTGCGCTTGACCGGGGTCGAGGCGGGATCGGCCGGGTCGATCTCGACGATCCAGCCGAAGCGGTTGGGCTCGTTGGGGTTCTTCGAGATGTCGAAACGCTCGTCGAACTTCTCGTAGGCGTAGATGCTTTCCAGCCCGACGCCGTAGCGCTGCAGGCCGGCGCCAAGCTCATGGTTGGCATCGGACGAGCCGAAGTAGCCGTTGAAATTCTCTTCGCAGGTCAGATAGGTGCCCCACGGGGTCTTGCCGGCGCCGCAATTGTTGAGGGTGCCGAGCACATTGGTGCCCTCGGGGTCGGCGGCGGTTTTCAGCAGGTCATGCCCGGCCGCCGGGCCGGCGATGCGCATCGGCGTGTTGTGGGTGATGCGGCGGTTGAAGGGGCTGTCCTTGACCACTTCCCAGCCGTTCGCGCCCTCGGCCACCTCGATCACCGCGACGCCCTGCACGGCCTGGGTCTTGCGCACATCCTCGAGCGAGGCGGGGATGCCGTCGGGGTTGGCGGGGTGCAGCACGTCGAGGTTGGTGTATTCGTGGTTGACCGCGATCACCTGGTGGCCGTCGATGTTGAACAGTTCCATCCCGTCGGTGTTGTCGCCGAAGGCGCGTTCCGACGAGGCGGCGGTGCCGCCGGTGGCGTGGTCGAACGCGGGCGCGTCGGAGAACAGCGGATCGCCCCACTTGACCACCACCGACCAGCGGTAGCCCTCGGGCACATGGATGGTGCTGTCGGTCTGGGCCGCGATCGGGGTGAAGGCGAAGCGCGAGGTCATGGCGGCCTGCGCCTCGGCCGAGGTGGACGACATCAGCGTGCCGAGGCCCATCGCCGCGGCGCCCGAGCCGAAGGCGACCACGCCGCCGAGAAAGCCGCGCCGCGACAGCGCCCGCTCGACAATGGCGTCGAATTCCGGGGCCTCGGGGCGCGGGTCGCGCGCCTCGTCGAATTCGTCGAACGTCATGTGGTGGAAATCGGCGTCTTTCATGGTCGAATCCTTCCTGTCCGGGTGGGATGGAACGGGAAGTAGCAACGCCATGTAACGGTTCCGCGACGGAAACCCGTCGCGCCGATCAAGGTTGGCAACGCCGGTGTCGCGGTTCCGGCGCCGCCGGATCTTCAGGCGGCCGCGGCCGGCGGCTCCTTGGCGCCGGTCATCAGCGCCACCGCATCCGACATCGAGCATTCGTCAGGCCGCACCACGCACAGCCGCTTGCCCAGCCGGTGGATGTGGATACGGTCGGCCACCTCGAACACATGCGGCATGTTGTGGCTGATCAGGATGATCGGGATGCCGCGCGCGCGCACATCGCGGATCAGCTCGAGCACCTTGCGGCTTTCCTTGACGCCCAGCGCGGCGGTGGGCTCATCCAGAATCACCACCTTGCTGCCGAAGGCCGCGGCGCGGGCCACCGCCACCCCCTGGCGCTGGCCGCCCGAAAGCGTCTCGACCGCCTGGTTGATGTTCTGGATCGTCATCAGGCCAAGCTCGGTCAGCTTGTCGCGGGCGAATTTCTCCATCGCCGGACGGTCGAGCATCCGGAACCACTTGCCGGCAATGCCGGGGCGGCGCAACTCGCGCCCCATGAACATGTTGTCCGTGATCGACAGCGCCGGCGACATCGCGAGCGTCTGGTAGACCGTCTCGATCCCGGCGCCGCGGGCCTCGAGCGGGGTCGAGAACGCCACCTGGCGCCCCTCCAGCCAGACCTCGCCGCTGTCGGGCACCACCGCGCCCGACATCGCCTTGATCAGCGTCGACTTGCCGGCGCCGTTGTCGCCGATCACCGCCAGCACCTCGCCGGGGTAAAGCTCGAAGTCGCAATGGTCGAGGGCGACGACGCGGCCGTAGCGCTTGACCAGGTTGCGGGCCATGAGGATGGGTTCCATCACACCGACACCTTTCTGATCCACTGATCGACGCTGACCGCGACGATGATGAGAATGCCGATAAGCAGGAACGTCCATTGCGCATCGGCCCCAAGCAGGCGCAGCCCCAGCGTGAACACGCCCACGATCAGCGCCCCGAAGATCATCCCCAGGATCGACCCGCGCCCCCCGAACAGCGAGATGCCGCCGATCACCACCGCGGTGATGCTTTCGATGTTGGTCAACTGCCCCGACGTCGGCGAGACCGAGCCGATGCGCCCGATCAGCGCCCAGCCGGCGATGGCGCAGATGAAACCGCCCAGCATGTAGACCGAGATGATGACGCGGGTCACCTGCACGCCCGAAAGCTCGGCCGCCTCCTTGTCGTCGCCCACGGCATAGACGTGCCGGCCCCAGGCGGTGTGGCGCAGCACATAGGCCAGCACCGCGACGATGGCGATCATCACCAGCACGCCCACGGTGAACACCGCGCCGCCGAACTCGATGGTGCGCCCGAAGAATTGCAGCAACGGCGCCTCGGCCTCGATATCCTGGCTGCGGATCGTCTCGTTGCGCGAATAGAGGAAGTTGGCGGCGAGGAAGATCTGCCAGCTTCCCAGCGTGACGATGAACGGCGGCAGCTTCATCACCGCCACCAGCCAGCCGTTGAAAAAGCCGATGGCCGTGCCCGTCGCCAGCCCGCACAGTACCGCAAGCTCGGGCGGCAGGCCGTAGCGGAAGGTGAACTGCCCCATCACCACCGACGACAGCACCATCGTCGCGCCCACCGAAAGGTCGATCCCCGCGGTCAGGATCACCAGCGCCTGCGCCGCGCCCACGATCCCCACGATCTGCACCTGTTGCAGGATCAGCGTCAGCGCGAAGGGCGAGAAGAAGCGGCTGCCCAGCAACACCCCGAACACCGCGATCGACAGCACCAGCACGATCAGCGGCACAAGCGCCGGGTTCTGGTGCAGAAGGTGCTGGAGGCGATGCACAAGCCCGCGGCCGTGATCCTCGAATTCGGCAACCCGGTCGGCGGCACTGGTGGCCACGGCCTCGTATTCGGCATCGGATGGCATGAGGCTCCCCCCCCCCCCG
>Ga0209024_1001146_pt1 | contig 25891 bp, 22 predicted proteins | sample AutmiccommunBRH5_FD_187380 | JGI IMG/M metagenome (GOLD analysis project Ga0209024, IMG submission 187380) | Deep subsurface microbial communities from Mt. Terri, Switzerland - Autotrophic microbial communities BRH/5 (SPAdes) (version 2) | ecosystem: Environmental > Aquatic > Deep subsurface >...
TCAGGCTCGCCCGCAGCAGCGTGAGCCGCAGCAGGCGCCGCGTCAGCAGGCCCAGCCGCAGCAGCCCGCTGCGCGGCAGCAGCCGGCACCGGACTACGACAGCTTCGACGACGACATCCCCTTCTAGGCAATACCATAGACACATTTGTAAAATATTGCCATGAGACCCCCGCACTGCGGGGGTTTCGCGTTTATGGCGACGTAAAAAATATCTTGACAAATATTATATGGTTGGATACCATGTAAAAACGTAAAGAATATGCGGGGGTTGCGATGGGCTTGTCGATTCGCAGATTCAAGTCGCTAGGCGGTGAGCGATTCGCTCTTCTTGTTGATGAGGCGGGCATGCCGCTCTTCTACCCATCGCTATACGTTACCTCGCACATGCGGGGTGCTTCTCGTGCGCTGAACACGATCTTGAATGCGCTTAATGCGATCAAGGCCCTGTATGCCTGGCAGGAAGGTCAGAAGATTGACCTTGAATCGCGCTTTTCGAAAGGCGAGTTGCTTAAGTCAAATGAGGTGCATTCCTTGCGTGATTTCATGCAGCAACCCTTATCCCGTAAGGCTGGTGGCAAGGTTGTTTCTATAAAGCGTCGAATCAAGCCTGTAAGCACGCTTAGCCAATATGCGCGAATGTCAGTGGTTGCAAGCTATATTGGTTTTCTTGCGGGGCAACTCCAGCCGGGATCTCCGAATTCGAGTAAAGAACAGGAGCGAATGGTTGCGCAGATAAAAGCTAACCGTCCTAAGATCTCATCTAAATCAATAGTAGATCGTGATGAGAAGAATCTCGATGATGCGGTTCTCGATGCCATTGATGCTGTATTGAGTCCTGGATCTGATAATAATCCTTATCACGATTATGCGGTTCAAGTACGGAATGCATTAATGGTTAACATCCTCCGCGTGACTGGTCTGCGGCGCGGGGAGTTGTTAAATTTAAAGGTTGATGATATTGATTTTAGTAGGAATACCCTGCGCGTCCGACGCCGACCGGACTCAATAAATGACCCGCGTGTTAATCAGCCCTTAGCCAAGACGCGTGAAAGGGTCATTCCATTAATTCCAGAATTGATCAGTAAGATATATGACTATGTTATGACGCTCAGGAATAAAGTCCCTGGTGCCAAAAAGCATGGTTATTTATTTGTGACTCATAAGGCCGGTAAAACCCAGGGTTTACCATTGTCGAATCCTGGGTTTGGCCGATTCATGAGTAAGCTTAAGTGTGCGGTTGAGAGTTCTAAAGGCTTGCATGCTCATGCTCTGAGGCATAACTGGAACTATTCGTTCTCGAAGACCTGCACTGGCCTAAAAATGACCCCAGAGCGTGAGGAAAAACTTCGGTCTTACTTAATGGGTTGGGAAGAGACTTCGGGAACTGCTGCAATTTATAATCGTAGACATATTAAAGAGCAGGCTGGTGAAGCGGCTCTTGACCAGCAAAGAAAGTATTTTGGCGGGGTGAAGTGGGGTGACATCGAGTGAATCTACCTATATTAGAGTCTCTTGTTGATAGTGCTTTTTACTCGCGAGAAGGTTATCTGGTTAGTTTTTATGAAGATCGATGGAAATTAAGTAAGGATGTTGAAATACCTATATCTGCTTTGGCGGATATCATGGATAGTCAGATTTATTTATCTCTTTTACATGTCTTGGCATTTTTCGCTAAAACAAGCTCGCCATCGCACGTCCAGAATATGTTCTATCGTTTCAAGCACTATGTTGAGTCTACCTTCGAGCAGCCAATTTTTAGTGTGGAGTCATTGATTTCCTATCGCTCTCAGTTGGACAAAAAAACTGAATGGTATTTGGGGGCGCTACGTGTGCTCATCAGGAAGTGGGTAGATCTCGGATATGCAGGTGTACCTGATAATGCTATCAATCTTCTTGATAAATGGAGAATCAAGGGGAATGAAAAAGGCCGTGCGGTTCAGTCTATGTGCCCTGAAAGCGGGCCGCTTACTGATATTGAAATGGAAGCCTTGGTTGCTTCGATAGTTACTGCATATAGCCAAAATAAGCTGACGCTTATTGATACTTGTTACTCCTTGATTGTGGTTACGACCGGTCGGCGTCCAATTCAAATCACTGCGTTGAAAATAAAGGATCTTAGTCCGAAAGGGGAACGGCATACCATTAATTTCCCGCGAGGGAAACAGCGGAATCAGGGGTGGCGTACATCGTTCAAGAAGTTTTATGTACTTGAAGATCTATGGTTGCTTTTACAGCAGCAGGGGGCTGCGGTAAAGCAGGCCTTCGCTGAAAAATTAAAAGCTGAAGTTCCAATGGAGTTGGTCTCGGAGCTACCGCTGTTTCCAGTCATCGACGCTATCGATCTTCAGTCAGATCTTATGGAGCAGCTTAGTGTTGATCGCCTTCACGCGCCAAGCGATTCTGTCGGGGAGGTAATGAATCGTATAGAGAAAGTGTTGAAAGTAATTAGCGAGCGTACGGGAATGCCAATTCACCTTAATCCGACTCGCTTTCGATATACGCTCGGAACTAATTTGGCGCGTGAAGGTAAGGGTGAATACGTTATTGCTGAAGCGCTGGATCATTCGGATACGCAAAACTCAGGTGTATATGTACGAAATATTCCTGAGATTGTTGAGCGGATTGATAAGGCAGTTGCAATGCAGTTGGCACCCATTGCGCAAGCTTTTCAGGGTGTTCTTGTTGCCTCCGAGCGTGATGCGAGACGGGGAGATGATCCAGGTAGTCGGGTATCCAATGGCTCGGCTAACCTAGGAACCTGTGGAAGTTACGGATTTTGCAGCGCACTGGCACCTGCCGCTTGTTATACGTGTAATCATTTTCAGCCATGGTTACATGGGCCTCATGAATCAGTTCTAGATAGCTTGATTCAGGATCGCGATAGGATTTTAGAGGAAACAGGTGACAGAAAAATTGCCTCTGTTAATGATCGGTTAATTCTTGCAGTCAGCGATGTTGTTTATCGTTGTCAGGTGGTTAAAAACGAGGTGGGTCGTGGCTGATATTCTTCTGTTTACGCCGAAGCACCAGCTTGATGCCAGGGCCAATCTCAATGATTTTATTTCGATGTGCCGTGATCGTCTAACAGTATTCGGTGCTGATTTAGATTGGGGCAGTTTTACGTGGGCTGGAGTTGGTAATTTTACTGTCAATGGTGCGCCTGCAAAAGGATTCACTCAGGATCAGCTACTTAATCCTGATATTCTTTCTTTCGCTAAGGCCTATGTTCGTTATCAGCAGGGGCACAAGCCAACTAAGCTAAAGAATGAATTCAAAGCGATTCGGTGTATTGAAAAGGCTCTCTTGCAAGTTAAAGGTAAGGCGGATATTACCTTAGTTGATTTAAATGTGATGGATGCTGCTGCGAGTGTGGCGCGAGAATACAAGGCAACTGCCTATCAGGCTGGGAGTAGTTTAGTAAGACTTGTTGAGTTTTTAAACGAAAGTAAAATAATCGCGACGCCGATATCGTGGAAGAATCCAATTTCTAAGCCAAAAGAAATAAATCGGACTGGCGAGGAGGCAAAACTAAAGCGGGCTGAGAAAATGCCTGATCAGCACCTGCTTGAGTTTATGGGGGAGATGTTCTCGAATAACTTGCAAATTCCGCGTGACCGTTTTACGACATCTATTTTTGCATTGCTAATGTCAGCGCCTTCGCGCATTAGTGAAGTGCAGGACTTACCGCTGAACTGTATTCATAAAGAAATCGACACGAAGGGCATTGAGCGTACTGGACTGCGTTTTGATGCAGGTAAGGGATATGGTGCGGACATAAAATGGGTTCCAACTGTAACTAAAGATATTTCAGTTGAAGCGGTGCGTCGCCTTGCTGAGATGTCGGTGGAGGGTAGAAAGCTTGCTGAGTGGTACGAGCATCATCCCGATAAATTTTATCGCCATGCCGCTTGTCCTAATGTTGATGAGAACGAACCACTCACACCGGAACAGGCATGTATGGCTCTCGGGTTGTCTGTGGAGCGCCCAAATCTTTCTCAATATTTTAAGAGTTATGAACCCTATCAGAACCTGAAGGCTAGTAGGGAACCTTTAACCTTGGCTTTCTTGAATACATATGCCCGTAGCCAGCTACCGAAAGGTTGGCCATGGAAAAATAAGGAAAGGCAAATCCTTTACTCTAATGCACTCTGCTGTTTTCGATTGCATGAACTTCGCTCTGATTTGAGTGTAAGTCCAATTTTGCTTTGGACTCCAGGGAAAAGCACTTTCACGACGGATTTGAATTATATCGTTGGGCAAGAAAAAAATATCTGGAAACGTCACGGATACGTGAATCCTGATGGCTCCCTGATCTCCATGACTTCGCATCAGCTGCGACACTTCTTGAATACTATCGCCCAACGGGGAGATTTGGGGCAGCTGGATCTTGCTAAGTGGTCAGGCCGAGCGAATATTCACCAGAATGCCACATATAATCACATGGCGGATGATGAGTATGTTGAGCTAGCTCTAGAGGCTGGGATGGGCGGCTTGCTAGAAAAAGTGAAATCCAACGCCCCGGTCACCTTTGCTGACTTAGAAGTCGTTGGTGAGGGAATTGCGCATGTGACGGAGTATGGCTTCTGTGTACATGATTTTTCGATGACACCATGCCAAAAATATCGGGATTGCTTGAACTGCACTGAGCAGGTTTGCATTAAGGGCGATGAAGGAAAGCTGGAGCGGTTGAAACAGCAGCGAGAAGGCATTCGCTTGCAGCTCGAAAAGGCCCGTGAAGCGTCTCAAGGTGAAGTATATGGCGCTGATCGCTGGAGCCAGCATCAAAGTAAAACCCTGCAAAGGGTAAGCCAACTAATCGAGATATTGGAGTCGCCGGAAATTGTGGAAGGTTCGGTCGTTCGCTTGAGTAATGATCAAGAATTCAGCCCGTTAAAGCGAGAAATCGCCGCTCGTGCTGCCACGCCAAGGCTTGGCTCTTCCCCACTCCCTGATGTTCCTGATCTCGATGAACTTCGCTCGCTTTTGGGGGTATAGCTATGGCCAAACATTTGACTGAGCGGGACATCGAAATAATCGTCAATTTGATTGACAGCTGGGAGGGTAAACTCGGCTGGGAAGCTTTATGTGACGGTGCTGCGCCTTTGATAGGGGGCAGGCCCACTCGTCAGACTCTTAGCTCGCATCAGCGAATCAAATCTGCCTTTGCACATAGTAAAGAAAGGCAAAAAAGCGGCTTAGTTCCTTCTAAAAGACCAGCTAGCCTTGCTATCGCTGAGCAGCGCATCAAAAGACTTGAAAACGAAAATGATCGCCTTAAAGCAGAGAACGCCAAACTTTTTGAAAAATTTATAAAATGGCAGTACAACGCATATAAATACGGCATATCACAAGAAAAACTTGATGCCGATCTACCCGCAATTGATCGTGATACATCAGAAAAGAGCTAACCATGGCAAGTGGACAGCAAGTTGCGGAACAGAACCATGCTGCATTTGTCGCTTGGGCTTCATCCAAATCCGACGATGATTTTCGTGAGTATGTTCACCAGGGGAAGCTAAAGCGTTCTGAGATCGCTGCTGAGTGCTGTTTCGGTAAAAGTGCGCTCGCGCAGAACCCTGCCATTAAGTCCGCATTAGAGGCGCTTGAAGATGGCTTGAGGGAGCGGGGTGTACTCCCTCCGTTGAAAATTGCTTCGTCACCTGTACGCGAAGAGCAACCAGCGCTACCAATTCGGGACAGAGATGCCAGTCAGCGCCGACGGGATGGCCAGCGATTGAATGCCTTGGAGCAAGAAAATGCGGCGTTGCGCGCCGAGTTAACCAAAGCCAAAGCGATGCTTGATCGCTTCAAGCTATTGGCGGAATTCATGGACGAAACAGGGCGGTTGCCGCGATGAATGCCCAGGCCCCCAATCTGCTTAATGCCACTATCAGAATCACACGTATTCGATCTGCTGGGCGTAAGGGCTGCATTGCATTTGGCCACCGTGTTGACCTGGTTGGAGGCATAAACGATAGAGCCAGTGCGCTGGTAATTAGCGTACCCACAGCTGTAGCCGACCCTACGAACATTAAGGTCGGCGGAATTTTCGAGGTGTACGGCGAAGCTAACTCAATCCGGCGTGAGCATGGAACGTTCGCTGTATCTGAAACCCAGATTGAAGTTCAGCATATTCAGCTTGTTCGTCCGTCCGGCAGCCAGTTGATCCAGTGGCTTTCGGACAACGCTCCGGGCATTCGGGAGGTGAAGGCCACAAAGCTGTGGGATGTTCTTGGCGACAAGCTATATGAGGTGCTCGATCAAGGCGATCATTCAGCTATCCAATGCATCATTCCATCCGTCGAAGTCCGTAATGCACTTTTTTCAACGTGGGCAGACGATGGTGATGCTAAGACTCTTCGATTTGTCCAGGAGCGAGACATCCCGCTTGATCTGGCCAGAAAGGTGATTAGGTATCACAAGGCCAACACGATCAACGCATTGATGGCCGATCCATATCGGTTGCTGAGCTTTGAGGGTAGTTGGCCGCGTGTAGATGGCATTGCCCGCAATCATTTTGATATCAAATTGGACGATCCGCGCAGGCTCACGGCGGCCCTTGAAGAGGCCCTGTACCGCGTTGCCGACCAAGGCCATACCTGCGCTTCCCTGTCAGACCTTAGAGATGTTGTCAGCAGGCTGCTTAAGCCTCATGCAGCGCCGCTAGATCTTCTCGCCAAGGCACTGCTCCAGGGTAAAGCTGCCGGTCAGTTTATTGTGAGTGAGCCGCGCGATGGCGAGTTCATGCTCCACGCCCCTGGCACTTACATTATGGAGCGCACGTGCGCCGAGTTTATTCGGTCGTTGCTGGATGAGCCTGTCGCCCAGCCACAGCTATTTCCTACAGATGTTGATGCCGTCATTGATGATTTTGAGCGCGAGGAGCGGTTGCATCTTGGTATCCCAGAATTCACCCTTAACGAAGCCCAGCGCGCCGCTGTTAAAAACTCATTTCAGAACCGTTTCAGTGTTATTACCGGTGGCGCCGGTGTAGGTAAAACCACCGTTCTCAAGGCACTTTATAAGGCCTTAGATACCCTGGGGTGCCCCCGCTTTCAGATGGCCCTTTCAGGGCGTGCTACTGCTCGTATGATGGAGGCCACACTAGAGCCTGCGTGGACGATTGCAGCCTTCCTGCGAAATGTTGATGCAGCTGAGCTTGGAGATACCCCCGTCATCGTCATTGACGAAGCCTCGATGCTTGATCTGCTTACTTTCCACCGTTTGGCCACAAAGCTCCCGGCAGGGGCACACTTGATCTTAGTGGGTGACCCTTACCAGTTGCCGCCAATTGGTGCGGGGTTGGTTCTGCATGTGCTTTGTGATCTACCTGGTGTCCCGACTGTTCAGCTCACTGAAGTGAAGCGCCAGGCCAAGGAGTCTTTGATTCCTCGTGCAGCAAAGGCCGTGAGAGACGGGAGTTGGCCTGAGTTCAGCTCGAATGAGCATGCTGAAGTGGTATTTCTACCCTGCGCCGATCAGGAAATTATCCCTACCGTAATGAGGCTGTACGAGTCTGATCGGGAGGCAACTCAGATTCTGGGCGCTACTCGGTCATGCTCATTTGCGGGTGTTGAGACAATTAACCGAGCTTGCCATGTCAGGTATGCCTCACATAGCAAGCAGCTTCGAATTGTTAATGGTGATACAGGAGAGCTGGAATCAACAGGCTTCTGTGAGGGCGACTTGCTGCTGTACACCGCGAATGATTGGCAACGGAATCTACAAAATGGCTGCTTGGGACGGCTTACTGAGGTATTTGGCGAGCCGCGAAAGGTGAATATTGGTGATGACGAGACGCCAATTATGCGTATGGCTGTAGGTATGGCAGTCTTTGAAGGCGTCTCGCACTACATTCTCGATACGGATGTAGATCTTATCGATCATGCCTACGCCATTACTGTACACAAAGCCCAAGGCTCGCAATTTCAGCGGGTTATTGTCCCGATTCGTCGCTCACGTGTGCTTGATCGAACCTTCGTGTATACGGCTATTACGCGTGCGCAGGTGCAAGTGATCCTGGTCGGGAATATTGACGCAATGAAGGCTGCCATTTCGAACCCTCCCCGTGCATTTTCAAGGCAAGTGGGGTTAGCGCAAATGATTATGTCTGGGCACTAGGGCCGCAGTTTTCTGCCCTGTTAGACTGGGTAGCCTTTGGCGCAAGCATGGCGCCTGCCGTTACCCATAAGGATCTTTGCGCATGTCCGCACTCTCTGCCCTGCTCGAAACCTACCGTTCCGCCTCTGTCACCGAACGCGAAAAAGGCACCTACTTCGAAGAGCTGATTTGCGCCTATCTGCGCAATGAAGCCACTTACCGCGACCTGTACGACAAGGTGTGGACATACGCCGACTGGGCCAAAGAGCAGGGCCTCAGCGGTAAGGACGCGGGCATTGATCTCGTGGCACGCACCCAGGGCACCGGCGAATACCACGCCATCCAGTGCAAGCTGTACGCCGAGGACTATCGCGTCCAGAAGAAGGACATCGACAGCTTCTTCACCGCCTCGGGCAAGGCGCCTTTCTCGCACCGCATCATCGTCACCACGACCAATAACTGGAGTGAGCACGCCGAGGATGCCTTGCAGGGCCAGCAGCCCCCTGTCAGCAAGATCGATCTGCAAGCCCTGGAAGACAGTCAGATCGACTGGGCCAAATACCAGCCCAATCAAACCGTTGCCCTCAAGGCCAAGAAAACACTCAGGGATCACCAGAAGACCGCACTCAACGCTGTAGCGGCTGGCCTGAAGACCGCCGAGCGCGGCAAGCTGATTATGGCCTGCGGCACCGGCAAGACCTTCACCAGCCTGAAGATTGCCGAGCGCCTGGCCGGCAAGGGCAAGCGTGTGCTGTTCCTGGTGCCCAGTCTGTCCCTGCTATCGCAGACCCTCACCGAATGGACGCAGGAAAGCGAAACCCCGCTCCACAGCTTTGCCGTCTGCTCTGACAGCGACGTAGGCAAGAAGCGCAAGGCCGATGAGGATACCCCGCAGGTCTTCGCCCACGAACTGCGCTACCCGGCCACCACCAAGGCGGATCGCCTCGCGGCGGAAATGCTCAAGCGCCACGATGACGAGCACATGAGCGTGGTGTTTTCCACCTACCACTCCATCGACGTGATCAGCCGCGCCCAGCACGAATATGACCTGGCAGCGTTCGACCTGGTGATCTGCGACGAAGCGCACCGCACCACGGGCGCCACCTTTGGCGAGGATGACGAAAGCACCTTCGTGCGCATCCACGACGCCGACTACATCCGCGCTGCCAAACGCCTGTACATGACGGCAACGCCGCGCATCTACGGCGACAACGCCAAGCTCAAGGCCGAGTCCGGCGAAGTCACCCTCTGCTCGATGGATGACGAAGCGCTATACGGCAAAGAACTGTTCGTCATCAACTTCTCCGAGGCCGTTCAGCGTGGGCTGCTCACTGATTACAAGGTGCTGGTGCTCACGGTTGAGCAGAGCGTCATTAGTCGTCGTCTTCAGGAGTTGCTGAGAGACGACGACAATCAGCTCAAGGTGGACGATGCCGCCAAAATCATCGGTTGCTGGAAGGCGCTGGCCAAACAGGGGCTAGCCGAAAACCTGGTGGGTGATGATCAGCCCATGAAGCGCGCTGTCGCCTTCTGCCAAGTGATCTCGCCCAACTACAAAGGCACCAAGCACAAGGTCAGCTCCGTCAACATCGCCAGCATGTTCCAGTCTGTAGTTGAGGCTTATCAGGAGGCTGAAGATATCGACGAAGCCTCGCGCATCATCTGCGAAGCGGCACACGTCGATGGCGGCATGAATGCCAGCCAGAAGGAAGCCAAGCTCAACTGGCTCAAGGAAGAAGCCCCGGCCAACACCTGCCGCATCCTCAGCAACGTGCGCTGCCTCTCCGAGGGCGTGGACGTGCCGGCGCTGGATGCCGTGCTCTTCCTCACCCCACGCAACTCCCAAGTGGACGTGGTGCAATCCGTAGGTCGGGTGATGCGTAACGCACCGGGCAAGAAGCGCGGCTATGTCGTGTTGCCGGTGGTCATTCCGGCAGGCATGGAACCGCACGAAGCCCTCAACGACAACCAGACCTACAAGGTCGTCTGGCAGGTACTCCAGGCGCTGCGTTCCCATGACGACAGCTTCGACGCCATGGTTAACAAGCTTGATCTGATCGGCTCAGACCCGCGCAAGATGGAAGTCATCGCCATCACCGACAAGCCTCAGAAAAAGCAAAAGCCTAAACCCAAGCCTTCAGGAAAGGGCAAGTTCGAGCTAGGCCAGCACCGGAAAAATCACGATGCAGAAGGTCAGCTGAGCCAGCAAGCAGAAATGACCTACGAAGTAGGGGAAATCGAAAAGGCTATCTACGCCAAGATCGTCGATAAGTGCGGCAACCGCCACCATTGGGAAGACTGGGCCAACGACATAGCCAAGATCGCCCGCACCCACATCGACCGCATCCAGGGCATCCTGGAGAACCCGGCCAACACCCACGAAAAGGCTGCCTTCAACGCCTTCGCGGCCGAACTACGCGACGACCTCAACGACAGCATCAGCGATGGCGAGATTGTCGAAATGCTCGCCCAGCACCTGGTAACCAAGCCGGTGTTCGATGCGCTGTTCGATGAATACAGCTTCGCCAGCCACAACCCCATGTCCAAGGCCATGCAAGGCGTGCTGGACGCGCTTCACGAGCACCATTTGGCCAAGGAAGCCGACACCCTAGAGAAGTTCTACGCCAGCGTCCGCCAGCGCGCTGCCGGCATCAACAACGCCCAAGGCAAGCAAAAGATCATCGTCGAGCTGTATGACAAGTTCTTCCGCAACGCCTTCCCCAAGATGACCGAGCGCCTGGGCATCGTTTACACCCCGGTCGAGGTGGTGGACTTCATCCTTCACAGCGTCAACCACCTGCTGCAACAGGAGTTCGGCCAGACCTTGGGCAGCAAGGGCGTTCATATCATCGACCCGTTCACAGGCACCGGAACCTTTATCACGCGCCTGATCCAGTCGGGCCTGATCAGTGACAAAGAACTACCGCACAAGTACAAGCACGAAATCCATGCCAACGAGCTGGTGCTGCTGGCCTACTACATCGCCGCCATCAATATCGAAGCGGCCTACCACGGCGAAGTGATCGACGAGTACACGCCGTTTGAAGGCATTTGCCTGACCGACACCTTCCAAATGTATGAGAAGGACGACCTGGTAGACGCGCTGCTGGAGGACAACAGTGCCCGGCGTAAGCGTCAGAAGGATTTGGATATTCGGGTTATTGTGGGGAATCCGCCGTATTCGGCTGGGCAGACAAGTGCTAACGACAACAATGCCAATGTCCAGTACCCAACGCTTGATGAGCGCATTCGTACTACCTATGCGGCGGGCTCGAAAGCCACACTCAAAAACGCCCTATATGACAGCTATATCCGCGCCATTCGCTGGGCCAGTGACCGTATTGGCGATGCCGGCATAATCGGGTTTGTCACCAACGCGGGCTTTGTGGAGGCCAATACCGCAGATGGCTTGCGCAAATGCCTTGTAGATGAGTTCTCCAGCCTTTATGTGTTCCATCTTCGAGGCAACCAACGCACCAGTGGTGAAACCTCGCGCAAGGAAGGTGGAAAGATATTTGGCAGTGGCAGTCGCGCCCCTATTGCCATCTCGCTGCTAGTCAAGAATCCCAGCTCACAGGCCCACGGCCAGGTCTATTTCCATGACATTGGTGATTACCTGAGTCGTGAGGAGAAACTGGAGAAGATTGCAGGCTTTAGCAGTGTTGCCGGTGTCGAACAGTGGCAACAGATCACACCGGATGAGCATGGTGATTGGCTGAAGCAGCGTGACAATAGCTTTGAAGAGTTTGTTGTTCTCGGCAACAAAAAGACGGACGGGTTAAAACTTTTCGAAAATTACTCTGCTGGAATTAAGACGAACCGCGATGCTTGGGTGTACAACTCTGCTAGTTATAAAGTAGAGGCGAGCATGAGTAGAATGATCGAGTTTTATAACTCTGAAGTGGATCGTTTTGAGGCGCAATTTTCAGACTTACAGGATCGACAAGCCCGTGAGGCAAGGGTTAAGGATTTCATTGATACCGATCCAAAAAAAATCAGCTGGGATCATGCCCAGAGAGTTGGTGTTGCGCTAGGGAAAAAGGGAGTGTTTGATAATGCATCTCTTAGGAGAAGTATTTACCGCCCCTATATGAAGCAGTGGCTATATATGGACGCGTTTTTTAATAACCGGCTATATCAAATGCCGCGCCTATTTTCTAACGCTAAAACCGAAAATATCGTTATCACTGTAAATCAGAACTGGCAAGGCAGTGGTAATATCGCGTTAATAATGAACGCAACCCCTGACTTACATAGTAACGGTGATGCTCAATGCTTCCCCCTCTACCTGTACGACGAAGCTGCTCAGGCATCTAAAGACGACCTGTTTGCTGAGCCAATTGAGGGCGGCCTGCGCCGACGCGACGCTATCACCGACGCTGGCCTGGCCCACTTTTCTCACTCTTACCCCGGCGAGCAGATTAGTAAGGAAGACCTGTTCTATTACGTCTACGGCATCCTCCATTCGCCGGACTACCGAGAGCGCTTTGCCGACAACCTGAGCAAAGAGCTACCTCGCATTCCGGCAGTGAAGCAAGCCGCCGACTTCTGGGCCTTCAGCAAGGCGGGCCGTGCCCTGGCTGACCTTCACCTGAACTACGAAACCATCGAGCCGTACCCGCTGACCATCGAGGCTAAGGGCACGCTCACCGATGCCGATTACCGCGTGGAGAAGATGAAGTTCGCCAAGAAGGGCGACAAGACCACCGTCATCTATAACCACCGTATCACCCTCAAGGGCATCCCCGAGGCGGCCTGGGACTATGTGGTCAACGGCAAGGCCGCACTCGACTGGGTGATGGAGCGCCAAGCTGTTCGCACCGATAAAGCCAGCGGCATCGTCAACGACGCCAACGACTGGGCCAACGAAACCATGGGCAACCCCAAGTACCCATTGGAGCTGTTCCAGCGCGTGGTCACCGTGAGCTTGGAAACCCAGAAGATCGTGAAATCCCTCCCCCACCTCGACATCTGATTCGCATTGTCACCGGCCATTAGACATGGCCGGTGACATTTCTTCAGGTTGAAAATCTCCTCCCTGTTCTGTAGAACTGTCATTGCTGGGTGTTACCGCCCAGGTGCTCTTTAAACATGGTTATGAATCGGGCTTGCAGTTGGTGGTCGGGAAACTGACCAGCTTTGGTGTTCTCCAGGGCTACCTTCGCCCACTCCTGTCGTCACCCCGATGTGCTCAGCGCTGAGGGTCTCGTGGCAATCGTCACGTGGCTACCAGTGATGCTCCATTGGTTAAGCGACAGAAATGCGGCGGACGGCTTATCAAGGATTTGATAAGCAGAACTGTGGTTTGTAGCGGCATCTTCAAAGTTCCATTCGGCCCGGAATGCTTGGCGGCGGGGCAATTACGCCCGTCTGGAGCGATGACCATGAAGAAAGTAAAGAATGCTGTCGGTATTCGTACCGTTAAGCACATGCACAACACTGAAGATGCCCGCGTTAAAGTGTCTGCTGTTACTCAGCTAAAGGACAAAAAGAAGGGGGAAAGTGGCGAGGCTAAGGTTGCTCAGGCAGCTAAGGCAGTAAAGCGGATCCCTTATTGTGTCTGGCTCTGGGAAAAGTCAGTAGAAGCTTGGAATTGGGCCTGTGAAAACGCAGAAACAATTTTTGGGATGATTCCATGACGCAACAAACCACATCATTCGAATTCTAGTGAGGCCGATCCAGATGATCGGCCTCACGTCATTCTGGGACAGGAAATGGACGCTCCGCTTTATCCCTTCAAACCGATCCACAGCATGAAAGCGCTGGCGCTGACACTTGGAGAATCCACCGAACTCCTCGAAAGTTTGGCCACTCGCAGCTCCAACTTGTATCGTCACGTGCCGCAAATCAAGAAAGACGGCACCCCCCGTGATACCTATGATGCTTACCAGCCGTTGAAAAGAATTCAGCGCAAGATCGTTGATCAACTGCTGGCCCGCGTTCGCTTTCCAGGGTATCTCCATGGCGGGATCAAAGACTCCGTGAACCGCCGAAGTATTTATTCCAATGCTAAATCTCATGGAAGCGCTAAGTTCGTGCTGTTGCAGGACATCAAGGACTTTTTCCCTTCGATCAAGGTGCAGCATGTTCAGCAGATATTTGAGAGGCTCTTCGGATTCTCTGAAGAGGTTTCGAAGCTACTAGCCCTGCTGACCACCCGTGATGGTGTTGTCCCGCAAGGGGCTAGTAGTAGCGGTTATTTGGCCAACTTAGTGTTCTGGGATGTCGAGCCGATGCTGGTGGCCAAACTGGAAGCGCAAGGGCTGAATTACTCACGATTTGCCGATGACATAACAATCTCTTCCGTAAGGCCGCTGGATTCAACAACATTAACGAAGCTGGTCTCAGCGGTAACTCGTATGCTGGCCGCGAAAGGTTGCTATCAGAAACGCTCCAAGCTGCACGTCCGCAGGCGAGGTCAAACCTTGAAGGTGAAGGTCATAGATGAGTTCGTGCCTCTTACCGTGACGGGACTGACCATTGTTAACAAGACTCCAGGCATACCCAAGGCCGAGCGTAAAGCGATACGGGCAGCCGTAAAACAGTTGGAGGATCAGGCAGCGCATGGCTCAACCTGGACTCAGCTAGAGCCAGTGGCTCGTCGAGTGATGGGTCGTATTGGCCGATTGATTGCCTGTAAACATCCCGGCGGTGAAAGGTTGAAGCAACGGCTGCATACACTAAAGGCCGGTAGCCACGTTGCACTTCTGGATCACTACGCCGCAGCGCAGCCTGGCTCTGCGCTTGCAGTCGAATAACTACACTTCGACTGCAAGCACCTTGATACCCGCGCTTTCGCTGAATCGTCCTGCCGCTGTCAGCTAGAGCTAGTCCCGCACGGGTATGCGCTGCGAACGTGCCGGCAGCCATTTTACGCCGAGGCGTAACTCTAGCCGCCAGTCCTCACCTACCCGTTATGCCAGATACTTCCGTCAATTTACTCAATTCCAATTCAACCCGGTGGATCAGAGCCTCTGCATCAATGCCAGGGTCAGCATTGAGGTAGGTGACGGTCAGAACGGTCACTGGATGAACTCCTAGAACAGAGGCGATGACATCAAGCTTCTCGACTGTAGGGCTGTAGATCCCTCGCTCCAGCGTGCTGAGGTACGTTCTGCTGCTTACCGGCGAAAAATCTTCTTGGGTCAGTCTTTGGGATGTGCGGATTTTCCGCAGAGCGTCCCCGAACGCCTTCTTAAGATCCATGAACCTATTTCTCGTGTTTCGGAATAGGTCATGTGGTCATGCTGAGCAGTATACGGCTACAATGTATACTGTTCATTTTGTGCGGATGTGGGTTATGCTTGTCATAGATGGTCAAGAAATGATGGATTTCAGCTTCAGTTCAAGCGGTCGGGGGAAGTGGTGTCTCGTCAATCATGATGTCGATACGCCATGGATCCATATCTCGTTTATTGAAGCTGAAGGCAGGTCTGTGACTCGCACGCTGTTAACGAGTGATATGGCCCTCGTTAAGGAGATCCTCAAGCAGTCCGGTGCCGGGTTAAGGATCAAGTCATTCCAAGCGGTTTTTCCGAGTGACTTCCCAGACAACCAAGGGTGGGGAATCGCTGAAATCTACGAGTTCACTGAAAAGAAAACTCGAAAAGGCATGGTGTTCCACACTTTTGTCACCAAATTTGGTGTTGGAAGAATAGGTGGCTCAAGCAAGACAATGGCTAGCGAAGTGCTACCGAGAGATGAAAATGTTTTGTACAAGGCAGCGAGGCCTCAGCGTCGTGAGCGCCGTTATTTTGAGTGACCAATCATGAAGGGGCTGAACGGAGTGGTCGACCTGCTTTATGGGGCAGGGCTTCCGATGACTGGTTTTGAAATGTCTAATGAGGAGGCCGTCGAGCGTGTTTGTAAGCGGTTTCGTTTTGCGGAGTACTGTCTTGTTCGAGACTGGATCTGGGTCGACCTTGATGTGAGTGAAGAGCAGCGTTCGCTGCTGGAGAAAACTGGGCGTCAGCCATCAATTGTTTATGCGCACACGGTCATTTACGACAGCGCAAGACGTTGGGATGTAGGTGATTTTGTGCGTACGTCCCCGCTGCATGCGTTTCACGATGGTTTTCTCTTCAAGACCTGGAACACTGTTTATGTGCTGCTTGGGCATGGCCTGCGCAAGCGGGCGGCGCTGGAAACGGTGGGGCGTATTTTCTGATGGGCAATAGATGTTGTCTGATATCGACTAATCGCTGATCATGCTCATCTGGGATCCGCGCCTCGCCTTCGCACTCCATCTGAGGTGTAAAGTTTTTCAGCTTAATTTGATCAATTCTTTACTATTTTCTTTACTTTTCTTTGTCGTTGCTCAGGGTCGTCGAATGAAGACTATTGATTTTGCTGGCTATTCACTCACTCACTCGCTGGTAAGGATGCCTCTTTGGTATCCACAACCCTTCTAGAGTTATCTGAATGCGAATGCGCCTGATGCTGTTGGGCGGCGGCAATGCCCTGGGCCAGGCGCTCATCCGCCTCGGCGCCGAGGAAGACATCGGCTTCCTCGCACCGCGACCGCCCGCTCAAGGCTGGGACGCCGCCAGTCTTACCCAGTTGCTCGACGACAACCGTCCGGATGTCGTGGTCAACCTTGCCTATTATTACGACTGGTTCCAGAGCGGGCAGCCCAACGAGCCAGCGCTCGCCGCACAGGAGCGTGCAGTCGAGCGGCTCGCCGAACTCTGTCAGCACCATGATTTCGTCCTGTTGCAGCCATCGAGCTACCGGGTATTCGACGGTGCTCGTACCACGGCCTATAGCGAAAAGGACGAGGTGGCGCCGCTGGATGCACGAGGCAGGGCGCTCTGGCGCATCGAGCAGAGTGTGCGTTCGCTATGCCCGCGACATGTCCTGCTGCGTTTTGGCTGGTTGCTCGATGACAGTCGGGACGGTGTTCTAGGGCGCGTGCTGCAACGACTCGAGCAGAGCGAGGCGATACTGCTGGCGGATGACCGGCGCGGCAATCCGACACCTGTCGACGATGCCGCGCGCGTGATCCTTGCGGTATTGAAGCAGCTCGACTGCCAGGCTCCGCTGTGGGGTACCTATCACTACGGCGGACATGAGGCTTCCACCCCGTTGCTGGTCGCCCAGGCGTTGCTCGGCGAGGCCGGCAAGTATCGCGACGTGACAACGGCGAATCTGACGGCCGTGGCGCATGCCGCCTGTTCGGATGCCGCAGCCGAACCGCAGCACGGCGTACTCGCCTGCAAGAAGATTTTCACCACTTTCGGCATCAAGCCGCGCGCCTGGCGCACGGGGTTGCCGAGCCTGTTGGAGCGTTATTACCGTCATGGCTGATGCACCTATTCTGGTTACCGGCGGGGCCGGGTTCATTGGATCGAACCTGGTCGACGCTTTGCTGGCGCGCGGCTATGCCGTTCGTGTGCTGGACAACCTCTCGACCGGCAAGCGCGAGAACCTTCCGCAGAGTCCGCGCGTCGAGCTGATTGTGGGCGATGTGGCAGACGCCGGCTGCGTGCGTCGTGCGGTGCAGGGATGTCGGGCGGTGGTGCATCTGGCCGCGGTGGCGTCGGTGCAGGCGTCGGTGGATGATCCATTCGGTACGCACCAGAGCAACCTGATTGGCACGCTCAACCTGTGTGAGGCGATGCGCGAGTCGGGTGTGAAGCGTGTGCTGTTTGCCTCGAGCGCAGCGGTCTATGGCAACAACGGCGAAGGCCATGCTATAGATGAGGACACACCGAAGGCGCCCCTGACACCCTATGCCGCGGACAAGCTGGCCAGCGAACACTACCTGGATTTCTATCGGCGCCAGCATGGTCTGGAGCCGGTGGTGTTCCGCTTCTTCAATATCTTCGGGCCGCGGCAGGATCCATCGTCACCGTATTCCGGTGTGATCAGTATCTTCACAGAGCGGGCGCAGAAGGGTTTGCCGATTGCGGTGTTCGGCGATGGCGAGCAGACGCGCGATTTCCTCTACGTTGCCGATCTGGTCGAGGTGTTGGTGCAGGCGCTGGAGTCGCCCGAGGCGGTGGAGGGCGCGGTGAATGTTGGGCTGAATCAGGCCACTTCGCTGAATCAGCTGCTGGCGGCCATCGGTGACGTGTTGGGTGGGCTTCCCGAGGTGAGCTATCAGGCCGCGCGGCCGGGGGATATTCGTCATTCGCGGGCGAATAATGCCCGGCTAGTGCAGCGCTATCGTCTGCCGGAACCGCCGACCGGCATGCGGCAAGGGTTGGCGAAGCTGTTGGGTTTGTAGGTTGCAAACTCTGAAAACACAAAAGGCGCCCTAGGCGCCTTTTGTCTGTCTGCGATCCGGCTGGGCGGTTACGTCAGAACTTGTAGCCGAGACCGACCATATAGACGAAGGGGTCGACGTCTACGTCGACTTTAATCTTCGCATCTGCCGCTTCGGAATAGGTTGTTCCGGTAGTATCAATGTCAATATAGCGGACTTGAGCGTTGAGCATGAGGTTGTCAGTCAGCATGTAATCCATGCCCACCTGAGCTGCCAGACCCCACGAGTCCTTCATGTCCAGACCGCGGAGCTGCAGGGCAGAGTTTTCAGCTTCACTGGTCAGCTTGTCATCAAAGAACCAAGTGTAGTTAATGCCTGCACCAACATAGGGTTGGAAGGCGGATGTTTTTTCCATCGGATAATAAATAACGCTCAGGGTTGGCGGCAGGTGCTTGAGTTCACCAAGCTTCAGGCCTCCAAGGCCTTTGGTGCCGACATCGTGGCTAAAGGGCGTTGCCGCTAGTAGCTCGACACCAACTTTGTCGGTCACCATGTAGGCGAAGTTAAGGCCCAGCTGAGTGTCGCTGTTTAGGGTGGCGCCGGTGCCACCCTGAGCTGCACCGCCTACTTTCACGTCACTGCTATCTTCGTGCGGGTCAACGGTAATAGCACCAGCGCGAACGATGATGTCCCCGGCTTCGAAAGCCTGGGCGAAGGGGGCGGCCAGCGCCAGGGCCAGCGCGGAAGCGGTGAACAGGGTCTTGCGCATGATGATGCTCCGTTTGTTGGAATGCGATTGGGCGCCATGGTAGGTGCTGAGCGCTGGGGCTTTTTGATCCAGCTCAATGAAAAACGCCGCCTCGACTGCGACGAAACGCCCGGGTTGCTTTGCGTCAACTCACAGATGATAATGTTTCTCTTTTGAGTTAACGACCGTCTGCAAGGACCCTTCAATGCCTTCCTTCTTCCCCCGCCTGCTGGCGGTTGCCGTGCTGCCGTGCTGTCTTCAGCTTTATGCCGGGTCGCTGTCCGCGGCACCGCTGGATGCTGCGCTGGATGAGAGCGAGCGTTTGTCTGCGGAGGCGAAGGCCTCGCAGGCGCGGATCGACCAGCTCGACGACGCCACTCGCGAGATGCTCAACGAGTACCGCAGTGCTTTGCAGCAGACCGAAGCGCTGAAGGCCTACAACAAGCAGTTGCAGGAGCTGACCGCAGCGCAGAGCAAGGAACTTGTGGGCTTTCAGCGCCAGCTGGACAGCATCGAGCGCACCCAGGAAGCCGTTACGCCGCAGATGAGTCGTATGGTCGAGGTGCTGGGGGAATTCATCGCGGCCGATCTGCCGTTCCTCCCCGATGAGCGTGCCGACCGTCTGGCCGGCCTGCAGGACCTACTGCCACGCGCCGACGTCAGCCTGGCGGAAAAGTACCGGCGCATCCTCGAGGCCTATCAGATCGAAAGCGATTACGGCCGCACGCTGGAAGCCTGGCGTGGTGAGCTGCCGGGCGACGCGGAGTCACGCAGCGTCGAATTCCTGCGGCTCGGTCGAGTGATGCTCTATTACCAGACTCTCGATGCTCACGAGAGCGGCTGGTGGAATCCGCAGACGCGCGCCTGGGAAGTGCTCGACGGCAGCGCCCGCCGACCGCTTACGCAGGCCATCGCCATCGCCCGTCAGCAACAGGCTCCGGCCTACCTGCAATTGCCCGTGAAGACCCTGGCCGAGGAGGCCGCGCAATGAGCCGTCTGTTTTCCCTCCTTCTTGTCGCGCTGTTGCCCCTCACGGCTCATTCGGCAGAAACGCTCAGTCCCGACCAGCTGCTCGAGCGCATTCGCAGCGACCGTGCCGCCGAGGTCAGCGCCATGCAGGCCCGCGAGCAGGCCTTCGTTCGTGATCGGGGCGAGCAGCAGCAACTGCTTTCCCGTGCCCGTGCCGCACTGGCCGAGCAGAAGGCCGAGGCCGAGCGCCTGAAGGCCGACTTCGATCGCCAGGAGGCCGAGCTGGCCGAGCAGGAAAAACTCCTGGCGCAGCGTGTTGGCCATCTGGGTGAGCTGTTCGGCGTCGTGCGCCAGAGTGCAGGTGACATCGCTGGCCAGTGGCAGGACAGTCTGCTCAACGCCCAGTATCCCGAGCGCCTGACCCAGCTGCGCAGCCTGGCGGAAAGCCGCGCGCTGCCGTCGGCCGATGACCTCGATGCGTTCTGGATGACCCTGCTGGAAGACCTGGCGGCCAGCGGCCGCGTCGAGCGCGTACCGCTGCCGGTGGTGGGCACCGATGGCGCGCGCAGCGAGCAGCCGGTACTGCGGGTCGGCAGCTTCTCCGCATTCACCGACGAGGCCTTCCTGCGCTACGACGCCGATGCCGGCGAGCTGCTGGTACCGACACGCCAGCCGTCCGGTCAGGGTTTGATCGAAGACTATCTGAGCAGCTCCGATGCGCTGGCTACATTGCCGGTGGATCCGAGCCGCGGCACGCTGATCGCCCAGCTGCAACGCCAGCCGGACCTGTGGGATCGCGTCAAGCAAGGCGGTCTGGTCGGTGGCGTCATTCTGGTGCTTGGTGCCGTCGGCCTGCTGCTGGCGATCTGGCGCATGGTGTATCTGGGTGGCGTCGGTCGCAAGGTGGGCAGCCAGATGCGCGAGCTGAACCAGCCGCGCGACGACAATCCGCTCGGCCGCATCATCGGCGTGCTGGGGCCGAAGCCACAGTTGTCGGATCTGGAGACCCTCGAGCTCAAGCTGGACGAGGCGATCCTCCAGGAAACCCCGCCACTGGAGCGCGGTCAGCCGCTGCTCAAGCTGCTGGCAGCCGTTGCACCGCTGCTCGGCCTGCTGGGTACCGTGACCGGCATGATCATCACTTTCCAGGCCATCACCCAGAGCGGTGGCGGCGACTCGCGGCTGATGGCCGACGGTATCTCCCAGGCGCTGGTAACCACGGTGCTGGGCCTGGTGGTAGCGATTCCGCTGCTGTTCCTGCACAGCCTGCTGGCCAGCCGTAGCAAGGCGCTGATCCAGTTGCTGGAGCAGCAGAGCGCCGGCCTCATCGCGCTGCACCTGTCGGGGGCGCCACGCCGTGACTGATCTGCGCGCTCACTGGCTGGGTCTGATCGACAGCGGTCACGCGCTGCTCGATTTCATGGCTGCCGGCGGCGTGGTGATGTGGGCGCTGGCCGGCCTGTGCGTGCTGTATTGGACGCTGGTCTTCGAGCGCCTCTGGTTCATGCGGCGGGTCTTCCCGCACTGGGTCGAGTCACGCCGCCAGGCCTGGGCGCAGATGGCCGATGAGCCTGGTAGCTGGCAGCGTGCGGTGCGTTCGGCCTGGCTGGCGCAGGCTCAGCAGCAGTTGTCCGGACCGCTACGGCTGAGCAAGACCCTGGTGGCGATGTATCCGCTGCTTGGCTTGCTCGGTACGGTCAGCGGCATGATCGCGGTTTTCGACGTGCTGGCGCTCAGTGGCTCCGGCAACCCACGCGGCATGGCCGCGGGTGTCTGGCAGGCGACCCTGCCGACCATGGCCGGCATGGTGCTGGCCATCACAGGATTGTTCAGTCTGGCGCGCCTAGAGCGAATCGCGCGCCAGTCTCTCGACCGGCTGGCTGACCAGCTGCGTCACGACTGAGGATTAGCGGGATGCGTATGCGCCGTCATCATTACCAGCAGGAAGAAGATACCGGCATCGATCTCACGCCGATGCTCGATGTGGTCTTCATCATGCTGATCTTCTTCATCGTCACCAGCTCCTTCATCAAGGAATCCGGTGTCGAAGTCCAGCGCCCGCAGGCGGACACCGCCAGCACCCAGGACAAGGGCAATATTCTCATCGCCGTCACGGCCGATGGCCAGGTCTGGATCGACAAGCAGGTGGTCGACGTACGCAGTGTGCGGGCGCATGTCGAGCGGCTGCGCGTCGATCAGCCGGAGGGCGCGGTGGTCGTCCAGGCTGACCAAGATGCGCGCACCGGCCTGGTGGTGCAGGTCATGGACCAGGCGCGTCAGGCCGGCGTGCAAGACGTTGCGCTGGCCGCCAGCACGGGGTCGCGCTGATGCAACCGCGGCTGGTCCGTTTCAGTCTGGCCTTCATCGCCGCCTGTGTGGTGGCGTTGCTGCTGTTCGCCCTGATGCTGAGCATGGTCAATCCCCCGCGCAGCAAGATTGAGGAGGATCCATTGGCGATTGCCAATTTCGTGCGCATGGATGGGCGCAACGAGGACACTGCCACACGTTCACGTCAGCAGGCGCCACAGCCACCGCAGCCGAAGACGCCACAACCGCCGACGCCACCGACGCCGAACATGGCGACCCCAGACGCCAATCTGCCCAAGCTCGACCTCGACCTGCCGAACATCGACGCAGGCGTATCGGTCGCCACCGCTCCGGCGCCCAGTCTGTCCGGCCTGACGGCGGCACAGAGTGCCCCGGCCCCGGCCGCGGCGCCAGCGCCGGCCAGTGCGGCAGTCGAAGCGGCGGGCAAGCCCGGCGGCCCGGAGCAGGAAGTGATGCCGCTCAATGATGTACGTCCGGAGTATCCCTACCGTGCGCGGCAACAGGGCATCGAAGGGCATATCAAACTGGCGTTCACCATCAACCCGCAGGGGCGGGTGGAGAACATCCGCGTGCTGGAAGCCTCGCCTCGTAACGTGTTCGACCGCGAGGCCCGGCGCGCGGCGGCCCGCTGGCGTTTCGCGCCGCGTACCGAAAACGGTGCACCGGTATCCCGTGAAGCCGTGAAAACCCTGCACTTCCGCCTGCAAGGAGAACGCTGAGATGCTTCGTTTGCTGCTCGTGCTGTCGCTTTTTCTCTCCGCTTCGGCCCAGGCCGCCCAGGCCATCGACCCCGCGGTGTTCATGGCGCTCGAGCGAGCGCAGACCGCGCAGAGCAAGGGCGACTATGCCACTGCGCGCAAGGCGCTGGAGGGCGTCAGCGCCAAGGCCGGTAGCGGTGAAGAGGCGTTGCTCTGGCGCAGTCGCGGCTATCTGGCCTGGGCCGAAGGCAATAATCGCCAGGCGCTGGAATGGCTGGACAAGGCAGTGGCCAGCGGCAAGCTGGACGAAGAGCTGCTGGCCGGCGAGCGGATGAACCTCGCGCGGCTGAACCTGGTCGAGGGTCGCTACGCCAAGGTGGTCAGCCTGCTGGGATCGGCTAATCAGGGCAACGAAGAAGTGCTGCAGATGCTGGTGCAGGCTTACCAGGGCCTCGGTCAGCATGCCAAAGCGCTGCCGCTGGCCGAGCGTTATGTGCAGGCGAACCCGAAGGCGGGTGATACCTGGCTGCAGTTCCTGGTTGCCGGCAACGCCGAGCTCAAGCGCTATCAGGCTGCCGAACGCTGGCAACAAAAGCTGCTGCTGCGCCACTCCGATCAGGTCAAGGCCTGGCGGCAGCTGGCCGGCCTGCAGCAGATGGCCGGCGCTGAAGATCGCGCGCTGGCGACGCTGCGCACTGCGCACGCGAAGGGCTTGCGCTTCAGTGAGGCGGAGCTGGACAACCTGGTCGCTCTCGCTAGTGCCGCTGGGCAGCCATGGCAAGGCGCCAAACTGCTCGAAGGGATGCTGGCGTCACGCTTGCTGCCGAGCAATGCCAGTCGCCAGGAGCGCATGGGCATGCTCTGGTGGCAGGCCCGCGAGCGCACCGAGGCCGCGAAGATCTATCGCCAGCTGGCGACTCAGACCGGCAGCGCGAAGTTCTGGATGAATGTGGCGCAGCTCGAGCTGGAACAGGCTCGTTGGCAGGCCGGGCTTGACGCGCTGAAGCAGGCCGAGCGGGCCGGCGCCGAACGTCGTCGCGTGCGCGAATGGCGCGAGTGGGCGGAAGGTGAGCTCAGTTTCGAGCGTGAGAAGCAGATCGCCAGCGCGCACTGACCGCTGGCAGAAGCGTAATCGCCACCGCGTTGCCGGATGGCGATTACTGCAATTCGTAGGGATAGATCTTCTGTGCCTGCATGCGATAACCGGCCTCCGCCAGCTCGCTGCTGGCGTGCTCCACCCTCAGCGGCCCCTCGATCCAGAACGGTTCATATAGCGCTTCCACCCGCACGCCCAGCTCGCTGGTGGCATGCACGATCTGGTTGGATGGCGGCGGGGGCACGTGAATGCAGGCGCCGAAGTAGGGCACCAGCAGGAATTCGATGACGCGCCCTTCCTCGGTCATGTCCAGCGGCACGATATACCCCGGCAACTTCACCATCTGCCCATCGAGCGCTTCGACCACTGGCGCGGCCGGCGACTGTTGTGCGGCAGCCGGCCCAGCCTCGGCAGCCAGCGCATCGGCCAGCTGCGACATGTCATGCATGGCCATTGGCGGCGGTGGCGGCGGCGCGCCCTCGGGAATCAGCTCCGACCACTGTAGATCGCGGACGTCATCGGCATGCGCAGAGACCGCACAGGCCAGTAGCAGAGCAAGCAGCAGGCGCGACATCGGGTTCCTCACAGTCGAATCGACAGGCCATCGGCCAGCGATTGGCGATAGGCCCGCCAGGCCGGCACGCTGCCCATCAGCAGTGCCGCCAGCAGGATAGCGCCGAGCAGTCCCCACTCATAGGCGCTCGGCCAGGCCAGCGGCAGATAAAGGCCGTAGAGGCTCTGCAGCGGCGACTGCGCGATTGCGATGGCGATATACAGCAGGGCCAGCCCCAGCAGCGTGCCCGCGAGGGCCAGGCCGAACGCCTCGATGATCAACAGCGCGGCGATATGCCAGGGGCGAGCACCCACCGAGCGCAGGATCGCCATCTCCCGGCGTCGCTCGTTGAGGCTCGTGAGGATCGCCGTGAGCATGCCGATCAGGCCGGTCAGCACGACGAACAGCGAGACCACGAACAGCGCTTTCTCGGCCGTGCCCATCAGGCTCCAGAGCTCCTGCAGGGCGACGCCGGGCAGGATCGCCAGCAGCGGCTCGCTGCGGTACTGGTTGATTTCCCGTTGCAGGGTGAAGGTGGCGACCTTGCTGTTCAAACCGAGCAGGACCGCAGTGATCTGCTGCGGCTGTAAATCGAGTGCCCGCGCTTGCTCGGCGTCGATACGCCCGGCACCGCGGGCCGGCATGCCGTTCTGCCAGTCGACATGCAGCGCTTCCATGCCGGCCAGACTGATGTGCAGGGTACGGTCGACCGGCGTGCCGGTGCGCTGCAGCACGCCGACCACGCGGAACGGTTTGTCATCGTGCTGTACGAGGCTGACACGCGCTACGCCATGTGCGAGGACGATGCTGTCGTCGAGTTTGTAGCCCAGGGCACTAGCCACTTCCGCGCCAAGCACGACCTCGAACGGGTCGCTTTCGAAGGCGCGGCCTTCGGCCAGTTGCAGCGGCTGTTTGCGACCGTAGCGGTAATGCTCGAAATAGGCCGTGTTGGTGCCCATTACGCGGTAGCCACGATGGGAGTCGCCCAGGGAAATCGGAATCGCCCAAGCGACCCGCGGGTGTTCGGCGAAGCGCTGGTAGCTGTCCCAACGGATGTTGTTGGTTGCATTGCCGATGCGGAACACCGAGTACAGCAACAGATTGACCGAGCCGGAGCGCGCACCGACCACCAGATCGGTGCCGCTGATGGTGCTGGCGAAGCTGGCGCGGGTTTCGTTGCGCACCCGTTCGA
>Ga0209024_1001148_pt1 | contig 25849 bp, 20 predicted proteins | sample AutmiccommunBRH5_FD_187380 | JGI IMG/M metagenome (GOLD analysis project Ga0209024, IMG submission 187380) | Deep subsurface microbial communities from Mt. Terri, Switzerland - Autotrophic microbial communities BRH/5 (SPAdes) (version 2) | ecosystem: Environmental > Aquatic > Deep subsurface >...
GCCGACAGGCGCTGGCCCTCCAGCGTCGCCGACATCAGCAGCAGCTTGAGCGGCTCGTCGCGCAGCAGCTGCCGCGCATTGAGCGTCAGCGCCAGGGCCAGATCGGCGTCCAGGCTGCGCTCGTGGATTTTGCCACTTGCACGTTTTTGTCAATTCTGCAATGATAGCCTTATTCCGATAGCTATAGCAGCCAATAGTCAGGAAAAATGCTTTGACAATCATCAAATCCGCCAACTCTTTAGCGAACTACACGTTCTCGGCGATTCCCCATGACGTCCTAGCCCTGATGCGGCGCTGCTGCGGCTTAAATGAAGAGCGCACCTCTGGCAACCTCCTCATAATTTTCGAGGCTTACTGCCACTTGGCTGGCCACAAGGTCAGCTTCCTATCCCTGTCATCGACATCCTTTTTAGACGTAGCGAGGGGATTTCTAGGCGCCCTCGCTGACGAGTCATTCGTCGGCGTTGGGCCTGCCGGCAGACGACTCTATTCCAAAGGTTTCACAGGGCTTCTGAAGGCAATGCGCCAGGTGATCCCTCTTATGCCGCCGCTGACACCTGAGCAGGAGGAACCCAATCACAACCAGCACATCTGGGAAAAAGAGAAAAAATCGATCTGTACTGATGCGATCCGCTACTGGAGCGGCTGGCCTGTACAAGGCAAAAAAGGAAAGATCAGTTATCTCCCTATAAACCTTATCTGGAACTCCCACGGAAAAGAGTTCGCGGAACAGATATACAAGCTCTATAGCCAGAATGCAGAAAAGCAACTCGCCCCCGCGCACTCCGATTTCAATCTTTTCTTGACCTTTTTGTCTCAGAAGCCAACAGAGTGGCCGGTTCAGACATTTCAACACCCTGTAATGATCAAAGAGTTCTTTATCGAGAACATGTTATTCGGCTTCGAAAATGCACGTAGCAACGGCACAAATTTACTCTCAAAAACCAAAAGTTATTCAAAATTCATTTATACGATTGAGACAACCTTCATTGAGCCGGGAGTATGGGCCCGCCCGTTCGCAGGAAAGCTTCCATGCCCAATATCAAAAACCCTGCCGGGCACACACACCAACATCAAAAAAACAGCAGAAGGCACTCTTGTAAAAGAGAAACTAATCACTGCCGTCCCACTACACCTTACAGACTCAGAAGCCATTGAGATTCTCTTTAAGAAAATCAAATCCGACAATCAAATTGTAGTCAAGTGGGCAAAAAAGAAGATACGCGCAATACGAAAAAATCAACTTAATAGGGAGAAACTCGCTTTACTAGGAACGCCCTACGCTGAAAGAAAGCCCTTCAAAGCAGGCGTTAACGAAATATCCGAGACTGACATCTGCAAAGACTTCAAAGATCAAGGCATATCTCACATCAGGGATAACGTTGTTCGAATCAAGGGGAATTCCCTAGTAAATTCAGTACTGGACTTGCTAGCCATTCCAAACAATGAGCATTTTCTTGCCTTTCAAATACTGCTCATAGCATCTCACCCATGCCTGACCGAAGGATTCTTTACGCACTTTGAGCTTTATGACAAGCGAGGCAATCTCTCTGGATTTCTTAAAACCGATACAGGTTACAACTTAATTGGCTACAAGGATCGAAAAGGCAGCCCCCTGAGTGAGCAGGTTATTCCACTCACTCCGCGCCAAGCAGTATGGGTACGACAGATCATATCCCTAACCGACCCACTTCGGGATGAGTTAAAAAAGGCTGGCGATGATTCATGGCGATATTTGTTTATTCACTGCTCAAAAAGCATAAGCACTCCCAAACGCCCCGAACCAATTAAGCTGAACAACAAAACCATTAAACATAAAATGCATATGGTTACTGAGTTCTGCGAAGTGAGCGGCCAATGCGAAGAAAGCATGATTGCCTTCATTACAAGGCTCTCGCCTACTGCCTTCAGGGCATCCTGTGGGGTGGAGGTTTATCTCGACACTCATAGCGTCGAGGCCATGGCCAAAGCACTCGGCCATACTACGTACAGTTCTGCCCTTCTAAGCAGTTATCTGCCTGAGCCAATTCTTGACTTCTTTCAAACACGTTGGATCCGGATATTCCAGCGCGGCCTGATTTGCGAAGCGATGAAGGACAGCCCTTACATCCTGGAAGCCACGCGCTTCGAGTCAATGGAAGAACTCCATACTTTCCTTGAGAACCACGCCATCCGCCAGATACCTGAGCACTTGCAGAACCCTGAGTATCTTTCCCGCCCCTCGCGGGAAGAGGAAGCAGTTGAAGAATTCGGCGAAGATGACCAGGTGCTACTGTCTATTAACACGGGGATACTAACAGCGCTCCTTTCTTTGAAACTTGCCGTTTCAAACGCAAAACAGAAGTCAAAAATATGCGCCAAAGCCATCTATTGGGCCAAGTTTACAGATCTGGTAGTGCACCATATTGAGGACGGATACAACAGCGACCTTCATGACTACTTGAAAACCGCGCAGCAGCACGCTACCCCCGAGCACATGGAGAGCCTAATCTATGCAACTGCCACCTGAATTAAAGTTTCTCTCCCCATTTCTGCTCAAGCCGGAACATGAGTACAGGTCGGCTGCCTGGCTTCTGAGCAATTTCGAGGACAACAACTGGACATATAGTTTTGATTACAAACAGCCAAAATCTCTTGACTGGAATATTGTGCTAGATGATGGCAGCCTGCTTACCGCGCGAAAGAACAAACCGCTACTTGATGGCCTAAAGTATTTTCTCACATCATGCACCCGCAATAGCCTTGGGTATATGGAGGAAACGAACGACCTGAAAGGCTCTCAACTGCAACAGTTTCACAGTGCCTGCCATATTCTTGATTATTTTCTCTTGAACGGGAAGAGATTCCAGCTAGCGACTTATGGCCTAGAGGGGCTCACGGAAGGAAACCTCATCGAGGTCTTAGACAATATTGCTGCCAACTCATCCACTGAAGAGTCAGTTTATGGCTGGAGGAATAGACTACGTGACTACTGCCTCAATCTCCTCAACTCCACTGATGAAGCCAAGATACTCAGTACACTTAACGCTATGCCTCAGATGCACGTGATTACAACCGAGCAGAGCGATGACGACAACCTCGGAATTTCACATGCCTTGATTCCACGGATCAGAGCAGCGCTCTACCTGAACGGGCTGTATCACAAGCAGGCTAAAAACGGCAACCAGCCGAACTCAGCCCGAATAGCTGAACAGATCTATAAGGACACGATCTACGGGCGACATGGCAGAAAGTCCCTCTACACCATTCTCTGCTACAACGAAAACGCAAGCACATTTGATCGCGAATATCCTGGAGCGCCAGTCATTAACGACTCCAGCGTTTCAATGACATTTTCCACTTACTGCACATACCGCCGCGCTCTCTACAATCTTGGTACTTTGCATGAGATAAACATCCCTGCTCCCACAATCGAGGCCCTCGTCGCCGCTGAGCGCCATGCCCCGAAACTGACACCTCTTGGTCGCTTCAGAACACTTCCTTCCGCCGTCGTCTTTAAAGCCCTACGGCAAGGAATCGAATTTCACTTGGAGTACGGGGAGGAGCTCACACGTGCGCTATGCCGCGTTGCTCTTGAGTGCAGAAAGCGAAGAGTCTCACCGTCAGCACTTACCGCCGAGGAGCTTCAGGGGCTTGTTGGAGATAAGCTGCGGCATTTGGGCATCAAGAAGCTCTCACTTGCCGTTCGCACCGTGAATCAAGGAAGTTTCGGCACCGCGATCAAGGGTGAGCAGGCTGAGTATTTCAGAGGTCTCAGGGCCAACACCCCACTCCTTGAACTCGTCTCCGTTTATATTGGCGCAGTGCAATTGACCACAGGAATTCTGATGGCAAGGCGTGCGAGCGAGCTATATACGCTTAATGCCGCCACTTGCCTCGATATTTCTGAACAATTCTTGCTTTTCCTCAATGCTAAAAGCACTCGTCACTTATTTGGTTTTCGACGAACAGAAGCTCGCCCTATAGAGCCTATCGCAGCAGACATGATTAAGAACTTAATCAAAATGCAGAAGACTCTCAAAAGAATCGGATACCTTTCAGAGTTGCAAACACTATTTGCCACTCCGAGTTTCAGAGGTGCTTCCGCACTAACCGACTCCAACCAGTACGTGTTTAACCGGAATCTTGATCTATTTTGCGACTACTTTGAAACTCCTCTCAACTCTAACGGCGAGAGGTACTATCTTCGCCAGCACCAACTCCGTCGCTTCTTTGCTATGCTGTTCTTCTACTGCGGCAGCTTTTCTAAAATTGACACCCTTCAATGGATGCTTGGCCATACCGACCCAAATCACGTTTACCGCTACATTACTGAGTCCACAGATGGCGCCACCCTAGCAGGCGTAAAAGCCCACTATGTTGCGGAGCAGCTCCATCAGGGCAATATGGAAAACTTCCTAGAACTTTCCGATCTACTAAAAGACAGATTCGGCACAACAGATTTCAGTCTCGTTGATACAAATGATCTAGAGGATCAGATTCGCGAATTAATGAACGAGGGCTGGGTAGAGATTGAGCCTGAGTTTTTCAAGGATCATCATGGCACTAAGTTCAAAGTCGTAGCACGACTTACTCGGACAAGGGAGGCAACATGAGCAAATTGTCGGAGAAAGCAGCTAAAACCCTTGCGAGTGTCAAAGCGGCACACACACTGCTTATATTGATATGCAAGCAACCCCAGCGATTCAATAAAGATAGCGAGCTTCGATCCGCCTTAAAAACCCAAGGCAGTCTTGCCAGCATAAACCGATCTTTTAATCTCGAAACAGGAGAGTCTCTAACGATTCTCCCAATGAGCCTCAACACTCTAAAAACTTACGCCAATGAAAATCTTAGCGGCGGATTCGACTCGCTGAACGACCTACGAATCAAGGCCATCGAGGCTCTGGAAAACTCTGACAGAAGAGAGAACCATGCCAATAAGCGAACCAAGTCAGGGCTACACAGGAAAGTTGAGCAACTAGAACTTGAACTAGAGATGCAGAGGCAGACCAACGTAATCCTTCTACGCGCCCTATCCGAATCAATGCATCAGTTCACCAGCATCCGCGATGCGTCTGACGACAAAATTCGCGGCAAGCGGACTCAGGACGCATTACAAACTCTACGCGCAATCGTTAGCATGGGCATGCCGCCTTTCAACATCGTTACGACTACTTCTGAGGCTGCCCCCCCTCCATTCGAAGTCGCTAATCTCGACGATTATCGCAAGAGGTGACCGAATGCCGAGCCAATCTAACCGCAAACTCTATCACCTGCTTGGTGAATTCAAGATATTCAGTCATTTCTCGGTAGATAAACTAAGCACCCGTGACGCCAGCAACATGCCATTTATCATCTGGCCCAATGGCTCACCGTGCCTGATTGGTAATCTGTACATTCAGTCCTTAATGAACCGTCCTGGTCGTGGCCAACAAGGGTTATCTCGAAAAGGAGATAAAGGCGGCTCACTGGGTGACTATGCCTCAAAACTAGGACAACTGCTTAGGCGCTGCTACCAAGACGGCATTGACCCCATAAGCTTATCTGACGGGAAGTTCACCGACTACATAGTTGATATTCGAAGAGAGCCTTCCATCTCCAATCCGTCCCAGCCGAAGAAATCTGAAGCATCCGTTATAGCAACCGGCAAGGTCTGGCTGGACTTTCTTGGTTTCGTAGGTAGATTCTACGGCGACAACGACTTCGTCTCTGCTGAAGGCACCATAAGAGCCAGAGAGGAAACTTTCGCAACAACAACTCGAAGTGGAAAAAAAATAACCAGCACTTACCTAACCCATCACTCCTTTGGTAAGCCAAATAGAGAGCACCGCAGGCTGCCCATAACAAAAGAGCAAATTGCCCTACTTAAGGCTTCAATTAGAAAGGACACTGTGCCAGCTACCGTTAAGGTTCGAAGGGCCTGCATGATTGACCTTCTTACTGACACCGGAGCCCGACGAACAGAGCTTGCAAATCTTAAAGTGGCCGACGTACTTCGTGCGATGGAGATGGAGCATCCACTTCTTCGGCTGGATACTCTTAAGAGAGAGGAAGGTGCAGAGCGCTATGTACCTGTCTTCAGCACTGCCCTGAGGAAGCTACGCCAGTACATCGAAGTAGAACGGCGAAAGATCATGCGGAGCGTCTACAAGGGCGGGAAGGATCATGGGTACTTCTTCGTATCCTCAACGACCGGCAAACCCCTCACCAGCTCTGTAATCAGTAATGAGATATTGCAGCTTCGAAAGCTCGCCGGCATCAAGTCCCAACTGACCGCCCACATGTTCCGTCACGCTTTCATCACCAATCTATTCATACTGTTCATCCAACGTCATCAGCTCACAAACCCTGACCAGTTCCAACAAGCGCTGCTGGACAGTCAGACCTTTACCGCTGAGATCATCAGTTGGACGGGCCACCTAGATCCAAAATCTGTTGAACGCTACATCCACCTCGCCTTCCGAGACCTATCCAAATACACAGAAACAGTAAGCTCAGTGCATCTTGTTATGGCCATGGACAAGTACTTTGCTGAAGAGGATGAGCTGATCTCCATGTTCGAAGAAGGCATGCCGAAGGAGGAGTTCAAAAAGCAGCTCTTGGCCCTAAGAGAGATGGCACAGCAGGACTTCACCATAGCCAAGGAGCGTGAGTCAGCGCTACTTACACAATAGAGCCCACGCTCAGGGGCTCACCAAAGCCCCCTGCCCCTCTCAACTCCCCCTCGGCTTCGCCCGAGCCGTAGGCTCCGCCTCCATCGGATCATCCGGCCACCAGTGCTTCGGGTATCGCCCCTTGAGATCCTTCTTCACTTCCAGGTAGGTGCTGCGCCAGAAGTTCGCGAGATCTTGGGTCACTTGGACAGGTCGCCTTGCCGGCGAAAGGAGGTGCAGTTTGATCGGCAGTTTGCCACCGGCAATACGAGGGGTATCCGCCAGCCCGAACATCTCCTGGAGCCTTACGGCCAGCACTGGCGGAGACTCGCTGTAGTCCAGTTTGATTGACGAACCTGACGGCACTTTGATGTGGGTGGGAGCCAGCTCATCCAATTCCTGCGGCAGCGGCCATGGGAGCGCACCGCGCAGAATGGAGCTGAGGTCTAACAGACCGAAATGACTCAACCGGCTGACGTTGTTCAAATACGGAAGCAGCCACTCCTCCAAAGTTGCGAGCAACGTGTCATCACGAAAACACGGCCACTTACTTTGCCCCTGCTGCGCCATATCCAGCTCACGCAGCAGCGCCACACGCGCCTGCCACTGTCGCAGCTCCGGCGTCCAAGGCAGCAGTTCCAACCCCTTCTTTCGAACAAGCCCCAGAAGCGCACGACTACGAGCATCCGCATCGAGCTCCTTGAGCGGCTCGCAGCTCAACACCAGCTCACCCACCTTGCGCTGCCGCTCAGCGACCAAGGCCCCTGCACGCTCATCCCAGTCGAGCTCGTCGACGACTGTTACCTGCTCCGCGAGTACATTTTCGAACAACGCAGGATCGAGGTCGGTCGCGAGGTAGATGCGCTCTTCACGTTGGCCCTGCCGGCTACCCAGTTCTGCCACCACCAACCAGGAGTGCTTCATCAGCGCATCAGGCTCAGTGAACATGGCCGCGCGCCCATTGGCGAGCCGGTACTCACCACCGCCGGCTCGGCGCTGCTGAGCCACTCGGTCGGGGTAGGCGAGCGTCAACAGACAGCCAAGCCAGCGAGAATGCTCGGGATCAGCCACAGCCTTGGTAACGATTCCGCGTTGGTAACTTCGATACTGACGAGCCAGCTGCTTAATCCTTTGTGCCACCCCCTGCGCATGACGTGGCATACGCTGGCTCCCTTCCAGCATCGCGAGCCTACTGTGCAGATCAGCCCCACCACCGGGCAGCACATCACGCTCACCTAGGAGCGCAGCCACATCGCAAGCAAGCGCCCCGAGCCCAAGCGCATGCCCACGCAGCAGCAAGTGAGCAATACGCGGATGCGCAGGCACCTCTGCCATCGCCTGGCCATGCGGACTCAAACGACCATCCGCCTCCAAAGCCCCCAACCGGCCCAACAGATCTCGCGCCTGGGTAAAGGGAGCTGCGGGAGGCATATCGAGCCACCTCAATTGATCAGGCGTAACACCCCAGCGCGCCAATTGCAGCGCCAGAGCCGCCAAGTCGGCCTGGTGAATTTCCGGGGCGCCATAGGCCGCCATCTGCTCATGTTGAGTTTGAGACCAAAGCCGATAACAAATGCCCGGCTCCAAGCGACCAGCACGGCCAGCACGCTGAGCGGCACTGGCCTGGGATATGCGTTGTGTCGCGAGGCGGGTCATTCCGCTTGACGGGTCAAACCGTGGCACCCGCTCCAGACCGGAGTCGATCACTACGCGCACACCCTCAATGGTCAAGCTCGTCTCAGCAATGTTCGTCGCCAGCACGATCTTGCGCTTGCCCGGTGGCGCCGGTTCGATAGCTGCTCGCTGTGCATTCAGATCAAGCTCACCATGAAGCGCGCACAGCAGAAAGTCATCACGCCCAACCAGCTTGTCGCTGAGCTCCTGATGCACGCGGCGGATTTCAGCCTGACCTGGTAGGAAGACCAGGATGCTGCCTTGCTGATCATGAACAGCATCGAGGCACGCTCGAACGACCTTAGGCTCGATGTACTCACCCGCCTGGTAGGGTTGGCCCCAAACCGTCTCCACGGGGAACATGCGCCCCTCACTGGTCACGACCGGAGCATCGGCCAGGAGATTCGAAAGCCGAGCCCCGTCTAGGGTGGCCGACATCACGAGAAGCTTCAGCGGCTGGTCATCACGAAAGAGTTCTCGGCCATTTAGGCACAGCGCGAGAGCCAGATCAGAGTCCAAGCTCCGAAGGTGGAACTCATCGAAGATGACGAGACCGACACCCTCCAGCGAAGGGTCGTCCTGAAGCCTACGGGAAAGGATCCCTTCCGTGACCACCTCGATCCGCGTGCGCGGGCCGATCCGACTCTCCAGACGGATGCGATAGCCAACCGTCTCACCGACCTTCTCGCCCAACTCACTGGCCATGCGCTCAGCAGCGGCCCGCGCAGCGACTCGGCGGGGCTGGAGCATCAAGATGCTCTGATTACCCAGCCAGGACTCGTTCAGGAGTGCGAGAGGAACGCGTGTGGTCTTACCGGCACCTGGAGGGGCCTGCAATACGACAGAGTCTTGCTCGACCAGGGCGTGGAGCACGGAGGGGATGGCGGCATCTATGGGCAGCTGGATCATGGGGGCTCCAATTCAAGCTGCCCAGTATATCGCCGAGGTATCTGCCTACCGACCTCGAATCGATGCCGCTCTACGTCGAGCAAATCTACGCCCCTTCTCTTCTGGCATGGCACTAGGCTATCGTTCGGGCGAGCCTACATTCATGTGCTGCAAAGGGATTGACCATGCGTTTGAGTAAGGTACGAGTTCAAAACTATCGGAGCATTATCGATACCGGCGAGTTTGAGGTCGAACGACTTAAAACGATTCTGGTTGGCCCAAATGAAGCTGGCAAGACTGCCATTCTTCAAGCAATCCAGCAGATAAATGCTCCAGAGGGAGTCAAGAAATTTGATGCGCTTCGTGATTACCCAAGGGCTCTTTACTCCCAAATTAGCAGGGGCGAGGTAGACGCCGAAGATGTAGCGGTGGTTACAGCAACCTTCGAGCTAGAACAAGCCGACTTGGATCGTGCTCCTGAGAAAATCAAAGGGCAGCCACTTAGCTACACCTATACCCGCTACTTAGGAAACAACGCGACGCACAGCTTAAATGGGGCGAAATCCCCCATTTACAACGACATCAAAAATGACCTGATAAGGCTAACGGCTCATTTGGATCGTGCGACCGTCGCGGGTGCAGCGAAGATGCACACCGATAGCCTCAATAAGATAACGAGTACGTGGAGCCAATACCGATCCCTGTCGAGCGATGCTGTAGCCTTGAAGGCCTGGCTTGATGAAAAGCTTCCCTATGTTGACGAGGATGATGAGAAAGAGGTGGCTCGCTGGGAAAACTTAGTCGCCACCCTAGATCATGCGGTTGAGATGCAGCAATTTCTTTCGCATCTCAGCAAGAGCAAGCCTGTTTTTGTGCTTTACAGCAATTACTTCAGAGTTAAGCCGATCATTCATTTGGGCAATCTCGCTACGCGCTTGGCCAATGGCAGCCTGGATGACGATGCCTACGATTATGGCAACAACTGCCTGCTTAAGCTGCTTGGATTTACCGCCCAGGAACTATCCGATTTGGGTCGAACATCTGACCCAAGCCATAACACAACGGATATCGAAAAATTTCGAGAAAAACTGGATCAGCGCAGCTATCAGCTTAATGCCGCCAGCGTTGAACTGACGCAGCAGATCATCAGGGTCTGGAATCCTGACGACAATAAAGCCGAGGCCAGTAGACTCAGGCTGACCGCAGATGGCCAGTACCTTAAGGTCGTTGTTGAGGACAATGTTGGTGTCGAAGTGGAGCTCGATCAGCGCTCCGAAGGCTTCCAATGGCTGGTTTCATTCTTCATCGTTTTTTTCGCTGAGGCCAAAGGCAAACACAAGAACACTGTCCTGCTCCTTGATGAACCTGGTGTGAGTCTTCACGCGTTGAAGCAGCGGGAGTTCAGAAAGACCATCTCGTTGCTGGCGGATGAGAACCAGACGATCTACTCGACCCACTCTCCATTCCTCGTGGGGCCAGACGAACTCGATTTGGTAAGAGTGGTTGAGCTGACTGATCGAACTATCGGAACCAAGGTACACACTACCGTATCCTCCAGTGACCCCGCAGCGCTGTTGCCGCTGCAAGAGGCTCTTGGTTACGACCTAGCACAAAGCCTTTTTGCCAATCAGCGCAATTTGATCCTGGAAGGTCTAACCGACTATTGGTACGTAGAAGCCATCGCCAACTTGCTCAAGGAAGGTGGAAATGCCTCTCTACATGACAAGATTGCTCTAGTGCCAGCGAACACCGCGAGCAAGGTGGTGTACTTTGCCACCATCCTGACCTCACACAACCTGAAGGTTGCTGCACTGCTCGATTCAGACAATGCAGGCGATCAGGCTGCCCAGCAGGAGGTTCTTGTGCATCGCCTTGGCACCAAGAGGATCCTTCGGACTTCAGACTACGCAGTACCTAAAATCATCCATGCCGAAATAGAAGATCTGCTGCGTGACACGCTGACCGAGGTTGCCAAGTCCGAACTGGGTTGGGACATCACATCGGCGGTTGGCAATTCCAACGGCAAGCCCATTATCGATATTTTCCAGAAGCAGATCGGCAAGGACTTCACAAAGTACAAGCTGGCCAAAGCATTCCTCAGGTGGTCGCGTGACCACTCCGTGGCAGACCTGACGACTAACGAGGTTGAAGGCTGCACAAACCTCATCAACGCCATCAACACCGCGCTTAAGTGAGCGGAAAAGGCTCTCCACTCATCGCAGACGTATATACCATTGACCATAACCGGCAGATATCGATGAAAAAGGCTTCTGATGGCGCCAATACACACGACTTGATCGGTTCGGCCGTCAGAGCCCTAGACCCCATCTTTACCGCTGCCAATATCGGCTCAGAATTCGCCAGCTCCCAGCTGCTGACAGAACGGGCCAGCGCTCAATTGGCCATGGCAGCAATAGAACCTTTGGGCTCTACATACTCAGCCACTATTGCCGCCGCCAGCGCTGCAATCCGTGATGCCCTGAAGCCCAGCCTGGCCATGCAGGCCGTACTGGACTCAATCCGTCCAATTAAGGACATGCACAAACAGCTTTTTCAGGCTCCAACAATTTCCTCCCAGCTTCGGGCACAGGTCGCCGGGCTAACTCAAGTTGGCCATCTCGCCAAAGAGATGGCCTCCGTTCAGTCCCTTCTCAACACCTCCGCATTGGCGGACACCAAGTCGATTCGTGAGATGTTGGGCGTGATGGAGCCCTTGGCAAGCTCCTCGCGGGTGGCTGCTGAACTTGCGGCAATTACGACTGCAAATACGTTCAGTACCTATCCCAAGATGGCGGAGCTTCTCTCATTGGGGTCATCCCTGTTGACGGTAGGGAGTCTGGCTGAAGTCGCAGCCGTGGAGTGGGATAAACCTGCATCTAGTCAGCTACTTTCGACCATAGCAGCAGCGGCTGAAACGCTCAGAACGGCACCAGTTCCCGCTCCGCACCTGACCGACCTGCCTGATGCCAGCAATGATGTTGACGGGGGGCAGACCACAACACAGCAGCAACTCCAGGGTGAACTGGCTGACGCTGCTTCGACAGGAGATCTGTCAAAGCTAAGCCCAGCAGCGAAGGCCTATTTCAAATGGTTTTGTTGGTTCATTGGTTTGCTGGCCACCTACCTTGCAGCCCAAAACGCCGTACGTGAAGAGCTGTGCTTCTTGCAGCCTAAAATTTTGCCAGGCATGACAGCAGGGCAAATGGGCAAGACCGTGCGAAGGGAAATGTGCGCTGCTGCGTTCATTCCTGACGGTGACTTCCGCTTTGTTCGGGGTGAGAGCGTTCGGTTTAGAGCGGCGCCCAGCACCAAGGCAACAATCCTTCCTGTTCACCTAGTCGATGGGCAGATGCTCGAAGTGCTTGACGCCAGCAACCCCGACTGGCTGCATGTCACAGTCGTTGCGGGGGGCGCAGAGGGCTGGGTTTCAAGAAAGTACACGCGTAAGTTCGCACTGAATTAATATGCCCATATTGAGGGAGCCAGCATCCCTCAAAGATCAAATCCAGCATTGAATGGCCAGCCCTGGCCGGATATGCCCCTTCAGTTTTTTATCAGGAATCCGCATGTCGATCATCGCAGAATACAAGGCTCTGGAAGCCCAAATCGCCGAGCAGCAAGCCCGCCTCGAAGCCCTCAAAAATGATCAAAAGCTTCAGAAAGAGATCGAGTTTGAAAACAAACTCCGCGCCTTGCTCGCCGAGTACAACTACTCCCTGCGTAACGTGATCGCCCTGCTCGATCCAAACGCCGGTAAGACCGCTACGGCCCCTGCGAAAGGTGCTCGCCGTGAGCGCACCATCAAGCGCTACAAAAATCCGCACACCAGCGAAGTCATCGAAACCAAAGGTGGCAACCATAAGGTGTTAAAAGCGTGGAAAGCCGAACACGGCGCAGATGCTGTTGAGGCCTGGCTGCAATAAGTTCGCTTCAAGTTGATCACAGGGCCGCGTAAGCGGCCCTTGTTGTATTGGGCATGCTATGACGCGCGATCAAGAGCGGTGTCTGTGGTCGACTGTGCTGATGGCATACGGTGCTGAGAAGTTGGACTTGATTGGGCTGAAAGCCTTCATTGAGGCATCAGCGCTGCGAGCCCTCAAACCAGTTGTGATTTTTCATGCTAAAGCCTTTGAGAAATTCAGTTTTCAGGACTTTCGACTGAAACATCCCAGGCGCTCAGACAACAGTTGGATTTTCTTCTTCTCTCATGCCTTTACTGGTCACAAGCGAACCGCTTCTCTTTGGCTGGACATCGAGGCCGGTAAGGCACCTCACTTTGGGCTAAAGAGTGGCATCTACAACCTGACTTACTCAGCTGATTGCCACGGAGCCATTACCGTCAATCCAGTGCCTAGGCATAAGACAACCACGAACCATGACGGCTCGGTTTCGGGGAGTCCCTCCGACGAAGGATAGGGTTAAATGTATCTCCCGTCTTGGTCGGTTCCAGCCTGATGCGACGGGCAAGTCCCGGCCAAGAGCGGTCAGAAGGTGCAGGTCGGGGGGGGATTGATGCCTGTCCTCGTAGGCGCTAGCCTCAACCAAATCAGAACGCCATGAGTCAAGGAAGTTACGGACATGGTGTATACCATCTGTATCACGTCAGTAAATCCACACATGTCTCACTCCAGAGCAACCAAGCACTCTTTTTGCCACCCCACCCCAATAGTGCGTTTTAACTCGCCATTTGGCGTCTACTTATAGGCATACCAATGCGAGTAACTCTATCTCCACCCAATGCAGAAGATGAATTTTACCTAATAAAGGTAGATGAGCTTATGGCTTTAGTCGATTCGCAAGATCTAGCGTTGCGAAACTCGGAGGTTATTGAAGACGCCTACCATGAACACTGGTTTTTTCAATGCCAAGACCAAAGCTATCAATTTCACGCACCCGTAATTTATGTGACAAAAGGCGTGGTGAAATTTATCAATGGTCGACACAGAACATTGTTGCTTGGCAGGCATATGAAAATGATACCCATCGCCCTCGCGAACATTGATGGTTCTCCGCCTTTAGCCAAAAAATATCGCCCCGAGAGCGTGGAGGCCTTTTCTAAAATCTCAGAAAATAAATTAACTGGCACTGAGGTCTTCGATTTTCCAGACTTGCCACTTAAATACTTAGGCTACGATGACAATATTGGAAAATAGGCAATGCCTAACCATGTGTATGGATTCGCAAAAGCTGTGTTTTGTTCGAATGTTAGTTTGATCGTTCGCGGTTACCCATGATCATAATTACTATTTCATCATATATATTCAAATGCAGTCGTCAGAGCCGACATTGGCAGGAAGTCTGCAAAGAACAATAAATCATTAGCACTGACGCACCCTAGATGCTGACACAATACTAACGAGGCTTACGACGTGAATTTTAACCTTCTCCCATTTTTTATAATTTTTGCTTCGTCAGTTGCCCACGCTGAGCAAAAGGTCGGGCGACTTGTTGTTGATTATCCGTCGCCGATATCTCGCGACATAAAAAATGAGGCTGCTGTCAATGGTATTCCTACTAGCTACAGGCAGTCGATTCGATCATTCGAGACTTATAAGGCAGAGGGAGTAGGTGGTCTTGCAACATTAAATATTGTGATCCTTGAGGTAGCACCACCACTATCTGTTACGAGAGATGGTTACGCAGGCCCACTCAATGAGATGAAAAATGACCCAAGAATCTCTGAGGTTGTACACGACTCAAAAGACGTAACAGTTTCTGGCTATCCAGCAGTTCGCACTAGTTACAAGGCGAAATTCGATAGAAAACTATTAGTGGCTGGAGATGTACTCTACATTTACGATAACTCGACTAATACCTCATGGACTGTATCTTCAAGCTATTTCTGGGATGATGGTTTTTTCAGCAATTACAGCGAGCGGTCAAACGAAAGTCTTTCAATATTAAATTCTGTTGAAATCAAATAGCAGTGGTGAATTTATTTTGATGGCCTGCGTCAGGATGATTGATGAAGCGGTTGCTTCTGGCCGCTTCCGACCATTATGGATGATTTTCTACAAGGGGGCATTATGCAACGTTGGTGACCAAGAGGCCCGAATCAACCCTTACCTGCTGCTGGAAAGCCAGGGTCTGCCCAACGCTTGCACTCGGGCCGTCTGGGGAAACTGCCGTGGTTCAGAGTTAGAACTATAGCAAGCCATTATTCCTCAAAATCTCAACGGCCTTATTGAGGTTTTGAGTTTCCTCTAGGGCAATCTTTTTGATCTTATCACCCAAGCCCTGAACCTTGTCGGGATGGTATTCTGAGACTTTCTTGCGATAGGCGTTTTTGATCTCGTTCTTTGTTGCGCCCCACTGTAGGCCCAGCAGGGATAAAGCATCAGCTATCTCACGAGAGCCTGATGAGGGGTTACTGTTTGAGGATTGGCTGTCCTGTTCATGAATTGCTTCCAGCCAAATACCCCCCGTATCATCGCCCTTGATGACAAAGTTAGCTTTACATTTGCCACAGCGTCCATTGCTATTATTAATCGGCAAGTTTAGGCGAATTTTGACGCGGCAGGTTGGACAGGGAAAGGTTACAAAGTACCCCTTATCCTGCTCATGAATTTTTTCGTTTCGACTCTGTTGCTCAGTAGTTATAGGGTCTTTGTCTAGCCCCATAATGGATAAAGTGCTTTGGTGGAACTCTACATATAATTTTCCAAAATCTTGAGTGTGGTGTTCGTACTGATGATCTTTGTGTGGCCCATAAATCCATCGCCATACTTGAATCAGATCTGGCATATTAGTCTTGCCGCCGAAGACATAAAACGGCTTACGAATCTCAACGGCGAATGCACCTATTCTACCCGTGAGTGCGTAAATGTCAGTTAGATCGCCGCCTTTCATGCCAATTTGGCCTGCGAAAACTCTTTTCTCGCGGTCGTTTGTTAGTAGGGTTTCAACTTTCGACTTGTGGATTCCAAGGCCAATTGCGCTATCAAAAAAAGTCCACTCACGTTCAATGTATTCAGATAGATAGCTGCTTGAAAAATAACTCTTTTCGTTCAAGGATGGATAAAATAAGCAAATTGAGTCAATAGTAAAATTGAAACAGGCGCTTCGATAGGTGATAGCCGGATCAGAGTCGGTATTCTTTATAAGGGTATCTATAAGATGAATTAACTTGTTTTGCTTATTATTGCGAATAATCAGCTCAGCGTGTCTGGTAAATATCGGCTCAAAAAAACCATGTAAGACATGGTTGGCCGGATCTGTTTCGAAGGCTTGCTTGGCTTGCTTGGCTTGCTTGGCCATTTGGCTTTCAGATAAGCCCAAAGCGTATGCGGTGCCATCCTTTATTGCATCCCTAATTTTCTTAAACATCTTACTCTCCCTGCTAAACCGTACTGCCTGATCAAATTTACAATGAAAGCAAACTACTACCCGCTTTCCATTTCGTCTATAAGCTTCGCATCTAAAGTGTATGCAATGTTGGCTTTTTGCAGTGATAGTCCACGACCAGGAATGTCACTCATGATTCTCCAACAGGTGGCGGGTGTTTTTTGTCAAACTTCGCCTTTACAGGGGCTTATGCGTACCTAGCTTCGGAGGAGATATCTGATGTCCGCTCCAGGCTGTTCTCTGCTGCGACTAACCGGCGGCTTTTGGCCGATTTGTGCCTGTCGCATCAGGGGGAGTCGGCCAGTCCTGTCTGTCACAATGTATGGTATGACCCTGCTACCTCAAGACCAACCTTGCCGAAACGATCATGCAGTTGGAGAAATGAAATGGGCACCAAGCAAGTGACTATCGAGGATTGGGACGGCGATGGTGCTATCCGCATTCCCGATGAAGCACTTCAGGAGCTGGGTGTCGACGTTGGCGACACGCTCTATTTGATCGAGGAATATGTTGGCACCACCCGTTGCCTTGTACTCAGCAAGACCCCACGGATCCCAGATCGTACCGATTAACTGGTCGCCCAGTGGGATCGTAGTAGAGACGAATAACACGCTACCAATTCGGGTAGAACCCTTGCCTGCCCATGGCCCGTTTCTCCGGGCGGTCATGGGCTCAATCGTTCACTTAAGAGACCGCACCTCTACGAGCTTTTCAGCGGTCTCAGAAGCGGCCAGCGATCATGAATCCACGCATGCTCTGCTGGCGGTTCGGTTGTTACTACATAGGCCCGCTGCTGCTCTCCCTCGCCAATCACCAGGCATTCCACCGCCCATCCCACAGGCACATCAAACCAGTGTGAGGGTCGATTCTTCTCACCCGTGTGACCTTCCTTCTCCATGAAACGCTGCACCATGGCCAAGCCCCGGCGAGGGTGGTACTTGGCCCAGCCGCCTGCCTGCACAGTGCTGAGTTTAGCCCAGCCACCCATGGGGCCATAACCAGGTTGTTCAGTGCGCCTACCCCACGTGATCCAGTCCAACTGCCCACTGTCTTCCAGCAGCACAGGCAGGGCCGCCTTGGGGTTCGGGAAGTAGATCTTCCAGACCTTGTCGGCTTCGCGAGCTTCTACACCTCCGCACATACTCGTTTCCTCACGCTTGGCAGCAGTGCATTCGAAATCCGTAACCTTGTTCTAGACTGCCAGTGCAGGACGCACATTCACTTACTCAGCAAAGGACTTGCTCAATGGGCTATCTGACCGTCACTCGCCGCGAGGGCGAGATGATACGCCTGACTATCGATCCCGGAGTTGATGCCGAAAAGCTCCTCAAGGAGCTGCTGCGTGACGGCATCACCATGCATATCGGCGCAATCCAGGGCCAATCCCAAGTCCGTATAGGTATCGAGGCCCCGAAGCAGATGCTCATCCTCCGGGACGAGCTGATCAATGCCTGACCGAGAGGGTCTCCCTCTTGTCAGTAAGGCCTTGGTCTTCAGTTGACCGATAGCGCGCCTTCTCGAATACTGTATGCATGTCCAGATTAATTCGGAAGTGTCCCGATGTCCCTTTCAATCCTTGCGCGTGGCGAGCGACTTCGCGAACGGCTGCTTTCAGATGTTGCCGATCTGCGAATAACAGGGTTTCAGTCGCCTGCTGAAGACGAACGGGAGGAAGGCCTTTCCCTAGACCGCCTCACTGGCTTGGGCGCCCCACATATATGGGGTGTTCGCGTGTTGGATGACACGCTGCTGGGATTTGGCATCTTTCCAGGTGATCGCCTGATCGTGAATCGTGCTGCATGCCAGTTGGACAACCGGTTTGTCGTGATCGATCTGGGAGGGGAAGGCTATCGAGTTCGCCTTGTCTCGCGCGACCTCTTTGGTGGCCGCTGGCTCAAGGCCGCAGACTCCGCAGTCCCCGATATTCAGCTCGATGGTGATGTGCCCATTGAGGTTTGGGGTGTCGTGTCCTGGGTTGTAAGCCACGTTGCCCCATGAGCCAGTCAGGGCGTGTGTTCGCATTGATCGACTGCAACTCGTTCTATTGCAGCTGCGAGCGGATTTGCCAGCCAGAGCTCAAACGTCGGCCTGTGGTCGTGTTATCGAACAACGACGGGTGCGTGATTGCCCGCAGTAGCGAGGCCAAGGCGCTGGGAATTGGCATGGGCGCTGCGTACTACAAAGTCCGCGATGAGATACGCCGCCAAGGCGTGGTAGCGTGCTCTAGCAACTACACGTTGTATGCAGACATCAGCAACCGTGTGATGAGGATCATGGCCGAGATGCTGCCAAGCATTGAGGTGTATTCCATCGACGAAGCTTGGGGCGACATGACCGGTGTGACTGATGCAGCAGCGCTGGGGCGAAACATCCGAGAACGCTTGGCGCGCGAGATCGGAATGCCCGTTGGGGTTGGTATCAGCACCACCAAAACCCTGGCTAAGTTAGCCAATTGGGCCGCGAAGAAGTGGAAGGGTACTGGCGGTGTACTCGACCTGACCGACCTGACCCGTCAGGAGAACCTTCTTCGCTTGGCGCCAGTATCCGAAGTCTGGGGTGTTGGGCATCGTTCGGCTGCCAGGCTGGCGGCTCTGAACATCTCCACCGCATGGGATCTGGCTCAGTTTGATATCAGCACACTGCGCAAAACCTTCGGGGTGACCATGGAGCGTACGGCAAGGGAGCTGCGCGGCATCAGCTGCATCGACTTCAATGAGGGGCCGCCGCCGAAGGAAGCTATCTGCTCCAGCAGAATGTTCGGTGTTCGCCAGACCGAGCTGTCACCAATTCGCGAAGCCATGGCTGCTTATGTAGCACGGGCCGCCGAGAAACTTCGTGCCCAGGGCTCGTTTTGCGGCACGATCCAGGTAGGCCTTCAGACACAACTGGCCGAACTTGATGGGCCGCGTTACGCCAATGCCATAACCCTAGCCTTACCGGCTCCAACCGATGACACGCGCGAAATCCTGGCGCTCGCCCAGCATGGCCTTGGTCAGATTTACCGTCCTGGATATCACTTTTCAAAATGCAGCATCTTGCTCATGGATTTGAGTCAGCGAGGTGAGCGGACACCGGATCTGTTTGCGCCCAAATCCAGGCCTGGTGCTGAGCGGCTGATGGCCGTTGTAGATCAGATCAATCAGCGGGAGGGGCGGGGTACTGTGCGTATTGGCCGAGTACCTGCAAAGCCTGTTTGGGCTATGCGCAGGGAGATGCTGAGTCAGAGGTATACGACGAGGTGGGATGAAGTGATTGGGGTGCGGGGGTAGGTTGCGTAACGTTAGGATTGAAAGCTTTCGTCTTCAGTCCTACAAAGTGCTGATTCAAACAGTGACTACGGTCTTACCGATCTGCAATAGAGCTATATAACTATTGGCGGCCAAAGAAATGAGCAAGACTAGGGATAATCATTTTGTAGCTCAGTGGCATCAGAAAGGATTCATCCATGAGCGGGACAGCAAACTCTGCTATCTAACGCGCCGAGATATAGACCTAAAGAACGGTGAAACCAAGACCATTTACTCCAAGAGATGGCATACGCCGGCTCAACAGTTCTATAAGATTGATCTATATTCGACATTCTTGGGTGAAGAACTTAATGATGATATTGAGCAAAAACTTTTTGGCCCGATAGACGATAACGGCTCAAAAGCCGTGCGAGCATTTCTAACCGATGACCAATCGCAATGGCATCAAAACTTTCAAAACTTATTTGTATATATTGACGCCCAAAAACTAAGAACCCCCAAAGGCTTAGCTTGGATTGAGAGCAAGTACCCAAAACTAAGTCAGCCGCAATTGATGATGGAAATGCAATCGCTGCGCACAATACATTGCGTTTTGTGGGCTGAAGGCGTAAGAGAGTTGGTTTCCGCTGAAGACTCCGAAGTAAAATTTATAATTTCCGACCATCCTGTCACTATTTACAATTACGCGTGCCCTCCTGGAACAGAACTGTGCGAATTCCCTAATGATCCTGATATTTCACTAAAGGGTTCGCAGACATTATTTCCGCTAGACAAAAATCGTTGCTTGATTCTAACCAATCTTGAATATGCCCAAGACCCTGACAATGTAAGTCCTCTTGAGCAAAGAACCAATTCCGTCCGTGTTCGTAATAGCATGGTTAATACTGTTGAGTTTATTAACTCACGCAGGCTTACAGCGGAAGAGGTTGCCAAAGTCAATTACGTCATTAAAAGCAGAGCCCAATCATCAGTAGCTGCTGGTAAAGAGGAATGGCTTTACCCTGAAGTAAACTTAAACTGTAGTTGGGTCGATATACGAAAAACTCTCCTGCCGCCAGCCGATGGACTTTATAGGTTTGGCGGTGAAATGTTTGCAAAGTTCGATGATGGCTCTGTTCACTATCAAGATGCATTTGGTCGAACAACGCCTCAAAGCGAATACCTAAACAAGAACATAGATGAAGCCAAAATTGGTCGAAACGATTTTTGCGGTTGCGGCAGTGGCAAAAAATATAAGAATTGCTGTCGAGACATTCCCAATGGGCTCAGAACCACTTGGAAAGTGGCAAGTATACGAGAGCGAAATCTAGCGTTCTGCAACTGCATTCGCGATGTTCTTGGTCTCGATAGCGGTAAAAATTGGATAGATGTTAGGCGCGAACTGTCCGAAGACCAGATATCAAGAATTTATGGTTTTTATTCTATTTTATGGCCTCGTGATACCGATATTTATTCATTGCTGCCTAAGCCCGATGGAAGTTTTCGAGGGCTTTACACAGGAATATTAGATGTTCGGACTATTAGTGAGAATGCCTTGCCCATGGCGTCTATTTTCGACGAATTTCTAATAGAAACGCCAATAGTCAATCCAAATAATGTTAAGCCAGAATTCAGTCCGATTAAATCACCAGTAAAGTACAAATATCAGGCGTTAAAAGATTTTCTCTTTATGCTTGAGATAGAGCCATTTATTGGGCGCGGCCTAGTAAACCTTATCCCAGATCCAACAGAGTTCGACCTCGCCCTAATGAAGGGTATGATGGAAATGGCTAAAGATCGATCCCAGTATCGCACTAAAGAAATGTTCTGCGAGAAAGACCTAGAATTGCACTACAGGTTGGCCAATGAGGACTTGCTGAACGCTATGGCGATGATGCCTAGTACTGTAAAAAAACAAGCATTAATACATCAGTTTGGGTTGAGTGAGGAAAAGGCAGCGGAGGCAGTCGCCGAATTAGAACGTCATGCCGAGGCGTCTCCACTAACTATGCTGCAAAACATGCCCATTGGTGAAGGAGGTCAGTTCTTCCAATTCAGAATGGGGCCAAATTATGAGATGGCACTTTTCTTGGCACAAGTCACAGGATCGGCACTGGTTACCGATAGCGGTTGTAGATGGCGAGAATTGATTCCATCACAGCATCGAACTCAAGGAGTTGTCAATTATCCATGGGGTTATGCCTTGGAGCAAATAACGTCCATCCCAATAGATTATAGATTTATGGAAACACTTCAGAGGTCTCAGGGTCAATTTGCCGCGTTAAGAGAGATCTTGAAATCGGCAGATCGTATGGTTTTAGGTAATGACCGAGATGCTGATAAGTTAAACCATCTAACTGATCAGGTAACGCGCTTTGTTAGTCAAATTGGGAAAGCCATAGATCCCAAGTCGACCAACCCATTAACAATATTAAGCCCTGATGGCGGGTTCTATAACCCCAACGTCCAAAGATTATTAGCCCTATCTGGCTGCCAACAATATGAAAATGAAGTTAGGTCTGTCTATGGGGTTTCGCTTGCAAATTAAAATCGTGACTAAAGAAATAAGTTTGCTTTATTGCACAACCATAATCGTCTAGTCAAAACTAAGTTCTCCTGGTTTAGTCGGTGCTCCATGGCTGCTTTGGCCGCTTCGAGCCAGATGCCACTGGCTCGCTCCGGCCAGAAGTGGACTGTTGCCCAATAAATAAATCTGTCCCATTTCCCAAAATGGCTCTATCGATGTGTCAGGGGAGAAGTGGGAGTACATTGGATACAATCGAAAAGCGAACACATTCATAGTTCGAATTACTGATGGCACGGTTACTATCCATGAAAGCTTGTTAGTAAGTAATGCGCAAACGGATTATCAGCTATTTCAAGACTAGGCTCCCGATGGGTATGCTGACAATCTTATGGATGAGGACTGCGTGGATAAGCCATATATTTCTTGGATGATGTCCGTAAAGTGATATCATCCTGATTAATTTCATCGACTGCGACCTCAAAAATAAAGAGGGGAAGTATGTGAGCGATTTCAACAAAGTCTCTGTATCTGAAGAGTTCACCTCAGCGCTTGGAAGTTATCTAGGGGTTAACATAAACTCCAAAGATCTTTTGACTCACCAAATCGAACACTATTCATACTCTAAAAAATCATCAAGCTTCGATCTATTTGCCATTCAAGGCGCATTATTCATTCCGCTCTTTAGTACGCATTTGGCTATATGCCAAGAAGGTTTTCAGGATGAAGATTTATCTCTGTTATCGAGTAAAATCAAAGATAAGATATACAGCCTATTCTCCAAATGCCTTTTGGAGTCAAGTCTATATCCACTAATAAAGTTCGGTTCAGGTGTTTCTGATCAAGAAAAACAGCTGGATCAAGTATTGTTCGGTTTTATCGACATATCGATTGGCATGGCCATTCATGCCGGATACTTTGAAGAAATTTATAATTCCTTCATACTAAAAACCACTGGGCTAGATTTGTCCTTAGCCAAGGATAACAAGACGCAGCTTCAGGAGTTATGTCAAAGAAAACACTCCAAAACTCCGACCTATGAAATTGTTTCGTCTGAAGGAAGTGCGCACGAATTAATTTTCAACGCAACCTGCAAAGTTGGAGACTTCCTGACAATCGGCGTAGGGAAAAGCAAAAAATTTGCAGAAGGTGATGCTGCAAGAAAAATGGTAGATAAATATTTTGGCGGCGGAGATCAAAAAAAACTACTACTTTCCAAGCCAGATATAAAAAATTTCCCTGGGAAAAATACTAGTAAATTCTTTACTAACGAAAGAGCGTGCAAGGACTTCGGGATTCCAGTTGGAGCAAATTTAAACTCTTGCTTCATTCCTCCGAGAATGAAATCCAATGGCGGTTGGAATGGGCGCTCACATCGCTCATTGGCTCTGCTTGGCTCCCACGTAATGACATATTTAGCTTGTTTCTACGCAGTTGAGGCAATCTCTGAAAATCCGTCTCAGGCCAAAGCCATAAATGCACATAGCGCCAGACGCGCCTTGCGAACCGATGACATGGTTGCAGCCTTCAGAGAGGGCGGGTTATGGTTACGTAACTTTCCATATAAGCACCCAGAAATTGATGGAAAGGATCAATATGCCTCAGAGTGCATTCAAAGTTTGTTTGCGTACTCATTTCTTGAGGTGCAAGCCTCGGGCAATATTGAGACTTTACTAAAGTCCAAGGCAGCTGACTTAATCAGTCGAAAAGTGCGAGCCTCACCTTCAAATCAATCTAGTCTCAATAGCAATGATAGTTCGCGCGCTACGGAGAGGCTTTCTCGACTTGGATTTATCTATGAGTTCCAAAAGACCGACACACCGAAAGAAAATTTCAAGGTAGTAATAACTCACCTTAAAACAGGTAAGAGTTATATTAAATATGTTGACATCGACGAGAACGGAGCTAAAGAGGCTAAGCTGCGAGCGTCGAGACTTATACTTAGAGTGGTCGATGCATCTGAAGGTGTTCTCCCTATCAGTGCTGCACTTGAATTTGATTTTACCAAGCACCAAGAACTGAGCGAATTCCTACTTAAGTGCATGGTAGATAGCAGGCGATCAAAATCCGACTCTTCTACTTCGGATAAAATATCCTTAGCTGTAAAGCTTCATAGCTCAGAGTATTCAAAGCTCGACATTCAAGATGCAACGAATGCATGGAGTAATCGTTATAATTTATCAATTGCTCAGCAAGGAGAATTGCTTTCCAGGATACGGCTAATTTGGGGAGTTGATTATAATCTTCTCTCTCTTAGAGATGCCTGCTACATCCCAATAATATTTGACGCCTTTTACGACACAGGAGTTACTCAGTCAATAATTGATTATGATAATGCAGGCGTGTTTGCACATGAAAGCATTGAGTCAAGCCTGAGTAGCAACGATCAACACAAAGACTTTAGCTCCTCCGGCGACTCAAGTATTCACAAGGCGGTCAGAGTCTCCGTTTCCTCCAGCACTCCCGAGATTTCTAGCTCCACCGGCGTTGTGCAAGTTAACAAAGCTGTTGCTACTGACAAACTCAAGATCAAGCCAAGTCAAAAACATGTTGCTCCCAATGCTCGTGTAAATGAGTTAATCAGCAAATTCAGCAATATGACGCTGAATGCAATGGAAACGCTATGGAAACAAAGAGAAGTTGTTCTTGAGAGCTCTGAAGAGGCTGCAATTCTATTGTCTTTTATTCGATTCGAACGCGGCATAGATTACGCCAGACAAAATTACATTACCTTTATAAATATAGACTTGATTTCCTGCCTTGACTTGCCAAGCATTTTCATGAAGACAGTAGACCCAGGTGCTACTGAAAAGAGTTCTTTAGTTACGCCACAGCGAAACGACAATTTTGAAGTAGACACTTCAGACAAGAGACACAAGAAAATCTCTGAAATTACTGTTCGCCATGGGCAGTCTGCTTTTAGACAAATGGTTGTTTCGAACTATGAATCGTGTTGTATTACTGGCTGCCAAATAGCAACGATAGTAGAGGCGGCACACATTGCCCCATACCGAGGAGACAAGGATGACCATATTAAAAATGGCCTACTGCTCCGAGTTGATATTCACAGGTTGTTTGATGCAAATTTAATTGGAATAAATCCTGATGATTTAAAGATATGCATATCTAGCGATCTTGTTGGGACGGAGTATGGAAAATATTCAGGACAAATCATTTCTGACGCATTAAAAGAGCCACCTGCAAAATCCGCACTAGAATATAAGTGGGCTTATTTTTTAGGTAAGCAAGCTTAATTATCAATTACACATAAGGCAGAGATCTAGACCTGTGGTTCAATACTCAAACTTGTTCGACAGCAGAAATCTCTAATGTTTCGAAAAGATCCTGATGGTATGGCTCTATAAGACCCTGTAATGCGTTTTGTTAGGCATAAAGCAAAAAAGCGGGAAAAGGGGACGGGAAAAGGGGACAGATTTATTTACTGGGTTACTGTCTCCTTCTGGCCGACTCCCGCCTGATGCGACAGGCTCAATCCGGCCAATAGCATTCTTTCCATAGCTTCGCCCAGTGGAAATTCAGAAGTTAGCCGCCTCTCA
>Ga0209024_1001149_pt1 | contig 25793 bp, 27 predicted proteins | sample AutmiccommunBRH5_FD_187380 | JGI IMG/M metagenome (GOLD analysis project Ga0209024, IMG submission 187380) | Deep subsurface microbial communities from Mt. Terri, Switzerland - Autotrophic microbial communities BRH/5 (SPAdes) (version 2) | ecosystem: Environmental > Aquatic > Deep subsurface >...
AGCGCTTTCAGGTCCGCTTCAGGAATGTCGGTGGCATAAGGGCGCAGCACCTCAAATGCCAATTCGCCGTAACTCAGGTTTTTCCAGCTTTCCAGCACATGCAGGGCCACTTGGGGATAAAACTCGGGCACGGCTAGACCACCATCAGGTGCCAGGCCTTCCAGCAGGATCTCGGAAAAGTTTTGAGGGTCCATTCCCCCACGGCTGCTGAAGTATTTCATTTCAGCTCAAGTCCTCTACACGAATGCGGGTCAAGTGACCGTGCACACTATCCAGCGCTTCAATGCTGGCGATCGCTTTGTTGACATTGCCTTCTACACAACGGTGCGTCAACAGAACAATTTCAGCGGTTTCTTTTTCGCTGGTGGCCTGCCGTTGAATCATGGCTTCAATTGAAATCTGGTTGTCCGCAAGCAGGCGGGTAACTTCAGCCAGCACACCAGGGCGATCGTCCACTGCCAAACGCAGATAAAACGCAGTGACCACTTTGTCCATGGGCAACACATCCAGATTCTGAATGCCTTCCTTCTGGAATGCCAGAACCGGCACGCGACTGGCCAAAGGGGCCTGGCTTGCTCGCGCAATTTCAATAAGATCAGCAACCACTGCAGACGCAGTAGGCAGGCTGCCAGCACCAGCACCATAATACAACGTGGGGCCAACGGCGTTGGCTTTTACCAGCACCGCATTCATCACCCCTTCCACATTGGCAATCAAGCGTTTGCCCGGAATCAAGGTGGGGTGTACGCGCAGCTCCACGCCGTGGTCTGTGCGCTTGGCAATGCCCAGCAACTTCACGCGGTAACCCAGCTGTTCGGCAAACTGAATGTCTTCTTTCGTCAGTTTGGTGATGCCTTCGATGTAGGCCTTTTCAAACTGAACCGGCACACCAAAAGCGATTGAACTTAGCAGGCTTATTTTGTGGGCTGCGTCTACGCCCTCAATGTCGAAAGTGGGATCCGCCTCGGCGTAGCCAAAGGCTTGGGCCTGGGCCAACACGTCCGCAAAGGGCAAGCCCTTGTCACGCATTTCCGACAAAATGAAGTTGCACGTGCCATTGATAATGCCAGCCACGTATTCAATTTTATTGGCTGCCAAACCTTCCTTGATGGCCTTGATCACAGGGATGCCACCAGCCACGGCAGCCTCGAAGGCCACCATTACATTGTTGGCCTCGGCAGCCGCAAAAATTTCATCGCCATGCACGGCCAAAAGCGCCTTGTTGGCGGTTACCACATGCTTGCCTGCGTTGATTGCGGCCATCACCAATTGCTTGGCAATGGTGTAACCACCGATCAGTTCAACCACTACATCAATGTCGTCGCGCTTCACGGCCTCGAATGCATCGCCCAACACCTCAACACCGGGGCCAGCCAGTTCACGGGCTTTGTCGGTGTTCAGGTCGGCGATGACTTTGATCTGAATGGGGAAACCCACACGGCGCTCAATTTCATTTCCGTTGTCTTTCAGCACATTGAAGGTGCCAGAACCGACGGTACCCAAACCCAGCAGGGCCACTCGTAGAGGTTTGTTCATTTTTAAATCAGCCAAGGTGTTGTTTTCGATAACTTTCCAGGAAGCGTGCAATTCTACCAACTGCGTCCGTCAAATCGTCGGTGTTGGGTAGGAAAACCACCCGGAAATGATCTGGATTGATCCAATTAAAGCCCGTGCCCTGTACCACCAATACTTTTTCGGCCTCCAGCAGTTCAAGCACAAAGCGCTGGTCGTTCTTGATTGGATACACCTTGGGGTCCAGACGGGGAAACAAATACAAAGCCGCTTTGGGCTTGACACAGGTAACACCGGGAATGGACGTCATCAAATCGTAGGCCAAATCGCGCTGGCGCGTAAGCCGCCCGCCGGGGCCAACCAAATCGTTGATGCTTTGATACCCACCCAGCGAGGTTTGAATGGCGTACTGGCCGGGCACATTGGCGCACAGGCGCATGGAGGCCATGATGCCCAAACCGTCGATGTAATCGGTTGCGTGGCGCTTGTCGCCAGAAATAACCATCCACCCAGCCCTGTAACCACAGGCGCGGTAATTTTTCGACAAGCCGTTCATGGTGATGAACAACACGTCGTCGGCAAGCGATGCGATCGATGTGTGTTCTGCACCGTCGTACAGCATCTTGTCGTAAATTTCGTCCGCAAAAATGATCAGGTGGTGTTCACGGGCAATTTGCACCAACTCCAGCAACACTTCTTCGGGGTACAAGGCACCCGTCGGGTTGTTGGGGTTGATGATCACCAAGGCCTTGGTTTTCTCGTTGATCAGGCTGCGCAGGTGCTTGGTATCGGGGTACCAGTCGCTTTGCTCGTCGCACAAATAATGGCGCGGCGTACCGCCGGAAATGCTAACAGCGGCCGTCCACAAAGGGTAATCGGGTGCTGGCACCAGCACTTCGTCGCCATTGTTCAACAGGCCTTGCATGCTCATCACGATCAACTCAGATACACCATTGCCTACAATGATGTCGTCGAGTGTGACACCCTTGATTTTCTTTTGCTGGGTGTAGTGCATGATGGACTTGCGCGCAGCAAACAAACCCTTGCTGTCGCTGTAGCCCGAAGCGTCGCCCAGATTCATGATCACGTCTTGCCGAACCTCATCGGGCGCTTCAAACCCGAATGGCGCCAAATTGCCGATGTTCAGCTTCAGGATTCGATGCCCCTCCTCTTCCAGCTGCCGCGCTCGCTGCATCACGGGCCCGCGGATGTCATAGCAAACATTGGCCAGCTTGGCAGATTTCAGAATGGGTTTCATGTCGACCTGTGTGTGGATTGTTGAGGTGATATCTAAGGTGTTTATTCTTTTGCTTGCGCAAAGTCTTATAATTTAACCGTTTAGGCCAGTGCCTGCTAGGCTTTGGCCCCATCCTGGAGCATCTTTCGAATGAAATTTCAACCTGAATCGCTCGACAATCAATTCGTCGTTCAGCGGTATGACGAAGAAGGTGTCGTGATCAGCGGCAGGCTTCAAACGGAAAGTGTGGTGTTTGGCACCGATTTCACCCCCAGAATTTGGGAAAAAGCGGGTTCTGGTCCCTTGACGCTGACGCATTGCGAGTGGCTTTACAGCCAGTGCCCCGAAAGCATGGAAGTGTTGCTGATTGGCACCGGCGCAAAACAGGTGTTTCCCGGCCTGGACATCCGCAAGTTTTTTGCCAACAAACGCTGCCCGGTAGAATACATGGACAGCCAGGCGGCCTGCCGCACCTACAATATTTTGATCGGGGAAGGCCGGCATGTGATTGCCGCGATTTTGCTATGACCACTTACGCTGCAATGCTTGTACTTTCCGGCGTGGTGCTGAATGCGCTGGCCCAGTTTCTCCTGAAAATGGCCACCAACAAGGTGGGGGTCATTGAAGCATCAAGTGCACTTAGCCTGGGCGCCATGTCGGCTTTGTTTTTGCAGTGGCCAATGATTCTGGGGCTGTTTTGCTACGGATTTTCACTACTCATTTGGCTCATGGCACTGTCGCGGGTGGATGTAACACTGGCCTACCCCATGCTGGCGATTGGCTATGTAATCAACGCCTTTGCCGCGCAATACTTCCTGAATGAACCAGTCAGCCTGCAACGCTGGGTGGCCATTGGGGTGATCGTAATAGGCGTGGCGCTTTTGGCGCGTTCCTGACAGCTGATCCATTTTGCCGTCGAAAGCTGTGGTTATACTGAACCTGAAAATTCAAATCATAGATGTCAGGGAGCAGTACCGTGTCGCTTGAAATCAACAGCAAAGTGCCTGATTTTTCAGCAGCTTGCACAGGCGGGGATAACTTTACACTGTCCGCCCACGCAGGCAAAAATCTCGTTATTTATTTCTATCCCAAAGACAGCACGCCGGGCTGCACCACCGAAGGTGAAAACTTTCGCGATTTGCACGCCGAATTTGCGAAGGCGGATTGTGTTATTTTTGGTGTTTCACGGGATTCCCTGAAATCGCATGAAAACTTCAAAGCCAAGCTGGACATGCCATTTGAACTGATTTCCGACCCGGATGAAAAAGTTTGTTTGCTTTTTGACGTCATGAAGATGAAAAACATGTACGGCAAACAGGTGCGTGGCGTGGAAAGAAGTACCTTTGTAATCAACAAGAAAGGCCTTCTTGTGCAGGAGTGGCGCGGCTTGAAGGTGCCGGGTCACGCACAGGCGGTGCTTGACTTTGTACGCACAATCGGGGACTAATATCCCCACGGGCGCAGGATTGACGACCCTGCGCGATTTATGAGCTTCCTACTTCAGATCGTTGACAATGCCTCTTCCAAAAGAACCCAGCAAACCAGCAACCACACTGAACGAAATTCCTCCAATTGCGGCGCCCAAACCGAAAAAGCCGATCAAGAAAACCGAAGGAATTGACAGCTTGCCCACCAGTGGAAAAGCAGCCCTGACCTTGGCCACCGACAACACGGTGATAGCCAAGTCCCCTGACGCAAACCGAAACAAGTCGATTTCAGGCGCAAGCAACGGCAAAGCTGGCAAGCCAGCAGGCATGCCAATCGCCAAAGCGAAACGCCAAGTTACGCATTCCGGAAAAAAAATCTTCGTCCTCGACACCAATGTGTTGATGCACGACCCCACATCCTTGTTCCGCTTTGAAGAACACGATGTGTTCTTGCCGCTTGTAACCCTTGAGGAGCTGGACAACCACAAAAAGGGCATGTCGGAAGTGGCACGCCACGCCCGCCAGGTAAGCCGCGCGCTCGATGCATTGATGGAAAACATTGATGACATTGAAAAAGGCGTGGCACTGAACCGCTTGGGCAACGTGGACGCCTTAGGCCGCCTGTTGGTGCAAACCACTGAACTGACAGCAGAACTGCCAAAAACACTGCCTGTGGGCAAAGCCGACAACCAGATTCTCGGCGTGGTATTTGCGCTAAGCAAGCTGCACCCTGACAGGGAAGTAGCACTGGTGTCGAAAGACATCAACATGCGCATCAAAGCCCGTGCCTTGGGTTTGCTGGCAGAAGACTACTTCAACGATCAAGTGCTGGAAGACCGTGATTTGCTGTATTCAGGCATCATGGAATTGCAAGCCGATTTCTGGGAAAAGAACAGCAAAGGCATTGAAAGCTGGCAGCAAGGTGGCAGCACCTTCTACCGCATCAGCGGACCTTCGGTAAAAGACATGATGGTCAACCAGTTTGTGTATTGCGAAACTGGTATCCCCTTGATTGCACAGGTACTGGAAGTAAGCGGCCGTACCGCTGTGTTGAAAACCCTACGGGATTTCAGCCACAACAAAAACAGCGTGTGGGGCATTACTGCACGCAACCGGGAACAGAACTTTGCGCTGAACTTGCTGATGAACCCTGAATGCGATTTTGTCACGTTGCTGGGTCAGGCCGGTACGGGTAAAACCTTGCTGGCCTTGGCTGCAGGTTTGTCGCAGGTTTTGGAAAGCAAGCAATATTCGGAAATCATCGTGACCCGTGCCACGGTACCAGTGGGTGAAGACATTGGCTTTTTGCCCGGCACCGAAGAAGAAAAAATGGCCCCATGGATGGGCGCTTTCGAAGACAACCTGGAAGTGTTGAACAAGCCCGACCCAGGCAGTGGCGATTGGGGCCGGTCCGCCACCACTGATTTGATTCGCACGAAAATTCGAATCAAGTCAATGAACTTCATGCGCGGTCGCACCTTCATCAACAAGTTTTTGATCATTGATGAAGCGCAAAACCTGTCGCCCAAGCAAATGAAAACCCTGATTACCCGGGCGGGCCCAGGCACCAAGGTGATCTGTTTGGGCAACCTGGCGCAGATCGACACGCCTTACCTGACAGAAGGTTCTTCGGGCCTGACGTATGTGGTGGATCGTTTCAAGGGTTGGCCGCATGCGGGGCATATTACACTGCAGCGTGGCGAGCGTTCAAGGCTGGCTGATTTCGCGTCGGATAACCTTTGATGCGTTGATGGGCATGTGAGAAATTGCATGCCCGGTGCGTTACAGGGCATTCGCGAAGTCGCATGCCCTCTTCCGCCTGAAAGCCTGAATACCCCCTTTTTGAAATTCACACTGGCTCACCGAATTCGGCAAAAAAGATGGCCGAATCTCGGTGTCGGCTTGCAGCCGAACGCGGCGTATGAACTTCAAACGGGCAGGCTTTCTTGAAGGCGGAATGACGGCAATGCGAGCTTCGCCATGGCATTGAACGAAGGCTCCAGCAGCACGAACTCAAGTGCATAAATTCCTGGCGATCAATCTCCACCGATTGTGGGGTAGAAACCCCACATCCTTTCATGCTTAAAATGTTCTTCTACAACCGCCTTTGCAATTGAAAATGAACAACGAAAGCCCGCTACGTTTTAAGTACAAAGTATCTGTGCGTGGCCTTGTTGTGGCGATGGCTTTCGCTATTGCTTTCGCCGCCATGATGGTCCATTTCGCGCAAACCCCCGTTGAACCCCACTTAACCGGAACCTTGGCAGGAACAATTCCACCAAGCGCCATGCCAACAATTTATTGGGGATTCGCCGCATTTTTCATCATCGCAACAATTTATTTATTGTTTGCTATCGTGAAGCACTCAAACTCCGTGAACTACATTGAACTTGGCACCAAAAGCGCTTTGGTTCAAATCAAGTCACCGTCGATGTCGATGTCGCAGGTCACAATTCCTTACCAGTCCATCAGAACCATTCAAGTGAACGACATACAAAAGCACCAAACGGTCGTGGTCTCATCGTCTGTCAACGACCTGGTATTGGACTCCCGGTGCTTCTCAACACCCAGCGATTTCACAACTTTCCTGTCTGCACTTGAGCAACGTCGCCATGACTAAACAGGCTTGAACCCGGCCGTCTTGATGGCATGAGCATCAAAGCTGACCGAGTACAAGCAGCCCGCGTTGTTTGCTGAACGTTCTATCAAACAATCAGAAAAGTCCGCTTTTGATGCTTCGAAAATTTTAAGCGCTTTAATCGCAGTTTCAGTATTCTCAACCACCAATTCCCGAGTGCTGAATAAGGTCTCAAGAATTGCCACAACTTCCGGTTTACTTGCTTTGTAGCAGCTTTGCATAACCCACACCATTTCAATCAGCGATACCTGAGAAATAAATCCGGGACTTTCTGCCGTAAGTGATGAAATCAGTTTAGTGGCTTTGGCTGACTGCCTGGGGTCATCTTGAGCGATATAACGGACCAGTACATTTGTATCAAGGCCGATCATCGGGCTTTTGCACCGTGGCTTGCAATTGCTGCATTCATGTCGTCAATGCTTACGGGTGAAGAAGGTTTGCGCAGCATTCCTTTAAGGGCATTCACTGAATTTGTAGCAGCCACGATTGCAAACTTCCCTGCTTCTGTCTGAACAAATTCAACCCGACTACCTGCTTCAAGACCGAGTGCAACCCGTACTGCCACCGGAATCGTAATTTGTCCTTTGGATGTTACTGAAGCTGTCGCCATAATTTCCCCCCAATCTCAGCATTCCTTACTTTATAGTAAGGAATTTTATATGTCAATTTGAGCGAACAGCAGTGGATGCAAACTGGCTTTGCTCAGTCTGCCGATTCAAGATCAAGTCGCCCGGTTTGATACGCAGCGAAGGGCTATCTGGAGGATCGATGCGAAGACGCGCTCGCGTTTCGCATGCCCTGAGCCAGTGTCAAACAGGGGAATTTGACTTGATCAAGGCAGCACGAGCAATGCCGTTTGCAGCCACGGTACACCCATGCCGCAGCAAAGCCCATGCATCACACCAACAAAGCCGCTTAATCGCCTTCCGGCTGCATCCCCGCATAGTTCTCGAACTTGGTGTACATGCCAAGGAACGTCACCCGTATCGTACCAATCGGGCCGTTACGCTGCTTGCCGATAATAATTTCAGCGGTACCTTTGTCCGGTGAATCGGGGTTGTAAACCTCATCACGATAGATGAACAAAATCACGTCAGCATCCTGCTCAATCGCACCTGATTCACGAAGATCACTCATCACCGGGCGTTTGTTCGGCCGCTGTTCCAGCGAGCGGTTCAACTGCGAAAGCGCAATCACCGGGCAATTCAATTCTTTGGCCAAACCTTTCAGCGACCGCGAAATTTCAGAAATTTCAGTGGCCCGGTTTTCACCAGGCGAAGAAGCCCCCATCAACTGAATGTAATCGATAATCACCAAGCCAAGCTGGCCGCATTGGCGCGCCAAACGGCGGCAACGGGCACGCACTTCCATGGAAGACAAGGCGGGCGTTTCATCAATGAACAGCTGCGCATTCTGCATTTTCTCAACCGCGTAAGTAAGCCGCGGCCAGTCTTCATCAGTCAATCGCCCTGTTCTTAAACGGTGTTGATCCAAACGCCCCACAGAACCCAGCAAACGCATGGCCAGTTGGGTGGCGCCCATTTCCATGGAGAACACGGCCACTGCGTGGCCCTCTTCCACAGCCACGTGCTCGCCAATGTTCAAACTAAAAGCTGTGTTGTGCGTCACCACAAAATCGTTGGTGATATAAGTTCGTGTGGGGTGGCTTACAGAAATGCATTGCGCTTGCGCCATGCGTACCGGCTCAATGCTTTGGAAAGTTACACGGCGCGTACGCTTCCAGTCGTTGCGCAGTCGTGCCTTCTTTTCTTCGAGCGTGAACACTTGCTGATCATCGGCAAAACTCATGTTCAACACAAAGGCCAAACGCCCTTCTTTGCGTTCGCCCTTGCTGGTGTAATGGGTATTCTTGGTGACAATTGAACAAAATCCACCCAATGAGCGCGCAAGGTAAGCAACATCATTGGCCAATTGCTCGCTGGCGGTGCAAAACCGGATTGAACCCCATGACTCTATCCAGCCATCTGTGTCCATCAAACCCTGCAGCAGGGCCAATCGGGCTGCTTTGTTCGCTTTCAAATAATGCTCAGGGATAAATTTGTTGTGGCTAACGGCTAAGGTAACGTCGCCCAGCACACCCAAATCATTCAGCGCTTGGCGGAAATAGTTGGGTTGGCTGGTAGGCGCACCATTGGCAAGTATTCGGCCTTTCCACACCACACGGTAATCATAAGCTTGGGCGTGCACCAACTCCATGTCATGGCCAAGCAGTGCATTCATTCTGCACACCAACTCATCAGACTTGGTGGAAAACATGACGCTGTTGTGGCTTAGCGCCAAGGTGCCGTCGCCCAACATGGCACCCAACACCCAAGGGTCAACCGGCAAAACTTCATCATGTCCAAAATCACCTGTTACAGTATCAATCCAAAGGCGATTTTTGTAGCGCACACAGCCCAGCATTTCGATCAGGCGCTTGGTGTTGACTACGCGGGGTTCGGCCCAATCGCGGTACATGACGCGCCACAAATGTTCATCACAACACTCGGCGCTGCGACCATCTGAAAAAACAATCTTGTAAATCTGTTTTTCGCCTTGGGGGAATACGCCAGTGACTACAGATGATTCCCCATCCATAGACGCCAATGCATCGCCCACACGCAAATCGCCCATGGTGGTCCAGCCAACAGGGGTTTTAACAAGTGCATCCAAAGGCTGTGCTTTACCCATTGAGGGCCGACCGGCCACAATAATCAAGTCACCGGGCTGCAAGCCCGAGGTTTTACCATCCAGATCAACAAAGCCCGTAGAAATACCGGTGATGTCGCTGGTGCTGTCGCGGTGGTAAAGCTCGTCAATTCGCTCCACCACCTTGCTTAGCACGGGTTGCAGGTCTTGAAACCCACCTGCGCCGCGCGCACCATCTTCGGCAATTTTGAAAATCTTGCTTTCGGCCTCATCCAGAATTGTTTTGGTGTCTTTGCCTTGGGGGTTCAAGGCCGTGGTGGCTATGTCGTCGCTAATCGTGATCAACCTGCGCAACACTGCGCGGTCGCGCACAATTTCTGCGTAGCGGCGAATGTTGGCCGCAGAAGGCGTATTGGTGGCCAGGGTGTTCAGGTAGGCCAAACCGCCCACGTCTTCAGCTTTGCCGGAAGACTGCAGCGATTCATACACGGTGATGACATCGGCAGGCTTGGAGCCGTCAATCAACTTGGCGATGTGCTCGAAAATAACCCGGTGATCGTAACGGTAGAAGTCGTCGGCGCGAATCACATCACCAATTTTGTCCCAGGCCTGGTTGTCGAGCAGCAAACCGCCCACCACAGATTGCTCGGATTCGAGTGAATGCGGGGGCACCCGAAGGCCTGTCATCTCTTGTTCTGAAAATTGATTGTTGGACATAAGTTCGCAATAGAAAAAGGCCACCCTGAGGTGACCTTTTTGTTGGTTCAGGCAGACCAAAAGTATAACCGAATGTCGCTTATGCCTTTGGCCTAAATACCCGGTGAACCGGTTTGGCTAGTGTTGCCTGGAAAGCGGCCCGTATTAGGCTGCTTTAGTTAAGCAGCTTCACCAGCAACAACAACTTTCACGTCTACAACCACGTCGGGGTGCAGGGCTACAGTCACTGTGTGCTCGCCAGCAATTTTCAGCGCGCCGTTGGGCATGCGTACTTGTGCTTTCTCAACTTTCAAGCCTGAAGCGTTCAATGCAGCAGCGATGTCGTTGTTGGTTACTGAACCAAACAAACGACCATCCACAGCGGCCTTTTCACTCAATTGAACTGTTGTTGCAGTCAATTTTGCACCCAAGGCTTGTGCAGCAACCAGCTTGTCGGCGGCAGCTTTTTCCAGTTCGGCACGGCGTGCCTGGAATTCAGCAATTGCTGCTTCGGTGGCGCGCTTGGCTTTGCCGTAAGGAATCAGGAAGTTGCGTGCGTAGCCGTCTTTTACGCGAACCACGTCACCCAATTGACCCAGATTGGGCATTTTCTCAAGAAGAATTACTTGCATGGTGTTCTCCCGTACTGCTTAGTGGTTGTCGGTGTAAGGCAGCAAAGCCAGGAAACGTGCGCGCTTGATCGCTGTGTCCAACTGGCGCTGATAGTTCGCCTTGGTACCAGTGATGCGAGCGGGCATGATCTTGCCGTTTTCGCTGATGAAATCCTTGAGCGTGTCGATGTCTTTGTAATCGATTTGCTCTACCTTGCCCACTGTAAAGCGGCAAAACTTCTTGCGCTTGAACAAAGGATTCTGTTGTGGACGACGTCCCTTGCGATCATTTTTACGACCAAAAGCCATAATATTCTCCAACTATTTCAAGTCTTCAACATTCGCGCACTGCGCAAACATGGAATCGAAGACTTTTTGATTTGTGCGAACGAAGCGCAATAAATCCAGACCAGTTTTTCAGGCTTCCCACTTCCAGGCCGTTGACTTGGTTTGCCGCAACACCCAGCGCTAACGCTGAGACGGTGCACTTCACCATTCTTGGCTTGCTGGCTTCAAGCTGCTCACTTTCGTGTTCAAGCTCAAATTCGCAAATGGGTAAACCTGCCGGGGTGTATCGCAATATTGATTTCGCAACCAATGTGGCGGTCAAGGTGAACTGGTTAGTGCCAGCTTTTCCTTCTTCCCCAAGCTTGTTTGAATTTTCCGCTGCTTCCTCCTGATTCATTGATTCAGTAATGTGCAAAGACGAAATTACTCGTCGTCACCCTCGTCTGAATCAGAACTGTCATCGCTTGAAGACGCGGTGGCAGTTGCAGCTTTGCGCTCCTGCTCACGCTGAACTTCCTTCATCATTGGCGAAGGTGCGGTTTCAGCTTTTTTCATCTTCACGGTCAAGTGACGCAGTACGGCGTCGTTGAATTTGAACGCAGTTTCCAGTTCATCAAGAACTTCCTGGCTGCATTCGATGTTCAACAACACATAATGTGCTTTGGCCAGTTTCTGAATTGGGTAGGCCAATTGGCGACGACCCCAATCTTCATGGCGGTGAACTTTGCCGCCGTTGGCTTCGATGGTTCCACGATACTTCTCAACCATGGCAGGCACTTGCTCGCTCTGGTCGGGATGCACGATGAAAGCAATTTCATAGTGACGCATTGATAACTCCTATGGATTTTCCACAATTGGAAAAGCCGCCACACCCCCGTGGTGAGGCAGCAGGTAACCCGAAATTATAGTGGGTTTTCAGAAAACAGGCAACGGCCAAGGCCATTGCGCGTTAAATAACCAACAAAATCAAGCCGCTTGATCTTGCAAACGTTTCTTTTCCATGTCACGAAGCTCGCGGCGCAGCACTTTGCCAACCGGGCTCTTGGGCAATTCCTTCATGAATTCCACATGGCGGGGAATTTTGTAGGCGGTCATGTGCTTGCGGCAATGCTCAATCACCGCTTCGGCGGTCAAATCAGCATCCTTTTTCACCACAAAAAGCTTCACGGCCTCGCCTGTCTTGCTGTCAGGCACACCCACGGCGGCGGCCTCGAAAACACCGCTCAGCAGCGTGGCCACGGCTTCAATTTCCTTGGGGTACACGTTAAAACCCGACACCAGAATCATGTCTTTTTTGCGGTCGGTGATGTAGAAGTAGCCTTTTTCGTCCATGTAGGCGATGTCGCCGGTTTTCAACCAACCGTCTTGCGTCAACACTTCGGCGGTTTCCCGTGGCTTGTTCCAGTACCCACGCATCACCTGCGGGCCTTTCACGCACAGTTCGCCTTCTTGCCCAACGGGTAATTCATTGAAATCGTCGTCGCGAATGCTCACCTCAGTCGATGGCACTGGCAAGCCGATGGAACCGTTGTACTCCTCGTGCAGGGGGTTGATGCACACGGCTGGCGAGGCTTCGGTCAAGCCATACGCCTCCGACAGGCGCGTGCCAGTCACCTTTTTCCAGCTTTCGGCCACCGCTGGCTCAATGGCAGCGCCGCCTCCCAGCACCAACTTGACGTGGGAAAAATCCACCTGCTCAAACCCGGGGGTATTCAACAAGCCATTGAACAAGGTATTCACGCCAGTGAGCGCCGTGAAAGGCACAGCGGACAGGGTTTTCACGAAGGTTTGCATATTGCGCGGGTCGGTAATTAACAGGCAGTGCCCACCCACCTTGATAAACACCAGAATGTTCGCGGTAAGGCAAAAGATGTGGTACATCGGCAAAGCCGTGATGGCAATTTCCTTGCCCTCTTCGATGTCCTGATTCAGCCAGCTTGAAGCCTGCTGCAGGTTGGCCACAATATTGCCATGGGTTAGCATGGCGCCTTTGGCCACGCCTGTGGTGCCACCCGTGTATTGCAGGAAGGCAAGGTCGTCGTGCGTAATGTTGACCTTGCGCAGTTCGTTGTTGCGCCCCTGCGCCAGAGCCTTTTTGAAGGCAATTGCGCCCGCTATGTTGAAAGCAGGCACCAGCTTCTTCACGTAACGCACCACAAAATTCAGCAACAAGCGCTTGAAGAAACCATGCATTTCACCCATGGACGCCAGCACAATGTGCTCGACCGGCGTGTTCTTGATCACCTTTTCCAGCGTGTGGGCCACATTTTCAAAAATCACGATGACTTTGGCGCCCGAATCGCGCAACTGGTGCTCAAGTTCAGTGGGGGTATAAAGCGGGTTCACATTCACCGCCACAAAACCCGCCCGAATAGCGCCCAACATGGCCACAGGATATTGCAACAGGTTTGGCATCATAAACGCCACCCGGTCACCCTTCTTCATGCCGGGAAGGCTTTGCAGATAGGCACCAAAATCGCGGGTCAACGCATCCAGGCGTTGATAGGTCATGGCGGTGCCCATGTTGCTAAAGGCCGTTTTGTCCGCAAACTTTCGGCTTGCTTCCTCGAAAATGTCTCGAATCGAGGGGTATTGATCCAGATCAACCGCTGTGGGCACGCCGGGCGGGTAGCTCTGGATCCAGGCTTTGTCGGTCACAAATGTCTCCTTCTGTGGGCACTGCTGTGCTTCGCAACTGTTGTGTATTGATGAAAAACAATACCGGAATATCAAAGAACATGGATTCTAAAGCACTACGATTACAGTGTGTAAACGCAATAGACCGGCATTTACGGAAATTTCGTGAGTGTGCCGCGTCGAATGCCCTCAAGAATGGAGAATTCACGCTCCTGAATCAGTTGAAAGAATAGGGTGGGCCGATCCAGCGCTGCAAAAGCATCAAGCCCTTGGCTCAAAAAGTCGTGGAAATCCTCTAAATCTGCCTTTTGCGCTGCACCACGGGTTATCTTCAGCAATGGTCGCAAAAATGGCAGGCGCATCAGCTTGCGCAAGGATTCGCCCACCTCTCGAACCAAACAAATTTGCTCCTCACGCATGGCAAACTGCCCATGCTGACGAAATGCATTAATGTAGGTTTTTTCTTGAAGTGATTTGTCAGAATACCATTCCTTTTCATTGATTAATAAACTTATTTCATCATCCATTTTCTCGGCAAGATAGTCCATGTATATCACTTTCCTGACCACATCGACTGCGCCACCGGGCAACAGTTTTTCAAACTTGGGCAGCACCCGCTCCACCTGGTGATCGCGCGTGCTGACATCGTGGGTGCAGTACAACTGGTCAAGAAAGAAACGGCAGGCCAAATGCATGCTCTTTTTACCAAGTAGATCCTGATAAGTATTTTCCAACCTTTTGTTTTGAAATAATTTTATTTCTTTTTTTAAAGATAAAAATTCCGCAGACCGACCTTGCCCTTGCCGCAAGTTGGTGATGGCTTTCTGTAATTCCAAGGGTGAACTGTGAACGTCTGGCATGGCATCTGGATCAGGGTGGTGTGGATGCGGGCCACTTTGTTTGTTGCAAAGCAGCACAAATCAGACATGGAAAATAGTCAAAATTTATGTTTACATCCGTTAATGTTAAACCGGAGAGTGAGACAACAATGAATGCCCCTTCCAAAGCCCACGGACAAGAATTGTCAGCAGCAGAACTAAAAGCAACTTTGGATTCCTTGAAGCAAGCTTACCGCATCAACCCGTTTCCAGAATGGAACCAGCGCAAAGCCTGGTTGATGGCGCTAAGCGACACAATCCATGACAACAAGCTACGCATTGCACAGGCCATTTCAGAAGATTTTGGCTATCGCTCGCAAAATGACACCCTGCTGGCCGAAGTGTTTCCTTCGCTGGAAGGCATTCGCCACGCGATCAAGCACGGCAAGGGCTGGATGAAACCCAGAAAGGAAGGCGCAAGCATTTGGTTCAAACCCGCAAGCACTTGCCTGCTGCCCCAACCCTTGGGCGTGGTGGGCGTGATTGTTCCCTGGAATTACCCCCTGTTTTTATCCATCGGCCCCATGATTGCCGCCTTGGCCGCAGGAAACCGTGTATTCATCAAAATGAGCGAATACACACCGCGCTTTAGCGCCCTGCTTGACGAACTGCTGACCAAAGCCTTGGGGCGGGATGTTGTCCAAGTGATCAACGGTGGCCCGGAAGTGGCGGCGGAATTTTCCCGCCTGCCCTTTGACCACCTGCTGTTCACCGGCTCCACACCTGTGGGCAAAATGGTGATGAAGGCTGCCAGCGAAAACCTGGTGCCCGTTACCCTGGAACTGGGTGGAAAAAGCCCGGTAATTATTACCGCCCCAACTGCGGCAAACCCTGGCCGGTTCCAGAACGCGATTGCCCGCACATTGTCGGGTAAATCCATCAACGCAGGCCAAACCTGCATCGCCCCCGATTACCTGTTGGTGCCAGAAGGTTGTGAAGAGGCATTGATTTCCCACGCGAAGGCAATCATCGACAAACGCTTTCCAGATGGCTTGTTGTCCAAAGACTTCACGGGCATTATTTCTGACCGCCACGCCACCCGCCTTCAACGCTTGGTTGACGAGGCCACGGAACAAGGCGCACGCGTGGTGACACTCATGAAAACTGCAGACAGCGCGGGGCGCAAGGTACCCATGACTTTGGTGTTCAATGCAAAACCCGATTCCATGCTGATGCAGGAAGAGATTTTTGGCCCGATACTGCCCGTGGTCACCTACAAACGACTGGACGACGCACTTGACTACATCAATGACCGCCCCCGCCCCTTGTCCCTGTACCTGTTCGATGATGAATCGAAAACCCAGGACATGGTGATGAAGCAAACCATTGCAGGTGGTGTGTGCCTGAACGACACGTTGTTCCACATTGCGCAAGAAAACCTGCCCTTTGGTGGTGTGGGCGATTCAGGCATGGGCCACTACCATGGCAAGTTTGGTTTCGATACCATGACCAAATTGAAACCCATTTTCAAACAAAGCCGTTTCCATGTCATGGAAATGTTGTCGCCCCCTTATGACAACAAAATATTCGCGTTCATGACAAAACTGTTAACCCGCAAGGTGTAAGCTCTGCATCCATGAACAGAAGACAATTCATTAAATTTGGTGCTGCCGGCCTGTTTGTGGCGGGCGGCCTGGGCTGGCTTGGAAAACACTTTGCAAAGGTCGATGTAATCGCCGGGCAATCGGTGGTTCAACCCCAACACTTGCCCATGCTGCGTGCATTGGCAAGAGGTTTTCTCGACAATGCGCTGCCCGCAGCCAAGCAAACAGAGGCCATTGAAACGGCAGTGAATGCATTTGTGACTGCCACCAAAACGCTGTCGGCCAGCGCACAATCCGAACTTGGCCAGTTGTTGAACATTCTCGAAAACCCGGTGGGCCGCCGATTGATTGCCAACCTGGGCAACACTTGGGAAGAGGCCGACACCGAACAGGTGCAATCCTTTCTGATTTCTTTTCGAGACCACCCCATTCCTGCACTGCAGCCCGGCTACCATGCCTTGCACGACCTGATGATGGCCGGCTGGTATGGCCTGCCAGCGCAATGGGCGGGCATGGGCTACCCTGGCCCACCTTTCCGCGTTTCCTGACATGACCGAACAAACCATCAAACCCGCAGGCGCCTTGGCGAACAACTTGTTGGTACCCAACCCGTTTGCGACTGGCATTGCCAATGGCTGGAAAGCCTACGAGGCACACAGCCGTGAATTGCCCAAACAAATTGCAGCTGACGTAGTGATTGTTGGCACCGGTGCGGGTGGCGGCATTACGGCCGAAATTTGTGCCAGGGCCGGCCTGAAGGTGTTGCTGATTGAAGAGGGGCCGCTGAAAACATCCAAAGACTTCAAAATGGTGGAGTCTGAAGCGTATCCAACGCTGTATCAGGAAAGCGCCGGCCGAAAAACAGCCGACAAAGCCATCAACATTTTGCAGGGCCGCGCGGTGGGTGGATCCACCACGGTGAATTGGACTTCCAGCTTCCGGACCCCCGCCGACACGCTTGCATTCTGGCAAAGCCAGTTTGGCCTGAAAGACATGACCGTGGAGGCCATGGCACCCTGGTTTGAGCAAGCCGAGCGACGCTTGAACATTGCAGATTGGCCAGTACCCCCGAACGAGAACAACGACATTCTGCGCCGTGGCGCAGAAGCGAAAGGCATTTCATGGGGGGCCATTCGCCGCAATGTGAAAGACTGCTGGAACCTGGGTTACTGCGGCATGGGCTGCCCCACCAACGCAAAACAATCCATGTTGGTTTCTACAATACCCACCGCACTTGAACACGGCGCCGAGCTGATCGCTTCGCTTCGTGCGCACTCATTCAAGATTTCACAGGGCCGTATTCGCACACTGCGCTGCCAGGTGATGAACCCGGACGGCGTGCTGCCTTCCGGCAAGGAGGTGGAAGTAATCGCAAAACACTTCGTGCTGGCGGGCGGCGCAATCAACAGTCCAGCTGTGTTGTTGCGCTCAAATGCAAGCGACCCCCACGACCACTTGGGCGAACGCACCTTCCTTCACCCGGTGATAATTTCCGCCGCGATGATGGAACAGGAAGTACGCGCCGACGCAGGTGCACCACAAACCATTTACAGCGACCATTACCTGCACACCGACCCCATTGATGGGCCGATGGGTTTCAAACTGGAAGCACCGCCCCTGCACCCGGTGATCTTTGCATCCACCCTGCCCGGCTTTGCGAAAAAGCACGCCGACATCATGCGCAATTTTTCCAAAACGCACATGCAACTGGCCTTGCTTCGCGATGGCTTCAATTCTGGCAGTGTGGGTGGCCAGGTACGCTTGAACAGCGATGGCAGCCCGGTTCTGGATTACAAACTAACCCCAGCGATTTGGGAGGCTGCCCGCCGGGCCTTGGTGGCCATGGCTGAATTGCAACACGCTGCTGGAGCGCAATCAACTTTGCCTGTGCATGAACACGCCGCGCCAGCGAACAATATTGACGATGCACTGAGGCAGATCAATTCCCTGGAAATGAAAGCCCTGGCAATGAAAGTGGTGTCTGCCCACGTAATGGGTGGCTGTGCCATGGCGGGTGAAGAAAAACTGGGCGTGACCCGCCCAGATGGTCGCCACTGGCAGATCGAAAACCTGTCCATTCACGATGGCTCACTGTTCCCGACCAGCATTGGTGCAAATCCCCAACTGTCCATTTATGGCTTAAGTAACAAGTTAAGCCAGCAACTGGTGGCTGAACTGACTGGCCAGGCAGCCACTGCGCTCGCTTAAGCAACATGATCCGTCAGCTCAACAGGCTTTACTGGATTGGATACATTTCAGTGATGATCGGGCTGTACTGGCTGCTGCATCAATGGCTTGGCTTTCGGGCAGACAATGCAGCAGTAACTGCAGTTGTTTCAGTGGTGGGCTTGTTGTTCGCGGTCCATGTTGGTTTCCATGCTTTCGGGTTCGCGCTGTCGTTCAGCGTTCGGCAAATTCCGCAAGTGCGCGACAAGGGCCTGCATTTTCACAGCACTGAAGGCGAGGGCTTTCATCGCTTAAGTATTGCGCGCTGGGTCAAGGCAGCGTTGGTTGAAAGCATTGCATCGATGAAACTGATCACCTTGCTTCAGCCCTGGGCACCCAACCCCGATGGCATTGAACTGGCGGGCAAACCCTGGCGTAAAAAAAAGCCACTGCCCGTGTTGCTGGTGCACGGCTACCTGTGCAATTCAGCCATATGGGCTGGCACCCGTGCATTGCTTGAACGCGCTGACGTAAGCACCCATGCCATTACGCTGGAACCTGCAATTGGATCCATCCGCAGCTATTCCGATGCCATTCACGAAGCCATTGATGAATTGCTGGTGGCCACCGGTGCACCACAGGTGAAAATTATTGCCCACAGCATGGGCGGTGTGGCGGTGCGCTACCACGCCACCGAATATGGACACCACCGTATTGCGGGCATGATCACGATTGGCAGCCCGCACTACGGCACTGCTTTGTCTACATTGGGGCTTGGCAAAAATGTGAAGCAGATGGCTTGGGGAAGTTATTTTCTGAAAACCTTGAGAGAGCACCCCACAGACCGCGAGTTTCAGGAAAAGATCTGGTCACTGTGGAGCCCGCAAGACAACATTGTGTGCCCGCCTGTCTCGTGCAAACTGGAATTTGGAAAAAACATCGCCGTGCCGGGTTGTGGGCACGTGGCTTTGCTTAATGATTCCACCACGGAAGACCTGATCCTCAACTGGCTTGCAGAAGATGCCCAGGCCTACCCGTTGGCAGAAAACCGCGCTTAGAAGTGTATACCTTGCATCAGGGTTGAGAATGCAACCTGTTCTGCAGACGGACCACCACCCTTCTTTCCTTTGGCCGCCGATTCCGAATCGGGGAACATGCGGAAAGAAGTATTCATCAAAATTTGCGCAGGCTTTGGCACCAGTGCATGCATTACCTGCCCCAAAATACCCAAACGCGTTGCGATGCGAACCGGCTTGTGAATAACCGCTTGCGCGATCAAGTCTGCCGCCTGTTCCGGGCTTAACGTGGGTACGTTGTTGTACAGCTTGGTCGGTGCAATCATGGGTGTGCGCACCAGCGGCATGTTGATGGTCGTGAAGGTGATATTCAAGTCAGCGAACTCAGACGCAGCACAACGGGTCCACGAATCCAACGCACCCTTGGATGCAACGTAGGCTGAAAAACGCGGTGCGTTGGTCAACACACCAATGGAAGAAATATTCACCACATGGCCTTTGCGGCGTTCCATCATTTTTGGCAACAAGCCGTAGGTCACACGCAAGGCACCGAAGTAGTTCAACTGCATGGTGCGTTCCAGGTCGTGGAAACGATCAAAGCTGTTTTCAATACCACGGCGAATTGAACGGCCCGCGTTGTTGATCAACACATCCACATGGCCGAAATCAGCCAGCAATTGCGCAACGAACCGATCGCAATCCTGCATGTCGGCAATGTCTACGGAATACGTGTGCAGGGTGTTTCCTTCGGATTTCACCAAGGCTTTGGCCTCAGCCAGCTTTTCTTCGTCGCGACCACAAATAACAGTGATGGCACCGGCCGCGGCAAACTTCTGGGCCGCAGCCAAACCAATGCCGGAAGAACCACCGGTGATCAGCACCACCTTGTCTTTGACCTGTCCATTGAGGCTGCGGTCAATGAACAAATCGGGGTCCAGGTGACGCTCCCAGTAATCCCAAATGGCCCATGCGTAATCTTCAAGGCGTGGGCATTCAATGCCACTGCCATCCAGCGCCGCCAAAGTTTGGCGGCAGTCGTAACGTGTGGGCCAGTTGATATAACCAAACACCTCTTCGGGCAAGGCCAGGTCTTTCAGCAAGGCGTTGCGAATTCGGCGCACAGGGGTCAGGCTCATCAAGCCTTTTTTCACGGCACTGGGCACAAAACCAAACATGGCTGCATTGATGCGCATTTCCATTTTGGGTGCATGGGCTGCGCGTGCAAAAATATTCAGCACATCGCCAATGCGATTGGGGGTGGGGTCGACCAAGTGAAAAGCCTTGCCATCCAGATCAGGCTGGTGCGCAATGTGGTCCATCGCATTGACCACAAAATCCACCGGCACTATGTTGATCCGACCGCCTTCGATACCAATTGTGGGCACCCAGGAAGGCAACAGTTTGCGCATTTTCTGGATCAACTTGAACAGGTAATAAGGCCCGTCAATCTTGTCCATCTCGCCGGTTTTCGAATCGCCCACCACAAAGCCGGGACGGTACACGCGCCATGCGCCTTTTACTTTCTTGCGTACAATTTCTTCTGAATCGTGTTTGGTACGGAAATACGGATGGTCCAGATTTTCCGCTTCTTCAAACATGTCTTCGCGGAATACGCCTTCGTACAGGCCTGCCGCGGCAATCGAGGACGTTAATTGAAAGCATCCCGCGCCAATTGCATTGGCCAGGTCCACTGCATTTTCAGTGCCCTTGATATTGGTTTCTTGCTGGCTTTCGGCATCAGCCGCCAAATCGTAAATGGCTGCCAAGTGGAAAAAGTGCGCAATGTTTTTGTTCAGCTCCTTGATTTCAGTGGCCTTCAAGCCAAGTTTTGGTTTGGTCAAATCGCCAACCACAGGCACGCACTGCCCTTTTTTGGCACCCCAGTATTTTTGCAATTCAGCCACTTTGTCCAGGCTGGATTCACGAATCAAAAAGTAAATGGTGCCTTTGCGTTTTTGGTCGACCAGGCGTTTCACCAATCGCTTGCCAATGAAGCCAGTGGCTCCTGTTACAAAATAATTCATCGTATGTCTTCTCCGCGCGGGGTTTTTTATTTGGAAGATAAGGCTCAGGAAGGCCTACTATAACTGTCCACCCGCGTTTCGCAAACTGGAACACACCTCTACAAGTGTTCTGTCAGCACCCTGCTTACGTGAAAACACGAAGGGGGGTTTAGTGTGCCTTCTCTAGTGCGGGCTGGATAAACTATTAGAATAATGAAAAAAGGCAGTTGCCCGACCGGGCCCCTTTGCCATCACCAAGGAGAGACAAACATGGCCGGAAAGAAAAAACCCATCAAAGGCGCAGTCGACAGTGCACAGCAGTTGTGGACAGCTGGCGTGGGTGCCATTACCAAAGCACAAGAAGAGAGCAACCGTGTTTTGGAAAGTCTGGTCAAGGAAGGTCATGAAATTCAGGAGCGAACCGTGAAATTTGCAGATCAGAAAGTGGGGGAGGTCACAGGCAAGGTCACCAAGTTGGCAGGTTCTGTGTCAAGCAAAGCGACTCAGCACTGGGACAAACTGGAACAGGTATTTGAAGAGCGCGTTGCACGCGCACTGGGCCGCTTGGGTGTTCCGACTAACAAGGACGTGCAGCAATTGGCTGAACGTATTGAACAACTGTCCGCGGCCATTGCAGAATTGACGGGCAAGAAAGCCGACGCAAAGACAGCCCCGGTCAAACGGACCACACGCGCGAAAAAATCTGCGGAGTGAAACTGCAAAGCATGCCTGCCGAGTAAGTAATTCATCGAAGGCAAGGCCCGGAGCTCACAACCTGCATGAACAATAATAATTCTGGCCAAAAAATAGGGCTGGCCCTGGCTGGTGGTGGCCCCTTGGGTGCCATCTACGAAATTGGTGCCTTGGTTGCGCTGTCTGAAGCCATAGACGGCCTGGACCTGAACAACATGAAGGTTTATGTGGGCGTGTCTGCCGGTGGCATTGTTGCCACGGGTTTGGCCCACGACCTAACCCCGCTTCAAATTTACAAATTGTTTATCGAGGGCGAACCCGAAGAATTCGCGTTCGACCCCTCGGTGTTGCTACACCCTGCCTGGAAAGAATACTGGACCCGGTTACGCAAGGTGCCCGGCCTGTTGGGTACGGCCATATCGGATTACTTCCTGCGTGACGACGCGACCTGGGTCAGCTGCATCGAACGACTGGGCGCGGCAATTCCAACCGGCCTGTTCAATGGCGACCAACTTCATGAATGGATGGCAGACCTGATTGCCAAAGGTGGCGGAACAAATGATTTTCGCAGCCTGCACAAACGCCTTATTCTTGTGGCGACAGACCTGGATTCCGGTGAGTCCATTCCCTTCGGCATGCCCGGCCATGATGACGTTCCTATTTCCAAAGCCGTACAAGCCTCGGCATCCCTGCCTGGCCTGTTCCCACCCACCCGCATTGCCAACAGGCACTACGTGGATGGCGCGCTGAAAAAAACCCTGCATGCATCCACCGCCCTGAAAGAAGGTGTTGAGCTGCTGATTTGCCTCAACCCGCTGGTGCCTTACGACGATCGCCTGAACCCGAACAACCACCGCCGCCGCGCCAAGGGCAAAGCGTTTCAGCCCGGCTCACGCCTTTACGAGGGTGGGTTGCCTGTGGTGCTTTCTCAAACCTTCAGGTCCATCATTCATTCGCGCATGGACATTGGCATGGAGCGCTATGGCCACCTGTATCCGAACGCAGACATTGTTCTGTTCGAACCACAGCATGGCGATGGCGAATTCTTTTTCACCAACCCGTTCAGTTACGCAAGCAGGCGCCGGTTGTGCGAACACGCTTACCAGCGCACACGCGAAGAGCTGTGGGCACGGCGTTACGATTTGGCCGAGAAATTTTCAAGGCATGGCCTGGAACTTAACCTTGAAGTGCTTAAAGACCCAACCATGCAGCTGGCCAACAAAACAAGCAAAAAGCCTGCGCGCACAGGCTCAATGGTGTCGAAATTCGACCAACTTGAAGATTCACTGAATGAGCTGGACCGTTACATTCGAATTGCAAAAACAAGAAATGCAGCATGATGAAACCCATTACTGCTTGGTAACGGCAGTATCAAGGTCCCAAATGCGCAATAAAACAACGTAGACTGATAACATTCAAAAAACCAAGAACAGACTTGCTGCATGAAGTCTTAAGTTCAAACAGGACTTTGGCCAGACAGGAGACGACCAGAACATGGAACGCAAGCCTCCAAGAAGAACAAGAGAACGGATTCTTGATTTGTCCTTGCGACTTTTCAACGAGTTCGGGGAGCCGAATATTACAACCACGGTGATTGCTGATGAAATGAACATCAGCCCCGGTAATTTGTATTATCACTTCCGCAACAAAGACGACATCGTCAACAGCATTTTTGCGAGTTTCGAAAAAGAGATTGATGGCCTGCTCGATGTGCCGGGTAACCGCCAAGCCAATATTGAAGACGCATGGTTGTACCTTCAAGTGTCCTTCGAGTTGATTTGGCGCTACCGTTTTTTGTACCGCGATTTAAACGATTTGCTGTCGCGCAACCGCACCCTTGAAATTCACTTCAAACGCATCCTGAAACACAAGGTGGATGTGGCACGCCGCCTATGTCAAGGTTTGGTGGAGTCGGGTGACATGAGGGCCTCGCAGGCGCAAATTAACGCGCTGGCAACCAACATGGTGGTTGTAGCTACCTACTGGCTATCATTCGAATATGTTCGCGACCCACGCCACTTCAATGATGAAGCCACGATGAGCGCTGCCTTGGCCAACGGCGTGTACCAGGTCATGTGCCTGCTCGCCCCGTATTTGCAAGGCAATGCCAAGGAATTGTTTGAAAGCCTGGCCCAATCTTTTATTACTGAAGAAAACACATAACAAGACTTAGGAGAACTTATGAGCGACCTGAAAGACCGATTTGAAAAAGCAGTGGCGGAATCGAAATCACTGCCAGCCCGCCCCGACAATCAAACCCTGCTGAAAATTTATGCATTGTTCAAACAATCAACTGAAGGTGACAACACCGGCAAACGCCCCGGCTTCACCGACATTGTGGGCCGTGCAAAATATGATGCGTGGAAAGGCCTTGAAGGCACCAGCAATGAGCAGGCGATGCAAAACTACATCGACTTGATTGAATCATTGAAATAATTTGGGTTCGAGTAAAAAAACCGGTCTTCAACAGACCGGTTTTTTTATTCCTAACGAAAAAAATCAGGTAGCTTTTTCGAATCGGTGGGCACCGCATCAAGCTTGGCCGCCACGTGCACACAAACGGTACGACACAACTCCACCACCGTGGGCTCCTTGACCTGATACAGCACCAAAGTGCCCTCTTTGCGCCGCTGCAAAACCCCAGCCCGGTACATCAAATTCAAATGTCGTGAAATATTGGATTGGGTGGAATTGACCTCGTCCACAATGTCATTCACCGACTTCTCACCATTGCACAGGGCGTGGATGATTTTCAGGCGGGTGGGCTCTGACAACACTGCAAAGTACCCAGACACTTGTTCCAGCAGGGAATCCAGTTCACTCATAGCATGACCGATTGTTTTTTATGTTGTCTTGATTGTAACCCCGTTTTCAAGCGGGTGAATGTGTCAATGGTTGGCCAGCAACAGCCCTGCATGTTCACGCATGGGATGAAACTCAATGGTTTCCCAACGCTTTTGCATCACATCAAGGTCAAATCTGGACGTGGCCAAAAATGCATGGGTATTTGCTGCGTCGGTTACCATGCGGCCCACGTTCGCGTCCATAAAACGGCGCAAATCATTGGCGTTCTTGCTAGTCACCCAACGTGCGCAGCTGTAGCGGCTTGAGGCCAAGCGAACTTCCACACCGTACTCACCTTTCAGGCGGGCCTGCACCACTTCAAACTGCAGTTGGCCAATGGCACCCAACAGCATTTCAGAACCCAAAATGGGTTTAAATACTTGAATTGCACCCTCTTGCCCCAACTCCATCAAGCCTTTTTGTAACTGCTTGCTTCGCATCGGGTCTTTCAGTTCAACGGAAGCAAACAGTTCCGGTGCAAAAAATGGCAGGCCTGTGAACTGCAAACCTTCGCCTTCACTGAGCGAATCGCCCAACTGCAAACCACCATGGGTGGTCAAGCCAATGATGTCGCCAGCATAGGCTTCATCAACCCGGTCACGGCGCTGTGAAAGAAACGTCACCACACTGGTGGGTCGGAAATCCTTTCCGGTGCGCAACACCTTGAACTTCATGCCATGCTCGAAACGCCCGGACAGCACGCGAACAAACGCAATCCGATCGCGGTGAGAGGGATCCATGTTTGCCTGAATTTTAAACACGACACCACTGAATTTGCTTTCAGTGGGCGCCACTTCGCGCTCTATGGCTTTGCGCGGGCCCGGGTGTGGTGCCACATCAACCAGTGCGTCCAACACTTCCTGAACACCGAAATTGTTCACGGCAGAACCAAAAAACATGGGGGTTTGCTTGCCTGCGAGAAATTCTGCCGCATCGAAGCTGGGCGCTGCACCA
>Ga0209024_1001153_pt1 | contig 25729 bp, 26 predicted proteins | sample AutmiccommunBRH5_FD_187380 | JGI IMG/M metagenome (GOLD analysis project Ga0209024, IMG submission 187380) | Deep subsurface microbial communities from Mt. Terri, Switzerland - Autotrophic microbial communities BRH/5 (SPAdes) (version 2) | ecosystem: Environmental > Aquatic > Deep subsurface >...
GAGCGACCAACAGGTTCATACCGGCGAAATTGATGGCGCTCGCTGCTATTGGATCCCAACCCCGACAACGCTCACTTACCATCAGCGCCGCAATGCTTATCGCGCACAGCTGAAAGAGATCGCCGTCACTGCGCAGCTCGGCGGCTCAACAGTAAGAAAAGCCCTGGAAGGCAGGCTGCTCGATATATCGGCTACTGGCTGCAAGCTGAGCGTAAAGGGCGACCAACAGGCCATTCTTCAAACGGGACAGGTCTACGAGATGATCGCGAAGCTGCCAATTGGCGCGATCCAGACGGAAGTCGAGCTTCGTCACGTGGCCATTGATGAAAAATCTGGAACTTCGATCTGCGGACTGCGCTTTCATCGCCTCAGCGGACTGACGCAACGTCATATTGAAAAGCTCGTGTACCAGCTTCAACGCGACGCACGCCGCGACAATTCCGCCTAACCGTTCGGCTAACGCGCCGCGCAGCGCGCCTTGCCAGACCACCGCTCAGCTCAAGGCTTGTCGCGAAAAAGCAGCACAGCCGAGTCAAAAGCCTTGCTATCTGAACGTGATCGCTGTGCGAAATCTTATGGCGTCCCAGGCGAGGTTCGAACTCACAACCTTCCCCTTAGGAGGGGGATGCTCTATCCAATTGAGCTACTGGGACATCACGCGGCGGGCATGGTAACGAGCCAAGCATGATTTGTCATGCGCATCGTAGACCTGATGCCATGCAGCCTCCTACAGCCGAATAAGCCTCTCACACGTAGCAATGCAAATTGCATGACCGCTATCAGTCATCCGTGCAAAGCGCAAGTAACACTCGCCTCAATGAAACTCCAACCTATTGATTTATAAGAGTTTTTATCCAGATAAACTTTGGCACAGCTACTGCAATAGCTAGGCAAAGTTAACGTGACGCGAAGGATAACGCTCATGATCAAGTCGGCTTTTCTTCTTACTACAGGCTTTACATTTGCCGCCCTGACAGCCTCGCAGCTGCCATCCGCCGAACCGCAGCAACAGCGATACGAGCCCTCTTCCCAGTTCTCCATTCAGCGCACGAGCAATTTGGAACGCGCACAGATCACCACCCTCAACTCAGGCGAAGCGAGCGTGCTCACTCAACCGCAACGCTGGGTGTTCTAAGGGATTCAGTTGAGCGCGGATGGTTCCGCAAAAGGAGTTACTCATGTCCAGATTTGCATTGACTTGCTTGCTTCTTACCGCAGCGTGCGGCTACGGTGCCTTCCTGCCCCCCCAAAGCCTGGCGACCTTGGATACCTTGTGCAAGGCAGGACTTGGCATATTCGGAAGCTTATCCCTGATCGCACTCATGATCGGACGCAGGATCAAGTTCGATCCAGTGCTGCGCTAAGGACCCCACAGTCGGACGATAATTAGACTGGTTCACAGTAAAGGCATTTTGATAGCACGAGCACTTTACTAATCAGAATATCGACGTACAATTGGCGTCATGAAGCCGTCTCCTAATTTTTAACCTGGCTGACGGAACAGCGAGTACTGGTGGTTGTCAGACCGGTGACTACCCCGGCAATACGCCAGCACGCCCACCTGACTAACCGGTTAATTATGCGCCCTATGAAACAGGCAGTTTATTCCAGCCGTACGGCTGACAAATTCGTTGTTCGGCTTCCCGACGGCATGCGTGAACGCATCGCTGAGGTAGCGCGGAATCATCACCGCAGCATGAACTCAGAAATCATCGCCAGATTGGAGCAGAGCCTGCTGCAGGAAGGCGCACTGGATGAAGATCTGAGCATGCGGCTCGACAGCCCAGAGCTGTCTCTTCACGAGCGAGAGCTTCTGCAGCGCTTTCGCCAGCTCGCTCACCGCCAGCAGAACGCGCTCATTGCATTGATCGCTCAGGACACCGAGCTCGCCAAAGAAGATTGACCCGGACCAGCCACCAGCTGGAGACAGGTGACTGGCTCCAGCTAACGCTGTCTCTGATTACCCCTTGCTTCCGGCTGCCACTCTCAAGCGATCATCAAGTCAGCCAGCCGAATCAGCTCCCCCCTCATCATCGTCCTAGCCAACCAAGACAGGCACGAATGTGCTTCGGACACACGGGTTGCGCCGAATCTATGGTCGACCCGAGATCCGCGCTCGATAAGAAGTTAGAACTGGATGCAGCAAGGCGCCCCCGCTGCAGAGGCGCCTACACAACTAGCCTACAAAATTGAGCAGCACCCCGGCCGCAACCGCAGAGCCGATGACACCTGCCACGTTGGGCCCCATGGCATGCATCAGCAGGAAGTTCTGAGGATTGGCCTCCAGCCCCACCTTGTTCGATACACGTGCAGCCATCGGCACAGCAGAGACTCCTGCGGAACCGATCAACGGATTGATCTTGTTCTCACTGAAACGGTTCATCACTTGCGCCATGAAGATACCCGCTGCGGTACCACCGCAAAAGGCAACCATACCCAGCACGAGAATCCCCAAGGTTTTCATCTGCAGGAAAGCCTCGGCCGATAGCTTCGAACCGACTGTCAGACCAAGAGCAATGGTGACGATGTTGATCAGGGCATTTCGTGAAGTATCCGCCAGGCGGTCCACCACACCACACTCGCGCAACAGATTACCGAAGGCGAACATACCCACCAGCGGTGCGGCATCGGGCAGTAGCAAGCCGACCAGCAAACAGAGCACCAGCGGGAATACTATCTTCTCGACCTGCCCGACATGACGCAGTTGCGTCATGACGATTGCACGCTCCTCTTTTGTGGTCATCGCACGCATGATCGGCGGCTGAATCAGCGGCACGAGGGCCATGTAGGAATACGCAGCAACCGCAATCGGACCGAGCAACTCTGGGGCAAGCTTGGATGTCACGAAGATCGACGTTGGACCGTCTGCACCCCCAATGATAGCGATCGACGCTGCCTCGCGCAGCGTGAACTCCATACCCGGAATCCCGGCAGCGGTCAGAGCAAGAGCGCCTAGCAGGGTCGCAAAGATTCCGAACTGCGCCGCTGCACCAAGCAGCAGGGTCTTTGGGTTGGCAAGCATGGGACCAAAGTCGGTCATCGCACCAACGCCCATGAAGATCAACAGCGGAAAGACGCTGGTCGGTAACCCTACCTCATAAAACAGATGCAGAATTCCGGCACCCTCGCCCATGTTGGCAACCGGGATGTTTGCCAGGATGCCACCGAACCCTATAGGGATCAGCAACAAAGGTTCGAATCCCTTCCGGATCGCCAGATAGATCAGCCCCAGACAGACGAAGATCATCAGCGCCTGCCCTGGCTCCAGATGGTACAGGCCGGTTCCGTGCCACAGCTTGAGCAACTTTTCCATGGGACTCCCCTTAGCCGATGCTCAGCAGACTGTCACCGACCGAAACCGCGTCGCCCACCTTGACGCTGACGGAGGCGACGGTGCCGGCCTTGAACGCACGGATCTCGGTTTCCATTTTCATGGCTTCGAGAATTATCACCAGATCGCCCTCCTGGACCAACTGTCCGGGCTGCACCAGCACTTTGAATATGTTGCCCGCCAGCGGCGCCGCCTGGGTTTCACCACTGGCAGGCACGGCGGCAGAACCAGCCACCGCGCTGGTAGCGCCACCACCAGCGCCGAGAGGCTTGATGCCCTCGATATCGCCGCCATCGCTCACTTGTACGACGAAAGATTTGCCGTTGACTTCAACGGTGTAGACCTCCGGCTTGCCCGCCTCTCGCGGTGATAGATCGCCCCCGGTTGGCGCCGGCTCGAACGCGGATGGGTTTCCACGGTTCTCCAAAAACTTCAATCCGATCTGGGGGAATAGTGCATAGGTCAGCACGTCATCGATCGAATCCGTAGCGAGCTTGATGCCTTTCTCTTTTGCGATCCCTTTCAGTTCGGCAGTAAGTCGATCCATTTCCGGCTGCAGCAGGTCTGCGGGACGACAGGTGATCACCTCGGCCCCCTCCAGCACACGAGCCTGCAGCTCGGAATTGAAAGGTGCAGGGGCCGCACCGTATTCACCTTTGAGCACGCCTGCCGTCTCTTTGGTGATCGACTTGTAGCGCTCTCCCATCAGCACATTGATCACCGCCTGGGTACCGACGATTTGCGACGTGGGCGTCACCAGCGGGATGAAGCCGAGGTCTTCACGAACGCGAGGGATTTCAGCAAGCACGTCGTCGAACTTGTCCAGAGCGCCCTGCTCCTTCAGCTGACCTTCCATATTGGTCAACATGCCGCCGGGCACCTGAGCCACGAGGATTCGCGAGTCGACACCGCGCAGGGTGCCCTCGAATTTCGCGTACTTCTTGCGAACCTCACGGAAGTACGCCGCGATTTCCTCGAGCAGCTCCAGGTTCAAGCCGGTATCGCGCTCCGTGCCCTGGAAAATAGCCACCACCGATTCCGTCGGAGAATGTCCGTAAGTCATCGATAGCGACGAAATGGCTGTATCGACATTGTCGATACCCGCCTCTACTGCTTTGAGAATGGCGGCCGTCGACAGGCCGGCTGTAGCGTGGCACTGCATATGGATCGGAATCGCAAGGCTGGACTTCAAGCGCGACACCAGCTCGAACGCCATGTACGGCGTAAGGATGCCTGCCATATCCTTGATCGCCACCGAGTCGGCGCCCATATCCTCGATCTGCTTTGCCAGATCGACCCACATCTCCAGCGTATGCACCGGACTGGTGGTATAGGAAATGGTGCCTTGTGCATGCTTGCCCTGTTGTTTGACGGCACGCAGGGCAGTTTCGAGATTGCGCGGATCGTTCATAGCGTCGAATACGCGAAAGACATCGACGCCATTTACAGCGGCGCGCTCGACGAATTTTTCCACGACATCATCGGCGTAGTGCCGATAGCCCAGCAGGTTCTGGCCTCGCAGCAGCATCTGCTGGCGCGTGTTGGGCATGGCCTTCTTGAGTTCGCGAATGCGCTCCCAAGGGTCTTCTCCCAAGTAGCGGATACAGGCATCGAAGGTCGCGCCACCCCAACTTTCCACCGACCAGAAGCCAACCTGATCGAGTTTGGCAGCGATCGGCAACATGTCTTCCAAGCGAACACGGGTGGCTAGAATGGATTGGTGCGCATCACGCAGCACCACATCGGTTATGCCGAGCGGCTGTTTAGCAATGGTCATGGAAGGAACTCCCTTTCCAGAGTCAACCGCGTCGCGCGCGGTGTTGATGAATCGCGGCCTGGATGGCTGCAAGAATATCCGCATCTGTTTCAGCGCTCGCAACCTGAGCGGCCGCTACTCGAGGCGCCGGCTCAGTGACGAAGCGGCCGGCGAGGTAGGACATCAAGCGAATGCAGAGGATCAACAGAACGAGAAAGGCGAAGACGAAACCGATGCCGAACAGCATGAGTTCGACGCCTTCGAGCAGGAGTTGGCTGGGGGTCATCGGGAGTTCCCTTGTCAGCAGCTCAAGCTGCTTGTTATTCGCTGCGTGGGTTCGGACACGTTTCGCGACACACGAAACGGCCGAACCTTAGCCCGAAACAGCGAAATAAGGCAAACCCCAATAAAGCGCGAAAAGTACCGCTACAGCAGAAAAATGGTCGCCAATCCAAGGAAAATGAAGAACCCGCCGCTGTCTGTCATGGCAGTGATCATGACGCTTGCCCCCATTGCCGGATCGCGCCCCAGGCGCGCCAGCGTCATAGGAATCAGCACTCCCATAAGCGCAGCGAGCAGCAGGTTCAGTGTCATAGCCGCCGTCATGACTACCCCCAGAGACCAGCTGCCATACAGCCACCAGGCCACCGCACCGATCACACCACCCCAGACCAGCCCGTTGACCAGGCCAACCCCGACCTCCTTGCGCAATAGTCGGGTCGTATTACCGGTACCCACCTGATCCAACGCCATTGCGCGCACGATCATGGTGATTGTCTGATTACCCGAATTTCCGCCAATGCCTGCGACAATTGGCATCAGGGCCGCGAGGGCCACCAGCTTCTCGATCGAGCCATCGAACAGGCCGATTACGCGGGAGGCGATAAATGCAGTGACCAGGTTGACCGCGAGCCAGGCCCAACGGTTACGGACGGATTTCCAAACGGAGGCGAAGATGTCTTCCTCCTCGCGCAGACCAGCCATGTTGAGAACTTCGCTTTCACTCTCCTCTCGGATCAGGTCGACCATCTCATCGATGGTCAGACGCCCGATCAGCTTGCCACCCTTGTCGACGACCGGCGTCGATACCAAGTCATAACGTTCGAAGGCCTGCGCCGCGTCATAGGCATCTTCATCCGGGTGAAAGGTGACGGGGTCGCTGGCCATCACCTCCGCGACCTGCTTGTCCGGATCGTTAACCAGTAAACGCTTGATCGGGAGCACGCCCTTGAGCACGCCGTCGTAGTCGACCACGAACAGCTTGTCGGTGTGGCCCGGCAACTCCTTGAGGCGGCGCAGATAACGCAACACCACCTCGAGACTGACATCCTCACGGATGGTCACCATCTCGAAGTCCATCAGTGCCCCGACCTGATCCTCTTCGTAGGACAGCGCTGATCGCACGCGCTCGCGCTGTTGCGCATCGAGGCTTTCCATCAACTCATGAACGACGTCGCGCGGCAACTCCGGCGCTAGGTCTGCCAGCTCGTCGGCGTCCATTTCCTTCGCCGCGGCAAGCAGTTCATGATCGTCCATATCGGCGATCAGCGTTTCCCGAACTGCGTCGGACACCTCGAGCAGGATATCGCCGTCTCGCTCGGCCTTGACCAGTTGCCAGACGGTCAGTCGCTCTTCGAGCGGTAGCGCTTCGAGAATGTGAGCGACGTCAGCAGGATGCAATTCGTCGAGCTTGCGTTGCAGCTCGGCGAGAATCTGACTCTCGTCGTAGATCTCACCCTGCTCGCCGTCCTGCCGGTACTCCCCGTCCTCACCGAGGCGACGGCGCTGCAGCAGATCGACCACCTGCGCCAGGCGATCCTGCAGGGTCTCTTGGGGCTTTTTTGCTTCTACTTCTGTCATGGCGCACTCCACCCTGGCCGGGAGCACGCCAGGGAAAATCAATCAATCAGTACGTGATTGGCAAATTGGAAACGTGAACGACTACTGGGTAGGTCCATAAAGAAAGGTTGTTCCACAAACCCTGAGGGGCAGATGCGGGCATCATAACATCGCAATCAGCAGCCCGACGCGCTCAAACACGGCCATCACAAGGGCTGCGTCAAAGATGCAGAAAAGCTTGCGACGGAGAAGCCGACATTCTGTCGACGCCTTCACGCTGCGAAGAGACACGAATGTACGAGCAGCTTTTATTGAGTAGCCTGAATGGACAGTTGTTCAGTCATGGAGGACGAGAATGAGAGCACTGTCCATAGGTGTGAGCCTGCTATTGCTATCCACCCCCGCATTTTCAGCAAGCGTATTTCGCTGCATCGACCAATCCGGGCATGTCACCTTCAGCCAGCAAGGTTGCCCGGAAAACCACAGACAGCAACGGCAGCGCGCAACCAATCCAACACCCAGCTCAGGGAAAGCCGTGCCAATGGCGACCCTCAAGACCAGGAAAAGCCCCGCCGGCAATGAAGGCGAAAGCCTGGCGATAGTCGCCGAACGAGATGACGGTTGCGGCAACAGAGTAACCGGCAGCGAACGGCGCAGTGCGATCATCAACAAACAGATCCGCACCGGCATGACTCGCAGTGACGTCGAAAGCGCATTCGGACGACCGGAGAGCATCACAAGTAGCAACGGGCGGGAACGCCTGCGCTTTCGCAGCAGCAGCGGCCAGGTACGCACCGTCAGCTTCGACGAGTTCGGCTGCGTTCTTGGTAGACGCTAACGCTCGAAAACGAAAAAGGGCCTGCATCGCTGCAGGCCCTTCTCTTGGTTGGCGCACTCAGGAGGATTCGAACCTCCGACCGCTCGGTTCGTAGCCGAGTACTCTATCCAGCTGAGCTATGAGTGCGTAAGTGCTTGTTAGACCAGATCACCGCTGGTGGCTTGAGTGATCCGCATTTCTGCCGATCATTCAAAGTGTGGCGCACTCAGGAGGATTCGAACCTCCGACCGCTCGGTTCGTAGCCGAGTACTCTATCCAGCTGAGCTATGAGTGCGCTGAGCGTGCGCATTATAGGGAGTAAACATTGACGGTCAAGCACTTTGCCGTGGCGCTTTCTTGTATGAAAGCAGGCTGCCGCGAGAACCCTGAACCCTAGAATGCAAAATGGCGGAGAAGGGGGGATTCGAACCCCCGACACCCTTTTGAGGTGTACTCCCTTAGCAGGGGAGCGCCTTCGGCCACTCGGCCACCTCTCCGCAACACGGGGCGCATAATACCCATCTTTGCCCCGTTTGCAAAGCCGAAAATTACAGAAAAATTAGTGGCTTGGTTCCTGATCCTTCTCTTTCTGGATCCGTTGGTAAATCTCCTCGCGATGCACCGCCACCTCCTTGGGCGCATTGACGCCGATACGTACTTGGTTTCCTTTCACACCCAACACGGTGACAGTCACATCGTCACCCACCATCAGGGTTTCTCCAACCCGGCGAGTCAGAATCAGCATTCCTTTCTCCTTAAACGGATTCAGTTCAGTAAACAGTCTGCAAAGATAAATACGGAAAATGTCCGTAAAACATGAAGCTAGAGCCTTTCAACAGGTATTGACCCGCGCGCAGGAGCCTAAAGTTCCTTTTCGCATGACCCAATACGACAGAAGGCGCGGACTAGCGCGCCTTCTGCGAATCATTCCGCAGTATTGCCGGCGGGCGCATCAAGTTCGAACGCAGTATGCAAAGCACGCACGGCAAGCTCGAGGTACTTCTCCTCAATCACTACCGACACTTTGATTTCCGACGTCGAAATCATCTGGATGTTGATATTTTCCTTGGCCAGGGCCTCGAACATGCGGCTGGCTACGCCGGCATGCGAACGCATGCCTACGCCGACGATGGACACCTTGGCGATATCCGTATCGCCGATGACCTCACGAGCGCCCATCTCGGATGCAATGCCCTGCAATACCTGCAACGCATTGTTGTAGTCGTTGCGATGCACAGTGAACGTGAAGTCGGTGGTGTTATCGTGCGCGACGTTCTGCACGATCATATCCACTTCAACGTTCGCGGCGCTGATCGGACCGAGGATCTTGAACGCCACACCGGGCGTATCCGGGACCCCACGGATGGTCAGCTTGGCCTCGTCGCGGTTGAAGGCGATGCCGGAAATGATGGGCTGTTCCATGGATTCCTCTTCATCAAGGGTAATGAGGGTACCCGGACCCTCCTGAAAACTGTGCAGTACGCGCAGCGGGACGCTGTACTTACCGGCGAACTCAACCGCCCGAATCTGTAGCACCTTGGAGCCGAGGCTGGCCATTTCCAGCATCTCCTCGAAGGTGATCTTGTCCAGTCGCTGAGCCTTGGCCACGACCCGAGGATCGGTGGTATAGACGCCATCCACATCGGTATAAATCTGGCATTCGTCGGCCTTCAGCGCAGCGGCCAGCGCCACGCCTGTGGTATCCGAGCCGCCACGACCCAAGGTAGTGATATTGCCCTTCTCGTCCACACCCTGGAAGCCAGCCACCACAACAACGCGCCCAGCCTTGATGTCGCGCTGGATCCGCTGTCCATCGATCTGCAGGATGCGTGCCTTGGTATGGGCGCTGTCGGTAAGGATACGAACCTGATTGCCAGTGTAGGACACCGCTGGTACGCCGCGCTTGATAAGCGCCATCGCCAACAGGGCAATGGTCACCTGCTCACCGGTGGAAACCATCACATCCAACTCTCGGGCGACCGGCTGATCACTGATCTGCTTGGCGAGATCGATCAGGCGGTTGGTTTCGCCACTCATTGCCGAGACGACCACGACGATATCGTCTCCACCGTCGCGGAACTTCTTGACCTTCTCGGCCACCTGCTCGATCCGCTCGACAGTGCCGACCGAGGTGCCTCCAAACTTCTGTACGATCAAAGCCATTGTTAGCCGCCTAGAGCCCCTGAAGGGCGATCATTAATCAAACAACCCCGAAACCTGCCAAGCACCGGCTCAACCAGACCCGCTCGACGGGCGCCGGCGGGACGCAGCACGGTACCCGAATCAAAGCCCCTGCTCGGTAAATGGCACCGCCAGTGCCAGCGCATCATCCAGCTTGGCGGGCTCGCTGCCGCCGCCTTGCGCCATATCCGGACGACCGCCCCCCTTGCCGCCAACCGCTGCCGCGGCCTGCTTCATCAGGTCGCCGGCCTTCAAACGACCAGTCAGGTCCTGGGTTACGCCCGCGACCAGCACCACTTTATCGTCCTGAACACCACCCAGGAGGATGACGGCGCTGCCCAGCTTGTTCTTCAGCTGGTCGACCAGCGCCAGCAACGCCTTGCCGTCCAGCCCGTCCTGGCGCGCAGCCAGCACGCGTACGCCCTTCACCTCGACTGCAGAGCCCGCCAGGTCATTACCCGCAGCGCTGGCCGCCTTAGCCTTGAGCTGCTCGAGCTCCTTCTCCAGCTGACGGTTGCGCTCGAGGATGCCACCGAGCTTGTCGAGCAGATTGTCACGGCTGCCCTTGACCAGGTTCGCCGCCTCTTTCAGCTGTTCCTCGGCTGCATTGAGATAGGCCAATGCAGGTGCGCCAGTGACCGCCTCGATCCGCCGAACACCAGCCGCCACGCCGCCTTCGCTGGTGATCTTGAACAGCCCGATGTCGCCAGTGCGGTTTACGTGAGTACCGCCGCACAACTCGACCGAGAAGCCACCGCCCATGGTCAGCACCCGCACGGAGTCACCGTACTTTTCACCGAACAACGCCATCGCGCCCTTGGCCTTGGCGGTATCGATATCGGTTTCCTCGATCTCCACCGCGGAGTTGCGGCGAATCTCGGCGTTGACCCGATCCTCCAGGGCGCGCAGCTGCTCTGGCTTGATCGCCTCGAAGTGGCTGAAGTCGAAGCGCAGGCGCTGGCTGTCCACCAGCGAGCCCTTCTGGCTGACGTGCTCGCCAAGAATCTCGCGCAGCGCGGCATGCAGCAGGTGGGTTGCAGAATGGTTGAGCGCAGTGGCCTGGCGCACGGACGCATCCACAGTCGCCTCGACATCCGCACCTACGTGCAGCGTGCCGCTGTCGACGATGCCGTGATGCAGGAATGCGCTGCCGGCCTTGCTGGTATCGCGGACATCGAAACGCAAGCCCTCTGCCGCCAGATAGCCACAGTCACCAATCTGGCCGCCGGACTCTGCATAGAACGGCGTCTGATCGAGCACCACGACGCCTTCCTCGCCAGCGCTCAGGCTGTCGACCACCATGCCTTCCTTGAACAGCGCAAGCACCTTACCGGCACCGGATGTGCCCTGGTAACCGAGGAAGCGCGTTTCGCCTTCCACTTTTACCAAGCTGTTGTAGTCCATGCCGAAGGCACTGGCCGAACGCGCACGCTCACGCTGCGCCTGCATTTCACGTTCGAAACCGTCTTCGTCGAGGGTCAGATTGCGCTCGCGGGCGATGTCGCCGGTCAGGTCGACCGGGAAGCCGTAGGTGTCGTACAGCTTGAACACCACATCGCCGGGTATGATGCTGCCGGTCAGGCCAGCCAGATCCTGCTCGAGGATTTTCAGGCCCTGCTCCAGGGTCTTGGCGAACTGTTCTTCCTCGTTCTTCAGCACACGTTCGATATGCGCCTGCTGCTGCTTGAGCTCAGGGAACGCATCGCCCATTTCCGCAACGAGTGCGGCGACGATACGGTGGAAGAAGCTGCCTTTGGCGCCCAGCTTGTTGCCGTGACGGCAGGCACGGCGAACGATGCGGCGCAGGACGTAACCGCGGCCTTCGTTGGACGGGGTCACGCCGTCGGCGATGAGGAAGCCGCAGGAGCGGATATGGTCGGCGACGACCTTCAGTGAAGCCTGACCTTCGTTGGCGCAGCCGATGGCATCCGCCGCTGCGTTGAGCAGGCTCTGGAACAGGTCGATTTCATAGTTCGAGTTGACGTGCTGCAGGACCGCACTGATGCGCTCGAGGCCCATCCCGGTGTCGACACTCGGCGCCGGCAGCGGATGCATGACGCCATCGGCCGTGCGGTTGAACTGCATGAAGACGTTGTTCCATATCTCGATGTAGCGATCGCCATCTTCCTCCGGCGAGCCGGGCGGGCCACCCCAGATGTGCTCGCCGTGGTCGAAGAAAATCTCGGTGCAGGGTCCGCATGGGCCGGTGTCGCCCATCGCCCAGAAGTTGTCCGACGCGTAAGGGGCGCCCTTGTTGTCACCGATTCGCACCATGCGCTCGGCCGGCACGCCGACTTCCTTGGTCCAGATGTCGTAGGCCTCATCGTCGCTGGCATAGACGGTGACCCAGAGCTTCTCCTTGGGCAGGTTCAGCCACTTCTCGGACGTGAGGAACTCCCAGGCGTAAGTGATGGCGTCGCGCTTGAAATAGTCGCCGAAGCTGAAGTTGCCGAGCATCTCGAAGAAGGTGTGGTGACGCGCGGTGTAGCCGACGTTCTCCAGGTCATTGTGCTTGCCGCCCGCCCGCACGCACTTCTGGCTGGTGGTGGCGCGGGTGTAGGCGCGCTTTTCCAGGCCGAGGAAGCAGTCCTTGAACTGGTTCATGCCGGCGTTGGTGAACAAAAGGGTCGGGTCGTTCGCCGGAATCAGCGAACTTGAGGCCACGCGTGTGTGGCCCTTCTCTTCGAAGAAGCGGAGGAAGGCTTCACGGATTTCTGCGCTTTTCATAGATTTCTTCCAGAGGACTGCGGCCGAACGGCTGCAAAACGACACGGCGAGGCGAGACTACCGAAAACCGGTTCGCAACTACCCAACGGATAGCCGGCAAAGGGCCGCATTATATCGGGCCTGCGCGCCGGGTATAGGGGATAAAGGCGATTGAATCAAGCAATTCGACGTCAGCAACGGCCCATGTTTTCGGCAAATTCGGCGAATGCATTCACCACTACCGGAAGATGCTCGTCGTGCAGGTCCATATGGGTAACCAGCCGCAGCCGAGTCGCAGACGTCAGGCGAATGCCACGCTGCGCGCAGAAGGCCGTCAGTGCCGCTGCCTTTTCCCCCATCTCGACATAGACCATGTTGGTCTGCACCGGCTCCACAGCGAAGCCGAGGGCTGCCAACTCATCGCCGAGCTGTAGTGCACGACGATGGTCATCGGCCAATCGCCCGATGTTGTGCTCCAGCGCGTACAAGCCGGCGGCGGCGAGAATGCCGGCCTGGCGCATGCCGCCTCCGACCATCTTGCGCAGACGCCGGGCCTTGGCGATGAACGCCTCTCTGCCGCACAGCACCGAGCCGACTGGCGCGCCGAGGCCCTTGGACAGGCAGACCGACACCGTATCGAAATGCCGGGTGATCTCGCACGCATCGCAGCCGAGCTTCACCGCAGCGTTGTACAGCCGCGCGCCATCAAGGTGCAGCGCCAGCCCGTGACGATGGCTGAAGTCGCGAGCCGCGGCCAAGTAGTCCAGCGGCAGAACCTTGCCATGCATGGTGTTTTCCAGCGCGAGCAGGCGACTGCGGGCGAAGTGGAAATTGTCCGGTTTGATCGCGGCCTCGACACGCGCCAGATCCAGCGTTCCGTCGGCTTCCATTTCGATCGGCTGGGGCTGGATCGAGCCGAGCACGGCGGCTCCGCCGCCCTCGTATTTGTAGGTATGGGCCTGCTGCCCGACGATGTATTCATCGCCACGCTCGCAGTGCGCCATCAGCGCCAGCAGATTGCTCATGGTGCCGGACGGCACGAACATCCCCGCAGAGAAGCCCAGGTCGGCTGCGAGGCGCCGTTCGAGCAGAATGACCGTTGGATCTTCGCCATAGACATCGTCACCGGTTTCGGCGGCAAGCATCGCTTCGCGCATTGCTGCGCCGGGCTGGGTAACGGTGTCGCTTCGTAGATCAATCACGGACATGAGATATCCTCGGACTCAGGACAAGGCCAACGACGCTACCGCGACCGCCGTCAGCGCAGCAGGCGCGTATCGAGCACCTTCGAGCCACCACCCAGCAGCGTCTCGGTCATTTCGATGAAGGCGTCGGTGCTGACTGTATCCATGCGCATCAAGCCACGACTGACGTCGTCGAGCGAATGGCGGCCCTTGCTGCGCTGACGGATCTCCTTGTCCAGCTCTTGCAACAGCAGCACGGCACGGGCGGTGATCGGCCCTGTCGAGCGCTCGGTGCGCAAGCTATCGACCTTGCGGCTCCACTTGGTCAGATGCTCACGTACCGCCTGGTAGCGGTCTTCGCTCATGCCGCCGGCGCGACGCACCAGTTCGATGGCGTAGTACTCGGCCAACCCCTCAGTGATCCAGTCGCTGCGGTCGCTGTCCTTGATGCGGCTGAAGACGTGAACAAGCTCATGCACCAGCGAGCTTGTACCGTTCTCGCTGACAATCGGCCGATCGGCGTGCATGTACAGCGAGTTCGGACCGGACAACCCACCACGCCACATGGGGTCGCCGGCACCGACGATGAGCAGCTTCGCCGGGTCGCGGGGAAAGACGTTCTGTACCTGCGGCCAGACGAAGGTCAGCATCGTCAGAATATCCATCCGCCGGACGCCCTCGCCAACCGGCGCCGCGATGGTGACGTCCGTTTCGCCGAGCTTGGCGCGACGGGTACCGAGCTTGCCGGCGAGCATCCAGCCGGTCGGCCGGTCGAACAGCCGCTCACGGTTATCCACGCGGAAGCGATTCTTGCCGACACGCGGCCAGCCGGTTTCGATGCTCTTCCAACCCTCGGGCAGCTCGAAGGTGATGCGCGAAACCAGTTTCACACCGTCGACCTGATCGAGCCGGGCCGGCGGCACCAGATCATCGCCACGGAACAGCGCCCAATCACTGGTCATCCGTGCGTCGTAGCGTCCGTTGTCGCGCGGATGGCTGATACGCACGCGGTAGCTGAGACGCGCCTTGCCTTCGGCGGGTCGCCAGGCGCCACGCTCCGGCGACGCCTGCAACCACTCGCCATCCGCTACGAAATCGCTGTAGTAGCCGTCATCGCCCAGATTGAACTCCAGGCTACGAACCGCTTCGCCTTTCTCCAGGATCAGTTGCACCTCGGCCTGATCCTCGTCGGGCAGAAAACGCACGTGATAGTCCAGGTCGACCCGCTTGGCCGCGTGGGCCTCGGCGCTGACGAAAAGAACAAGAGCGAACAGCGACAGCAGTCGAACAAGCATCGAAGAGAACTCCATCGGAAACGCGCGGGGTGTGCTGATCTTGAGACGATGCAAACGAGGCTTAGATTCAACCGGCACGGAAAATCAGGTGGTCTTCCCAGTGCTCCTCGGCAACGCTGCCTTCGGCGAGCATCCGGCCCGACTGGGAAATCCGCTCGACGTGCACCGCTTCAGGGTCGCCACAGACCAGGTGATGCCAGAGCGGCAGGTCCTTGCGCTCGGCCACCAGGCGGTAGGCGCAGGTGGGCGGTAGCCATCTGAACTGAGCAGCATCGGAAGCGTTCAGCTGTATGCAGTCCGGCACACTGGCGCGCCGGTTGGGATAATCGCTGCAGCGACAGGTCTTCAGGTCGAGCAGCTTGCAGGCGATACGTGTGTAGTAAACGGCGCCGTCTTCCTCGTCCTCGAGCTTCTGCAGGCAGCAGAGGCCGCATCCGTCGCACAGCGACTCCCATTCCGCCGCATCGAGTTCGGCAAGGGTTTTGCGCATCCAGAAGGGTTCGACCTTGGCCGCCATGACTGTCACTACCGGTAAAAACCGGCAAGTCTAGCCACTGTCGGATATCCGGCCAAGAGCCGCCAGGCGGAAGCCGTCGGTAGGAGCCGGCGGCTACATCGAGCGCTACTCCTTGTCGAGCATCTGCCGGTGACTACGCATCTGCTCGAGCATCTGCTCCATGTGCTGGATACGCATGTCGAGCATTTCCTTGGACGGCGCGCCCATCATGCCGCCACCCATGGCGCCCTGCATCGGCTTGCCACCCTGCTTGCCCATTCCGCCGCCGGGCCCGCCCATCGGGCAGCCGGCCATGCCACCCATACCGGACTGCATGCTCTGCCAATGCTCTTCGCGAAGTTTCTGTCGCTCCTGCGGGGTCTTCGCAGACTGCCAGGCCTGCCGGTACTCCTGCATCTTCTGCCAATGCTGCTGCCAGGCTTCGTTATCGCTGGAGGGCGTCTGCGCGCCGGCCGACATCGCCAGAGCCGCCATTACCGAACCGATCACCAAAGAACGCGTTTTCATCGTCGTCTCCTTATGCATGTACGGTCAGAAGAGCGTAGTTCCGATCCGGCCGACGCATCTTGTCCAGCGTCAGGATCGAGCAGGTGTTTACATCGGATCGTTCATGCGCAGCAGCTCTTCGGGAAGATGCTCGATGTAATCGTCCTCGGCGGGCGGCATCTGCAGGTGATAACCCTGTGCCTGGAGATTGGCGAGCACCTTGGTGATGTCTTCGCGTGCCAGTTGGCGCTCGGGCGTCAGCACCATTTCGAAGGCCAGCTGCGGCGGCCCGAACGCCGCGATCAGACCTTCGGGGACACGCTTGAGCGCATCGCGCTTTTCGACGTAAAGGTACATTCCGTCCTTGCGTGGGCTTTTGTAGATGGAACAGATGACTTTCATGGTCGTTTTTCCAGAGCATCGAGCAGGGCTTGCCCCATCCGCTCACGGCGCCAGCCGCGCAGCGATTCGGGCAGTTCATAGGGTCCATCGGGGTAGCCGCTCTTGAGCAGCGCCTCGAGCGTTTTCTTGCGCAACATCAGCTCCGGTGCGATATCCAGCGCCTGCGCTTCGCGCTGGCCGACCGCGCGCAGCTTTTTCAGTACGGACGACACCTCCAGCGGCAATGGCTCCGGCAGCGGTGCCGGCCAATCCTGTTCGGGCGTCGCCGCGGCCTCACGGATCATTTCCAGCAGCAATTCACCATCCTGGCGCACGGTACGCGGATGCATGTCCTCGATCCGGGCCAGCGTCACCAGATCGCGCGGCTGGGTGCGCGCCAGCGGCCAGAGACTGGCTTCACGCAGCACGCGATTGCGCGGTTGGTTACGCGCACGGGCCTGACGCTCGCGCCAGGCCGTCAGCACTTTGAGCACGGCGAGCTGCTGCGGCTTGAGCCGCCAGGCCTGCTTCACATCACGGTAGGCTTCATCGGGATCGGATTCGCGCTGCAGGTTGGCCACCAGCTCGGCACCATCCTCCAGTACCCAGGCACGCTTGTCCTCGGACAGCTTCGGCAGCAGTGCTTCGTACAATTCGGCCAGATGCTGGGCATCCTCGGCGGCATATTGCACCTGCATGTGGCTCAGAGGCCGCTGCAACCAGTCCGAGCGCGTTTCGCCCTTGGGCAACTCGATGCCGAGTACCGCCTGGACCAACCGCGAGTAGCCCATGGAGAAACCGATATTCAGGTAACCGGCCGCCAGCTGGGTGTCGAACAGCGGCTGCGGCAGGCTACCGGTCAGACGCAGCAGTACTTCGAGATCTTCGCTGCAGGCGTGCAGCACTTTCACCACCGCCGGGTCTTGCAGTAACGCGGCAAACGCTGACCAGTCACGTACGCTCAGCGGGTCGATCAGATAGGCACGCCGCCCGTCACCAACCTGTATCAGCCCGGCGATGGGGTAGAAGGTATCGACCCTCATGAATTCGGTATCCACTGCCACATAGGGCAGCTGGCGCCATTCGGCGCACAGGCGGGTCAGATGTTCATCATCCAGAACCCATTGAGTTTCGATGGCCACACGGCCCTCCTTTTCGGCTGACGACCGGCGCACGGCCGAACGAGGCGCGCAGTATATATCGAGCATCCGAGCGGCCGGGGCATTCATGACCGCCACGCGCGCTGGTAGTGTTGACCGATCAATCCGCCTGGAGCCGCACCGATGCCACTGGCCCAACTCATTACCGCCGCTGAGCTTGCCCAGCGCCTGCACACCCCCGACCTGCTGATTCTGGATTGCCGGTTCGCCCTGGAAGATCCGGCCTATGGCGAGCGTAGTTACAGGGAGGCGCATATTCCCGGCGCGCAGTTCGCCGATCTGGAAAAAGACCTGTCCGGCCCGGTGATCCCCGGCACCACCGGGCGCCACCCCCTGCCGGATCCTGAGCAGTTGCTGACTCGCCTGCGCCAATGGGGCCTCGGCGACGGCAGCGAAGTGGTGCTCTATGACGACGGCCCCGGCGCGTTTGCCGCTCGGGCGTGGTGGCTGTTGCTGTGGCTGGGCAAGCGTGAGGGCGTCTACCTGCTGGACGGGGGCGTAAACGCTTGGCGAGAAGCGGGGTTTCCAATGGAAAGCACCACGCCCGAGGTGCAGCCGGGCCATTTCGACGGCAACGCAGACGACAGCATGGTCGTCGATGCAGCGCGACTGCAAGAACGCCTGCATAGCCCCGAGCTGGCACTGCTCGACGCACGCGCCCTGCCGCGTTTCCTCGGCGAGGTCGAGCCCATAGACCCGATCGGCGGGCATATTCCAGGTGCCGTTTGCGCGCCCTTCAACGAGAACCTCGGCAGTGATGGTCGCTTTCTCGATGCCGAGCAGCTACGCGGCCGATTCGATCAGCTGCTAGACGGCAAGTCACCGCAAGTTGCAGTCGCCTATTGCGGCTCCGGTGTCACCGCCTGTCACAACCTGTTTGCGCTCTGTCTGGCAGGCTACCCGTTGGCGACGCTGTACCCCGGTTCATGGAGCGAATGGATCACCGACCCAAGCCGGCCACGCGCCTGATACCGACGAGACCCGCTGCGCCCAGCGCGCAGCGTGGCTCGCCAGTCAGAATACGTCCACGTGGTTTTCACCGAAGTTACATTTGTTTTCACCACCGTTAGTCGTCATCTTTACGAAAAATTGCAATTCATTGTCTTGCTACCTGTCGGAGAAAGTTGCTAGGTTCCGACCCGCTTTCATCCCGGAGTAGTAGAACAATGAAAACAACATGGTTGAAGACCGCGCTCGCGGTAGCCGTAGGCGCCTTGTCCACCCAGGCCATGGCCGCCGGTTTTGCCCTCAACGAACAAAGCATCAGCGGCATGGGCACCTCCTTCGCAGGTCGCTCCTCTTCCGCCGACGACGCCACCACCCTGTTCGGCAACCCTGCCGGCATGTCCCGCCTGAAGCGTGAAGAAGTCAGCTTCGGTATGGCGGCGATTCATGCGAAGACGGATATCAAGAACAATTCGGGATCGTTCTCCGGCCCTGCCTTGGGCGGCGCCAATCTGCCCTACGACGGTAGCAACGACGGCGACATGGTCCCGTTCACGGCCGTCCCGATGGGCTACTACGTCAAGCCGATCGACGATAAGTGGGCTGTTGGTGTGGGCGTGTACGTCCCGTTCGGCCTGGTCACCGATTATGAAAGCGGCTACCAGGGACGCTATTTCGGCGACTACAGCGAAGTCAGCGTGATCACCGTGCAACCAACCATCAGCTACCGTTTCAACGACAAGCTGTCGGTAGGTTTCGGGCCGACCATCAACCGTATCGAAGGCGAACTGCAAAGCACTTCGCCAAACCCTGTCGGCCCGCTGGGCTCCAACGACGGGCGTGTGAAAGTTACCGGTAACGACACGGCGCTGGGCTTCAACGCTGGTGTCCTTTACGAGTTCACCCCGCAAACCCGTGCGGGTGTCACCTACCACTCCAAGGTCGCCTACAAACTGGAGGGTGACACCAAGCTCTCCGGCGGCAGCTTCGATCTGACCGGAGCGGCCGGCAAATACGACGCATCCCTCGATCTGGACACTCCGGAATCGGTAGATATCTCGCTGACCCACGAGCTGAACGATCAGTGGACCCTGTACGGTGGTGCGATGTGGACCCGCTGGAGCCGCTTCGAAGCGATCATCATCGAGAACGATGGAATTCCAGGCCCGCTGCAAGGCAACCTCGCGCCCATCGTCGAAGAGCAGGACTGGCATGACACCTGGTCCTATGCCATCGGCGCAGCCTACAAGCTGAACCGTGAGTGGACCCTGCGTACTGGCCTGGCGTTCGACCAGAGCCCGACCAACAACGTACATCGCTCTCCGCGCATCCCGACCGGCGACCGCACGGCTATCAGCTTCGGCCTGGCCTGGAATCCGACTGACGACGTCACCGTCGACCTCGCTTATTCCTATCTGCGAGAGGAAGAAGTGGACATCAACCGCAGCCGCACCTACCAGGGCGGTGCGCTCGAGGCCAACTATGACGCGACGTTCAAGAACCGCGCCCACGGCTTTGGCGCTGCTCTGAGCTACCGCTTCTGATGTAGCGAAAGAACGAAAAAAGCCCCGGTCCGCCGGGGCTTTTTTGTTTCTACCTTTCCAACGCCTTCTCCACTGCTGCGATCAGGCGCGGGTCATCCGGCGCGACCTTGCTGGAGAAATGCCCGACGACGCGCCCTTCCCTATCGACCACGTACTTGTAAAAGTTCCAGCGCGGCGCTGTTCCGGCCTGCTCGGCCAGCTGGCGAAACAACGGCGTCGCATCTCCACCCCGAACCGGCTGCGTTTGGGTCATGGTGAAGGTCACACCGTAATTCACGTAGCAGACCTCGGCCGTCTCGGCCTCGTCATCGGCCTCCTGGAAGAAGTCATCCGAGGGCACGCCGAGCACCTCCAGGCCGTCGTCCTTGTAGCGTTGATAGAGCGCTTCGAGTCCCTTGAACTGCCCGGTGAAGCCGCAATGGCTAGCGGTGTTGACCACCACCAGGGCCTTGCCCTGGAACTGGCTGCAAAGATCGACGGTTTCCTTGGAGCGCAGCTTGGGCAACTCGTGCTGCAGCAGTGCCGGGCATTCGGCGGCAATCACCGAGGCGCTGGCAAAGACCAGCGACAGTGCCGCCAGGGGACGAGTGATATTCATGGCCAGTTCTCCGGTCGCGGGCTCACAACGCTACTCCGCCGCCGTGCCCGCGACAATGCCCGCGCAGGCCGAAGCGCGTCCGGTCAATCACAGCTCGGCCAAACTGCAATATGATGCGCCCCAGCCGCTCTGCACCAAACGAGGCCGCATGCATCCATCTCGAGCACTCCGCTACGCACTGACTCTCCTCCTGCTGCCGTTCGGCAATGCCCTCGCGGCACAGGTGCAGGTGGCGGTCGCCTCCAACTTCACGGCACCGATGCGGGAAATCGCCGGCCGCTTCGAGCGTGACACCGGCCACCAGGCCAGACTTGCCTTCGGCGCTACCGGCAAGTTCTATGCGCAGATTCGCAATGGCGCACCGTTCGAGGTCCTGCTGTCAGCGGATGACACCACGCCAGGGCGGCTCGAGCAGGAAGGCGCGGCCATACCCGGTAGCCGCTTCACCTATGCCGTTGGCCGCCTGGTGTTGTGGTCGCCGACTGCGGGCTTGGTGCAGGACGGCCCTGACCTGCTGCGCAAGGGCGATTTCCGCCACCTCGCCATGGCCAACCCGAAAACTGCGCCCTATGGTGCTGCCGCCCTGGCCACACTGGAACATCTCGGGCTCGACGACACCCTGAGCGGCCGCCTGGTGCAGGGCGAAAATATCGCGCAGACCCACCAGTTCGTCGCCAGCGGCAATGCGCAGCTGGGCTTCATCGCGCTGTCCCAAGTGGCGAAGGATGGCCGGATCGCTGCCGGCTCGGGCTGGGTTGTGCCCACCGACATCCACCCGGCCATCCGCCAGGAAGCCGTGCTGCTGACCAGAGGGCAAGACAACCCTGCAGCCAAAGCGCTGCTGGATTACCTGGCGCAGCCGCAGATCCGCGCGCTGATCCAGTCCTATGGCTACGGGCTGGAGTAGCAGCATGCCGCTGGACAGCGTGGCCCTGGCAGCAATCTGGCTGACCTTCAAACTGGCCAGCGTGACCACGCTGGTCCTGCTGCTGATCGGCACACCCATCGCCTGGTGGCTCGCGCGCACCACCTCGCGCATGAAGGGCCCGATCGGGGCCGTGGTCGCGTTGCCGCTGGTACTGCCGCCGACTGTGCTCGGCTTCTACCTGCTGGTGGCCATGGGCCCCAACGGTTTCATCGGCCAGTTCACCCAGAGTCTTGGGCTCGGCACCCTGCCGTTCACCTTTGCCGGATTGGTGGTCGGCTCGGTGTTCTACTCGCTGCCGTTCGTGGTGCAGCCCTTGCAGAACGCCTTCGAAGCCATTGGCGAGCGCCCGCTGGAAGCCGCCGCCACGCTACGCGCCGGCCCCTGGGACACCTTCTTCAGTGTGGTTCTGCCGCTCGCCCGTCCCGGCTTCATTACCGCAAGCATCCTCGGTTTCGCCCATACCGTCGGCGAGTTTGGCGTTGTGCTGATGATCGGGGGGAACATTCCAGGGCAAACCCGGGTGGTTTCGGTGCAGATCTACGACCATGTCGAAGCCATGGAATATGCCCAGGCGCACTGGCTGGCTGGCGGCATGCTGCTGTTCTCATTTCTGGTGCTGTTGGTGCTTTATGGCAGCCGGTTAAAGCAAGGGTGGCGCGGATGAGCGACGCTGCAACCAACAGCGGAATCCAGGCACGTTTTCGCCTCGACTATGCCGACTTCAGCCTGGACGTCGATCTGCAACTGCCCGGCCGCGGGGTGACCGCGCTGTTCGGTCACTCCGGCTCGGGCAAGACCACCCTGTTGCGCTGCGTGGCGGGCCTGGAGCGCTCAGGTCAGGGCGAGCTGACCGTCAATGGCGAACGTTGGCAGAACAACGCGCAGAACCTGTTCGTACCACCGCATCGTCGCCCCATTGGTTACGTGTTTCAGGAGGCCAACCTGTTCACGCACCTTTCCGTGCGACGCAATCTGGAATTCGGCATGCGCCGAGTACCGGCACCACAGCGCCGTGTAGCGCTGGAGCAAGCGGTGAAACTGCTGGGCATCGATCACCTGCTCGAACGCATGCCGGATCGGCTTTCTGGCGGTGAACGCCAGCGTGTCGGCATCGCCCGTGCACTACTGACAAGCCCGCGCCTTCTGCTGATGGACGAACCGCTGGCCGCCCTCGACCTCAAGCGCAAGACCGAGATCCTGCCCTACCTAGAGCGGTTGCACGATGAGCTGGATATCCCAGTGCTCTACGTCAGCCACTCGCCGGACGAAGTTGCGCGGCTGGCCGACCACGTGGTGCTGCTGGAACAGGGCCGAGCCATCGCTCAGGGCGAACTGCGCGAAACCCTGGCACGGCTGGACTTGCCGACCGCCTTCAGCGATGACGCCGGCGTGGTGGTGGAAGGCGAAATCGCCGGCCACGACGCCCACTACCACCTCACTCGGCTGACCTTCCCCGGCGGCGAAGTGCTGGTCTCACAGCGCTCGGAAGCCCTGGGCCAGCGCCTGCGTTTTCGTGTGCACGCCCGCGACGTGAGCCTGGCGTTGCAACGCGCCGAAGGCAGCAGTATCACCAACCTGCTCCCCGCTCGGGTCGAGGCCATGGTCGCGGCCGATACGCCGGCGCATGTGCTGGTCCGCCTCGATGCCGGCGGCACGCCGCTGCTGGCACGCATCACCCGGCGCTCGGCCGATCAGCTGGCCATTACGCCCGGTCAGGCGCTTTGGGCGCAGATCAAGACGGTGGCGCTGCTGGGCTGAGGCGAGTCAAGCCTCGGTCGGCTCCGGCAGCTTGGCGATCACCTTAATCTCGAACTGGAAGCCGTAAAGCCAAGTGACCCCAACGGCCGTCAGCGTCGGATGCGGTGCAGCGCCCCAGTATTCGGGCACGACGCTCCAGACCCGCTCGAAGATCGCTTCCGGATCGACCATGAACACGGTGACGTCGATGACATCGTCGAACGTACAACCCGCCGCCTGCAGGATCGCATTCAGGTTATCGAACGCGCGCCGAACCTGCGCCTCCAGCTCCGGTTCGGGTGAGCCGTCCTCGCGACTGCCGACCTGGCCGGAGACGAACAGCAAGCCATTGGCACGGATGGCCGGGGAATAGCGATTACGCTCGTAGAGCGCCTGGCGGCCAGGCGGAAAAACAACGTCACGCGGTGTCATGTGCAACCTCCAATAAGGGTCGGAGCGACCCGTTGAATGAAGGCCTCACTGTAGAAGTCGCAAAGCACTGGATAAACGCGCCAGGTCGCTCAACACTATTTGCGTAATCCAAACAATCCGCGGGAGTTCAGATGGACCGTTTCGATGCGATGCAGGCCTTCGTTCGCGTGGTGGAAACCGGCAGCTTCACCAAGGCCGCCGAGACCCTTCGCATCAGCAAGACCAGCGTCACCCAGCAGGTCCAGCAACTCGAGGCGCGGCTTCGCGTCAGGCTGATCAACCGCACCACGCGCAAGGTCAACGTCACCGCCGACGGTGCGGCCTATTACGAGCGCGCCCTGCGGCTGCTGGCCGATCTGGACGACGCCGAAACCAGTTTGTCCGCCGCCGCAGCAGTGCCCCGAGGACGCTTGCGCGTCGACGTCCCCAGCCCACTGGCGCGGATGATCCTGATTCCGGCATTGCCGGCCTTCTATGCGAAGTATCCGGACATCCAGCTGGACATGGGCGTCAGTGATCGGCGGGTGGACCTGATCGGGGAGAACGTGGACTGCGTGGTGCGCGGTGGCGAAATCACCGACCAGTCACTGATCGCCCGCCATGTTGGCGACCTACGCCTTGGCGTCTACGCGGCCCCTGGCTACCTCGAACGCGCCGGCGTGCCGACACATCCGAGCGAGCTGGAAAACAGCCACCACCGCGTTGTCGGCTTTCTCTGGGCGCGCACCGGCAAACCCACACCGTACGTCATGCAGCGGCAGGACGAGCAGGTTCAGGTACACGGCCGCTATGCGCTTGCCGTGGACGACGGCAATGCCTGTCTGGCCGCGGGGCTGGCCGGGCTGGGCATCATCTGGCTGCCGGAGTACATGGTCAGAACGCACCTGGCCAACGGCGAGCTGTTGCCACTGCTGCAAGACTGGCGGCTCGATGAAATGCCGCTGTACCTGGCGTTCCCGCCGAATCGACATGTCAGCGCCAAGCTGCGCGTGTTCATCGATTGGGTCATCGAGCTGATGGCGCAGCATGCACCCGTGCTCGACCGTCGACCGGTAGCCGACCGCTAGAGCTGCAGCGCCAGCCCTACCAATACCGTGCACTCCACCAGCTCCAGCAGCGCACCAGCGGTATCGCCGGTGGTGCCGCCAAGCCGGCGCAGCATGGCGCGACGCGCCAGCATAAACGTCACCGCAGCCAACGACAGAGCGATCAGCCCGCTGCTGGCGAACAGCAAACAACCGACCGCGACCAGCGCCAGTACGCCCCTCGCCTCGCCATGCGGCAGATTCGCTGCCAGCGCATGACCAAGGCCGTTGGGCCGCACATACGGCGTCAAGAGAAACAGCGCTGGCAGCGTTGCGCGACCGAGCACCGGCGCCAGCAACAGTGCGGAGTACTGTTGCGCCTGGAGCAACGCCAACAGCGCGCTGAACTTGAGCAACAGCAGAAGCACCAGAACCACCACTGCGACCGGGCCGCTACGCGGGTCCTTCATGATTTGCAGCGTTCGCTCGCGGTCGCCGAAGCCACCCAGCCAGGCGTCGGCGCTGTCGGCCAGGCCATCGAGGTGCAAGGCGCCGGTCAGCGCAACCCAGAGGGTGAGGAGCGAGGCCGCCTGTAACAGCGGTGGCGCTCCATCCAGCACAAACGCGGCCAGACAGAGCAACGCGCCGAGCAACAGACCGACCACCGGGTAATACAGCAACGAACGCCCCTGCTGCCCGGGCTCCGGCATTGCCGGCAAGCGGATCGGCAGGCTGGTGAGAAATTGCAGGGCGATCAATAGCGGCAGCATCGGCAGGTCCTATACCTCGACGGCGGCCGGTTCGCCCGCCGGAGAAGCGTTGAGCGGCAGCAACTCACCGTGGGCCACCACCACATCCAGCAGCCGC
>Ga0209024_1001158_pt1 | contig 25656 bp, 26 predicted proteins | sample AutmiccommunBRH5_FD_187380 | JGI IMG/M metagenome (GOLD analysis project Ga0209024, IMG submission 187380) | Deep subsurface microbial communities from Mt. Terri, Switzerland - Autotrophic microbial communities BRH/5 (SPAdes) (version 2) | ecosystem: Environmental > Aquatic > Deep subsurface >...
CCCGCGCCCACTGTGCCTCGCTCAATTCGTACCGCTTCAAACCCATCATGTGTCCCGCGCATTGCCACGGATGACTATGAATCAGCCTTCAGCAGGTTTGGGAATCCTGAATGTCGATCCGCCCTAGAACAGCCGTTGCTCGCCCACCCGGCGGACGGGCGCCGCCCTCTGTCTGATCCCTCTCCCTCCACGCACGAAAAAGGCGGGGCCGAAACCCCGCCTTCTGGAAGCGCGCAGCGGGAGGAGGTGCCGCGCGGGAGTCTCCGGCCGGCCCGGCACAAGGCCGGGCCCGAGCAATCAGGTGTGGTAGGCGCTTTCGCCATGTGAGCTCTGGTCGAGGCCCCGACGCTCGTCATCCGCCGAGACGCGCAACCCGCCGGTGAGCATCTTGGTGATGTAGAGCAGGATCAGCGAGACGACGCCGCTCCAGACGATGGTGATCGCCACGGCCTTGATCTGCGCCATGACCTGCGAGCCCATCGTGCCGGCTTCGGTGATGAAGCCGGTGCCGCCCAGCGATTCCGCCGCCAGGATGCCGGTGCCGATGGCGCCGACGATGCCGCCGATGCCGTGGATGCCGAACACGTCAAGGCTGTCGTCATAACCGAACTTGTTCTTCACGACCGCCACGAAGAAGTAGCACGCGCCCGAAGCCACGAAGCCGAGGACCATCGCACCCATCGGGCCGGTGGTGCCGCAAGCCGGGGTGATGGCGACGAGGCCCGCCACCAGGCCCGAGGCTGCGCCAAGGCCCGAGGCCTTGCCGCGCGACATGACTTCGATCAGGCACCAGGCCAGGATCGCCGCAGCGGTGGCGAGGAAGGTGTTCAGCACGGCCAGCGTCGCGCCGGCAGTCGCCTCGAGGTTGGAGCCGGCGTTGAAGCCGAACCAGCCAACCCACAGCATCCCGGCGCCGACCATGGTCAGCGTCATCGAATGCGGGGCCATCATGTCCTTGCCAAGGCCGATGCGCGGGCCGACGACGATCGCCGCGACCAGTGCCGCGATACCGGCGTTGATGTGAACCACGGTGCCGCCGGCAAAGTCGATGGCGCCCATGTTGAAGATCAGGCCTGCAGCATCCCAGACCATGTGTGCGACCGGGAAGTACACGAAGGTCGCCCAGAGCGCCGAGAACAGCAGCACTGCCGAGAATTTGATCCGCTCGGCGAAGGCGCCGATGATCAGCACCGGGGTGATGGCCGCAAAGGTCATCTGGAAGACGATGAAGATATACTCCGGCAGCACGATCCCGTCCGAGAAGGTGGCAGCCGTGCTGTCCACCGTCACGCCCGACAGGAACATCTTGGCGGTGCCGCCCCAGAACGGCGAGGTGCCGCCGCCGAAGGCGAAGGAATAGCCGTAGATGACCCAGATCACCATCATCAGCGCCGCGACCACGACCGACTGCATCAACACCGACAGCATGTTCTTGGTGCGCACCAGGCCGCCGTAGAACAGCGCGAGGCCCGGAATCGTCATGAACAGCACCAGCACCGAGGAGATGATCATCCAGGCGACGTCGCCCTTTTCGATGATCGGGGCAGCCTCGGCCACCGCTTCCACGGCAGCTTCCGCGGCGGGGGCCGCGTCCTGCGCGAAGGCAGGCAGGGCCGCAGACAGCGCCAGCAGCGCCGCAAGCCCCGAGAGTTTCTTGAAGTTCGACATCTTGTTACTTCCCCTGTTCCCTGGCTCTCAGAGCGCGTCGTCGTTGATTTCGCCGGTGCGGACGCGCACGGCCTGTGCCACGTCGAGCACGAAGATCTTGCCGTCGCCGATCTTGTCGGTCTTGGCGGTCTTCTGGATCGTGTCGACGACCTGATCGGCCAGGGCATCGCTCACCACGATCTCCAGCTTGACCTTCGGCACGAAGTTCACGGCGTATTCGGCGCCGCGATAGATCTCGGTGTGACCGGATTGCGAGCCGAAGCCCTTGACCTCGGTCACCATCATGCCGCGCACGCCGATAGCGGTGAGCGCCTCGCGCACCTCCTCGAGCTTGAACGGCTTGATGGCTGCGATGATGAGTTTCACGTCGTTATCCCTTCCTTTGGCAGCGCCTCGTCGGGAGGCGCCAAGGCCAACCCACGGCCGCAGAAGGCCGCTTTCACGCCGCCGTTACAAGGAATCGCGGGGCCTGCGCAGGGTGCGACACAGGCGTACTTGCACAAAATTTGCACAATCAATGCGAACCGGTGAAAGTTTGTGCAGTCCACAAACCGAATCGTGAAGCCAAACCGCTCCACAACCGGGCGCGCTGCCTGTATTGTCCGGGGCAAAGAAACGACAGCCGGGCACCGCCCGGACTCATATACAGGCCGGGCAATCGCCCGCGCGTGGCAGCAGTATCGGGCAGGTGGGCGCAAGATGACGGGATCGGGCGGCAAGAAGCCACCATTGGTGGCAGACCGGCGTTATGGCGCGGTGCGAGGCACCGCCAAGAAGCCGGCCGCCAAGCCTGCGGCGAAGGCGCCAGCCAAGCCGGCAGCGCAGAAGACTCGCGCCCGTGCCCCGGCGCGGCGGCGGTCGTCGAATCCCGTCGTGCGGCTGATCGGCGGGCTGCTGCGCGGCATCTGGCGCGTGATCTGGGGCATCGGCTGGCGCATTACCGCCGTGGTGCTGGCGGGTCTCGGCATCGTCACCTGGTATCTCTACACCCAGCTTCCCCCCGTAGACACGCTGCTTGATGCCCGCGCCCGCGGCTCTGTCACCATGCTCGACAATTCCGACCAGGTCTTCGCCTGGCGCGGCGAGACCTTCGGCGGGCAGGTTACCTCCGACACCGTGTCCAAACATCTGCGCAACGCGGTCATCGCCACCGAGGACAAGCGCTTCTACCAGCATTTCGGCATCAGCCCCCGCGGCATCGCCAGTGCCGTTCGCATCAACCTCTCCGAAGGCCGCGGCGCGCTGGAGGGCAATGGCGGCTCCACCATCACCCAGCAGGTCGCCAAGCTGCTGTGCCTCGGCGTGCCCTATGACGCCAGCCAGTGGGAGTCCGAGGCCGCCTATGAGGCCGACTGCCGCGCCTCTTCGGTGTGGCGCAAGCTCAAGGAAGTGCCCTATTCGATGGCGATGGAGGCGAAGTACGGCAAGGCCGGCGTGCTGACCATCTATCTCAACCGCGCCTATCTGGGCGCCGGTGCCCGCGGCTTCGAGGCTGCGGCGCAGCTCTATTTCGGCAAGTCGGCGGCGAATGTCACCCCGGCCGAGGCGGCGATGCTGGCCGGGCTGCTCAAAGCGCCCTCACGCTATGCCCCCACCGCCAACCTGCAACGCTCGCAGGACCGCGCCAACCTGATCATCGGGCTGATGGAGGATCAGGGCTACCTGACCAAGGCCGAGGCCGACGAGGCCCGCGCCAATCCCGCCCGCCTGTCCGAGGCGGCGGCCCAACAGGCCGGCGGCGCCTTCGCCGACTGGATCATGGAATCGGGCCCCGACTTCCTGACCCGCGACACGACCGAGGATGTGATCATCCGCACCACGCTCGACAAGCGCCTGCAGGCCGCAGCCGAAGGCGCGCTGGACTATGTGTTCGAGACCAAGCTGAAGGAAGGCTCCAACGCCCAAGCCGCCATCGTGGTGATGTCGGCCGATGGCGCGGTGCGGGCGATGGTCGGCGGGCGCGACACCGCCGCTGCCGGCAGCTTCAACCGCGCGACGCAGGCGAAACGGCAGACCGGATCGACCTTCAAGCCCTTCGTCTATGCCGCGGCGCTGGAAATGGGCTATCCGCCCAGCTCGACCGTGATGGACGAGCCGCTGACGATAGACATCCCCGGCTCGGGCCCCTGGTCGCCGCAGAACTACGAAAAGGGCCAGTATCGCGGCCAGATCGACCTGCTGACCGCGCTGGCGCAATCGGTCAACACCTCGACCGTGCGCGTGCAAGAGGCGGTGGGCCGCGACCTGGTGCGCAAGATCGCCACCGATCTCGGCTTTGCCCATGACCTTGCCGATGGGCCGGCGCTGGCGCTTGGCGCCTCGGAATCAACGCTGATCGAGATGACCGGCGCCTATGCCGGCTTCCTGAACGGCGGCACCGCGGTCAAGCCCTACGGCATCCTCGATCTGCGCCTGAAGGGCGAGAATCAGCCGCTGATGGGCCAGGATGGCGGCTTCGGGCAGCGGGTGATCTCGGAAACCGCCGCCCGGCAGCTGGTCTACATGATGAGCCAGGTGATCGAGCGCGGCACCGGCGGGCGCGCCCGGCTGGACCGGCCCGCAGCAGGCAAGACCGGCACCACCTCGGCTGCGCGCGATGCCTGGTTCATCGGCTTCACCGCCGATTACGTCGCCGGCGTCTGGATGGGCTATGACGACAACACCCCGCTGTCCGGCGTGACCGGCGGCGGCCTTCCCGCCGAGATCTGGCGCGAGGTGATGGTGCGCGTGCATGAGGGCCTGCCGGTCCACGAGCTGCCGATGGACCTGCCGACCGAGGCCTACGGCCAGGCCCCCCAGACCCCCGCCCCCGACCAGCAGCCGGTCCCGGGCGCCGAATGGCAGGCGCAGACCGCGCCGCTGCCGCAGCAGCAACCCCAGCCGCAGCGCCAGCGCGAGCCCGATGTGGCCGAGCAGATCCTGATGGAGGTTCTGGGCGGGATCCTGGGGCGGAACTGAGCGCGGCCCGGCACAGCGGCTTGCGCCCGCCATGAGCCCCCCATTGCGGGGGACGCGGCTGGGGCCGCCGTTCCTGTCTTTGATGCCGCCTACCCGCCCCGCCCCGCCCGCGCGGAACCTTGCCCCTCCCCGCGCGTTACCTGCCGCAACATCTGTGGGCGTCGCAGTTTCTGGAGACCCGATCATCGCGCCTTCGTGCAGGCCAGCGGGCGGCGGCCTGAACCCGGCATGACCAAGGAGCAGCGACATGGCCAAATTCGTGATCGTGATGGGCGCCGCGCCGCACATGAAGCTGCTGGCCTCTGGCGCGGAATTCTCGACCTCCGGCGCGCCGATGGCCTTTGACAGCCATGGTGCGGCCTATGACTACCTGCTGGAACATACCGAGGAGCCGCCCCTGCAAGGCGTGCGCGGCGAAATCGTCGAGGACCTGTCGCTGGAAGCCCAGGCCCCGGAATAGCAAAGGGCGGAGGTTACCCCCCGCCCCCGCAGTCCCGTCACGCCAGTGCCGTCACCCCATCGCGGGCAGGTCGGCGATCAGCTGGTCGAGGTTGCCGCGCCGCGCATCCAGAAGCGCGCCGATCTCGGTGCGTTCCGAGGCCAGCATGTTCACGCCCTCGATGATGATGTTGAAGAACAGATCGCGCCCCGAGCGGTCCGAGACCTGGAAGCGCACCTCGAACGGCGCCTCGCCGCGCAGATAGGCGGTAGAGATGACCTCGTAGAAGCTTTTGACCTGCTGCGCGCCGGTGACCTCGATCTTGCCACCGATGAACTCGCGGAACCGGCGGCCGTATTTGCGCGAGATGTAGGTCTGGAACGCCTTGGTAAAGGCCTTCATCTGCGCCGGGCTCGCCTGCCGGGCCGCAACCCCAAGCGCGCTTTGCGCAATGATCGCCACATCGGCATAGCGGGCGAAGATCTGCTCGAACGAGGCGTACATCGCCGTCTCGCTCTGGCCCGAATTGATCACGCTGTTGATCTCGCCCACGGCGCGGTCGATCAGCGCCCGCGCCTCGGCGGTGTTCAGCGCCAGCGCGCCGCGCGGCGCCAGCGCCGCAAAGGCCACGCCGCCAGCCAGCAGCATCATGGCCGACCGCCGGGTCAGGCTGCGGGGGGCATCATTCCGGGGCATAGGGGTCGTCATAGGGATCATAGCTGTTGCTCTCCGCCTCGCTGCCAAGCTCGAACCGGCGGTTCTGAAGATAGAGCAGCCGGGCCTGCGCATAGCTATCTGCACTTTCGTACAGAAGGGAGTCGATGGTGTCCGAATAGCGGTAGCGATCACCGACAAGTGACAGCGCCTTGGCGCCCGAAACATAGCCGGATTCGGGCCTCTCGATTGCCGAATTCAGCGGGTCGAGGAAAATGTCCACCACCGTCCCCACGGTATCGCGCACCGTCGAGGGTCCGCGCAGCGGCGTTTCCATATACGGGCCCTCGCCGGCCCCCCAGACATGCAGCGTCTCGCCGAAATCGGTGTCCTCCTCGGTCAGCCCCATGTCGGTGGCGGGGTCGAGGAACCCGCCCAGCCCGAAGGTGGAGTTCACGAGGAAGCGGAAGGCGTTCTGCCCCGCAGGCTCGATCCGGCCCTGCAGCAGGTTGTTCACCACCGCCGCCGGCAGGCCCAGATTGCCCGAGAAATTGCTGATCCCGCCGCGCACCGGCCCCGGCACCACAGTGCCATAGGCCTGCGAGGCGGGGCGAAGCACCACCCGGTCCACACCCTTGTTGAACGCGTGCACCCGGCGGTTATGCGCCTCGGCCGGATCGTTGAAGCCGGCATCGCGGCTGGCGACATCGGCGCCTGCGCAGGCGGACAGCGCCAGCGCCGAGGCCAGGACGGCGGCCAAGGCAATCGGCTTGCGCCCGCGCCGGGGAAGCGGGGCGTTGCGGCGGCGGGGGGCTGCGACAGCGGGGGACAAGGTGGTCAAAGGAAATCTCAATGCATTGGAGGGCATGATGGCAAGATAGTCGCCGATGCGGCGAAGCCCAGCCCCACCCGCCGCATTGCAGCGGCGCTTGTGGCAATCGGGTGACAAACCCGGCGCCCTGTCGGCGGATCGCCGCCGGATCGGGCGCCCGGGGGCAAGAGGGAGACGCGCGTGACGCGGCACGGCACGGCAGAAGACGGGGCAAGCCCGCGCGCGGCGCTGGCCGAAAGCCGCGGCGCGCTGGCGGCGACAGTGCTGTTCTCGGCCGCTGGCAACCTTCTGCTGCTGACCGGGCCGATCTTCGTGATGCAGGTCTATGACCGGGTGCTTGGCGCACAATCGGTCGAGACGCTGGCGGCGCTGGGGCTGATCGCCGCCACCTGCTATGCCGCGATGGTCGCGCTCGACGTAGTGCGCGGCCGGATCATCGCCCGCATCGGCGCCCGGCTGCGCGCGCGGCTGGAACCCCGGGTGCTGCAGGCCGCGCTCTGCCGCGGCGCCACGCCCCAGGCGGCCGCCGATCTCGAGGCTTTGCAGCGGGCGCTGTCGCTGCCCGTGGCCGGCGCGCTGATGGACCTGCCCTGGGTCCCGGTCTTCGTGATCCCGCTCTTTGCCTTCCACCCGCTGCTGGGAAGCCTCGCGCTGGCCGGCGGCGCGACGCTGATCGCCATCGCCGCCAGCAACCGCGCCGCCATCCGCGCCCCGCTCGCCATCGCCCAGGCCGATGCCGAGGCCGAGGCGCGACTGGCCGCCCGCCTTGCGGCAGAGCCGGAAACGCTGGCGGCCCTCGGCCTGCGCGCCGCGGCGCTGATCCGCTGGCAAAGCCTGCGCGACACCGCCCTGCGCAGCGCGCTGCGCCTGTCCGACCGCGCCGGCCTGCATGCCTCGCTCGCACGCGGCGCCCGGCAGGCGATGCAATCGGTGCTGCTTGGCGCCGCGGCTTGGCTGGTGCTGCGAGGCGAGATCGGCGCGGGCGCGCTGTTCGCCAGCTCGGTGCTGACCGCGCGGGCACTGGCCCCGATCGAGCAGGTCGTCGGCGGCTGGCCCGCCCTGCAGCATGCCGCCGAAGGCTGGGCCCGGCTCTCTGCCACCCCGGGGCCGCCCTCGCTCTCTGCCCCGCCAATGCACCTGCCCCGCCCCCCCGCCATGCTGGAGGTGCATCAGCTTGCGGTGGTCCCGCCCGGCGCGGCGAGCACGGTGCTGCGCGGCATCACCTTCCGGCTGGACCCGGGGCAGGTGATCGGGGTGATCGGCAGTTCCGGCGCCGGCAAGACCACGCTTCTGCGCGCCCTGACCGGCGCTTGGCCCGCCGCTGCGGGCACCGTACGCCTTGGCGGCGCCACGCTGGACCAGTATGGCCCGGGCCTTGCCGCGCTGATCGGCCATGTCCCGCAGCGGGTGCCGATGTTCGAGGGCAGCCTTGCCACCAACATCGCCCGGCTGGACCTCTCGCACGACCCCTCGGCGGTGATCGCCGCCGCCCGCCGCGCCGGCGCGCACGAGATGATCCTGGGCCTGCCCCGCGGCTATGACACGCGGATCGAGGATAGCGGCGCGCCCCTCTCTGGTGGCCAGATCCAGCGCATCGGGCTTGCCCGCGCGCTGTTCGGCGCCCCGCTGCTGCTGCTGCTCGACGAGGCGGATGCCAGCCTCGACATCACCGGCGAGGCGGCCCTGGCCGAGGCGATCCGCAGCCACCGTGCCGCGGGCGGCATCACCGTGCTCAGCGCCCACCGGCCCGCTGCCGTGCGCGACTGCGATTTTCTGCTGGTGCTGGAGGGCGGCCAGCTGCGCGCCTTCGGCCCGCGAGAGGCGGTGCTGCGGCAGGCGCTGGCAAAGCCGCCCTCCCCGCGCAAGTCCGGATGCACAGCATGAGACGTGATGACCCCGCCCTCGGCTCGCGCGGGGCAACCCTCTCCGGCGCGGTGGTGCTGGCGCTGCTGGGGGCCGGTCTTGCGGCATGGTCGGTGCTGGCCCCGCTCTCGGCCGCGGTCATCGCCCCCGGCCGGGTCGAGGTGCAGCAGCGCCCGCAGGTGGTGCAGCATCCCGAGGGCGGCGTCGTTGCCGAGATTCTGGTGGCCGAGGGCGATGCGGTCGCGGCGGGCGCGGTGCTCATCCGCCTCGACGGGGCCGCATTGCGATCGGAGCTTGCCATCGTCGAGGCGCAGTATGTCGAACATCTCGCCCGCCGCGGCCGGCTGGAGGCGGAACGCGCGGATGCCCCCACTCTCACCATGCCTGCCGAGCTTGACCTTCTCTCCCGCCCGGGTCACGCCGCGCTGATCGACGGCCAGTCCCGGCTCTTCGCCGCCCGCGCGGAGACGGTCGAGGCCGAGGCCGCCCTGCTGGACCGCCGCGCAAGCCAGATCGCCGCCCGCAGCGAAGGCATCGCCGCCGAACGCGTCGCCCTCGCCCGCCAGCAGGCACTGATCGCCGAGGAGCTGGAGGGCCAGCGCAGCCTGCTGGGCCGCGGCCTTGCCCAATCGGCCCGGGTGCTGGCGCTGGAGCGCGAGGCCGCCCGCCTTGACGGCCGCGCGGGCGAACTTGCCGCCGCCGCCGCCGAGGCCGAAGCCCGCCACAGCGAAACCCTGATCGAGGCGCTGCACCTGCAAGCCTCCCGGCGCGAAGAGGCCGAGGCCGGCCTGCGCGACCTTGCCGCCGGCGAAATGGAACTGGCCGAGCGTCGCCAGGCCCTGCTGCTGCGCCTCGGCCAACTCGACCTGCGCGCCCCCGCCGCCGGTATCGTCCATGCCCTGCAGGTGACCACCCCCCGCGCCGTCATCCGCCCGGCCGAGCCGGTGCTGCACCTGATCCCGCAGGACCGGCCGCTGCTGGTGGCGCTGCGGATCCCGGCGGGCAAGATCGGCCATATCCAGCCCGGCCAGACCGTCAGCCTGCGCCTGCCCGGCCCCGGCGCCGGCATGGCGCCCGACCCCACCGGCCGCATCGCCCGCATCTCGGCCGACGCGCTGCAGGACAGCGCCGAAACCCCCGCCTTCTTCCGCGCCGAGGTGGAGGTGCCCCCCGGCCCCGGCACCACCGCGCTCACCCCCGGCCTGCCGGTCGAGGGCTTCATCGCCACCCGCCCGCAACCGCCGCTCGCCCTGCTGCTGGACCCGCTGACCCGCTATTTCGGCCGCGCCTTTCCGGCGGGCTGACACATTCCGGGGTTCCGCCCGGCCCCACCCGGCGCTAGCCTCCGCCGCAACACGACTCGCAAAGGACATGCCATGACCGGAACCATCGAAGCCAAACTCCAGACCCTTGGCCTGACCCTGCCCGCCGCCCCCGCCCCGGCCGCCAACTACGTGCCCTATGTGCAGGTCGGCGACCTGCTGTTCGTCTCGGGCCAGATCAGCCAGGGCCCCGATGGGCTCATCACCGGCAAGCTGGGCGATGACCTGACCGTTGCCGACGGGGTGGAGGCAGCCGGGCGCTGCGGCCTCTCGCTGCTGGCCCAAGCCCGCGCGGCCTGTGGCGGCGATCTCGACCGGATCGTGCGGGTGGTGAAGCTCACCGGCTTCGTCAACTCCACGCCGGATTTCACCGACCAGCCCGAGGTGATCAACGGCTGCTCGAACCTGATGGTCGAGGTTCTGGGCGAGGCCGGCCGCCATGCCCGCGCTGCCGTCTCGGCCCCGTCGCTGCCGCGCGGCGTGGCGGTGGAAATCGAAGCGATCTTCCAGGTCCGCTGATGCCCGCCCCCCTGCACCCGGACTTCCTGCGCCTGCCCATCGCCCACCGCGCATTGCACGACCGCGCGGCGGGCCGCCCCGAGAACAGCCGCGCCGCCATCCGTGCCGCGGTGCAGGCGGGCTACGGGATCGAGATCGACCTGCAGCCCTCGGCCGAAGGCGTGCCGATGGTGTTCCACGACTATGACCTCAAGCGCCTCACCGGCCAGCCCGGCCCCATCCGCACCCGCAGCGCCGCCGATCTGGGCGCGCTGCCCCTGCTGGACGCCGAAGACGGCATCCCGACGCTGGCTGAAGTGCTGTCGCTGGTCGCGGGCCGTGTGCCGCTGCTGGTGGAGATCAAGGACCAGGACGGCGCGATGGGGCCTGACACAGGCGGCTTCGAGGGAGCGGTGGCCGAGGTGCTGGCAGGTTACGAAGGCCCGCTTGCGGTGATGTCCTTCAACCCCCACGCCGTCACCGCCTTCGCCGCCGCGGCCCCGGGTGTCACCGTCGGCCTGACCACCAGCGCCTATGACCCCGAGGATTGGGCCCCTCTGCCCGCGCAGATCTGCGACCGCCTGCGCGAGATCCCCGATTACACCAGCAGCGGCGCCAGCTTCATCTCGCACGAACATGGCGACCTTTCGCGCCCCCGCGTGGCAGACCTGAAGGCCGAGGGCGCAGCCATCCTGTGCTGGACGATCCGCTCCCCCGAGGCCGAGACCGCGGCCCGCAGCCTCGCACAGAACATCACCTTCGAGGGCTACGCCGCGCCGATCCCGGCTTGACGCCGCAGCGCGGCACACCACCTGTGAGGGCATGAGCGGCACAATAGAAATCACCGTCCTGCCCGGCATCGACGGCCTCCCCGCCGCCGAGTGGGATGCCTGCGCCTGCCCCGAGGCGGCCGAGGGTCGCCCCGCCGACCCCTTCACCACCCACCGTTTCCTGCACGCGCTGGAAGCCTCCGGCTCCGTCGGCCCCGGCACCGGCTGGACGCCCCGCCACCTCGTCGCCCGCAGCGGCGGCCGCACCATCGCCGTCATGCCGCTCTACGCCAAATCCCACAGCCAGGGCGAATACATCTTCGACCACGGCTGGGCCGATGCGTGGGAGCGGGCGGGCGGCAGCTATTACCCCAAGCTGCAATCGGCGGTGCCCTTCACCCCTGCCACCGGCCGCCGCTTCCTGACCGCGCCGGGCCATGAGGCCACGGGCGCCGGTGCCCTCGTGCAGGCCACCGTGCAGTTCGCCGCCCAGAACCGGCTCTCCTCCGCCCATATCACCTTCTGCACCGAAGCCGAGGCGCTCGCCGGCGCCGAAATGGGCCTCCTGCACCGCATCACCCAGCAGTTCCACTGGGAGAATCGCGGCTATGCCGATTTCCCCGCCTTCCTCGCCGACCTCTCCTCGCGCAAGCGCAAGACCATCCGCAAGGAACGCGAGCGCGCGCAGGAGTTCGGCGGCACCATCACCGCCCTGACCGGAGACGCCATCCAACCCCACCACTGGGACGCGTTCTGGGAGTTCTACCAGGACACCGGCAGCCGCAAATGGGGCCGCCCCTACCTGACCCGCGCCTTCTTCGACATCGCGCAGGACACCCTCCGCGACGATATCCTGCTGGTGCTGGCGGAACGCGGCGCCCAGCCCATCGCCGGCGCGCTCAACTTCATCGGCCGCGATACGCTCTATGGCCGCTACTGGGGCGCGATCGAGGATCACCCCTGCCTGCATTTCGAATGCTGCTACTACCAGGCCATCGACTGGGCCATCGCCCAAGGCCTTTCCCGCGTCGAGGCCGGCGCGCAGGGCGAGCACAAGCTGGCCCGCGGCTACCTCCCCAGCCCGGTGCATTCGCTGCACTGGATCGCCGATCCCGGCTTCCGCAAGGCGGTGGCGCAATACCTGCAGGCCGAACGCGCCGCGGTGGATGAGGAAATCGAGGTGCTGACTGGCTATGGCCCGTTCCGGCGAACCGGCGCCGAGGCCGACTGAAACCCCGCGCCGCCGCGCCCCGATTGCGCTAGCATCGCCGCAAACAGGGGAGACTCGCCATGCCAGCCAAACTGACGCTCTACACCAACCCGATGTCGCGGGGCCGCATCGCCCGCTGGATGCTGGAAGAGATCGGCGAGCCCTATGACACGGTGGTGCTGACTTACGGCGAGGGCATGAAATCGCCCGCCTATCTGGCCATCAACCCGATGGGCAAGGTGCCGGCCATCACCCATGGCAGCCGCACCGTCACCGAAGGCGCCGCGATCTGCGCCTATCTCGCCGATGCCTTCCCGCAGGCCGGCCTTGCCCCCGCGCTGGACGACCGCGCAGACTATTACCGCTGGCTGTTCTTCGCCGCCGGGCCGCTGGAGGCCGCGGTGGCGAATCACGCCGTCGGCTGGGACCCGGCCCCGGACCGCAGCCGCATGTTCGGCTATGGCAGCTATGATGCCACCGTCGATGCACTCGACGGGATGCTGTCGGCGCAACCCCATGTCACCGGCGAGGCCTTCACCGCCGCCGATGTCTATGTCGGGGCTGCCGTCAGCTGGGGCCTCGGCTTCGGCACCCTGCCCAAACGCCCGGCCTTCGAGGCCTACGCCGCCCGCGTCACCAGCCGCCCCGCTTACCTGCGCGCCACCGCACTCGACGATGCCCTGATGCCGGAAGGAGCCCCCGCATGACCGCCCCGCTGACGACGGCCGAACGGCAGGAACACCTCCCCGCTTTGGGAGAAACCGGCTGGGGCGCGATCCCCGAACGCGACGCGATCCGCAAGATCTGGAAGTTCCGCAGCTTCTCCGAAGCCTGGGGCTTCATGTCCCGCGCGGCGCTGGCGGCAGAGAAGGCCAACCACCATCCCGAATGGTCCAACGTCTACAACCTGGTGGACGTGACGCTGACCACCCATTCCGCGGACGGCCTCTCGATGCTCGACATCGACCTCGCCCGCCGCATGGACAAGCTGGCCGGGGACGCGGGCGAAGTGCAGCGCGACCATTCAGAGCCGGTAGAGTGCCTGTGCAAGCTGCATCACGGCGGCAAGGCGCCGACCTAATCCTGCGCCCCGAACGGCGGCCCGCCGCCTTCGCGCGGCAGGTCGTCGCAAATCTCCACCCAGGGCACCTTGGACCCGGCGTGGAAATGCATCTCCACCATCACGCCCGGATCGGTGTCCAGCGTGCCCAGCCGGAAGCCAAGTTCTTCGGGATCGGCAGCATCGCGCTTGAAGATCGGCGAGCCGCAGCATCCGGCAAAGACCCGCTCCACCCCCGGGCTTGACTGCCACGCCCGCAGCAGATCCGCCCCGGCAACCACCGCGAAATCGCCGCGCGCAACGCCCGCCGTGGTGCCGAAGCTGGCGCCAGACTGCTTGCGGCAGCGCCAGCAATGGCACTGGGTGATGGGCCCGATCAACGGCCCGGTGATCTGGTATCTGACGCGGCCGCAGCCGCAAGATCCCGCCAACATGATCCCCTCCTCGTTTGCAAGGCCTCCAGCCCCGTGCGGCAGCAACAGGAACCCGCCCCGCCGCCCGGCGTTACGGAAAGGCCGGCGCGGTCAGGATGGCGGGCCGGCCAAGCTGTGGCAAGAACACCGGGGACAGATCGCGCATGGACATGACGCACTATGGTTGGAATGACATCGTCACTGACGAACGAGTGACCCTCGCCATCGCCATGGCGCTGAACGTCATCTACGCCATCGTCATCTTCGTCGTCGCGCTGGCCGTCGCCGGATGGGCCCGCCGCCGGGTCGAGGCCTTTGCCAAGCGCCATCCCCGCGTCGATGCCACGCTCTTCGGCTTCCTCGGCAATGTGGTGAAATACACCATCATGGTCATGGCGCTGATCTTCGTGCTCAGCCGCTTCGGCATCCAGACCGCCTCGCTCGTGGCGGTCATCGGCGCCGCCGGCCTCGCCATCGGCCTCGCGCTGCAGGGCACGCTGTCGAACCTGGCGGCCGGGGTGATGCTGGTGCTGTTCCGCCCGTTCCGCGTGGGGGATTATATCGAGGCCGGCGGTCAGGCCGGATCGGTCCGCGAGATCAGCCTCTTCTACACCGAACTGGCCAGCTTTGACGGGTTGCAGGTGATCCTGCCCAACAGCGACATCTGGTCCTCGGCGATCAAGAACTACAGCGCCAACCCGACGCGGATGATGGACCTGACCATCGGCGTCTCCTACGGCAGCGACCTGCAGACGGCGCAGGAAGTGCTGGAGCGGATCGCCCATGGCGACCCCCGCGCGCTGCAGGACCCCGCCCCCTTCGTCAAGGTGAAGGAACTGGGCGCCAGCTCGGTCGATTTCGTGTTCCGCGTCTGGGCCAATCGCGCCGACTGGTGGGCGCTGAAATGCGACCTGACCCGCCGCATCAAGGAAGAGTTCGACGCCGCTGGCGTGGACATCCCCTTCCCCACGCAGACGCTGGTCTATGACCCGCCCTCTGCCCCGGCGAAGGAGCCTCGCCCCCTGCCCCTGCCGCGCTGAAGGCGGGTGCCGCGCCAGGCGGCACCCCTCCCGTCAGATCGCGTCCAGCATCGCCTCGCCGGCCGACACTTCGCACTGGCCCGGTGATACTTCCTTGTGCAGCACCGTCACCACCCCGTCCTCGACCAGCATCGCATAGCGGGACGAGCGGTTGATGAGGCCTACAGGGGGCGCCGTGAATCCCATCCCGATCGCCGTGGTGAAGTTCGCCTCCGCATCCGCCAGCATGGTGATCCCGGCCTCCGCCGCGCCCGTCGCCTCGCCCCAGGCCTTCATCACGAAGGGATCGTTGACGGAAATGCAGATGATCTCATCCACGCCCTTCGCGTCGAACTTGCCCTTGGTGCGCACGAAGCTTGGCACATGCGCCGTGGTGCACACGCCGGTATAGGCCCCCGGCACCGCAAAGATCACGACCTTGCGCCCGGCCAGCTTCGCCGCCAGATCCACCTGTTCCGGCCCATTCTCGCCGACCCGCAGCAGCACCGCCTCCGGCAGCTTGCCTCCCTCGGAAATCGTCATGCGGCACTCCCTCGCGCGTTGTGTTTCCCTGTTACCCGGTTATAGGCTCGCCCCCGCTTCTGGACCAGCAAAAGGCGTCGAAACATGGCAGGCATCGTTATCGTGGGGGCCGGGCAGGCCGCAGCCTCGCTGGCCGCCAAACTGCGCGCCCTTGGCCATACCGGCGACCTCACCCTCATCGGCGACGAACCCGTCCCGCCCTACCAGCGCCCGCCCCTCTCCAAGGGCTACCTGCTGGGCGAGATGCCGCTGGACCGCCTCGCCCTCCGCGCCCCCGCCTTCTGGGCCGACCAAGGGGTGACGCTGCACCTCGGCCAACCCGTCACCGCCCTCGACCCCGCGGCAAAGACGGTGACCTTCGGCGGCGAAGCCCTCGCCTACGACCAGCTCGCCCTCACCACCGGCGCCCGCCCCCGCCGCCTGCCGCCCGCGCTCGGCGGCGACCTGACAGGCGTCTTCGCCGTCCGCAACCTCGCCGATGTCGACGCCATGGCCCCGCTCTTCCGCCCCGGCGCGCGCCTGCTCATCGTCGGCGGCGGCTATATCGGGCTGGAGGCGGCGGCCGTCGCCGCCAAGCTTGGCCTGCAGGTCACGCTGATCGAGGCCGCGCCCCGCATCCTCGGCCGCGTCGCCAGCGCCGAGACGGCGGACTGGTTCCGCGCCCTCCACCAAGGCCACGGCGTCACCATCCGCGAGGGCACCGGCCTCGACCGCCTGCTGGGGGGCACCCATGTCACCGGCGCCCTGCTGGCCGATGGCAGCGAAATCCCGGCCGATTTCGTCATCCTCGGAATCGGCGTACTGCCCGAAACGGCACTGGCAGAGGCGGCGGGCCTGACCACGCTCAACGGCATCGCGGTGGACGAATTTGGCCGCACCTCCGACCCCGCCATCTGGGCCGCGGGCGATTGCGCTTCCTTCCCCGCCCCCGGCGACCCCGCCAATCGGCTGCGGCTCGAAAGTGTCGGCAACGCCATCGACATGGCCGAGACCGTCGCCGCCAACATGCTGGGCGCCGCGCAACCCTACATCCCGAAACCGTGGTTCTGGTCCGATCAGTACGACGTGAAGCTGCAGATCGCCGGCCTGAACACCGGATACGACCGCGTCATCACCCGCCCGGGCGCTGCCGCGGGAATCTCCTTCTGGTACTACGCCGGCGACCGCCTGCTGGCCGTCGATGCCGCCAACGACCCCCGCGCCTACATGATCGGCAAGCGCCTGATCGAGGCCGGCCGCTCCCCCGCGCCCGAGGCCATTGCCGACCCCGCCACCGACCTCAAGGCCCTGCTATGAGGATCATCGGCGGCGAAAAGCGCGGCCTGAAACTGGCCGAGGTCGGCGCGGGGGATGAGGCCGCACATCTGCGCCCCACCACCGACCGGGTGCGCGAGTCGATCTTCAACCTGCTGATCAACGGCGCCCATGTCGCGGCCTCTGGCGGCAACCCGATCCCCGGCGCCCGGGTGCTGGACCTCTTCGCCGGCACCGGCGCGCTGGGGCTGGAGGCGCTCAGCCGCGGCGCCTCGCACGCGGTCTTCGTCGATGACGGCACCGCCGCCCGCGCGCTCCTTCGCCGCAACATCGAGCTGACGCGGGCAATGGGCGTCACCGACATCTGGCGCCGCGATGCCACCAGGATGGGCCCCAACCGCGGCCCGCGCTTCGACCTTGTCTTCCTCGACCCGCCCTATGGCAAACGCCTCGGCGAGGCGGCGCTGGCCTCCTGCATCGCCGGCGACTGGCTGGCCCCGGGCGCGGTCGTGGTCTGGGAGGACAGCACCCCGCCGCTGGCCCCCGAAGGCTTCACCCTGCTCGACCAGCGCAAATATGGCGACACCACCATCACCCTGCTGAAAGCTCCCGAATGACTGACGCCGCCATGACCTTTGATGCGGTTCTCTTCGACTGCGACGGCGTGCTGGTCGACAGCGAGCCGATGACCTTCGCGCTTCTGGGCGAGGACCTGGCCCGCTTCGGCCTGCCCCTCTCGCACACCGAAATGGAGCGCCTGTTCATCGGCGGCACCATCGCCGGTGTCGGCCAGCGTGCGGTCGAACTGGGCGCCCGCCTCCCCGAAGGCTGGGTCGCCGACTTCTACGAACGGCTCTATGCAAGGCTCGCGCAAGGCACCGATCTGGTGCCCGGCATCGAGGCCGTGCTCGACCGGCTCGACACCGCAGGCCTGCCCTATGCCGTCGGCTCCAACGGCACGCTCCACAAGATGCAAGTCACGCTCGGCCAGCACCCCGCCCTCTGGGCGCGGCTGGAGGGGCGGATGTTCTCCGGGCAGGACCTCGGCTGCCCCAAACCCGCCCCCGGCCTCTACCTCCACGCCGCCGCCGCGCTTGGGGTGGCGCCGCTCCGCTGCGCGGTGATCGAGGACAGCGCGACCGGCGCAAGGGCTGCCAAGGCGGCGGGCATGGCCTGCTTCGGCTATGCCTCCGGCGGCACCGGCGGCGCGCTGGCGGCCGAGGGCGCGACCGTGTTCAGTTCGATGCAGGATCTCCCGGCGCTGCTGGGTATCTAGAGGGCGCGCCTCTCTTGCCCGGAATCAAGGCGCCTTGGCGCCGCCGGGCAGCGCCCGACCGCCCCCTCGGGCGGGCGCTCCTCAACGCCTGCGCCTAGAACGACTGTGGGAGATGCCGCACCATAAAGTGCCTAGAACCGCCGTTGCTGCGCCCACCCGGCGGTCAGGCACTGCCCTCTGACAGGCCACCGCGCGCTGCGTAAACAGCCATATGAAAACCATACAGGTTCCATATGCTTTCCAGACGCCGCCTAAACCGGGATCGCCGTCGTCTGCTGCACGGTGCGCAGCGCGAACGAGGAATGCATCTGCGCCACCCCCGGCAACCGCGCCAGATGCTGCCGGTGGATGCGCGCAAAATCCTCGGTATCCTGCGCCACCACCTTCAACAGGTAATCCGCCGTGCCCGCCATCAGATGGCATTCCAGCACGTCCGGCACCTTTTTCACTTCGCGTTCAAAGGCTTCCAGAACCTCATCCGCCTGCCCCTGCAAGGTGATCTCCACAAACACCGTCGTCGGCCGCCCAAGACGGCGGGCATTCAGCAGCGCGACATAGCTGCCGATGAACCCCTCCTCCTCCAGCCGTTGCACCCGCCGATGGCAGGCCGAGGGCGACAGGTTCACCCGCTCCGACAGCTCGGCATTGGTGATCCGCCCCTGCTTTTGCAGAACCGTCAGAATCCGCCGGTCCGTCGCGTCAAGATCCATATTCGTGCAACTTTCTGTCGTTTCTTGCGGCTTTCGCCGAAGATTACGCGCAACCCACCCCCCGCGCCACCCCTAGTTTTCAAAGCATCCACCCCTGATCTGCGTCACACTCAACCCATGATTAATCAAGGTTACTCAGGGAGGAGAGACCATGAAGATCGGCTGCCCCAAGGAAATCAAACCCCAGGAATACCGCGTCGGCCTGACCCCTGACGCCGCCCGCGAAGCCAAGGCGCAAGGCCATGATATCGCGGTGGAATCCGGCGCCGGCCTCGGCGCGGGCTTCACCGATGAGGACTACACCGCCGCCGGAGCCCGCATTATCGACACTGCAGCAGAGGTCTTCGCCTGGGCCGACCTGATCGTAAAGGTTAAGGAACCCCAGTCCGTCGAGCGCAAGATGCTCCGCGAAAACCAGGTCCTCTTCACCTATCTCCACCTCGCCCCCGACCCTGACCAGACCCGCGACCTGCTCGCCTCCGGCGTCACCGCCATCGCCTATGAAACCGTCACCGACCGCTCTGGCGGCCTGCCCCTGCTCGCCCCGATGTCCGAAGTCGCCGGCAAGCTCGCCCCGCAAGTCGGCGCCTGGACGCTGCAAAAAGCCAATGGCGGCCGCGGCGTCCTGCTTGGCGGCGTGCCCGGCGTCGCCCCCGCCCGCGTCGCGGTGATCGGCGGCGGCGTCGTCGGCACCCATGCCGCCCGCGTCGCCGCCGGAATGGGGGCCGAGGTGACGGTGCTGGACCGCTCGCTGCCCCGCCTGCGCTATCTGGATGATGTGTTCGCCGGCCAGTTCCGCACCCTCTATGCCAGCGCCGCCGCCACCGCGGCCGAGGTCGCCGCCGCCGACCTCGTCATCGGTGCGGTGCTGGTCCCCGGCGCCGCCGCCCCGAAACTGGTCACGCGAGAGCAACTCAAGACCATGAAGCCCGGCGCCGCCATCGTCGATGTCGCCATCGACCAAGGCGGCTGTTTCGAAACCTCGCGCGCCACCACGCACCAGGATCCGATCTACGAGGTGGAGGGGATCATGCACTATTGCGTGGCCAACATGCCCGGCGCCGTGGCCCGCACCTCGACCCTGGCGCTTGGCAACGCGACGATGCCCTTCCTGCTCGCCCTTGCAAACAAGGGCTGGCGCAAGGCCTGCGAGGAGGATGAACACCTGCTCGCCGGCCTCAATACCCATGCCGGTCACCTGACCTATGCGGCGGTGGGGCGGGCGCTCGGGCTCGACGTGCTCTCGCCGCGGCTGGCGCTCAAGGCCTGACCGGGTGCCCCCTCGGGGGCACCCTCGCCTCAGGCGGCGCGCGACTTCAGCAGGTCGCGGATCTCGGCCAGCAACTGCTCGGACGAGGGCGCGACCGGCTTCTCCTCCGGCGGGGCCTCCTCGGCCTTGCGCGCGGCGGTTTCCTTGATGCGGTTCACCAGCTTGACCAGCAGGAACACCACGAAGGCGACGATCAGGAAATTGATCACCGCGGTCAGGAAGGCGCCATAGGCAAAGACCGGCGCGCCGGCCTCCTTGGCGGCGGCGAGACTGGCGAACTCGCCCTCGCCCAGGTTGACGAACAGGTTGGAGAAATCGATGCCGCCGGTAATCACCCCGATGATCGGGTTGATCAGATCGGCCACCATCGAGCTGACGATGGCGGTGAATGCCGCGCCGATGATGATGCCCACCGCCATGTCCATGACATTGCCGCGGGCGATGAAGTCCCTGAACTCTTTCAACATCTCACTGTCCTCTGTTCTTGTCCCACCGGCAGCGGCACTCCTTCATGTGCAGCCGCGCAGGTCAACGCTACCAGATTGCGCACCAAGAGGCGGGTTCTTTTCGCGCCGCCGCATCACTACGTTTAGCGCTGATGCCGAGCCCCCACAGCCCCCGCCGAGGAGCGCATATGACCGACCTTTCCGCCTTCCCCATCACCCGCAAATGGCCGCCGCGCGATCCTTCGGCGATCCAGCTCTATTCGCTGCCGACGCCGAACGGCGTCAAGGTCTCGATCATGCTCGAGGAGACGGGCCTGCCCTATGACGCGCATCTGGTGTCCTTCGACACGCAGGACCAGTTCAGCGCCGAATTCCTGTCGCTGAACCCCAACAACAAGATCCCCGCGATCCTCGACCCGAACGGGCCGGAGGGCCAACCGCTGCCGCTGTTCGAAAGCGGCGCGATCCTGATCTACCTGGCCGAAAAATCCGGCCAACTGCTGCCCACCGGCCCCGCGCGCTACGAAGTGCTGCAATGGCTGATGTTCCAGATGGGCGGCGTCGGGCCAATGTTCGGACAATACGGCTTCTTCCACGCCTTCGCCGGCAAGGAGATCGAGGACCCCCGCCCGCGACAGCGCTATGCCGACGAGGCCAAGCGGCTTCTGGGCGTCATAGAGCGGCAGCTGGAAGGGCGCGACTGGATCGCAGGCGACTATTCCATCGCCGACATCGCCCTCGCCCCCTGGCTCTGGGCCGCGCGGAAATTCTACAAGATGGATGCCGAGGTGGACTGGGGCTCGCTGACCAACGTGCCCGCCTATCTGGAACGCTTCCTCGCCCGCCCCGCCGTGCAGCGCGGGCTGGAACAGCCCCCGCGCTGAGGCCGCTGGCGAGGGGGGGCGCTGCCCCCCAACGGGCCTTGCGGCCCTCCCCCCGGGATATTTGGAAAAGGCAAAGGGGCAAGTGCGATCCTGCCCCTTTGCCTTTTCCAAATATCCCACGGGGGTGCGGGGGTGTGAAACCCCCGCTGCTCCCTCAGCCGCGCAGGCTGCCGCCGGTTGCCTTGGCCACCTTCTCGATGATCTTCGCGCTGACCGCCGCGATCTCTTCCTCGGTCAGGGTGCGCAGCTGCGGTTGCAGGCGCACGGTGATCGCCAGCGATTTCTTGCCCGCGCCCATCTGCGCCTCGGCCTTGTCGCCGGTGAACTGGTCGAAGACCCGCACGCTTTCGATCAGCGCCTTGTCGGCGCCGGCGGCGGCGTTGACCAATGTCAGCGCCTCCACCCCGGCATCGACGACGAAGGCGAAGTCGCGGTCGACGGATTGCAGGCCCGACAGCACCAGCGCGGGGCGGGTCGGGGTCTTGGCCTTGGGGAAGGGCGCGGCCTCGAGGAACAGGGTGAAGGCCACCGCCGGGCCCTTCACATCCATCGCGCGCAGCACCTTGGGATGCACCTCGCCAAAGGCACACAGCACCTTCGGGCCAAGCGCCATGGCGGCGGACCGGCCCGGATGTCCCCAGCCCGGACCCTTGCGGGTGATCTGCACCTTGGCCGGCGCGCCGATGGCCGACAGCACCGCCTCGGCATCGGCCTTGGCGTCGTAGATGTCGACCGGGCGGCGGCTGGCGAAGGTGTCGCGCGGGGCGCTGGCGCCGATCAGCAGGCCCGTGGCTTGCAGGTGCTGCTCGCCCGGCTCGCCGCCGTGGAAGGCGGGGCCGACCTCGAAGAGGGCCAGATCGGCAAAGCCGCGGGCCTGGTTGCGCGCTGCCGCGGCCAGCAGGCCCGGCAGCAGGTCGGGGCGCATATGGGTCATTTCCGACGAGATCGGGTTCTCGATCCGGGTAGCTTCCTCGCCGCCGCCGAACAGCGTGGCGCTGCTGCGGTCGATGAAGCTGTAGGTGACGCATTCGTTGTAGCCAAGCGCCGCCAGCATCCGCCGCGCGGCGCGTTCGCGCACCTGCATCGGGGTCAGGATCGTGCCCGGCACCCCGGCATCGCCGCGCAGCAGCGGCTTGCCGACCAGCTTGGTCAGCGAGGCGATGCGGGCGACTTCCTCGATCAGGTCCGCCTCCCCCAGCACATCGGGGCGCCAACTGGGCGGCGTCGCCATGTCACCGTCCAGCGTGAAGCCGAGCGCCTGCAGCGTGGCGCGCTGCTCGGCCTCGGGGATCTCCATCCCCACCAGGCTGACCACGCGGGCGGGGTCGAGCCGGTAGGCGCGGGTGGTATCGGGCGCAGCGCCTGCGACGACCACATCCGATGCCTCGCCGCCGCACAGATCCAGGATCATCCGTGTCGCCAGCTCGATCCCGTCGGCCGTGAAGGCCGGGTCGATGCCGCGCTCGAACCGGTAGCGGGCATCGGAGTTGATGCGCAGCGCACGGCCCGTGGTGGCGGTCAGGATCGGGTCGAAGAACGCCGCCTCGAGGAACACCTCGGTCGTCGCCTCGGAGCATCCCGAAGCCTCGCCGCCCATCACGCCGCCAAGGCTCTCCACCCCGGCATCGTCCGCGATCACCGTCATCCCGGGCCGCAGCGGGTAGGTCTTGCCGTCCAGCGCGGCCAGGCTCTCGCCCTCCACCGCCGAGCGCACCACCAGCCCGCCCTGCACCTTGCCGGCATCGAACACATGCAGCGGGCGGTTCAGGTCGAAGGTGAAGAGGTTGGTGATGTCCACCAGCGCCGAGATCGGCCGCAGCCCGATGGCGATCAGCCGGCGTTGCAGCCAGTCGGGGCTGGGGCCGTTCCTCACGCCGCGGATCACCCGGCCGATGAAATGCGGGCAGGCCTTGTCCGCCACTTCGGGCGCCAGCGTCACGCTCACCGGGCAGGGGAAGGCGCCCGGCACCGGCACCACCTCCAGCGGTTTCAGCGTGCCAAGGCCGCGCGCCGCAAGATCGCGGGCAATGCCGCGCACGCCAAGCGCGTCGGGGCGGTTCGGCGTGACCTTGATATAGACCATCGGGTCATTCAGCCCGGCATAGTCGATGTAGCGCTGGCCCACCTGTGCATCCTCGGGCAGCTCGATGATGCCCTCATGGTCGTCGCTCACCTCCAGCTCGCGGCCCGAGCACATCATGCCCTGGCTCTCGATCCCGCGGATCTTCCCGACCTGGATGGTGGTGTCGATCCCCGGCACATAGTCGCCGGGCTTGGCCACCACGACGCGGATCCCCGCCCGCGCATTCGGCGCGCCGCAGATGATCTGCCGCTCGCCCTCATCCGTCTGCACGGTGCAGACGCGCAGCTTGTCGGCATCGGGGTGCTTTTCGGCGGCGGTGATCAAGCCGATGGTGAAGCGGCCCAGCGTCTCCTCGGGGTTCTGCACCTCCTCGACCTCGAGGCCAAGATCGGTGAGCGCATAGAGGATCTCGTCGAGACTGGCGCTCGTGTCGAGATGGGATTTGAGCCAGGAGAGGGTGAATTTCATTTGTCTACCTGTTGACTATCATGAGCATCATTGGCTGTATCGTCGGCTCGTCGGATCCCTGCCTGCAGGAGAGAAACGATGCCCACCAAGACGGCAGTCACCGTCAAAACTCTCGAAAAAATGCTCTGCACCGCTTGTTGCCTTCGCTCAAAGTAAATCGTTGGGAGCAGCTTTGAGTACGATAAGTTCTCTGCAACAGCGCCTTTGAATGCAACTCTCCTGATCGCATACCTCCTAACACCCAAAAGAGTTATGCTGATCTGCTCCGACGGCCTCAAAACGTCAAACATAAGCTCAAACTGCCCGTCGGCGAGGGACTTCTTGTGAATCGCCACATCCGGCGACACGATAATTTTCTGTGGATCTTCAGCAAGCAGAACCGTAACCCCCTCAGCGCCAACTCTTCCGGAGTTGTGAATTGTTAGAGCGCTAGATATCATTGCCTTCCGAAAGTATTCTTGCAGATTACGAAATCTACCACCGGCATCCCAATCGCTGGTTTGCTTTCTTGCATCTCCGTACAAACTCAGAAGCAGTTCATTGAACTCTTCCGAAGCTTCGACAGCAGATTCATGCGAGACAAACCATATTAGATTTGCAGAACCATTCAGCGCCTTCTCAATCGAGCGCCATAGGATGCGCCCTGCCACGGTGGTCAAAATGGCTATCAGCGCACCTACAGCAAGAGACGGAATCTGAAATTCCATCTACCTACTCAACCCCCCGAACACCGACGGCATATCCAGCGCAGAAAACCCATAGTGCCGCAGCCAGCGCAGGTCGCTCTCGAAGAACGCGCGCAGATCCGGGATGCCGTATTTCAGCATGGCGATCCGGTCGATGCCCATGCCGAAGGCGAAACCCTGCCACTCGGCCGGGTCCACACCGGCGGCGGACAGCACCTTGGGGTGGACCATGCCCGAGCCCAGGATCTCCATCCAGCTGTCGCCCTGGCCGATCTTCAGCTGGCCGCCTTCCCAGGAACAGCGGATATCCACCTCGGCCGAGGGTTCGGTGAAGGGGAAATGGCTGGCGCGGAAGCGCAGTTCGACCTCGGGCACCTCGAAATAGGTGCGGCAGAACTCCTCCAGCACCCATTTGAGGTTGGCCATGCTGATATCGCGGTCGATGGCGAGGCCCTCGACCTGGTGGAACATCGGGGTATGGGTCTGGTCCATGTCCATGCGGTAGACGCGGCCGGGGGCGATCACCCGGATCGGCGCGCCCTGCGCGGCCATGGCTCGGATCTGCACCGGGCTGGTATGGGTGCGCAGCACATGCGGCGGGCGGTCGTCGCCGGCGGCGCGGGCCATGAAGAAGGTGTCATGCTCCTGCCGCGCCGGATGCTCGGGCGGGATGTTCAGCGCGTCGAAGTTGAACCAGTCGCTTTCGATCTGCGGCCCCTCGGCCACGGCAAAGCCCATGTCGGCGAAGATCGCGGTGACCTCTTCGGTCACCTGGCTGACCGGGTGGATGGTGCCCATGCGGCGGGGGCGGCCCGGCAGGGTCACGTCCAGCCATTCGGCGCGCAGGCGTTCGTCGAGCGCGGCATCGGAGAGGGCAGCCTTCTTGCCGCGCAGGGCGGCGTCGATCTCATCCTTCAGCAGGTTGAGGGCGGCGCCGGTGGTCTGGCGCTGCTCGGGCGTCATCTGGCCAAGCTCGCGCATCTTCAGGCTGATCTCGCCCTTCTTGCCAAGGGCGGCAAGGCGCAGATCCTCGAGGGCTGCCTCATCCCCCGCGGCGGCGACGCCTTCGAGATACTTGCGCTTGAGAGCGTCCAACCCGTCCATGTTCCATCTCCGGCACTGTGCGGCGCTTTGCTAGCACACGGGGGCGGGGATGCAAATGCGGGGAAAGGGGAAAACGCCCCGCCCGGGAATGGGCAGGGCGCGGGGTCACTTCCAGATCTCGGTATCCACGCCGCGCGCGATGCCGGGATGCTCGCCGACATGGAACTTGGGCACGGTTCCCGCCTTGCGCTGGCGCAGGTAGTCGCTCGTCAGCGCCGAGACTGTG
>Ga0209024_1001159_pt1 | contig 25653 bp, 31 predicted proteins | sample AutmiccommunBRH5_FD_187380 | JGI IMG/M metagenome (GOLD analysis project Ga0209024, IMG submission 187380) | Deep subsurface microbial communities from Mt. Terri, Switzerland - Autotrophic microbial communities BRH/5 (SPAdes) (version 2) | ecosystem: Environmental > Aquatic > Deep subsurface >...
GGAGAGCACCGCCATGCGCTCGGTGGTCATGTCCAGGATCTCGGTCATGTCGAACCCGATGATGTCGCCCGACATCTTGAGGCCGCGCCCATGCACGGGCTCGTCGAAGACCCAGCCGTAGCGCCCGCCCGGAGCCCATTCGGCAACGCGGGCTTGCAACTCGCCCTCGTCATCGAGGGATTGAAACAGCGTCTCGAAGCTGGCGAAGCGCTGGAGCGCGCCGCCGGCATAGGCATTCTGGGACACCGCGCTCTGGATGTGGCGCGACTGCTCGCCGGTGAGAGTGCCGCCACGGGAGAGGAGCGTCGCGAGCCAGTCCGAGAGCCAGGCGCGGCCCCGCTCGTCGATCTCGGTCATCAGCGGGTTCAAGCCCGTCGCCACGCCCGCGCGGATCTCGTTGTAGCGGCCGCCGAGTGCACGGACTGCCATCTCATGGCCACGATCCTTGTCGAAGAAAAAGAGCCGCGCGCCGACCCGTTGGGATTGGGCCGCAAGAAAGGCCGCCGTCAGCGTTTTGCCGCTGCCGGTGCGCCCCAGCACGAGCGTGTGGCCGACAGTGGGTTCTTTGTCTGGACTTCCTGCCTCGTGGAAATTGAAGCGATACCCGGAAGTGCCGACCGTGGGCAGGACCGAGATGGCCTGGCCCCAGGGCGATTGATCTGGACCCCGCCCCTCGACGCTGCCGTGCAGGGCGGCGAAATCGGCGAAGTTGATGGAGGAGATCGGGGTCTTGCGGGCCCGGTAGCCGAAATTGCCGGGGCTTTGAGCGAAATACGTCGCCTTCAGCGCCATGCTCTCGCGCACGATCACCGCCATCATCTCCTGGCCGACGCGCTTGATTTGCGCCGCGGCGCGCTCAACCGTGTCGCGCTCCGACGCGTAGACCGCGATCGAGAGGTGATGATCACCAAAGGCGATGCGTCCCGCTTCCTGGTCATCGGCGGCCTGGCCGAGTTGCTCCCGCAAGGAGACGGCGGCATCGTCGGAGGCCTGCATCTGGCGGATGATCCGCTGGATGCGCTCGGCCATGATGTTGTTCGGGATCGGGCTGAAGGAGTTGGTGAGCACGATGTCGAGGGGCAAGTCGAGCGCGTCGAGGAGCGTGACGTCCGTGAGAGCCGGATAGCTCTTTAATGAGAAGAGCGCGCCGTATTTGACCGCGCCCGTGATGACATCGGTCAGGGTGACCACGTTGCCGCCAAACGTGGCCCGGCAAGTGCTCAGGGTATGCGACAGGGGCAGGGCGCTCTGGCAGACGGCTACGGGCGAGAAGCTGCCCGCATTCAGCGTATTGAGAAAACCCAGCCACTCGCCGCCCTGTCTGCTCAACCGGACAGGGTTGGCGGAGGCGAGCGCCACTTCGAAGAAGCCGATGACCTCATTCAACTCCTGCATGCGCGACGCGCGATCTTTGACCCAGGCCTTGCGGGCGAGATTGCGGAGAAGTGGAATGCGCGCCGAGATGTCGGGTCGCCGGATGACACTGAGATAAAGGTGGCGCTTGGCCGGTCGGAGGTCTCTGACATGAGCCTGCCAGCGAGCGTCGATCGCGGCGGCGAAGCCGCCGCTCTCGATGGTCCGCATTGCGAGGTCCTGCGGCACGGAGATCCGGTGAATGTAGAAGCCGAAGGCATTACCGGTCTGGGCGACGATGGCCGCGACGGCTCTTTTGAGCGCATCGAGGTGCGCGTCCTCCGTGGTCATCGGGTTCAGCCCGTCGAGGCGCAGGGTGGCCATCAGGTCGCCCTCGCGCAGCACCATCACATCGTCGCCTGCCAGTGCAAAATACGGCAGATGTTCGGCGAGATAGCTCTCGCGCGTGAAGTCACGGCCGCCTGCTCCCAAAAGAGCGCTACCGGGATTGGAGAGGAAGCCCGCATCAGCCGCCAAAGCTGTCGCCCCCGTGTAGACGGCGGTTCTTGGTCGGGCGCACCATGCCGTAGGACACGCGCAGCACTTCGAAGAAATGTGGCTCCTTGTCGGCGACGAACCATAGGATCGGATAGGCGATGATCCCCAGAGGCAAAAAGATCAGGGATCCTGTCCAGATGAATGGCAGAACAACCCCCATCGCAAGAGCCACCAGGTATCCGACGGGGAGGCCTAGGTATTTCGGTGGCCTTGCAAGACCCTGGAAGAGGGAGGATCGCTGTGCCATGGGCTCAGGTGAACCCGTCGACAATGGTACCAGCGGAGAAGATTAACACAATCCCGATAATCACTGAGGCAAACCAGCCCCAGTTGAGCCGTCCCATCATGCACATGAAGCCGGTGCCGATAACGGCGAGGGTGGAAACGGCGATGCCGATCGGCCCGGTCAGCGCCGCCTCAACGGTTTCCAACATGGTCTGTATAGGAGACAGGTCCTGCGCGACGGCAGGTGTTGCCAAGGCAGCAAGGGCCGCAACAAAGGACAAAAGACGACGTAGTCGATATCTCGGCATAGGGCCTCTCTTGATCAGTTTAGGTCGATGTGGACCGGAGGGCGCTCGGGTCTCCGGTTTGCGAGATGGACGGAGGGCTGCGAAACAGGCTGGCCTGTCAGTCGATTGCGAATACGGTGAATACGCGCGATATAGTCGCGGGTTTCCGCAAACGGCGGGACGCCGGAATATTCGACCACCTGACGAGGGCCGGCGTTATAGGCTGCCAGTGCCAGGTCAATGTTCTGGAAGGTGGACAGTTGCGCGAGCAGGTAGCGCGCCGCGCCATCAAGGTTTTGCTCGACATCACGCGGGTCGACGCCAAGGGAGCGTGCGGTTTGCGGCATGAGTTGGCCAAGACCATAGGCCCCCTTCGGGCTCACGGCTGTCGGATTGTAGCTGCTTTCGGCTTCGATCATGGCTTGAAAGAGGATGTGCCAGCCCTTGGCGTTCAGAGCTGCCCGGGCCAGTGCATGGTCGTGCTGGTGACGTGCGGAGGTTTCGCGAATGAGCTTCAGAATCCCCACGCGCAAGGAAGGGCTTGTGACATTTTCCGGTTGCGGTGTCTTCTTCGGCGTGCGCGGAGCGTGCGCCGTCCCGGTCGAGCGATCAAAGCCGGCCCAGGTTGGGCGTTCACCGTGGAATACCCAGCCGGATATGCGCGCCGAGCCGTCCGCGCCAAAGACAATGACGTCAGCCGTCGCCCTCGAAGGCGATGCTGTACTCAGGGCCAAAGCGCAGATCGCGCCCGTCACCGAACTCGAGATGATGTTTGAACAGCCCCGGCCAGATGTTGAAATACCGCGGCTCAGGTCCAAGCGGTGTGATGCGGGTGGACACAAGGATAGCCTCAGGCTCGCCCGCGCGCAGATATATGCATTGATAGCGCGGCTTGCCATCGTCCGTGAACCCCACGAGCTCATACCGGCAGCGGAATGCAACGCCCCTCTCCTGAAGGTCTTTGACACCATCAATGGTGATCAGGATCTGATTGCGCGCTATCGGCATTTGGACTCTCCCAGTGAAAGCCCTTCTAGTGCGAGTCATTAATGGCATAAAGACACAATGAGTCAATACGACATATTGCAGAAAATAACATATTGAATAATAATCGCCGAAACGGACAGGGAGCGTGCTGTGAAGAAACTCATGATGACAGTGGCAATCGGATCTGTGGCGGCATTTGGCTCCACAGGAGAGGCATTGGCTTATGACATCGACTGCGCGATTATTCTCTGTATGGCGGGGGGATTTCCGCCAAGTCCTGTGTGTGGCCATGCCTATCAGACGATGATCCAGCGCATCACACCGATCCCGGTCTCGCCGCCGTTCGGGGTGTGTACTTTCGCTGCTGCCCCGACCAGTCTCGGCACGCCGGGACTGGAATCGGAGCTGGATATTTCCTTGCCTGAGTATGCCTGGCTCCACCGGATACGGATCCATTGGTTTGAGGGCCGCGCTTTTGAGGATCGCAATGGAGACCGACGCTGGAGTTGGTCATTTCGCTCCTGTGATCATGAGAACAGTGGCTGCCGAAACATAATCTTCGAGAACCGGTCAGCGACACCTTGGCCAAATGCGTTTGTCTCGGACAATGATCAGGTTGTGCCCTATCCGGACCCTCACAAACCGGGCAACTCTGCTCATCGCGCGGTCATGATCGAGTTCGGTAATTATGAGGGCGACATCGAGCATTCGGAATGGATCTCTTACTGATCCTGACGACCTTTGGGTTTCATTCTGACCGGTCGGATCAGGATCTCGGAGGCGATGACCTCTTCGGCTTCCATGAACCACCACCTGACAACCTGACCCGTGTTCCACCGATAATCGCGCCAGACAACATGTGTGTCGCCGGAAATCTCGATGAGACCTTCCCGGACAGGCTCTGCGAATAGTTGTTTCATGCACATATCGAGCATCCTGCGAGACAGTGTTCGTTACGGTGTGTTGCGGACCGCAGCGCGCACATCCGGGCGCAAGGGATCGAGCGCTCAGGTGCCGGGACGGCATTGATGAGCGGCAAAACTTCTGTTCTGGCGTTGTGCGGAAGAACCACAGCCAATCCACACGCTCATGTGATGGGTCGTGTGGGAGCCGCAACCGGTGTCAGACCGCCTTGCGACGGATCAGTTGTTCGGAGGCGGCCCGGCGATCTGGTGGCCACAGTGAATGGCGACCTCTTGGGACAGCTTGGAGAAAGACTCGATCCAATGTCCGGCCTGTGCCGCCAGAAGTGGGTCTGTCAACGGATCAAGGTGACAATCCACGACATCCACCACATAGTCAGGTCCTATGTTCTCGATGATCCGGCCAAGCGTTCTGGACAGAAAATCGCGGCTGTCAGGGATGCTATGTCTCCGGCACATTTCGGGGCACGGATTGCTGATCAAGATAATCGGCATGTCCGCAAAATCTTTCACGTATCGCTCCGCCATGTTGGCGCAAAATTTCGACCAGAGTTTAACCGACATGATGATCTTTTGCTCGACTTCTAGTGAAAGCTCGGTTCCAAATCCGACATGCCCGGGAACAGAGGCATCATTGCCCGATGCGAACCTCAGCAGATCGTAAGGTTCCAGACCGATTGTTGCCAGCAGCGCCTCAGACGCCGTGATGGAGTGAGACGCCGAGGGGTAAGCATTGGATATATACATCACTGTGTTCCTGTTTGTGAGTGAGGGGTCAGAACATTCGTTGAGAATGCAAGAAAGCAGCCATCCTGATTATGCTGAATGGCGCCGAGATTACGGGTCGCATAACCCATGCGACTGGCCATCCGCATGAACGCAGGGGAGCCCAGAAAGAGACATTGCTCGGCACCGACACTTGCCAGAAACTGATCGGTCGCCTGAAGGATGCGTTCGCTGAGTTGGATGCCCGGGTAGGTGACAAGTCGAGTCAATTCCCAGACCTTTGGATCGACAGTTGGGGCCGCGCCGCAGATCTCGGAGGGTAGTCCGGGTAGCCGGTGAAGGTAGGCGTCCCGTATCATGTATGAGAACCTGCCGTCTGGATCAGTGCTGGTGGTATTCAGTAGTCTTGCCCCTGCGAGGACGCTTGAGCCGTCATGGACAACGACATAGACACTGTCCGGGCGGTCATACTGCTCGGCCTCAAAAACGGCGCTATGGGGAATGTTCCAGCCCAGGTGATCGACAAAGATCTGTTTACGCAGTTTAAGAAAGGCAGGTATCAATCCTGTCCGATCCTCAGCGGCGCTCAGCACGGAGACCTGACAATTGCTTACCCGTGCGCGCACGGCTTGCATGATGGTATTCACCCTTAGTTTGGGTCTGGGGGGTATTTGATCTGTCAACATTGGAACCTGCTTTCTGATCGCGATGATCCTTTAGCTGCACAAGACCCAGCCAGTCGTCCAAAGGTTTGAGCAGGAATGTTAAAAGATCAAACCTAGGGTCAGGTTTGGCGATACAACGACCCAAAAATTGGCCTCAGGTCAGGTTCTGCGCGCCGATACCCACATACCTGACCACAGGTCAGGTGCCTGAACGCGGACATTGACATTGCTGGCCAATACATTGTTTCTCCAGACACGCTAAAATTGTGCGGGTAGAAAAACGATGTCAGATGAGCTTTTGCCCGTTCTTGCAGCAGATCAGCTGTTCAAGGAAAACGCAGAGCCGGTCCTTTCTATCGGGACCGAAGGGTTTTTCATCATGGTCAATCACACCAGGAAAGGCCCGGAGTTTATCGACAGTACCTATCCGGAGGCCTGGAGGACGGAGTATGATAGCAAGTCCTACCACCTGAAGGATCCTGCTTTCCTTTGGGGCCTCGCGAAGAACGGGAACAAGCGGTGGTCGGAAGTGCGCCTCCCGGATATCGCAGGCGTGTTCCGAAACGCCAGGCGCCATGGCCTGATCTACGGAGCGATGTTCAGCCGTGGATACCCTACCAGAAAGTCGGTCCTGAGTGTTGCCAGAGACGATCGCGAACTGACCGATGATGAGCTGGTGCGCCTGGCCACCTGGTTCGACCAGTTCATTGACGCCTGCAACGCCAAGCAAATGTTCTCCCCGAAGGAACTGGAAGTCCTGCAATGTCTGGCCAATGATATGACGATTGATCAGGCGGCCGAGATAATCGGGATATCCAGTTCAGCGGCAAAGGTCCGACTGAAAGCTGCACGGGATCGGAGCGGCAGAAAGACGAACAGTTGGGCCGTCGCCGCTGCACTGCGGGCGAAGCTTATAGATTAGTCGAGTAAATACGGAAGAACGCGGCCCGACAGGTGCGTGTTGCTGTTTCCAGAGCGTCGTTGCACAATGACGAGTGGCTCGCGGATAGTTCTACCCGCACTTCAAACACATATGTCAGTATTTATGACTTAGTTAACATAATCAACATTATGCGATACATGGATGTAGCCGCAAAGTATTGCCTTTGACCTGAGCCGACAGAGCGTCGCCCGACACGGCGTTAAAGTGATAAAAGCCATCTTTGCTGGCACGAGCAGCGGCAATGATATCGGCCGCGGACCAGTCACCGGCGACCACATGGGCCGTGAGAACCTTTTGCAGCATGGCTTTGTTCTCTGGCATCAACAGCGTCTCGACCGTGCCTTCGGGCAGGGCTGCAAACGCATCGTTCACCGGCGCGAACACTGTAAACGGTCCCGGTCCTTGCAGCGTCTCGACAAGATCAGCGGCTTTCACTGCCGCAACCAGCGTCGTGTGCATCGGCGAGTTCACGGCATTTTCGATAATGTTTCGTTCTTCGAGCATGGGCGCACCACCCACTGTCGGGTTCGCAGCGGAGACTGCGGTGGCGAGGGTAATGGCGGCGGTGGTGGTGAAAAAGGTCCTGAAGGTCATTGGTTATTCTCCCTTATTTTCAAAGGCTCGTCTGAGCCACTGATGGACAAGCCACGTCAGTCAAGACGCAGAAGTTTCAGCCTGCTCAAAGTTTTTCATCAGGGCGTCCGAGCTGCCCCTCACAAGCCAAAGTCTGCGCGGCCTTAAGCCCCGGTCACCGGGCCAGCCGCCAGAACGTCACCTGTAGGTGCCCCGGTCGGTGAGCCGCCCAATGGCTCGTCGCTGATCGCAAGTATGCTGCCCGCCAACTGGCGAGCAAGTGTGTCCGATAACGCAATACGCGCATTTGTGTCCGCCGGCAGCACCCCTAGTGAGACAGGCGCGCTAGCCCCATCCACTATGAGCCAAAGCTCCAGCACCCTACCTGGCAAGGCAGCGCCAGCCTGACGATCGATCACGAGCGTGTTGGTCTTGGCAGCAAGGCTGACGAGCACGACGAGAGAGCGATCCTCAGCGGCAACGCTCGCCTTAAGGGAGGGATTGTACACATCTTGCGGGCCGTACAAAGGTGAAAAGAAGACGGTGACCGCGATTATGAATGTAGCAACGACACCGCCAAAGATCCAACGCCAATAAGCGCTTGGCGTACGGGTGTCGGAAGCAAAGAGCCTGACGTCAATTTGCGTCTTGATCGTGAGCGGCGGTGTAACGGGCGGTATACTCGACGCAAGCCACGCAAGCTGATCTTCCCAGTCCCGCACGAGGCTGCACAATGCAGATTCCTGGCCAAGACGCAACTCGAACGCCTTGCGTTCGTCTGCATCCAGAAGACGCAGGACGTACTCGCCGGCAAGGGCAGTGTCGTCGCTATGATCTTCTCTCGCAGTCATCGGCTCAGGCAGTCCCTCAGTTTCAAAAGGCTTCGGCGCAGCCGGGTTCGCATTGTGTTGAGCGGCACGCTAAAGCGCGCCGCCAAATCCTTGTAACTGTCACCGTCCAAATAAGCTCGGCGCACAGCCTCGGAGTGATCAGGTGCTAGCTCGTCGAGACAACCGTTCAGTCGTCCGCTCTCCGAAGACGCTATCGCCTCGGCCTCAGGCGTGGGGGACGCATCGGACAGGTCGTGAACCTCCTCGATGTGCACTGTCGCACCTTTTCGAGCGCGAAGCCGGTCGATCGCCGCATTCCGCGCCAGCGTGATGAGCCACGTCATGGGGCTGTATCCGTTGGCCCTGTAGAGACCGGCCTTCTGCCAAACTCGCACGAAAACATCCTGGAGTGTGTCCTCGGCTTCTGCCGTGTTCTTTAAGATACGAAGACAAACACCAAAAAGTTTCGCCGAGGTTGCATCATACAGCGAAGTAAACGCTGCGCGGTCACCAAGGCTCACGCGCAAAATCATCTCTTCGATGTCATCTCGACTGGTCATTCGACCTCTTTTATCTCGGAATTGTACAGTGCCAACATGCTACAGGGAAATCAGTAACACCAGTGGCAAGACAAAAGCGACAAAACTAATTCCAACCTGCGATCGAATACGCGGCGCCCCAGGCGGTGACCTGCCGTCACAGTGCCCTTTAGATCTGTGGCATTCCATAGATATGTCGGCCCCAATGCTAATCTACTTGATTACGAGGAACGGGTTTTCAGCGCTCAGCCTAGGATAGCGCACTCTCTGGCATCAGACCGTTTGGTTAGTTGATTCTCCCGAGCTATCTAGGGGTTATCAGGTGAACGAGAAACGCACGAAAGAGCTTGAAACTTATTCGTTGCTTGAGTCGTACCTTATGTAGGGAAGTGTTAACTGGACCTATTTTGGTCGACTGCGTTAAACAGGGGTGGCATAACATGAATTTTCAGGTGTTCCCTCTCGCACTGCAGCGCGCAAGTACCGCAGCAAACACCGTTTTGATCACATTGCTGTTGCTCGCTTCGGCTCCTGCGGCACGCGGCCATGAAGTCCTGCCCTCAATTGCCGAACTGAAGGTTGTCGACGGATTTCTGGAATTCGAGGTGCAAGCGAGCTTGGAGAGCTTTGTCGCGGGCCTTGATCTGTCAAACGTAGAAGACACTCGCGAGGCTGCAGAAACCAAGGTCTACGATGCCCTAAGAGCGATGGAACCGGGCGACTTAGAGCCGCTGTTTCGCGATTTCTGGCCGCGGATGGCCGAGCAGATCGTGATTCGTGCCGGTCAAGTTGAGCTTAAACCCGAACTAACTAATGTCGAGATTCCTGTGGTCGGAAACCCCGATCTGGTCCGTCAGTCTGTCGTGGCGTTCCGCGCCGCTCTACCGGGAGAGACGGCGGCGGTGCAGATCGGATGGGCTGCGTCTTTGGGCGCGTTAGTTCTGCGCCAGCACGGTGTTAAAGAACCCTATGACGGCTACCATGACGGAGGCACGATCAGCCCCCCAATCCAGCTCGGCGGAGGCAGCCGGGCCTCCCCTTGGCAGGCATTCCTTGAGTATATTCCGATCGGTTTCGAGCACATCCTACCACGCGGGCTCGATCATATTCTATTCGTACTCGGGCTGTTCTTCTTGGCTGCACGATTACGCCTACTGCTTTGGCAGATTTCCGCATTTACGCTGGCCCACACTGTGACGCTGGCGTTGGGGGTTTTTGGTTATGTGAATCTTCCGGGTGCGATCGTGGAGCCGATCATTGCTGCGTCGATCGTCTATGTGGCGGTCGAGAACATCCTCACGGATGGGTTGAACCGCCGGCGATGCCTCGTTGTGTTCGGCTTCGGACTGCTGCACGGGCTGGGTTTTGCGTCAGTCCTGAAAGAATTTGGTGTGCCGGAGCAGAATTTCGTTCCCGCGCTGCTGGGGTTCAACTTGGGGGTGGAGTTGGGGCAGCTTACGGTGGTCCTTGCGGCCTTCCTTCTGGTCGGGCTATGGTTTAGGGGCACGACTTGGTACCGCTCGGTAATTGCAACCCCAGCTTCGGTTGCGATCGGCCTGATGGGTGCCTGGTGGTTCGTTGAGCGTGTATTCTCATGAGGGGCGGCGAACCCCAATGCACTTGAGTGACTACTGCTCGCCGGTGCCCTCAAGAACATCGCGCGGGACTCATGAATTTATCTTCGAACAAATTTTGGAGAAGATCGTGTCTAGATCAGTATGGTTACGTGCTCGCATACAACAGGGTGCTTGGGGTTTGTCGATTCTCGCGCCGTCTGAGACTGTAGCGTCTTCAGATCATGGCATCTTTATCCAAAGCCGGTGGATGTCGTAGTTAACGAACGCCAAGCCGCAGTAACTTCAAGAAGCTATTAGCTTCACCCATTCAAATCTGAAAGATCGAAAATGAAAAAGCTGGCCTTGTCGTCTATCATAACTTTCATGTTCAGTACATTGGCTGCAGCTGGACATGAAGTCTGGATCGAACCTGTTGAATGGCAAGTCCAGTCGCAGTCGGATATCAAGGCCAACATCTACAATGGAGAGCATTTTGAAGGGTTGGCGCTCATCTGGAACGATCAGGCAGTTGTCCGCGCGGAGGCATGGAACGATGGGCGGGTTTCCAAAATCAGCGGTCGGCTTGGTGATCGCCCAGCATTGGCGACATCGCTACACAAGGATGGCTTGATCGCGCTTCTCTATCAATCTGTCCATCAGACTGTCGATTACGAATCGTACGAGAGTTTCGCGTCCTTTGTTGATGAAAAAGGTCACGGTTGGGTTCTTGAACGGCATCACCAACGAAAGTTGTCGAGCGCCTCCATAAAGGAAGCTTACGCGCGATTCGCCAAAAGCCTCATCCGTTCTGGAAGTGGATATGGCGACGATGCGTTCCGCGGCATGGAACTTGAACTCGTCGCCTTGACGAACCCTTACGTAACCCCTCTGACAAAAAAAATGCAGGTCCGCCTTTACTATAAACACGCTGTTTTGCCACAAAATCAAGTCACTGTGTTTGAGCGTTCGCAGGACGGATCAGTTTCAACAACCATCTTGCAGACGGACCACAATGGCGAGGCCAGTTTTCTGGTGGAGCAAGGGGCCACCTATCTTGTCGATGCCGTTATGTTGCGCGAACCGGCACGATCTCTCGTTATCGATTCCCGAGGAGCGGTTTGGGAATCTCTATGGGCCTCACTGACCTTCAAGCTGCCCGAAGGTCAGTAAAGCCCGTTGATCTCAAGTGGCATGCGGTTAACCTTGCGCTCTTGCAGCAGAGTCCGTGGTGGTTCTGATGCATCGGCTTTTCGCAAGCGCTGAAACTGCCGGTTGGCAACCGATTGCGCTTTGTTCTGGCTGTTGATGACCGTGGGTCGGATGAAAACAAACAGTGTACGCCGTGTCTGATCCTTACTCCGCGACCGAAACAGGTTGCCGATAATCGGCACGTCGCCCAGCCCCGGCACTTTACCACGGCTTGCCCGGTTGTCGTCCGTGATCAAACCGCCCAGAACAATCGTACCACCATCTTGCGCCTGCACTGTCGTTTCGATCACGCGTCTGTTGGTGATCAGGTCTGCTGCACCTTCGACGTTGGCATTCACAAGGCTAGACACTTCCTGCGCGATGTCCAGACGTACCACCCCGTTCGAAGTCACACGCGGGAGCACCCGCATGGTGATACCGACATCGCGACGTTCAATTGTGGTGAAGGGCGTGGCGGTGTTGCCATCAGTGGCAAAGGAACCGGTGCGAAAGGGCACGTTCTGACCCACAACGATGGTTGCGGGTTTGTTGTCGGTCGTGGTGATCGAAGGTGTCGACAGAAGGTTGACCTGTGTGGATTGAGACAAGGCCTGAACGAGAATACCAAAATTGTCCGCTACACCGCCAATTGTCAGACCGCTGGCCAACCCTGCAGCCTGGCTCACGCCTAGTGCAGCCAGAACGTTGCCAAGGGACGCGCCGCCATTGTCAAATGACGTGGCCGCAATACCACCGCTTGGCAGGTTGTCGGCGAGCCCAAGTTGGACCCCAAGGCGTTCGGCAACCTCGCCGCTGACCTCAACAATTGCTGCCTCAATCATCACCTGAGCAGGTCGCTGATCAAGTGCGGCAATCAGACTGACCATTTCTTGTATCTGTTCGGACGTTCCTCGAATCACCACAGCGTTTGTCTGGGTTGAGGCCTGCACGGACACTTCCGGCGCAGGGCCGATGGGTTGGATCGGCGCCGCGCTGTCAATAGCTTCAGCCACCGGATTGACTATGTCCCTACCTCCTTGAAGTGTGTTTGCTACGATTTCGGCCACAACCTCGGCATCGGCGTACTTGAGTTCGTAAAGATGAGTGCGCTTTTGCACCTGCGGGTTTGACCGTGGGGCCAAGTCGAGGTCTCGGGCCAGTTGGCGGATCTGGGTGATATCGCGCTCGCTGCCGCGCACCAGAATGATGTTCGAAGCTGCATCCACCGAAATCTTTGCTCCTGTGCCGGATGACCCCAGCACGTCTGTCATCGCTGCGGCAACCGCATCGGCTTCGGCAAAGGAGAACCGGATCACTTCTGTGCGCTGCTCCGCGGGTGTGTCAAAGGTCTGTGCGATGGTGATGATCCGATCCACATTGGCCTGTGTGTCGGTGACAATGATGGCATTCGGATCTGACACTGCTTCGATGTAGCCAGTCTGCGCCACGAGCGGTCGCAATACACGCACCGCCTCAGCAGAGGGCAGACGGTCCAGCTGCACGAGTTTGGTGATCACGTCCTGTTCACCCGCACGTCCAGTGATGGGTTGACCTCCCGCTTTGGCCAGCGCCTCGGTTTCGGGTACAACTTCCCAGATTGCACCTGCGTCGACCGCAACAAAGCCGCGTACACGTAGCATCGCCTGAAACAATTGCCAGACGCCGGATTGGGTGAGTGGGTTTGTTGAAATGACAGTCACCTCACCAGTAAGTCCCGGATCTATCACGAGCGTGCGTTCTGTAATTTCGGACACCTGTTCGGCAAGCACGGCAATGTCGGTCTTACGCAAATTAACGACAAAATCTGCCTTCACGTCATCGAGCACTTGCGTCTGCGCCGCAACAAGCACCGGAAGACAAAGCGCTAGTATCATGACGAGAATAAATGGTTGGCGCATGCTGCTCTCTCCTGCGTGCTTCATTTGAGTGGGAATGTCATCAAGAGTGACTTCCCGTCCCGAACAACTTCGAGGCGCGCTATGCCTGCAGCTGCAACTGCGTCGTATAACTCACGATCCTTCTTGAAATCTCCAATTGATTGACCGTTCAGACTTGTTACCACGTCGCCTGGACGTAGCCCAGCCAAAGTCACTCCGATGTTCGGTCTTGGTTTGACTCTGTATCCATTTTCCACCAACTCCACGCCCACCGCATCCATCGCGGCCTGTGGATTGCGTCCGATCCGATCACGCCACAGATTGATGTAGTCATCTTTGGTTTCCGGTGGTGGCCCTTCTTGCAGATCAATTGAGCCGTGACCCGGCACAATCGATGCAGCCAAGCGGGCGAAAGGACCGTTGGTCGTATTCTTAGCAACGCCTGCCGTTTTTCGTGACTGCATATCACTGCCACCCTCGACCCCGTTGAAACCCATGGTCACGAGTTCCTGTCCAACGCGAACCGTGATGCTTTCAATTTGAACGCTCACAATCGCGGCGCCTTGTACAAGCTCACCAACACGATATACGTCGATGCTGCTGTTCACCTGAACAAAGGCACGGGATTGGGTCGGATCGGGATCGAGCAGCACGCCGCGTAGCGCTATGTTCAGCAGCTCGGAACCCGCGCCCTTCTGCTCTTGTAGACCGTCCGAGGCGGGTGTCCCAAACGGGGACAGCGCGGTGATGGCGTCGAGATTTATTTGTGCCGCTAGATCATTGTTTGCAGCAGGCGCCGAAAAGGGCAACGGCAGGACATCCGTATGGCCCGCTCTGTGCCACGCCAATTGTAACATCGCCCACACCAGAGACGCGAGTAACACCAGACAGGCCCCACCCACAAGCGACCACGCTCGTCCAGATGTCATTTCACCCCTCCCGCCAAGGCAAAATAGCCGGTCAGAGCCACAATCGACGCATCCGGCCCAGCCGCCGCATCGGCAACGCGGGCTGTAACCGCGCTCAAACCGGTGCCTGGCAAAGCTTGTGTTTCAAGGTCGAACCGCCAAACAACGCCAAGCGCGTCGCTCCACTGCGGTTCAAGCGGCAAGTCCAAGGCTGCAGCCGCAATTACGTTTTCCGCAACCCAACGCGCGACGATCCGGTCCTCCAGCCTGCGCATGCCGACCGCGTGACGTTCGACACCCACGAGTAGGGTCATGGACCCGACAGCGAGCACGGCAAGCGCAACAAGTGTCTCGATCAGGGTGAAACCGGCCTGTGTATCTCGGGACTTTCTGACGACGTTGTCGGTCATGGTTCATTGGTTTCCAGCCGAGCAACCATACCGTCAAACGTGACGATTTGCACGACGTTACCAATTCGCAACCTTAACTCTAGGTGGCGTGTGTCAGGCAGCAGCATGTCTGGCGTGACCGTCACGCTGCCGCGTCTTGCTTCGTCAGCATCGCTTAGTATGGCTCCGTGGTTTAGTCTGTAATCCTCGGACAAAGGGGGAGCGACGGCCTTTTGCCAACCTTCACTGGTCCATTCGTCAAACCGATACCCCTCTGCCGACCAATTCATCCGGAAGTTGCGACCCTCGGTCAGACTGCGCTCGGCGGCAAGATTTAACCGAGCAGCGAGAAAACTCGCTTCCTGTATTAAGGTGCGGCTCGGTCCTGTGCCTGGCAGAGCCAGAGCCACGATCCCAGCGCTAACTGCGATAACGCTAAGCACGACCAGCATCTCTATCATAGTAACACCGCTGTCAGTGAAACGCTGCTCAACCATTGGCGGCTTGGGAGTCGCCAAAGACGATATCGGCATCCACTCCCTCTCCGCCGGGCTGACGATCAGCGCCGAGACTGATGAGGTCGAACCGCCCACTTTGACCCGGGGAACGGTAGATATACGCGGTACCCCAAGGATCTTTTGGCATCACGCGAAGATATCCGTCTGACGCCCAGTTTGGCGGCTCAGGTGGAACGGACGGTCGACTGACCAGGGCCGCAAGACCTTGAGCGCTACTGGGGTAGGTCCGGTTGTCGAGGCGGTAGATTTCCAGCGCTCCCGCGATCGACTGCAAGTCGCTTTGCGCTACGGTCACACGTGCCTGATCCGGTCGCCCTATCACGGTAGGTATAATCATCGCAGTCACCACTGCAATAATGACCAGAACAACCATCATCTCGATCAAAGTAACCCCGGCCTCTGACTCGCGAGTAGATCTCGGTCGAGGCAGCGGAAATTTAATGAAGGCCATGAAACTTTTCTCCCGCTTGATCCGTATCTCAATTATGGTTGCCACCAAATACACAGGAACAAGCGCATGCTTCATAATCCAGATACAACATAACTGCGGCCCGTGAAAAGCAAAATAACACAGTTATTTCAGAAACTTGAACCGTTCACTCCCAATGTGGATGCGATCAAAAGTGATGCGGCAAACGTGGCCTCTGTCCTTCGTTCGGAAGATATCGATGACGGCGTGGTTTGCATCCTGGCCGAGCGTGTTGCGCTCCACATCATTGACGTTCCGATCCGATCCGCAAGACAGCGATATGCCGCGCTGCCCTTTGCCTTGGAGGAAAAGGTTGGCCGTCCGCTGGACCGAACACATTTTGCAATCTGCGAGATCCTTCAGGATGGTCGGGTATTGGCAGCAGCCGTAGATAGCGATGTAATCGAGCAGGCAATTGCGTCTGCTAGTGACAAGGTGATTGTTCCAGAACAGATGCTACTTCCTGTAGAAGTTCAAGATGGAGAGAGGCCAGTATGGGCCGCGTTTCGGCAAAATGATCGGGTTCTTGTGCGGATTTCGGACGGAACTGGGTTCGCTGCAGATATCTCAGTACTGGAGCATATGTGGCGCGCATCTGGGATGCCTGCCATTAACAGCTATGGCGCGTCGCTCCCCGCGAACATTCCTTTCACGGATAGGTCGATAGATAATTTTTCCACGATTGCGGACTTGAAACGATACGACCTGCGACAAGGGAGGTATCGACCTGCATCGGGGATGGAACCCCCGCTGCGATGGCTTGCGGTCAGCGTTTTGCTGTCGGTTCTAGCGCATCTCGCACTCGCCTTCGCAGATACGCGCGCACAGGCCGTCATCGCCGAGGCCTTGCGCGATGATGCGGCAATTGTGCTTGAATCGAGACTTCCCTACGCAGATATCGATGACAGCCTCGCCGTATTGCGCAGTCAGATCTTGGCGCAGTCTCAGCCGCAGATTGCGTCTGCATTTCTGCCGTTGATGAACCAAATATCGCAAGCTTGGCTACGCGAAGGCAGCACAGTTCTCATTCGACAGCTTAGCTGGTCAGACGATACGTTACGGTTGGTGGTTGAGGCACCCGATCTCGAAGCCCTGCAACTTGCTGAGGCCAGCTTGAAGGCGGTGAACCTCTCAGTCACCAGCGGATCGGCTACGGCTGACACCGGGTCGGCTCGTGCCGAACTGGTGGTGCAGCCATGACGGCACTTTCCCGGCTCACTCTCCGTGAGAAATGGCTTGTCGCCAGCGGGTGCTCACTGCTTGTGATCTTAGCGCTTTGGTTGTATGTCTGGAAGCCCCTCACCGAGCAGCGCGCAATCCAGCAGGACCGAATTGCGCGTTATCTGGCACTAATCAACATCGCTGGGGAGACCACTGCAACCGGACGGGAACCAGCCGCAATCTGTACGGACTCCAGTGCGCTTGGCCCGCGCATCACCAAGAGTGCCGAGGCCTTTGGAGTTCCGTTAGCGCGCTTGGACCCCGAAGGCGCACGGCTCAGAATCACGGTCTCAACCGTGGATTATTCCGAAGCTATGCTTTGGATCTCAGAGCTTGATGCAAGTGCTTGCGCGCGTGCCATCTCAGTAGAGATGGTGCGCTTGACAGAGCAAGGTCAAATCTCTTTGCGTATGACCTTGGAGGAGGCAGGATGACCATTGTACAGCTTGGATATACTTTCGCCAAAACCCACGGCGTCCTTTTGCACCTACCCGAGGACGCGGATGCTGTACCAATCTGCCGTCATCTACCCGAAGCACATTTGTCCGCACTGGTTGAGGCACAGCGTGTGGCCGGGCAATTGATCAAATTTGAATCCGTTGATCCCGTGACCTTCGACGCCGCACTGTCGGCCTCTTATCGCGACAGCGCGTCTGAAGCGGTTCAAATGGCCAATGATGTCCGCGACGATCTGAGCGCGCTGGCGGAAACGGCAGCATCGGTCGATGACTTGCTCGACCAGAAAGACGACGCGCCTGTCGTCCGACTGATCAACGCATTATTGCTCGAGGCAGTGAAGGACGGTGCGTCCGACATTCATATCGAAGTTGAGGAGAAACGCCTTGTCGTGAGGTTCCGGATCGACGGTATCCTACGTGAAGTGTTAGAGCCGCGACGGTCGCTTGCAAGCCAATTGTCCAGCCGCCTCAAGGTCATGGGCAAACTGGATATTGCGGAGAAGCGCCTGCCACAGGATGGTCGGGTCAGTCTACGTGTCGGCAGCTATGAGTTGGATGTCCGAATCTCGACACTACCTTCACAGTTCGGCGAACGGGTTGTGTTGCGCTTGCTGGACCGGGGGCAAACACAGCTTGGTATTCCTCATCTGGGCTTATCGGACGGCGACAGCGAGATCTTCCGCCGGATCATCACGGCTCCCGAAGGGCTGGTACTGGTCACTGGGCCGACAGGATCAGGCAAAACTACCTCTCTCTATGCAGCCATCCACGCTCTCAACGACCGGCAACGCAACATTATGACGGTCGAGGACCCAATCGAATACTCGATGGACGGTGTTGGCCAGATCCAGGTCAACTCAAGAACCGAGATGACCTTTGCCCGCGGTTTGCGCGCGATTCTGCGGCAAGATCCAGACGTGATCATGGTGGGCGAGATTCGCGACGGTGAAACCGCAAGGATCGTGGTGGAAAGCGCTATGACCGGGCATTTGGTGCTGTCTACTCTGCACACCAACTCCGCAATAGGCGCAGTGTCGCGCCTTATCGATATGGGGGTGGAACGGTTCCTTCTGGCACCGATGGTGCGCGGATTGATAGCGCAGCGACTGGTGCGTAAGCTCTGCCCGAATTGTCGCGCGGAAGACCGTTTGACCGTCGCCGGGTCGGCCATGCTTTCGGGTACCTTGCCTGCTGGAACTGATATGTTCGAGGCCAAAGGCTGCAACGACTGTGGTGGAACCGGCTATCGCGGGCGGTTGCCAATTTACGAGGTCGTCGCCGCCACATCCGCGCTTCAGTCGATGATCCATAACGGAGCATCCGAGGCAATGTTGACGGAAGAGGCACGCAGAACCTCTCGCAGTATTTTGCAAGACGGGGCCGAGAAGATCCGCGCTGGCCTGACAACCGTATCCGAAGTTACCCACGCTGTACGTGACGACAATTTCATCCGGGAACGCTGAGCATGCCTACGTTTTCGTATCAAGCGGTCGATCCGGTGGGGAAAAGGACCAAAGGCTTTCTGGATGCTGCCAACGAAGCTGCCGTGCGCGCCGACCTTCGCAGACGTAACCTGCTGCCTCTGTCAGTCGAAACCACAAAACAGCGATCGGGTCTAGGAGGATCGAACCGTTTGCATCGTTTGAGCCTGAAGAAACAGGTTCTCGTCACAAGACAAATGGCCACATTGTTGGGCGTAAAGGTGCGGATTGAGGATGCGATCCGCATCGTTGCCACACAACTTACCGGTGCGCGCGACAAGGCTCTGCTTCTTGACTTGCGCGGCGCGATCGTCGACGGGCGGAGCTTGGCCGATGCATTGGATCAAATGCCAAGCGGCTTCGACGAATACTTCCGCGCCTCGGTGCGTGCTGGGGAAAGCGCGGGCAAGCTGGCGCAGGTGCTGGAGCATCTTGCATCCCATATCGAAAATCGCGCTCGAAACCGTCAAAGCCTGCAACTAGCGTTGATCTATCCAGCGCTGCTGGCAGTCGTGTCAGTGGGAGTGATCGTTGCGCTTCTCGTCTTCGTGGTACCCGATATTGTGCGGGTTTTCACAGCGCGCGGCGCCGACTTGCCGGGGTTGACACTGGCGCTGATCGCCGTGTCGGACTGGATGCAACGCTGGGGGCTGATTGCGGCCGGCGTGAGTTTGGTCTTTTTCGTCGCTCTTGTCAGCGTCCTTCGAATCCCGGAAATGCGCCTGAAAATGGACCGGGCCCTGACTCGTGCCCCAATGGTTAGCCAACTGGTTCTGCAGCTCAATTCCGTGCAGTTCTCTGGAACGCTTGCGACGCTTGTTAAATCCGGCGTACCGCTGGCAGATGCGCTGCAGGCGGCGGCCGGCACTGTGCCTAACCGCTTTATCCGCAGCCGCGTGGCAGAAATTACCCGCAACGTTCAGGATGGTGCCCCACTTTCACGTTCGGTTCAGGCGGCGCAGGTGTTCCCGCCGATGCTGGTCGCGATGATTGCCAGTGGCGAAGCGGGCGGAACGCTGGGTGACAGCCTAGACCGCGCCGCAAATGATCAGGCGGCTTCGCTGAAAGTGACGGTCAGCACCATCGTGGCACTGGTCGAGCCCGCGGTTCTGCTGATCATGGGAGGCGTCGTGATGCTGTTGGTTATGTCGATCCTAATGCCGATCGTGGGCCTCAATGCGCTCGCTGGATAATCAAAATGGAATTTGTAAGGTGCTCAGCCCACCGCGCGGCAGTCGCGGAAAGACCGCTTCCGCCGAGGGTAGGATCGAAATCTCTAAGATCCTATCCCGGCGCAGGCGCAAATCCACCATGGGCGGGGCTTGCCCGCTGCGCAATATGGCAATTGCGTCGCTGCCATCAGAGTCAAAGCGCAATCTTAGAGGCGGCGCGGTTAAGTTGCGACCCTCCTTGCGACAGTTGCCCGAAGGTGTTGTAATCTCCCCGTCGCTAGCAACCTTAGTCCATGTCCAGGCAAAACCTACTCGGCTGACCCGAGCGGTCACTTCACACTTCAAGGCTCCCGGAACAAGTTGCATCAAACCCGGACCCGCACGCCCCTCCAATCCGTTCACCGATACACCGGCCAGGTTGGTGCGCATAATTCCATCTATCCGACTATCCGGCCCGGTAAAGGTCAGTGGAGTCTCCAGATGAAAAAGTCTCAGCCGCGAGTGCCAGTCGACACGATATCCTCCTTTAATATATGCACGACCTTCACGCAGCGATCCGTAAACCGCAACTACGACGGGATCGAGATTCAAATTCCGTGTTACCACTGTTAGCGGCATCATAACGACACAGAAGCCTGCCGTTGAGACAAGGATCAGAAATGTCAGACCGAGACCAAGCACCAGACCCAAGACACTCCGCCAAAGATACTCGCCTATCCCGACGGAAGCTACTGACAGGAGTTTCCGCCGCATCTGTTTTTTCACTTTTGTCAGCATGTGAACAACTCTCCGCGCAGTCAGGGTCGAGGCGTCGCGATCGTCCATCCCGATCTGCCCTTTTGCTCCCTTTGTCAGGGGCGTCCGCTGAACTAGGCCAGACATTGCAAAGCGCCGCAACCCTTAGCGGCGGGCCGGGGATTGGCATCGAGATCGTAGACAGCGGATCAACGCCTGAAACGGCTGTGACTGCAGCAGAGCGTGCGGTGAAAGCAGGGGCGGAAATAATTGTCGGGCCGGTCTTTGGCGCTCAGGCAAGTGCAGTCGGCAAGGCTTTGCGCGTGCCGATTGTGACCCTGTCCAATGACGAGGCCCTTGCCGGGGATAGGATCTTCGTATTCGGCGTTACCGCCACGCAATCAGCGCGGGCCGTTCTGTCCATCGCTGCCCAACGGGGACTTCGTACTGTTGCCCCAGTAGTGCCGCCCGGCGCATTCGGGGCGCAGTCTGCAGCGGCAGCTACAACGGTCGGAGCAATACTTGGCCTGTCCATGCAACCTACCATGGTTCGGGGCAATACAACCGGTCTGGTCGATGCGCTGCGGTCAAAGGGACCATTGCCCGACGCAGTGTACTTGCCGGTGGTTGACGCAACGCTAGAGCCTTTCGCAGAGGAATTGAGCAATGAGGGAGTGCAACTCTTGGGATCGACGCAATGGTCGGCTTTGGATTTGTCCGGCCGCCGGGCGTTCCGCGGAGCGTGGTTCGCAGCACCGGACCCGCTGCGCTTTGCCGCGTTTGATGATGCATTTATGAAGGCAACTGGGAAACCTGGAGGGATCATTAGCGGCCTAGCCTTTGACGGCGTGGAACTGCTGCGCATCCTTGGTCAGACGGGCCAACTCAGCACACGGGGCCTGACACGTGACGAAGGCTTTATCGGCGTCCTCGGCCCCTATAGGTTTAAGAGCTCCGGCTTATGTGAACGCGGACTCGGTGTTCTGAGTGTCGGAACTGGAGAATTCAGTTTGATCGGCAGCACGTCAGTATGAGACAGGTGCGGCACGGCGAGTCGGGTGTGACCCTGATCGAAATCTTGGTATCGCTGGCGATTTTCGCAGTAATAGGAATCGCAGGTCTGAACGTGCTTGATGCGGTTGCTAGCACCGGGGAGCGATCAGACGAACAGCTTGATCGGCTGGCCGAAATTGACCACGCGTTCTTGGTTGTACGCCGAGACCTATCACAAAGCGTGGGCCTTGAGACGCGACTGAACAAAGAGGGTCTGACATTTCGACGCACCCAGATGGGGGAAACGCTCGAAATGTCTTATCGCCTGGACGATGCTATCTTGCTGCGGGAAATTCGTCCGACTGACACGTCCCCGATGAGTCAACTGATGTTAACCGGCGTGGCCAATGCCCGGTGGCGATTACTCACTGGCTCACGACGCTGGACATCGCTTTGGCCCGCCGAAGGCAAGTCCGCGGCGCACCGGCCATTGGCAGTGGAATTGACAATAGAGGTCATGCGCGATGGGTATGCGTTTCCACAGTCGGTTACTCGAGTTTTCGCATTGCCAGCGGGGCAAGGACGATGACCACTCGAGACAAGGAAACTGGAGTGGTTCTCGTCAATGTACTTGTAGTGCTGGCGGTCGCAGGTGGGCTCATGCTGTTGTTAGTCAACAGTCAGGATGCGGTGCTGGGCCGTGTCTCGCGAAGCGCGGATGCATCCATTGTCGAACAAATCGCCTTAGGTGCTGAAGCGTCGGTCATCGACGCGCTGCGCCGCGATTTGGATGATGCGCCGGAGATAGATCACTTGAACGAAGCTTGGGCGCTTGACGTAATTCAGGACGAAATCAAGCTTCCCACGGGGATCTTCTCGCTGCAGATCAACGATTTGCAGGCTAGATTCAACATCAACCAGATGGCTGCCATCACTGCAGGGACGCAAGATTTTGCCCGCCGCCTGATGATCGCTCTGGATCAGCCGCCCGAAACCGCAAACGAGATTGGTCGGATCCTGAAGGCGGTTGGTCCGGTGCAGTATTTGAACGCGCTGAGCGAATTCGGTATTTCGCAAGAGGCCATCAATGCCATGGCACCCTATGTAACCGCCCTACCTATCAACGGAACGATCAACCTAAACTCTGTCGATCGCTTTCTGCTGGCGGTGATGCTGCAGAACGACAGTCACGCCAGTCAGCTTGTCCGTATGCGCGAACGGCAGGGATCATTGTCCCTCGAGACATTGCTCGGTGCCGGCGTGTTGCGACCTCAGAACAGTGGCTTCACATCTAACGCATATCGCGTTGACATCCTCGCCGAAGCAGGAAGTGCGCGCCTTCAGGTTCAAACTGTGGTGATCCGCAGAAACGACCCAGGCGTTAAATCGGTCGAAATTCTCGAGCGACGCTTCGTCTATGTTGGCTCAGACGGTGGTGGAATGTAAAACGACCTCCCAGAAACCGGGAGGCCGTGTCAAGTCTGCGCAGCGTTGCGCCTTAGGGGTTGAACGGATCAGATGTCAAGTTCACCGCGATATCGATGCTTTGAGCATCAACAGGTTCATCGTTGCTGTCTGCTTCGAACATCTCAACGAAGGAACTGCCGAATGAAGCGATCCCGGCGGCACCATTTCCAGAGCCCAAGCCGTCACACGCAGCAACCAATAAGGCTCCTGCAAGCCCATAGATTAGATTTGATCTAAGTTGCATGGTCATCCTCGCTTAGTTGGTTGCACCGGGCAGGGGCGTGTTCAGATACGGAAACGCGTTCTGAAGTTCTGCTGCCGAAATTGGAGCACCATCAATGAACGCAGCATCGCCAACCGGTGCATCTTCAGGCGCGCAGAGCCCGAGATTGATCAGGTCGCTTTCGGTGTCTTCCTCGGCACCTTCTATGCCCAACTCGGCACCCAGCGGAACAGGATGGCACAAGGCCCCCATTACGACGCGCAGAGCGATATCGACCGTGTCGTCACCCGGACGACGTCCGTTGGGAAACCCGGCGAGATCTTCGGCCACAACACCGTAAGGTTGCTGTTCATCCCGTGGCGTCGCCGGAATCGCTGTGTTTAGACGCAGCATTTCGGACGGGGTCACCGTAGCCAGTTGGTTGAGTCCTGGGAAACCGGTCAAGAACGCTGTGACAAGGTCCTGTCTCGGTAGGTTCGACGGAGCGATGTTGTCTTCGGCTCCCAGTGCTTCGCGGAACAGGATGTCGATCAGCGCAGGCAGAGTTGGATTAGTCACATAAGTGGCAAGCGCGCTGTCCTGAGTCGGTTCTGCGGCGTTAAATAGATCCTTATCAGGTAGACCAATTACAACTTCATTAACCAGCGGGTTTGAAAGACGTGATTGCTGTACGAATGCCCCACCATAAACTGATGTCGACGCGTATGTTGGTGACGGATCTTCGACTTCACCTTGCGGCAGACTTGCCGTCGTCCATGCACCGATGACGCCGTTGCCATCGCCTGTCACGCAAGAAATAGGCACTTCCAGCGCAAGCGAGGTTACGTTGAACCGGTCCACAAGATCGTCATTGGCACGGTCGTTTGCGATTGACCCCTCCAGCGGAACAAGGTTCACGAGATCGAAAATCTCGCCAAGGTTGACAGCAAAAGCTTCAGCACGCTGGCCGACAAAGACTTTGCCGCCTGCATCACATCCCGGAATGGTGACGTTGTGAATCAGACTGTTTGCGTAACTTTCGTAATCAGGCAGTGTCTTTTCGCCGATATAGTCGATAGGTTTGCTGAATTTTGTCGCTCCTCCGGCACCAGTTATTGGAGAGCGTTCCCCAGAACGCCGATCGCCTCTGATCTGTGTGAGAGTGTAGCTTTCGATTTCGTTCAGCGGGTCGCTTGCAGCTCCAGTGATCGGACCTGCAGTACGTAGCGGAATCGCCACATTTGCGTCGCCAATCTGCAGTGCAATACCCGCGCCGTCCAAAGCCAGCTCATTGTTGAAATCGAATTGGAAGGTGATGTCTTCTATGGCGTCACCATCGTTGTCGATGTGAATTTCATAGATCGCATCGGGATCCATAGTGAAGTAGTTGGGGCCCCCATATGGCGCTTGCAGGGGAATATAGTTGGCGATGAAAGTCACGTAATCCGCGCGGCCCGGCTCGTAACTGCGAAACATGTAGAAATCCGTACCGTCGACTTTTGGCTGTTCGGTGATCCCCGGTGCTTCGCGGTGTGACGATCCGGTTGCTGTTGTGGCAACAAGCGCAGCAACACTTACGCTCATAAACAGCCTGGTGGTGTTATTCGAAATAGACATTCGTTCCTCCCAATTGACTCTTTCTCAAGCACGCCAAGGATCTGTACAAATTGCTTTACATACGTGCTCGATAAGTAGCTACGACAGAGGTTGCGATATAGTTTCACGCAAACAGAGTTTATTTTTAACAATGATAAGGAATATGTGGTGCTGGACGAACTGACTACAGTCGCCTTGACCCTAGTGTTGCTGCGCGTGTCGTGGATTGACATAAAAAGTTTCAGGCTTCCCGATGTCTGGACACTTCCATTGATCGCTGCCGGGCTTGGGCTGGCGCTGATTGGCGTTGGGGTCCCCTTGATGGCTTCATTGATCGCGGGAACTTTCGCTTTCTTGATCTTCTGGGCCCTTGGTTCAATTTACCACAAACGTACCGGCCGAGAGGGCCTTGGGCTTGGTGATGCAAAACTGTTCGCCGCAAGTGGCACCTGGCTTGGATACGAAGCCTTGCCTTATGTGTTGCTTATCAGCACTGGAGGGGCTTTGCTCTTTTCGCTCCTGTACACGCCCGACAGATCACGCAGGATCGCCTTCGGACCATGGTTGGCACTGGGATTCTGGATTACATGGGTTGCGGTGAGGTTTACACATTTTGCTTAAGAATGGGTCACCGGAGCCGACAGGATCGAAAAAATCTGCTGCATTAGCGAGGCACTGAACGACGACCGGCTGGCGCCGGTTGATTGACCTAATGGGATGAACTCTCCGCCCTCCGGGGTGCTCGTTATAGAAAGTTACTCTGCGCCATCCGCTTTAGACGCCGCGCGTCCAACAATCGCAGCCCCTTGGCAAA
>Ga0209024_1001160_pt1 | contig 25648 bp, 21 predicted proteins | sample AutmiccommunBRH5_FD_187380 | JGI IMG/M metagenome (GOLD analysis project Ga0209024, IMG submission 187380) | Deep subsurface microbial communities from Mt. Terri, Switzerland - Autotrophic microbial communities BRH/5 (SPAdes) (version 2) | ecosystem: Environmental > Aquatic > Deep subsurface >...
TCGCGAGCGGATGACGCCGGGCATCGCGGCGGACTGGACGCCGATGACGCGCACCTCGGGCCGCGAGGTCTTCACCGCAGCTGCCACGCCGGCGAGCAGGCCGCCTCCTCCGGTCGGGACGAGCACCGTCTCGACGTCGGCCACATCGTCGAGGACCTCGAGGCCGAGGGTGCCCTGCCCGGCGACAATCAGTTCGTGGTCGAAGGGCGGCACGAACGTAAACGCACCCTCAGCCGCGATCTGCTGGCCGTGCGCGATCGCCTCGGCCAGCGCGCCCTCGACGAGGACGATCTCCGCGCCGTACTCCTTCGTCGCTCGCTGCTTGGCGACGGGGGCGGTCTGCGGCATGACCACGATCGAGTGGAGGCCCAGCTCGGCAGCCGCGAGGGCGACGCCCTGCGCGTGGTTGCCCGCGCTCGCGGCGACGACGGTGGCGCCCTCGGAGAGGGTGGCCAGCATGTTCATCGCCCCGCGGAGCTTGAACGAGCCCGTGCGCTGGAGGTTCTCGCACTTCAGGAAGACCGGAGCGCCGGCGATTTCACTCAGCGCGGTGCTCGGAATAGTCGGCGTCACGCGCACCCGGTCGCGCGTGCGCTCGCGGGCCTCAAGGATGAGCCGCCGTACGTCCTCCACCCGCTGCCTCCCTCGTCGTCCCGGTGCGCTCACGATAGTCGCGACCCGGGATGGCATGGGCAGGTGACGAGATCGCCGAGTGGGGGGGGACGGCGCCCGAGGATTGACATGCTTGACGGCGCTTCTGAGAATCGCGGGGCACTCGGCACGGCCGAGGGCGAGGGGCACCGCAATGAGCCTCGAAGTCCACTCCGCACGACCGGCCTCGCGCCTGTGGGATGAGCCGTGCCCGGCCCGCTGAGCGACCTGCGGGTCGTCGAGGTGTGTGGCCCCGTCGGGCACTACGCCGGCCGGCTGCTCGCGGACCTCGGCGCCGACCTCATCAAGGTCGAACCAACCGAGGGCGACCCCGCCCGGCGCTACCCCCCGTTCCTCCCAGGCGTCGAGCAGCCCGAGAACGCGCTGACGTTCCTGCTCCTGAACGCGAACAAGCGCGGCATCGTGCTCGACCTCGCTTCGCCCGACGGCCTCGAGGCGTTCCTCCGCCTGGTCGCATCCGCAGACGTGCTGCTCGACTCGTGGCAGCCGCACGATCTCGCTGCCCTCGGACTCTCCGAGGATCGGGTCCGCGCGGCCCGGCCTGACCTCGTCCGTGCGTCAGTGACCGGCTGGGGGCTCAGCGGCCCGCGTGCGGACTGGGCGTACGCGGACATCGTCGCCCAGGCGATGTCCGGGGTGATGAACCTCGCCGGGTTCCCGGACGGGCCACCGGAGCAGGTGGCCGAGCAGCAGGCGCACCGGTCCGCCTCGATCAACGCCGCTGCGGGCATCGTCGCAGCGATCCTCCATCGCGACGCGACCGGCGAGGGCCAACGCGTGGAGGTCTCCGCGCAGGAGGCACTCTCAATGGCGCAGGAGACCGCGATGATGTTCGCGGACATCAACGGCATCGACCGGCAGCGGACCGGCAACGCAGGCACGGGCCCGGTCCGCATCCCCGGTGTCGGGCTGTACGAGGCGAACGACGGGTGGGTCTACCTCATGGCCGCGGGCACCGCCGGCTCCGGGTTCGAGGGCGTGGTCGCGACGATGGAGGCGCTCGGCTTTGACTCGGGCCTGCGCGAGGAACCCTGGGCCACGTTCATCCGCGAGTCGATGAACCGGGCCATGATCCTGCAGGCGATGGCGGATCCACTGCGAGCCGACGACCTCGCGAGGAAGCTCGACCACGTCGACGGCGTCCTGACCGAATTCATCCGCGGGCAGTCAAAGCGCGATCTGTACGAGGTCGGGCAGGGGCTGCGCGTGCTCATCGGCATGGTGAGCGCGCCGGAGGACATCTCGACCAGCACGCAGTTGAACGCGCGTGACTGGTTCGTCGAGATCGACGACCCGGGCCGAGGCGTGCGCCTCCGCTATCCCGGCCCCCCGTGGCGGCTGGAAGCCACGCCCGCCACGCTCCGGCGTCCAGCCCCGTTGCTCGGCCAGCACACCGCCGAGGTCCTCGGCGAGCTCGAGATGAGTGAGGCCGGGCGATGACCGGGCTGCCCCGTGCGCTTGACGGGGTGAAAGTCCTCGACCTGACGTGGTTCGGCGCCGGCCCCATCGCCACGCGCGCCCTCGCGAACATGGGTGCCGACGTGATCCGCGTGGAGACGGCGAAGCGGCCGGACGGGCTGCGGGTGGTTCCGCCGCGACCAGAAGGCAATGCCAGCCTCAACGTCGGCGGCTACTACAACAACTTCAACGCGGAAAAGCGCAGCGTCGCGATCGACCTGACGACGGAGCGCGGGCAGGAGCTGGGGCTCGACCTTGTCCGGTGGGCGGACATCTTCGCGACGAACATGACCGCCCGCGCCGTGCGCCAGATCGGGATGACGTGGGACGTGGTGCACGAGGCGAACCCCGGGATCGTGGGGATGTACCAGCCGATGCAGGGCATGACCGGGCCGCACTCCGAGTTCATGGGCTTCGGCGCGATCCTCTCGGCCGTGTGTGGCGTGAACTACCTCTCCGGGTTCGACGCGAATCCACCGGTTGGCGTTGGCACGAACTACCCCGACTACGTCGTGAACCCGATGCACGCCGTCACCGCCATCCTCGCGGCCCTGCGCCACCGGCGACGCACGGGCGATGGGCAGCTCATCGACATGTCACAACTCGAGTCCTCAGTCGCCGCGTTCGCGGGTCCGGTCTTCGCCTGGGACAACGCCGGCATCGTGCATGAGCGCGCTGGCAACCGCGTGCCCTTTGCCGCGCCGCACGGCGCGTTTCGCTGCGCGGAGGTTCCCGCACGCCCCGACCGCTGGCTCGTCCTCGCGTGTCTCGACGACGAGCAGTGGGGGCGGTGTGCTCAGGTGTGCGAGCACCCCGAGTGGGCGGACGACGCCCGGTTCGGGACGCTCGCCGACCGCAAGGCGAACGAGGACGCTCTCGAGGCACTGGTGGCATCGTGGGTCGCGAAGCAGCAGGGGCCGGAGGCCCTGGCCGCGCTGCAGGCGGCGGGCGTTCCCGCCGCCCTCGTGCAGAACGCGAGCGAGGTGCTCGCCGACGAGCACCTCCGCGAGCGCGGCTACTTCGTCACGCTCGAGCATGCGGAGGCCGGTGCGCGGGTCTACGACGGCCCTGGCTTCCGCCTCTCCGGCACCCCCGTCGAACTTCGCCGGCCTGCGCCGCTCCTCGGTCAGCACACGTGGGAGATCGCGACGGACGTGCTCGGCCTCGACGGCGACGAGGTCGGACAGCTGATCGCGGATCGCGTCCTGTACTAGGGCGAGGTCATCGACGCCTGCCGCCCTGCCCTCGACGCTCCGAATGTCTCGCGGCTCTGGACTTGCCTGGGTGAGGCTGCTTGCTGCGCTCAGGGTGCGCCAGGCAGCAGCTGAATTGCTTCTGCTGTCGATCAGTAACTGATTAGGTGTTTACTCAAGTACCCCTTTCCATTATGGTGCCTCAGCGCGGTGGGTCGGATCCGAGAGGTGCCGGATGCGATCGGCCGCCCGAACACATGTCCCTGCCCCACGATCAGTCGTGCGCAGCGCGGTGTTCGCCGTCTCGCTCTTCACCGCGCTCGTCGTTGCAGCTCTCCCCGGGACGACGATCGCATCCTCTGACCCGACCCTCCGCGACTCCATCGCCGCCTCCGGCGGGTCGCCGATCCTCGTCCCGGTGAGCCTGCGCTCACTCGTGGAGGTCGAGGGCGTCTCCGTGGGCATCCGCGAGAGTGCCGAGGAACTCGCAGCGGCGCGGCCGAACCGCGTGGCCCCGCGACCCTCGGTGCTGGAGAACACGACGGTGGTGTCCGTCTACGGGCATCCCGGCGTCTGCGTCATGGGTGAGCTGGGCTGCCACGGCGGACCGGAGGGGGCCATCGAGGCAGCCCGCTCACTCGTCGCGGAGTACGAGGCGCTCGACTCCGGCCGCGCGATCCTCCCGGCGCTCCACCTGATCGTGGACGTCGCCCAGGCGAACCCCGGCGAGGACGGCCGCTACCTCGACCAGATGCCGCTCGAGGTCATCGCGGAGTGGGTCGAAGCCGCCCGCGAGGCGGAAATGATGATCTTCCTCGACATCCAGATCGGCTGGGGCGAGCTCTTCGAGCACGTCCAGCGGCTGGAGCCGTTCCTCGAAGAGCCGTTCGTGCAACTCGCCATCGACCCTGAGTTCGCAACGCAGTCGCGCGGCGCGCGTCCCGGCCTCGTCATCGGGACGCTCACGGCGGACGAGGTGAACGAGGTGCAGGAGTACCTCGCGGGGATCGTGCAGCGGACCGAGCAGCGCTCGAAGGCGCTCGTCCTGCACCAGTTCAACGCCGACATGCTCACTAACCCCGAGCAGTTCGCGGACGTCGACGGCGTCGAGATCACCATCGACATGGACGGATGGGGCCCACCCTCGCCGAAGATCGGCGGCTACGAGGCGTACGCCCTCGCCCCCTACGCGGAGCGCCCGGCGTTCAAGCTCTTCTACCACTGGGACGAGCCGCTGATGACCCCCGCGGAGGTCATGGGCATGTCCGTCCCGCCTGCCTACGTCATCTACCAGTAGAGGTAGCACCCCCCTCGGCGCGCCACGCACTCCCCGAGGGCCGAACCGTGGGCCCTATGCTCTCGGCGCACCCGAGAGGTGCGGTCCTCGGAGGTAGCGATGACGACCGACTCTGCCCGCACGGCTCCCTACGCCGACCGGCTCCCCGAGGGCATCCGCTCGCGGTACGTCACGAACAACCGCGGGCTGACGATGCACATCCTCGAAGCGGGCGAGGAAGGCAGGCCGGTCATCCTCCTGCTGCACGGGTTTCCGGAGCTCGCCTTCTCGTGGCGCTACGTCATGCCTCGCCTCGCCGAGGCGGGCTACCACGTGATCGCGCCTGACCAGCGAGGCTACGGGCAGACCACGGGCTGGGACGCCTCGTACGACGGCGACCTGTTCGGCTTCCGGATGCTGAACCTCGTGCGCGACGAGCTCGGCCTCCTCGCTGCGCTCGGCATCCACCAGGTGGAGGCCGTCGTCGGCCACGATGCCGGCGCCGGCGTGGCCGGCTGGTGCGCCCTCACCCGGCCGGACGTCTTCCACAGCGTCGCGATGATGAGCGCGCCCTTCGGCGGTCCGCCCTCGCTGCCGTTCGGCACCGCGACCGCCGAGGCATCCCCGCCGAAGCGCGACACCTTCCACGACGACCTCGCCGCGCTCGACCCGCCGCGGAAGCACTACCAGTGGTACTACTCCACCCGCGAGGCGAACGATGAGATGTGGCACGCTCCGCAGGGGCTGCACGACTTCCTGCGCGCCTACTACCACCACAAGAGCGCCGACTGGCCGGAGAACCGGCCGTTCCCCCTCGCCGCATGGACGGCGGCCGAGGCGGCCCGGATGCCGACGTACTACGTGATGCCGCTGCACAGCACGATGCCAGAGTCCGTCGTGATGCCCTCGGCAGAGCAGGTCGCCGCCTGCACCTGGCTCCCCGACGAGGACCTCGCCGTCTACGCCGCCGAGTACGGGCGCAACGGCTTCCAGGGCGGCCTGCAGTGGTACCGGTGCAACACCAGCGGCCTCAACGCGGGCGAACTCGCGCTCTTCTCGGGACGCGCGATCGAGGTCCCCGCGACGTTCATCTCGGGTGCGCAGGATTGGGGCATCCACCAGCGCCCGGGCAGCCTGGAACGGATGCAGCAGGAGGGGTGCCGCGACTTCCGTGCGCTGCACCTGATCGAAGGCGCGGGCCACTGGGTGCAGCAAGAACAGCCCGAGGAAACCGCGCGCCTCCTCCTCGATTTCCTCGAGGATGCCGCCTTCCCTCGGTAACGGCGACGCCCTCCGGTTTCCCGGAGGGCGTTGCCATTTGTCTCGTCGACGAGGGTCAGTTGGTCTTCGGCGCCACCTTGAAGATCACGGTGTGACGTACGTGCGCGAGGGTGTCGCCCGTGGCGTTGCGGACCGTGCCGTCGTAGACGATGTAGTCGTGGCCCTTGCGCTCGAACCCGTCACGGATGACGGCGCCGATGCGGAGCGGCTCCCCGACGAGCGCCGGCTTCAGGTACTGCACCTGCGTGCGCGTGTGGATCGACGGCCCGCCGTAGTCGTAGGTGGCGTGACCGAACCAGCTCATGCGCCCGGAGACCCCGGCCGGGTTGGCATAGGCGACACCGTCGAGGAGCACGCCCTGCAGGCGCTGCTTCGTGGACGCCTCGGCGGGCGGGGCAGCTGGATACGGGAGCGAGGTCTCGAGGGTGGCGAGCTGCTTACCGACTTCGACCTCGGCGAGGGTGATGCCGGGAGCCGGATCCGGCGTCGGAACCGGCTCGACGGCCGGCGACTCCTGGAAGTCCTCGATCACGTCGGAGCGAACCCCGACGCCGAAGGTGCCGACCAGTGCGATCTCGTCCTCGCCGCGGATGACCTCCAGTGACCACGCACTTTGTGCGCCATCACCGTCCGCGAGCTCCTCGAGCCGGACGGTGAGTTGGTCGTTGGGGTAGACGGGGCGACGGAAGCGGACGTCCGCCCAGCCCTCGTGCAGCCACGCCGGGCCGAGGGCCTCGATGATGGCGGGGACGCACCAGCCGTACGCGACCGAACCCGTCACAAGGGCGTCGGTGAACCCGAAGGCCTGAGCACCGGCCGTGGAGTGGATGAGGTTCGGCTGGTCCATGTTCGTCGGGTCCTCCATGTAGGAGGTGACCTGGCGTTCGATGGTTCGTGGGGTAGCGGGCATGGGTGCTCTCTCCTCGGGAAGCCGCGCAGCAGACGGCTGCGCGGGTGGTTGTTAGTGCGCTCGCGGCGTCACGTCGACGATCATGCTACTCGCTCCCAATCGAGCCACCGGCCTGAAGTGCCGCGACCTCCTCAGGCGTGAGTGCGGCCCACTCAGCGAGGACGGCGGCGGTATCGGCCCCAAGGATCGGCGCCGGGCCGTGCACCTTCGTCGGGGTCGCCGACATCGTGGCAACCGGTCCCACGACGCGCTGCGGGCCGGTCAGCGGATGCACGAGCTCCTCCATGATGCCGAGGGCCTCGACCTGCGGGTCTTCCGACATCTCCTCCGGCACGTTCACGGGCGAGTTCGGGACGCCCACCGCCGTGAAGGCGGCCTCCCACTCGGTGGCGCTCCGCGTGCGCATGATCGCGGCAACGCGGAGCCGTCGGTCGGCGGCGGCCTGCACGTTCGCCTCGTCGTCCGCGTCGAAGTCCGGCGAGTCCGACGGGTCGTCGTCGATGCCGAGGACCTGGCGAGCGGCCTCGCGGGTGGCGGGTGTGAGGGCGCCGAGGATGAGCGTGCGGCCGTCGGCGGCCTGGTAGCCGCCGTAGTAGACCCGGAACGACGCCCGGCGGGTCTGCGCCTGGCTCCGCGCGTCGAGGATCTCGGTGTAGGTGCCGCCTCGCTCACGCACCGCCTCGATCGCTGCGACCGCGGGATCGCGGATGACCGCGTCGTGAAGCGGCTCGCGCATCACGACCGTGTCCTGCACGGCCAGCGCGGCTCGAAGCAAGGACGTCTCGATCTTCTGCCCCTCGCCCGTGCGCTCGCGATGAAACAGCGCCGCATTCACCGCCGAGGCAGCCGAGAACCCGGCGCAGTAGTCCGCCGCCGAGAACGCCGCGAGGGGGATCGGAGAGCCGGCCTCATCGGTCTTCCCATCCCCGAGCATCAGGCCGGTGTAGGCCTGCCCCACGATGTCGGTCCCGGCGCGGTCCTTCAGGGGGCCCGTCGAACCGAAGCCGGTGATCTCGCAGTAGATGAGGTCAGGCTTGATCGCCCGCAGCGTCTCGTAGTCGACACCGAGTCGCTCAGCGACGCCCACTCGATAGTTGATCGTCACGACATCTGCCTCGGCGACCAGCCGGTGCACCGCCGCTCGCCCCTCGTTGCTCGCGAGGTCGATCGCGACGCTGCGCTTGCCACGGTTCAGCGACTGGAAGCGCTTGCCGAGGCCGGGGACGACGGCGTTGGAACTTCGGTGCGGATCACCGGTCAGCGCCTCGACCTTCACAACGTCCGCACCCATGTCGGACAGGATGCAGCCGCAGAACGGCGCTGCCACGATCTGCGAAAACTCAAGGACTTTGATGCCCTGCAGCGCGCCGCCAACCATCTCGAATCCCCTCACTCCGACATCCTGACCGCACCGATCCGGGCATTCGATGGCTGCCGGACGGGTATCGTAGGCCTCGGGCGAAGCGCTGCGAGGGCTGCTGTGATCGCCCGCGATGAGCGCTCTCGGGACGCCGAGAGGATGCAGAAAGGCAGTCGTGCCGGCCACACGGGAGCCCGAGGGCGCGCGCAACGGTAGACCGGACCGATGGGATCCGCTGGCGTCCCTCTCCGATCGTGCCCGCTGGACGCTCGTTGCCACACTCGCAGTGCTCGCAGTGATGTCCCTGAGCGCGGTGACGATCTCCGCGTGGGCGGATCGCGTGCTGCTGAACGAGGACCGCTTCAGCGCGCGCATCGCCTCGACGCTCCAGCAGGACGAGATGAACCGGTACCTGGCCGGCGAACTGACCGAGCAGGTGCTCGCGCGCGCGCCCGAGCTCGTCGGCGTACGACCCGCGATCGAGGCCGTCCTCAGCGAGGCACTGCGCACCCGCACCGCTGTCGTCGGCGCTCGCGCCGCCCTCCGCGAGGCGCATCGCGGCGTGCGCTCCGGCGTCGCCGAGGAGGCGATCGTCATCGACCTGCAGGCCGTGATCACCCTCGCGACGGCGCTGATGCAACGCGGCGCGCCCGATGTCGCCGAGCGCTTTGAGGCGGGCCTCGACACGACTCGCATCGATGCGGCTGCCGTCGGTCTGCGGACCGGACTCTTCGAGCGCCTCAACCTGCTCACTGCATTCACCTGGCCGCTCGCGGGCGCCACCGCTCTGTTCCTCGTCGGTGTGGTAGCAGCGGCGCCCTCGCGTCGCGGAGGACTGCTTGTCGCGTCCGCGGTCGTGGGCCTCGCAGGCCTCGTCGGCCTGATCGGGCAGCGCGGCGCCGAGGTCTGGTTCGTCGAACTGCTGCCGGCCCGCGAGGATGCGCGACTCGCGGTGACCCTCGCGTGGCGGAGCGTCCTGCAGGAGTACCGGGGCTGGAATGCCGCGCTCGTCGCGCTCGGCATCGCCGGCATCGTGGGTGTCGCCGCCTCGGCGCGGCTCCCCGACCGCTCCGAGGCGCGCGCGTACCTCGCGGGGTCACCGTGGGCTCGCACGATCGTGGGGCTCAGCCTTGCCGTCGTCGGCCTCGCCGTCGTCCGGTGGCCGCTCGACACGGTCCGCGTGCTCGTGATTGCAGCGGGCGTCGTCCTCGCCGGCGGCGGCGGGGTGCTGCTACTGCGGAGCGCGGCCTCCGGGTTCGGCGGCGTCCGGCCCAGCCAGTACCTGCACCGGTTGCGCGGCAGCACCCTCGCGCGGGCCGCGTTCGCCGCCGTGGTCGTCGTCAGCGTCGGGATCGGCGTCGGCGCGTGGATCGCGAGGACGGCGCAGGTGGAACCAAGTCCTGTCGAGCCGGCCCCCATCTCCGTCTGCAACGGCCACGAGTTGCTCTGTGACCGCCCACTGAACGAGGTCACGTTCCCAGGGACGCACAACTCGATGGCGGCTGCCTCCGAGCGGGGCTGGTACTTCCCGTCGCAGCGGTATGGGATCGCCCAACAACTGCGAGACGGCGTCCGGGCGTTGCTGATTGACTCCTACTACGGCATCCCCTCGCAGCAGGGCGTCCTCACCGTCATCGCCTCCGAGGTGCGCCGCGCGCAACTCGTGGAGGAGCACGGTGAGGACGTGGTGGTGGCAGCGGAGCGGATCGCGGACCGCCTCGCCGGTGACGGCGAGCCCGAGCTCTTCCTCTGCCACTCGTTCTGTGAGCTCGGCGCGACACCAATGGCGGCCGCGCTCGTAGACATCCGCGACTTCCTCGACGCGAATCCCGGCGCCTTCCTCGTCATCCTCGTACAGGACGCCACGACGCCCGAGGACACCGTGCAGGCGTTCGAGCTCGCCGACCTCGCCGAGCGCGCCTACGCCCACACGCCCGGCGAACCGTGGCCCACGCTGGGCGAACTACTCGCCGAGGGGAAGCAACTGCTGGTGATGGCGGAACGCGAAGCAGGCGCCGCCGCGTGGTATCAGCCCGCATTCACGCTCCTCCAGGAGACCGCGTTCGCCGCGGACACCGTTGAGGAACTGAGCTGTCTACCGGGCCGGGGCGAGCCGGACAACCCGCTCTTTCTCATGAACCATTGGATCAGTGAGCGTCCGCCGCTGCTGTCGCGCGCCCTCGAGGTGAACGCAGAGGAGTTCATCCTGTCGCGGAGCCGGGAGTGCGCGGAGGTGCGTGGCACCGTGCCGAACGTGGTGGCCGTCGACTTCTACGACGTGGGTGACGTGTTCGACGCTGTCCAGGAGCTCAACGGCATCCCGGAGCCTGAGCCGACGCCTGCCGTGGGGGACACTCAGCCGGAGCGTGTCCCCTAGCCACCGTTCGAGCACCGTTCAGCCGACGTTGGCGCCGCCCTCCGACTGCCAGCGCTCCTCCGCCACGCCCCGAGGCGGTTCCGGCCGTCGGATGCGGACCATGAAGACCGGGCACGGCGCGGCCATGAGCACCTTCGAGGCGACGCTGCCGAGGCCCTCGTCGGACTCGGCGCCGAGGCCCTGGGTGCTCATCGCGATCAGGTCGACCTCGAGCTGGCGCGCCGTCTCGGGGATCACGCTCGTCGTCACGCCCGCTCGCACCTCGGTGTCCACGTGCTCGATCCCGGCGTCTCGGAGGGTGCTGGCGTGCCCATCGAGGTAGGCCTGACACCGTTCGAGTTGCTCGTCGTCGGACGCTGGCTGCTCCCCGAACGAGGGCGCGCCGCCCGAGCCGTCCGAGGGCACGACGGTCAGCAGCGTCACGCGCGCCGCGGCGATCTCGGCGAGGTCCGCCGCGTACGCGAGCACCCGCTCTCCGTACTCCGAACCGTCCAGCGGGATCAGGATGTGGGTGAACATACGTGCTCCAAGTCTCGAACGGGAGTTCACCCACAGCGTACCGAGCGCTGGGCCACGCTGGGTAGGGGCTCTTGATAGAGGAGGGTCAGGTCAGGCGCGCTCGCGACGGCCCTCGAACGAGCGCTCAAAGTCGCGTGGGCGGAGCGCCGGATCGGGGCCCGGGTGCTGGTTGTTCCGCTTCGCCGCGGCCGTGCCCATCGCGGTCAGCCGGTCAATCATCGGGATCGGGGACAGCGCGATGGCGTCCCGTCCGGTCGTCAAGCGGTGCACGTTGCCCTCGGCGGGGTCGGGCAGCACTGCGCGGTTGACGAGGCCGAACAGCCTCGCGGTGAGCCCCGGGAACAGACCGTGGAGCCACATGATGCCTCGAGCGGGCAGGCCAAGCACGGCGATCGGCTGGCGACGCAGCGAGGCATCCACGACCGCACGAGCGGCGTGCTCGGCGCTGATCGTGATTCCGGGGAGCGAGGCGCCAAGCGAGAACCAGCTCGCCTCCTGGGGCGCACGCCCTCCGACGAGGGCGTTGAGGTGCGACCCGGTCCGCATCAGTCCTGGGACGACGGTCGTGACGCTGATCCCCGTGCCAGCGAGCTCGGCGCGGAGGCCCTCGGAGAAGCCGACTGCGGCGAACTTCGCGGATGAGTACGGCAGGAGGTGAGGGACGCTCACCTTCCCACCGATCGAGGTGACGTTCACGATCCGCCCGTCACCCCGCGCCCGCATCGACGGCAGCACGGCCAGCGTCGGGTACACCACGCCCCAGTACATCGTGCTCATCGCGTGCTCGAAGTCGTCGAGGTCCAGGTTCTCCAGCGGCGCAATCTGGATGATCCCCGCGTTGTTCACGAGGATGTCGATGCGCCCATAGCCCTCGATCGCCCCGGCGACGAGCCGCAGCACGTCATCGCGGTCGCCGACGTCGCACGGGATCGCAATCACCTCGGCACCACGTCGCAGGAGGTCCTCGCGGGCACGCTCGAGCTCGGCCGCGTCGCGCGCGCAGATCACGAGGCGGCAACCGCGCGCTGCATACTCGCGCGCCATCACCAGCCCGAGCCCCCTCGACCCGCCCGTGATGACGACGACGGCGCCCGTGAGGGACTCAGGCTGGCGGTTGCGTCGGCGACGCAGCGCGAGCATCAGGGTGTCAGCACGATCTTGATCGCGCCGTCCTGCTTCTTCTGGAAGATGTCATACCCATGCGGCGCTTCCTCGAGCGAGAACCTGTGGGTCGTCAAATCCTCGACGCCCAGCGGGTCATCGTCCCCTTCGAGGAGCGGCATGATGTCCGGGATCCAGCGCTTCACGTGCGCTTGGCCCATTCGGATCTGGATGCCCTTGTCGAACAGCTGCATCATCGGGAGCGGATCCAGCGATCCGACGTAGACGCCCGAGATCGAGACCGTCCCACCGCGCCGCACGATGTCGAACGCATCGAAGAGCGCGGCTAGCCGGTCGATGCCCGCCTTCTGCATGACCGGCGCAGCGAGGCCGTCCGGCAGGAACTTGGTCATGCGCTGCGCGAACTCGGCGCCCGGCGATCCGTGGGCCTCCATTCCGACCGCGTCGATGACCGAGTCCGTCCCTCGCCCATCGGTCATCTCGCGGATCGCGCTGCCGAGGTCATCGACCTCGTCGCGATCGATGACCTCGATGCCGTGACGTCGCGCCATCTCCAGACGCTCCGGGACGATGTCGACGCCGATCACGCGCGCGCCGCGGTGTCGCGCGATGCGCGCCGCCATCTGGCCGATCGGGCCCAGCCCGAGGACCGTGACGCTCCCGCCCTCCGGGATCTCGGCGAACTCCACGCCCTGCCAGGCCGTCGGCAGCACGTCGGACAGGAAGAGGAAGCGGTCGTCGGGTGGCCCCTCCGGCACAACGATCGGACCGAACTGCGCCTGCGGCACGCGGAGGTACTCCGCCTGTCCGCCCGGTACCGAGCCGTAGAGACGCGTGTACCCAAAGATGGCGGCCCCAGTGCCGTGCTCTCGTTGCTGGGTCGTCTCGCACTGCGCGAAGAGGCCGAGATCACACATGAAGCAGTGGCCGCACGAGATGTTGAACGGGATCACGACGCGGTCGCCCGGCTTGACGTTGGTGACCTCGGAGCCCACGGACTCGACGATGCCCATCGCTTCGTGCCCGAGGATCGATCGGTCATCGATGAACGGGCCGAGGTACTCGTACAGGTGGAGGTCCGAGCCGCAGATCGCCGTGGACGTCACCCTGACGATGGCGTCGGTCGCCTCGCGGAGTTCCGGCTTGGGGTGGTCTTCGACGCGCACGTCGTGCTGGCCTCGCCAGGTCAGGGCTTTCATGTCGCCTCACTTCGGTGCGGTCGCCGTTTCCATGACGATCGGCCGACGCGAGTTGCAGCCCAATAAGTGAGGCATAGGCGCCGTTGCAGGACTGTGCGCGCACCCCATGATCACGGAGTGCGACCTACGTGAGCAGGCGCGCGACCTCGCGGCCGATCGCGAGGCTCGAGGTGAGCCCGGGCGATTCGATCCCGCCGAGGTGGACGTAGCCGCGGTCGGCCATGATCACGAAGTCCGCGAACCCGTCCACTGCCAACTTCGGCCGGTAGCCAACCTGCCCCGGCACAAGGTCCTCGGCCGGCACGTCCTCGCCGAGGAGGCGTCGAGCGGCGGCGACCCAGGGAGTGCGATCCTCGTCTACCGAGCGGTAGTCGAGCGGGGCATCGTCCGGCATCCACGTCGTGTCAGGTCCGAGGTGGGCGACACCGTCGACGTCGATGCTGAGGTGCACCCCGAGCCCCCCTCGCCGGTCCTGCTGACTCGCCACACTGCGCCCTGCAGGCACCGGATAGACCGGCCGCGAGATCGCGCGACCGAGCGCGGGGTTGGCGAAGTCGTAGTAAATGCCTCGGTTCTTGCGCTGCGCCAGCACCGGGACGCCCTCGCCGCCCCCATCGAGGGGGTACCCGAGGGCGCTGGCGATGGCGGGAGCACCGTGCCCCGCGGCGTTGACGAGCACGCCGACGCGGAGTGTCGCCTCGTTCCCGTCGCCGTCGACGGCCGCGATCGCGAAGCCATCGCCCTCGCGCTCCACGGAGGCGACACGGTGGTTGTAGGCGAACAGCACGCCTGCCTCGAGGCAGGCGGACTCCAGCGAGCGGGCGTACGCCGCCTGGTCGACCACCGAGGACGTGCCCGACCAGATCCCCTCGTGCATGCGCACACGCGGCTCGAAGGCACGGCCCTCGTCACCGGTCACGCGGCGCACATCCGGCACCTCGTTCGCCAGGCACTGCTCCCACACCCGTTCGAGGTTGTCCGTGTCCTCCGGCTCGACGGCGATGATGAGTTTGCCGCAGCGGAGCAGGGGCACCTCGTAGCGGTCGGCCCACTCGTGGAGGAGGACGTTGCCCTCCATGCACAGTCGCTGCTTGAGCGTCCCCTGGGGATAGAACATCCCCGCGTGGACGATGCCTGTGTTGTGCGCGCTCGTCTCGCGGCCGGGTACCTCGTTGGCCTCGATCACGACGACGCTGCCGCGCGAGGAGAGCGCGAAGGCTGTCGCGAGGCCAACGACGCCAGCGCCAATGACGGCGATGTCTGCGTCCCGTTCGATCTGCTGCGTCACGCGTCGCCCGGCGATCGAGTGCGGGCGACGGCAGCGCGCCACCCCTCGCAGCGTTCGTCACGCTCAGCGGCGCTCATCTGCGGCTCGAAGACATCGAGGTCCGCGGACGTCGCCTCCACGAACTCGGACGGGCTCGACCACACGCCGGTGGCGATGCCCGCGAGACCCGCGGCGCCGAGGGCGGTGACCTCCAGGTTCTTCGGGCGGTGGACCGGGATGCCGAGGATGTCGGCCTGGAACTGCATGAGGAAGTCGTTGCGGCACGCGCCACCATCGACGCGCAGGGCCGTCTCCGCGTGGCCGAAGTCGGCCTGGATGCACTCCACGAGGTCGCGCGACTGGTACGCGATCGCCTCGAGCGTCGCGCGGACGATGTGCGCTCGCTCCGTGCCACGCGTCAGCCCCACCAGCGCCCCGCGAGCACCCTCGTCCCAGTACGGCGCTCCGAGGCCGGCGAACGCGGGCACGAGGTACGCGCCGCCCGTGTCCGGCACGGAGCGCGCGACCGCCTCGGACTCCTCCGCGCTCGCGATCAGCCCGAGGCCGTCGCGCAGCCACTGCAACGCCGCTCCCGCGACGAAGACCGCCCCCTCGAGCGCGAACGTCGGGCCCTCGGTGGACGCGGCGACCGTGCCGAGCAGGCCATGCGTCGACCGAGGCACGACTCCGCCGGTGTTCGCGAGCAGGAAGCAGCCGGTGCCGTACGTGTTCTTCATCGCGCCCGGCGTCACGCACCCCTGCCCGAACAGCGCCGCCTGCTGGTCGCCCGCCACCCCTCGGATCGGGACGGAGGCGCCGAGGATCTCCGGCAGCGTCTCGCCGAAGTCGGCGGACGAGGGCAGCACCTGCGGGAGTAGGGCCTCGGGAATGCCGAACGCATCGAGAAGCTCGGCGGACCAGCGACGAGCGGCGATGTCGTAGAGCATCGTGCGCGAGGCGTTCGTCTCGTCGGTCAGATGCGCGCCGCCGGTCAGTCGCCAGATGAGCCACGAGTCCACCGTGCCGAAGGCGAGTTCGCCGCGCTCGGCGCGCTCCTGTGCTCCGGGGACGGTGTCGAGGAGCCAGCGGATCTTGGACGCAGAAAAATAGGCATCGATCACGAGCCCGGTGGTCGCCGCGACCTGCTCGCTCAGCCCTCGGGCGCGCCAGTCCTCGCAGATGCCGGCGGTCTGGCGTGACTGCCAGACAACGGCGCGGTGGATCGGCACACCGGTCGCGCGATCCCAGATCAGCGCCGTTTCCCGCTGGTTGGTGATGCCGATCGCCGCGAGTTCGCCTGCCCGCACCCCCGACCGCTCGAGGGCCTCGCGGGCTGCGAGGAGCTGAGACCGCCAGATGTCCTCGGGATCGTGCTCGACCCATCCGGGCTGCGGGAAGTGCTGGGGGAACTCGTGCTGTGCAAAGCCGACGGCGCGGCCGCGCTCGTCGAGGACGATCGCGCGCGAGGACGTCGTGCCCTGGTCGAGCGCGAGGATGTGGCGCGCCATGGCGTCCCCTACTCTCGTGTTTTGCGGAGGCCGGGTCGGCCACTCCCAACGCCCCCATCAGGACTATGGCAGGGATACCAGCCGGCGCCCTCTGTTACCACCATCATCACCACTGAAGCCGCGTTCGAGGCACCTCGGCGCGGATGCCGAGGCAGGAGCAGGCCGTGAGCACGCGCGACCACACGGAGTCTGAGGCCTACCGGCAGGAGGTCCGCAAGGCGAAGCGCCGCAAGGGCCTCGTCATCGTGAACACCGGGAACGGCAAGGGGAAGACCACCGCCGCGTTCGGCGTCGCCTTCCGTGCCCGAGGCCGCGGGATGAACGTCGGCATCCTGCAGTTCATCAAGCCCGGCACCGCCCGCTTCGGCGAGATCCTTGCGGCGCGCGAAGCTGGCATCCACGTCGAGGGCTCCGGTGACGGGTGGACGTGGAAGAGCAAGGACCTCGACGAGTCGGCAGCCCTCGCGATCGCCGGTTGGGCGCGCGCGCAGGAATACATTGCCGAGCGGAAGTTCGACGTCCTCGTGCTGGACGAGTTCACCTACGCGATGCACTACGACTGGCTCGACACCGCCGAGGTGATCGCGTGGCTCCAGGAGCACAAGCCGGAGGACATGCACCTGATCATCACCGGCCGCTACGCGCCGGACGCGCTCATCGAGTACGCCGACCTCGTGACCGAGATGACGCTGGTGAAGCACCCGTTCAACGACCAGGGCATCCGCGCACAACCGGGCATCGAGTTCTAGCGCGGCGCATCCTTGGCGCTCCGCTCCGTCCGAGGGCTAGTCGCCCTCGAACTCGCAGAGGACGTGGACGGCATAACCGAGCGCACGCAGGCGCGCTGACCCGCCGATGTCCGGCAGGTCGATGATCGCCGCGACGCCCACGATCATCCCGCCCAGCTGCTCGATGAGTTCGACGGCGGCAAGGGCGGTCCCGCCCGTCGCGATGAGGTCGTCGACGACGAGGATGCGGTCGCCCGCCTCAATTGCATCGGCGTGGACCTCCACGCGGTCGACGCCGTACTCGAGGACGTAGTCGACACCCACGGTCTCGTGCGGCAGCTTTCCCTGCTTCCGTACCGGCACGAACCCCGCGCCGATCCGGTCCGCAATCGCACCGCCGAGGATGAAGCCCCGCGCCTCGATCGCCGCGATCTTCTGCACGCGCTCACCATCGGGAAGGGCGAGGTAGGGCGCGGCGAGAGCCTCGATCGACTGCCGGAAGCCCTCGGGGTCGGCGAGGAGCGTGGTGACGTCGCGGAACAGGATGCCCGGCTTCGGGTAGTCCGGGATCGTGCGGATCAGGCCGCGCAGCGACGCATGATCGGCGCGAGTCACGGCGCTTCCATCCTCAGCACGCGGCCCGCGACGGCATCCAACCGCGCGAGGACCTCGGGGTCGCGGGCCTCGGGCGCGGTCATCACCGCCGTCTCCAGCGCACGGTCGCATCCGGCCTCGCACGCCTCGGGGCGGGCCGCGGCGATCGAGGGCACCACGTGCTGCACGAGCGCGCGTGCACGGCTGGCGTTCTCGTTCAGCACTCGGACGACGGTGGCCACGTCGACGTCGTCGTGGTCGGGGTGCCAGGTGTCGTAGTCGGTGACCATCGCGACGGTGGCGTAGCAAAGCTCCGCCTCCCTCGCGAGCTTGGCCTCGGGCATGTTCGTCATACCGATCACGGAGCAGCCCCATGAGCGGTAGACCTGCGACTCCGCACGCGTCGAGAACTGCGGCCCCTCGATCGCGAGGTACGCGCCACCTCGGTGAGTCGAGAGCTGGAGCGTCTGCGCGGAGGCGTGGAGGGCATCCCCCAGCCGGCGGCAGACTGGATCGCCCATCGCAACGTGTGCGACCAACCCCGGGCCGAAGAAGCTCTTCTCACGCGCGAACGTCCGGTCGACGAACTGATCGACGACGACGAACGAGCCGGGCGCAATCTCCTCGGTCAGGGAACCGACGGCGGACAGCGAGATCACGTCGGTGACACCGGCGCGCTTCAGCGCATCGATGTTCGCGCGGTAGTTGATCGAGGTCGGCGACAGCCGGTGCCCCCGCCCGTGGCGAGGTAGGAACACGACGCGGACGCCCTCGAGCGTCCCGGCCAGCAGTTGATCCGAGGGCTCACCAAACGGCGAGGTGATGTCGAGCCACTCGGGGCCGACGAGGCCTTCGATCTCGTACAGGCCGGAGCCACCGATGACCCCGATGACAGGCGACGGATGGGGCTCGGACGGGGCGCTCACGCGCATGCTCCTTTGTGGCATCGAGTTCGTCCGCACGGTAGCGCGGGTTCGCGGCTGGCGCGTGGAGGAGAACAGAACGCCCCGGAGTGCGGGGGCACTCCGGGGCGTGAGGGGGCCGGCGAGGGACCGGTGGCCTCGGGCGGTCGTCCGGTCAGGCCGCGCGGGTAGCGCGGTCCGTGAGCGGAGTGGGGGCGTTGTCGGCCACGGCCTCGGAGGTCGCCCCGACGAATTCGAGGAAGACCTGCAGTTCGGCGACGAGTTCCGTGAGCGAAGCGCTCTGGACCGCGACCTCGCCCATCTGCGCGGACACCTCCTCGGTCGAAGCGGAGACTTCCTCGGAGGAGGCTGCGCTCTCCTCGGCGATCGCGCTCATCGAGGTGACCCGCTCGCGCAGTTCCGCCATGCGCTCCTGCACGTCGATCGTGAGGGTGGATGTCTCCTGCGCCAGGCCGCCGATCTCGCCCATCCGCGAGACGAGTCGCTCCGCGGTAGTGCGAGAGCTGTCCACCTTCTCCTCGATCGCGGTGACCGCTTCGTTCACGCTGCGGGACAGGGTCACGATCGACTCCAGCGAGGAGCCAGCCTCCCGCGCCTTGTCCGTGCCGGCGTTCACGTCCTGCTCCACCGAGGACATCGCCTCGACCGACTTCTTCATGCCGGCCTGCACGCTCTCGATGAGCGCGGCGATGTCCTTCGCGGCGCGGCTCGCGCGCTCGGCCAGGCTTCGCACCTCGTCGGCGACGACGGCGAAGCCGCGACCAGCGTCTCCGGCCCGCGCCGCCTCGATCGCCGCGTTCAGCGCGAGGAGGTTGGTCTGGTCCGCGATCGCGCCGATGGTCTCCGTGATGCTGCCGATCTCGCGGCCGCTCTTGGAGAGCTCGCCGATCTGATCCGACGTCGCGACGACAGCCGTGCTGATGGTCTCCATCGCCTTCACGGTGTCGACCACGGCCTGCTTCCCCTGCTCGGCAGCCTCGAGGGCTTCCGAACCGTTGCCGGCGGCGACACGCGACCGCTCCAGAACATCCTCGAGCGAGGTCTGCATGCTCTCCGAGTCGGTGCGAGCGGTCTCGGTCTCCACGGCCTGGCGGCCGGCAGCGTCGGCGATCGTCGCGATGCTCGTGAGGACCGTCTCCACGTCGCGGCTCGCGTCGGTGAGGGAAATGGTCTGCTCGGTCGTGCCACGCGCGACCTGCGAGATCGCGTCGGCGATCTCCTTTGAGGCCGTCTCGACCTGCTCAGTGCTCTGGTAGAGCGTGTCCGTCACCGGGCGGAGTCGGTTCGCGACATCCACCACGCGGTCGGTGAGACCGGTGGAGATGTAGGACTCAACCGCCAGCGATCCGTCGAGCGTGAAGACCTTCTGGAACGCCAGCAGCGTCGCTGCGAGCTCCTGGCCATCGAGGTGCTCGGCGAGCATCGGATAGATCACTGAGGAGTACGTCGCGTACTCGCCAAGGTTCCAGCGCGGCTTCAGGTCCAGCTCGGCGTAGATACGGCCGAGCTTGTGGCGTCGCGCGAAGTACGCCTCGTCGAACTCGGGTTCGAGGATGCCGAGGAAGTACTCAAGCTGCTTGGACTCGATCAGTTCGCGCAGGGATCCGGACTCGTCCACCTTCGCGGTGTAGTCCTTGAAGTCGTACAGGTGGTCGTAGACCTGCTTGACGATCTCCTCAGCGCGCGGTCGGAGGAACTCCCCCGCGCTCCGGATCCGCTCCACGTCCTCGGACGTGAGCTGGACCCACTGCAACCGAACTTCACGGTCATCGATCGTGGACATGCGCCTGCTCCCTGGCTCTCGCCTGACCCCGTCGAGGGGTACTGAGGCGGACCCGATCCATGGGCCCGCAAACTGATCGGCACGGTCAATGTCGGGCGACGCCGCGGGCCAGCGCAGGGTGCAGGCTGCCGAGGGGTGCGCGGCGTGGGAACCGGACACGCAACTGAAAGGTTGGCCGCAGGCTCAGCTGGCGAGCGCCCTCGATCGGGATTGCTGTTGCGAGCGGCGTCGGGGCCCTGTCTGTAGTCGGGCCCGGAGTGATGGGAGCGCCTGAGTCGGAGGGCGCCTCAAACCTCTCGTCATCCTGTCAACCTCCCGGCACCGGCCGCCCCAGGCGCTCCGGGAGGAGCCATCCCGGTCGAGTCTTCTGGAAACCGCGACGGCGAGTGTGCCCGTCCGGCCAGTGACGAATCGACGCGGGAGGCGCGGCTGTGACAGACATTGAGGAACGCCAGGTAGTCGTATTCGAACTCGGCAACGAGAAGTACGGGACCGAGATCAGCACCGTCCGCGAGATCATCCGGATGCCTACCGTCACGCAGATGCCGGGCACCCCGGAGCACGTCCGTGGCGTCATCAACCTCCGAGGCCGGGTGATCCCCGTCGTGGACCTCCGCGCCCGCTTCCGCCTGCCGGCGACTGACCTCACGGAGAACACTCGCGTCCTCGTCGTCGACATCCTCGGCGAGAACATCGGCGTCGTCGTGGACGCGGTGACCGAGGTGCGGCGCGTGCCGAACGCCTCCGTCGAAGCGCCCGGCGCCACCACGACGACCGAGGAGTCGTACTACATCGAGGGGATCGCGAAGCAGGACGAGCACCTGCTGATCCTCCTCGACCTCGAGCGTGCTCTCACGAACCAGGTGACGGGGCAGGCAATCGCTCAGGCGCCGGACGCCACCGCAGGAGCGGCCACCGGCGAGAGCGCCGCCGCGTAGCGACGCGCCCAGCCCAGATCGCGGAGAAGGGACGCTCCAGCGTGAGCAGCATCGATATCAGCCCGGATGACCTGAAGGTCTTCCTGCAGGAGGCGGAATCCCTCATCGAGTCACTCGATGAGCAGATCGTCCGTCTGGAGCAGGACGGGGCCTCCGAGGACCTCATCGCGGAGATCTTCCGCGTCGCACACACCCTGAAGGGCTCCAGCGGCATGCTGGGGCTGGACGACATGGCGCGCCTGACGCACGCGATGGAGGACCTCTTCGACCGCGTCCGCAAGGGCTCGCTCGTCATCGACCAGGACGTCACGGACGTGCTGCTCCAGTGCCTGGACGGCATCCGCGCACTGAAGGACGACATCACCGCCGACACGCCCTCGGGCGTCGATGTTGCCTCGCTGGTCGACGCCATCCGTCGCTACGCCGAGGGCGAAGCCGCCGACGTCGCGGCATCCCCGGCGAGCATCCCGCTGGTCGCCGACGAAGCCACCGCCGAGCGGATCGCGACCGCCGCGCGAGGCGGGCGGGGCGCCTTCCACATCCTCGCCAACCTGGATCCGGACAGCGACTGGCGTGCCGTCCGGTGCTTTCAACTCCTGAACGAGCTGGACCACGTCGGCGAGGTCGTCGCGTCCACCCCTGGCCAGGCCGAGATCGAAGCTGAGGCCGTCGGCGACACGTTCCAGGCGATCGTCCTGCTCAAGCGCCGCGGCCGCGCCGCCATCGATCCCGAGCGCCTGCAAGCCACCCTCGCGCAGGTCGACGACGTGCGCTCGGTGCAGATCGCGCCGTACGTGCACGGCGAGACGCCGGCGGTAGCGCCCTCGAACGCCGCGCCCGCAACGAACGCGAAGCCCGAGGCATCCGACGCCACCGGGACCGCGAGTCCGAGCAGGCCTGCCGCGCAGCACTCGAAGGTGGAGTCGCTCCAGCCCTCCGTCCGCGTGGACGTCGAGCAGCTCGACGCGCTGATGAACATGGTGGGCGAGCTGGTCATTGACCGGACGCGCATCTCGCAACTCAGCCGATCACTGAACGAGACGTTCGAGGACGACACGAATGTCCAGGCCCTCTCGGAGACCGCTAGCCACCTCGAGAAGATGGTGGACGCGCTCCACGCTCGGATGATGCAGGTCCGGATGCTGCCCGTCGGGCTGCTGTTCTCGAAGTTCCCGCGCCTGGTGCGCGACCTCTCGCGGTCACTCGACAAGGGCATCCGCCTCGAGCTGTCCGGCGAGGACACCGAGATCGACCGGTCGATTATCGAGCAGATCAAGGACCCGCTGGTCCACCTGATCCGAAACGCCTGCGACCACGGGATCGAGTCCCGCGCGGCGCGGGCGACAGCCGGCAAGGACGAGATGTCCATCCTTCGGCTGAGCGCCAAGCACGAGCAAGGCCAGATCGTCATCTCCCTCGAGGACGACGGCGCCGGCATCGACGCCCAGCGCGTGAAGGCGAAGGCAGTCGAGCGCGGCATCCTCACCGCCGACAAGGCGGAGCGGATGAGCCTGAAAGAGGCGGTGGACCTCATCTTCGAGGCCGGCCTCTCCACCGCCGCGGAGACCACCGCGGTCTCCGGACGCGGCGTGGGCATGGACATCGTCCGCCGCGACATCGAGTCGCTGGGCGGCCGCATCGAGGTGAGCACGACGCCCGGCGAGGGAACGGTGTTTCGCCTCCGCCTGCCGCTCACCCTCGCCACCTTCCGCGGGCTCCTCATTGCGTGCGGGTCGACGACCTACGCGATTCCCCTGACGTATGTGCAGGAGACGCTGCGGCCAGACGCCGCCCAGGTGCGCTCCATCAACCAGCGCCCGGTGCTGCACCTCCGCACCCGGGACACAGTGATGCCGATGGTCCGCATGGACGAAGTCCTGCAGGCCCGAGGGCGCAGTGGCCGCAAGGCCGAGGAGAGCCCGTACGTGGTGGTCGTGCGGGCCAGTGAGAGTGAGTCGGACCGGCCCATCGCCCTGGCGGTGGACCAGCTGGTCGGTCAACAGGACGTGGTCGTGAAGTCCCTCGGGCACTTCCTCGGACGCTCGCGCGGCATCGCCGGCGCCAGCGTGCTGGGGGATGGCCAGGTGGTCCTGATCGTCGATGTCCCCACCGTCATCAAGGCATCACGGCAGAGCGACCTTCCGGCCGCGGCCGAGGAGACCGTGTTGGAAAGGATCGCTTCATGAGCGACACAGACGCTGGGCCGTGGGCCGAACTCGTCCAGTTGGGGACGAAGAAGGCCATGCAGGGCCTCTCCGAGATGATCGGCGCGGACATCGAGGTCAACGACCTCAGCCTGAAGTGCGTGCCGGTGACCGAGGTCTCGGGTGCCTTCGGTGGGCGCGAGAAGGACGCCGTGGGGATCTACCTCAGCGTCTCCGGCAGCGCCGATGGTCACCTGATGCTGATGTACGAGCCGCGCATTGCGCTGGCGTTCGTGGACCTGCTGATGGGGCAACCCATCTCCACCACGGACTCGCTGGACGGCATGGGCCGTTCCGCCCTGGGCGAGATGGGCAACGTCATCGGTGCGTTCTTCCTGAACGCGATCGCTGACGCCACGGGACTCGCGCTCTCGCCCTCGCCACCGTCCGTGATGACGGACATGGCGGGTGCGCTGCTGGACGTGGTGTCGGCAGACATCCTGCTCACGCAGGACGACACCTACATCGCGGAGGCGACGTTCCGCGTCCACGGCCAGGACATCAGCGGGGTGTTCATGGTCATGCCGACGCAGGAGCTCTTCGAAACCATCATCGCCAGCACGAAGGTCGCGTAATGGTCACTGCCGCAGCGGAACAGGCGCTGGGGTTGGGCGAGTGGGCCGTGTCGCGCACGCCGGGCGAGGTGCTGACGTGCCTCGGCCTCGGGTCCTGCGTGGCCATCGCGATCCATGACGCTTCGGTCCCCGTCGCGGGGATGGCGCACATGGTGCTGCCGGACAGCACCGCCGGCCGCACATCCAGCGTCAGCCCGGCGAAGTTCGTGGACCTCGCGGTGCCGATCTTGGTGGCCGCCATGGTCGAGGCGGGCGCGCAGCCGGCGCGGATGCGCGTCGCGTTGGTCGGAGGCGCATCCATGCTGGAGGTGCCCGGCCGGCCGAACACGATGCAGATCGGCGATCGGAACGTCGTGGCGGCTCGAGCCGCCCTGGCCGCCCGAGGCCTCGCGCCACGCGAGGAGCACGTCGGCGGCACGAACGGGCGGACGCTCCGCCTGCATGTCGCCACCGGACAGGTCGATGTCTCGACCGCCGGACAGAGAGGGTAACGAGGCCGGTCCACCGGCTGAGAGAGGCAAGACAGATGGCAACGATCCTCATCGCAGATGATGCGGCCTTCATGCGGATGAAGAGCGCGCAGGTCGTCCAGGCGCTCGGCCACGAGGTGATCGAGGCCTCGGACGGCGTCGAGGCCGTGAACTTCTTCAAGGAGCGGTCGCCGGATGCGGTGCTGCTGGACATCACGATGCCCAACAAGGACGGCATGGAGGCGCTCCGGGAGATCCTGCAGCACGACCCAGGCGCGAAGGTCGCCATGGTGAGCGCCATGGGCCAGCAGCAAATCGTGATGGAGGCGATCAAGACCGGCGCGAAGGACTTCGTCGTGAAGCCCTTCAACGCCGAGCGGGTCCAGTCCACGCTGATCAAGCTGGTCGGCGTCTAGTGTCCCGCGGGGACATGGCCCCCGAACCAGACGCCCCGCGCGAGGGAGGACGGCGCATCCGCGTGCTGGTGGTGGACGACTCCACCACCATCCGCGCGATCCTGCGCCGGCTCTTGGATGCGACCGGCGACATCGAGGTCGTCGGCTCCGCAGCCGACGGCCAACAGGCGTTGGAGGCCGTCGAACGCCTCGCGCCGGACGTCGTCACGCTCGATGTGGAAATGCCCCGCCTCGACGGGTTGCAGACGCTCGAGCTCCTGCTCCAGCGTCATCCGCTGCCCGTGGTCATGTGCAGCAGCCTCACCTCCGAGGGCGCCGAGGCCACGATCCGCGCGCTGGAGCTCGGGGCCGTCGACTTTATCGAGAAGCCCGGCGTCGGCAGCCTCGACGGGACGCTCGGCGACACGCTCGCCGAGAAGGTACGCCACGCCGCCCAGGCCAGGGTGCACCGCCGCATCACGGTCAACACGAACACCCCACGCGCCTTCCGAGGCGCCTGGCAACCACGCATCCTGCTCATCGGCGCCTCGACCGGCGGGCCGTCCGCGATCCGGGAGGTCCTCACCTCTCTCCCCCCGGACTTCGGCCTGCCGGTGGTGATTGTCCAGCACATGCCACCTGGCTTCACCCGCTCGTTCGCGGAACGCCTCAACGCGCTCGGGCCGCTGGCGGTCGACGAGGCACAGCCGGGCATGCGGCTGAAGCCCGGCCGCGCGCTCCTCGCCCCCGGTGGGTTCCACCTGGAGTTCGACGCGGAACGGCAGGTGGTGCTCTCCGACGGCGCGACCGAGGAAGGCGTGCGCCCCGCTGTGAACGTCACCATGGAGTCGATCGCGAAGCTACGAGACAGCCTCCCGGTCGCGGTCATCCTCACC
>Ga0209024_1001161_pt1 | contig 25638 bp, 27 predicted proteins | sample AutmiccommunBRH5_FD_187380 | JGI IMG/M metagenome (GOLD analysis project Ga0209024, IMG submission 187380) | Deep subsurface microbial communities from Mt. Terri, Switzerland - Autotrophic microbial communities BRH/5 (SPAdes) (version 2) | ecosystem: Environmental > Aquatic > Deep subsurface >...
GGCTCATGCGGGACGGCGGCATACGGCAGACACATTATCATACCCGGGGCTGGGAACACCGGATTCGCCGTCATCACACGGTAAATTTTCCCGAAAGCAACGTTGCGGAACGCGATGACGCATTTGAGTTCGCGCCGCGCCTATGGGAGGAAGCGTAACCGGCGCGGACGACCGCCCCCACCGTTACGGCATCATCTTACGGTGATGCAGGTATGGCGCGACAGATGGGCGATCTTCTGAGAGACGCTTCCCAGCACCAGCGTTTCCAGACCTGAAAGGCCACGCGCACCCATCACGATCACGTCCGCGTTCTCCTTGTCCGCGTATTCGAGAATGCGCTTCACCGGGTCGCCCCGTTCGACCGCTGTCCGGACATCCGTTGCGCCATGGGCGCGCACGGTATTGTCGGCGGCCTCAACCACCTGCTTGGCGATGAATTCCAGCACTTCCGCGGGCGGGATGGGCGATGTGCGCCTGCCGGCAAGCAGATCGTCCAGTGTCTTCCGGTCGAGCGTTTCGGCGAGACCGCCGAGTCCCCCGCCCAGGCCGTCGCGTTCAGCCTCGGCAAGGCCGCGCAGGGCCTCCGCCAGGTTCTGGTGCAACAACACGTGCAACAAAACGACCCGCGCGCCATAATGCTTTGCCAGATCGCCGCCGAACCGCGCCGCCTTCATGGATGCCGCGGAGCCGTCGACCGGAATGAGGATGGTATCAATCATCGCGAAGGCTCCCTTCCTTCCTGGCCAGGATACGACCATCGATGGTTACCGACTATGACGCGATCAAAGACCGGGGACATTGACCAGCGTCAACGCGGGCACATGCCCCTTTGTCGTATTGCCTTGGCGTCCGCGTTACCTGTTGCAGGCAGTGCCCTTTAACCGTTTGTACGAGCGTTGATTGGCGGAAAGGTCGAGTGCCGTGCAAAACCATAACGTCGCCGCCGCTAGTCTGGAGGAAAAGGTCCGCTTCCTCGCCTCCGCCGCCGCCCATGGGGGGCGCGGTCCGGTCGAAGCCATCGAGACCCACATGTCATGGGTGTTCCTTGTCGGCGACCGGGCCTACAAGCTGAAGAAACCGGTCAAGTACCCCTTTCTGGATTTCAGCACGCTTGCCGCGCGCGAGACCGATTGCCGCGAGGAACTCCGTCTCAACGCGCGCCTGGCGCCCGGCATCTATCTCGGCGTCGTTCCGCTGACCGACGAAGGTGGTCGGACCCTGGCATTGGAGGGGCGCGGCCCGCCCGTCGATTGGGTGGTGAAGATGCGGCGCCTGCCGCAGGAGCGGATGCTCGACCGCCTGATCAGAAAGCATGCGGTCACCGAGGCCGACGTTGACGGTCTTGCCGGTGTGTTGGCGCAATTCTACCGCAGCGCGGCGCCCGTTGCCGTTTCCCCGGACGCCTACCTTGAGCACTTCCAGGCGGAACACGACACGAACACAGAGGTTCTGCGCCGGCCGGCATTCGACCTGCCTCGCGCCGTGCTGGAGGAGGCTTTGGCATCCGTCGGCGCGTTCCTGACCTCTCGGCGGGATGACCTCGCGGCCCGCGCTACCTCGGGCCGGATCGTCGAGGGCCATGGCGACCTGCGGCCCGAACACGTGTGTCTGCTCGATCCGCCGGTCGTGTTCGACTGCCTTGAGTTCAATCGCGCGTTCCGCCTGGTCGACCCGTTCGACGAGCTCGCATACCTGGCCTTGGAATGCGAACACCTGGGGGCGGCCTGGATCGGCAAGCGGATCATTGAACGGGTCGATGGCATCGCGGGCGATCTGCCGTCTGAGACCCTAATGGCGTTCTACACGGCCTTCCGCGCGTTGCTCAGGTGCCGGCTGACACTATCTCATTTGATGGACCCGAGGGTCCGAACACCTGAAAAATGGCCGCCGCTGGCCCGGGCCTATCTGGCGATTGCGGAACGCGCGGCCCTCACGCTTCGCCTTCGAGCAGATCGACGATAGACCCGCCTTCGTGGCAGCGCCGGACGGCCTCGGCGAACAAGGGCGCCGCGCTAACGATCTCCAAATGCCCTGCCGCAATCTTGGGGTCCAGGCGGAACGGCGGCACGCTGTCCGTCACGATGGTTCGGGAAATCCGCGGATCGGTGATGATCCGGCCGGCGTCGCCGACGAACAGGCCGTGCGCGGCCAGAGCCACGACTTCCCCTGCGCCTTGCGTCAGGCAGGCCTCGGCGGCCCGCAGCATCGTCCCGCCGGTACTGATCAGGTCGTCAACCACCAGCACCGTAGCGTCCGCGACATCGCCGACGAGGAGATTGCCGGAAACCACGCCGGCGCTGCGGCGCTTTTCAAGAAAAGCCTTGTCGACGGGACGGCCGAGACGGCGTTCCAGCATTTCCTGGAAAAGCTGCGCACGTTTCACGCCCCCCGGGTCCGGCGAAGCGACAACGATCCGGCCCTCGCCGAGACACGGGAGAAGGCTGTCCACGAACAGGCGACGGCTGTCCAGATGCATCGTGCGGCAGCGAAAGGCGTTCTGGAACGCCACGATATTGTGGACATCCAAGGTCATCACCGCGTCCGCGCCGACGGCCTCGAACAGCATCGCCATATAGCGCGTCGTGACCGGGTCGCGCGGTTTGGTCTGACGGTCCTTGCGGGCGTAGGCAAGGTAGGGAACCACGGCGGTGACGCGCGCCGCGCCGCCTTCCTTCAGCGCGCCGATGAAGAACAGAAGGCGGCAGATCTTGTCGTTGGCGGACTGCTCCTGGTCGCCGTGGAGACTCAGGATCACGTAGACGTCGCGACCGCGGACGTTTTCCAGGGGCCGGGTCTTGTGCTCGCCGTCTTCGAAGGACCGTTCCTCGTGTTCAGCCAAGGAAACGCCGAGGGCCTGTGCAACGGCGGCGCCGAAGACTTCGCTGGGATGCAGGGCGAACAATTTCATATCGGCCTCCTCGGAGTTCAGGCGGAATCGCCCGGAACATCCCGGGTCGTCACGAAGCCGGCGCCGGCGGCCTGCATCCGCCCGATGGCTGTCTTGCCGCCCTGCGGTGTGATCGGCCGGGTGGCGTCCTCGATCACAACGACGTCGAAACCGGCGGCGCGGGCGTCCAGGGCGGTTCTTTCGACGCAATAATCCAGGGCCAGGCCGCCGATCCACAACCGTCCGATCCCGTCCTCGCGCAGACGCCGGGCAAGCCCGGTATCGTTGAACACCGAGTACTGATCGTGATCGAACCGCGTTCCCTTGCTGATCATGACGGCGTCGCCGGGCAGTTCCAGGCCGGCATGAAACGCCGCGCCGGTCGTATCCTGGACGCAATGCGGCGGCCAGGGGCCACCCCGTTCCTTAAAGCTGACATGGCCGAGCGGATGCCAGTCGCGCGCCGCGAAGACCGGCACGCCCGCCTTCCGGGCGGCAGCGAGCCACCGATTGAGCGGCGTCACGACCGCGTCGCCGTCGTCGATGGCAAGCGCGCCGCCGGAGCAGAAATCATTCTGAACGTCGACGGCCAAAAGAGCATCGCCGGCGGCCAGGACCTTCGCGGGATCGACCGGTTCGGCCATCAGGTCCTCCCCCTGGCGGCCGAGGCCGCGCGCGTCAGGCCGCCGGCGCATTCCTCCATGACCGCGCGGTGATCGTCGGCCAATGCCTGGCTGACCACGACCGGATAGGGCCGTGCGGCCGGCGCAATCGCGCGAATCTCCGCCGGTAGGGTGTCACGGGCCGCCTCCGCCCGTGCGCGGACCGCGCCGATATCCGGCGATGCCCCCGCGATGCGGTGCCCGTCCCGCATGACCGGGACGAGCAATGCCCGCCCGTCGCCCTCCTCGCCCGCCCGCGCGATCACATCGCCCGTCATCACACCGTCGCACAGACTGCGGAACACCTGCTTGCGGCCCGGCAGGACCGGCTTTTCCGCCGACAGTTTGGTCCGCCCACGCCCGTCATAGGCGCAGAGCTTGTAGGCGATATCGATGCCGGGTGCGTCGTCGGACACCCCCATCGCAGTCCCGACGCCGAAACCGTCGACCGGCACCCCGGACGCGACAAGGTCCGCGACCTTGTACTCGTCCAGTCCGGACGAAAGGATGATGCGGACCGCCTGCAGGCCCGCGGCATCGAGTTTTCGCCGCGCGGCCATGGCAAGGCCTCCGAGGTCGCCCGAATCGATCCGCACGCCGGCGACCCTGAACTCCCCCTTCATCTCCTTCGCCAGGGCGATGACGTTGTCGATGCCCGCCAGGGTATCGTAGGTGTCGACCAGCAGCACCGTGTCGGGAAACCGTTTGACGAACGCGCGGAACGCGTCCAGTTCCGAGCCGTAGGATTGGATGAAACTGTGGCCCATGGTGCCCATGGCCGGCAGGCCGAAGCGGCGCGCCGCCAGCACGTTCGAGGTTCCCGCGACACCGGCGATGTGAAAGGCGCGCGCACCGGTCGCCGCCGCGTCGAGGCCATGCATCCGCCGCGCGCCGAAGTCGATGACGGGGCGGCCCGCCGCCGCATCGACGATACGGGCGGCCTTACTGGCCAACACGGTCTGCAGGGTCACCTGATTCATGATGAAGGTCTCGGCGATCTGCGCCTCGGCGATGGGGGCCGTGACCTCAAGGATCGGCTCATTGGCGAAGACCGGCGTGCCTTCGGGGACCGCGTCGACATCGCCGGTGAAACGAAGGCGGCTTAGCCGTTCCAGAAAGTCTTCGGAGAACCGGCCGAGATCGCGCAGGTAGGCCAGATCGCCGGCCGAGAACGTCAAGTTTTCCAGATAGGTCAATACTTGTTCCAGTCCGCAGGCAATCAGGTAGTTGCGGCGCGTCGGCAGACGCCGCACGAACAGGCTGAACGTCGCCGCCGCGTCGTGGCCGGATGACAGATAGGCGTCCGCCATCGTCAATTCATACAAATCCGTGAACAGGGCGATGTCCGTACCATCGATCGCGGTGGAGTGGGTCATTCCACGCATCAACCGCCTGCAACGCCGCCGGGCCGCTCCGCCCGTTGACCGGCGCGCCGCAGCAGATCGATGACCTCAGCATCTTCGACCTGTGCGAAATCAGCATAGAAATAGCCGACTGCGCCGAAGTCCTCCGGCACGTCGAGGCAGACGATCTCGTCGGCATCGCTTTCAAGCCGGCGCAGCGAGTCCGCCGCCGCAACGGGCACGGCGAGCACAAGACGGGCCGGTTTCTGGCGGCGCAGGGCATGCAAGGCCGCGCGCGTGCTGGTCCCCGTGGCGATGCCGTCATCGACGACGATCACGGTCCGCCCCGCCAGATCCGGCCGTTTGCGTCCTTCCAGGTAGATGCCGCGCCTGCGTTCGATTTCCTTCAGTTCCCGCGCCGCCTGATGGGTGATGTAGTCGTCGGAAATGCCGTAGTAGGCAACGACCCGGTCATTGATCACGATTTCGGGATGAGCTCCGTCGACCACGGCGCCGACCGCGAACTCGGGGTTTCCCGGGGCACCGATCTTGCGCACCAGAACGATGTCAAGCGGCGCGTCGAGCGCGGCCGCCACCTCGTAGGCCACCGGCAGGCCACCGCGCACCAACGCCATGACAACCGGCTTTCCCGGCTTCAGGTGCTGCAGTCGTTCGCCAAGAAGCCGGCCCGCTTCAAATCTGTCCGCAAAAATCATCCGCTGCTCCTTTCGCTGACCGGTCGAGGTTCTTCAAAAACCAGGCCCTCGCCAGGTCAACGACTTGTTCCATCGCGCCCACTTCCTCGAACAGATGGGTGGCGCCGGGAACAACCTCAAGCGCCTTCGGGCACCGAAGACGCTCAAGCGCCATGCGGTTGAGCGCCAGGACTTCCCCGTCGTCACCGCCAACGACCAACAAGGTGGGACAGCGGACGTCCGCCAAGGCGTCACCGGCAAGGTCGGGTCGCCCGCCCCGCGACACCACGGCGGCGACGCCGTCGCCCAGCCGGGCGGCCGCGACCAATGCCGCGGCGGCGCCCGTGCTGGCGCCGAACAGTCCGATGGGCAGCCGGCATGTATCTTCGTTCCGGGCCGCCCATGCGGTCGCCTCGATAAGACGGTCCGCAAGGAGATCGATATCGAACACGTTGCGCCGATCCGCCGCCTCGTCCGCCGTCAGAAGATCGAACAGCAAGGTCGCCAGACCCGACCGTTGCAACGCCGCAGCCACCGCCATGTTACGCGGGCTTAACCGGCTGCTGCCGCTGCCATGCGCGAAGATGACGATGCCCCTGGCATTCTCCGGCACGAAAAGCAGTCCTTCCCCGCCGAACGTGTCGATGCGGACGGACGCCTGCGCGTGCGGGGAACAACTGATTGATGCGGCAGTCGGACTTGCCATGGCGAGCCTATAACGTTCACGGAACCTTCAATCCGGCTGAAGCATCCCACAAAATAAGGGGGATGACCTTGAGCCAGGTCAAACAGCGTCACGTGGTCGGAAATTTTCGGCGGAGTTGAGCCGGATCAAGGCCGCCCACCGGCAGACGTAGGATAGTGCGGTGCATTGTTCAACAGGAGGCTGGCATGACCACGGGTTTGGATGTCTTCGATACGACCGTTCAGGAAACCAATCTTTGGCTCAAGGATTTGATGTCCACGTTGGAAATCGAGGACAGACATCTCGCCTATCGCCTTCTCCGCGCCACTCTGCACGCCCTTCGCGACCGCATCGGGCCCACGAACGCCGTGCACCTTGGGGCACAGTTGCCCATGCTGCTTCGCGGCGTCTACTACGACGGCTGGCGGATGCAGCAAACCAAGGAACGCCACCTCGAGGCCTTTCTCAATCACGTCGACGCCGAGACGCGCAACACCCTGGGTGTCGAAACGGAAAAAGGCGTGCGCGCCGTGTTCGAGGTTCTGTGGAAACACATCGATCCCGCCGAGGCGGAAAAGCTCGCCAACATGTTCCCCGAGGAACTGCGCGATCTATGGTGGCCCTGCGTCGGCTGGGCCTGATCTTCTTTTGTTCAACCGTCAGGAAGCCATTCACATGACGATAAACCTGCAAATCGCCTATCGGGATTTCGATCCGCCCCTGCTTGCCGAGGAACGCATCCGCGAACGCGTCGAGAAGCTGGAGCGCCTGTATCCCCGCATGATCGCCCTTCACATCGTCGCCGAACAGGTTCAGCATCGCCACCACAAGGGCAAGCTGTACCGCTTCCGGCTCGACGCGGTGATGCCCGGGAAGGAAATCGCGGTGACCCACGGCAACGCCGACAAGCATGCCCACGAGGATTTCTTCGTGGCCATGCGGGATTCGTTCAATTCCCTGGAACGCAGCCTCAAGACCTTCACCGAGAAACAGGATCTGGACGTAAAGGTGCACGACGTTCCGCCGCACGGAAGGGTAAAGACCATATTTCCCGATTACGGCTTCATCGAGACACCGGACGGCCTGGAAATCTATTTCCACGCCAACAGCGTGGCCGATGGCCGGTTCGAAGATCTGGACGTCGGCGCCGAGGTCCGCTTTTCCGTCGCCGAAAAGGAAAGCGACAAGGGTCCGCAGGCGACGACGGTCCATGTCATCGGCAAGCATCACCTGGTCTAGGCAGGGCGGTAAGCGGGCTTTCGGCAATGGGACATTCCGCGACGACCCCGTTGGAGGCCGCGCTCAAGTACCGCTCCTTCGGCTGGTCGGTCATCCCGTTCCGGGCAGGGACCAAACGGCCGATGGTGCGCTGGCGTCAATTCCAGACCGCCCGGCCCTCCGAGGACACGCTGCGCAGGTGGTTTGCCGATCATCCGGACGCCAATCTAGGCATCGTGACCGGCCGCGTTTCCGATCTTGTTGTGCTCGACATCGACCCCAAGTTCGGCGGGGACGACAGCTTGATTGAGCTTGAGCACCGCCATGGGCCGCTTCCCGAAACGCCGGAGGTGTTGACCGGCGGCGGCGGGCGTCATTTGTACTTCCGGCATCCCGGGGGCGAATTGCGCAACCGGGTCAACCTGTTGCCCGGCATCGACCTGCGCGGCGACGGAGGCGTGATTGTCGCACCGCCGTCCATACATCCATCCGGCCGCCCTTACGTCTGGGAAGTGTCGCACCATCCCGACGACGTCAAAATCTCGGAAATGCCGGGCTGGCTGCATGCGATTGTGACCGGCATCGGAGAGCGGACGGGTCACACCGTCGAGTACTGGCAGGACCTGCTGCGCACGGGCGTCAACGAGGGGGCACGCAACCAGACACTGGCGTCCCTGGCAGGGCATCTGTTCTGGCATCGGGTCGATCCGCGGATCATCCAGGAACTCTTGCTGGCCTGGAACCAGGCGCGGTGCCGCCCGCCCCTGGAAGAGAACGAGGTCGCCGCCGTCGTCCGCAACATCGAGCGGCTGCACATCGAAGACCCGGGTGGAAGCGCCTCTTCCTAGTGGATCAACGATCGACGCGGCCGCCGGATGCCGTTTCCGCACCATCCGCGAAATATATTCTCGGGATTTGACGCACCTCAACGCGCCGCCGGGGCGGCGACCCTATCATCGGCGTCTGTCCCTTTCTCCAACTCTCGCGAGGCAATCATGTCTTCCTCCATCACAAAATCCGTCATGACCATGACTGCGGCCGCATTGCTGGTCGCGATCGCGTTTACCGCCTCGGGCTGCGCCACGGCCGATCAAGCGGACCAGGCGCAAAGCCAGGCGGCCAGCGCCCTGCAGAAAGCCGATGAGGCGTCGAAGATGGCCGACCGGGCCATGCAGGAAGCGACCGCGGCGCGTCAGGCCGCCGATGCCACGCGCGAAGAACTCAAGGTGCTGAGCGGCAAGCTGGACAAGCTGTTCCGCCAGTCGCTGCGGAAGTAGCCGTTGCGGCGGCCTACGGGCCGATAATTCGGACGGGAACGCCGCGCCGCTGTCCGACGGTGCGGGTCACGAGGCTCCAATCGACCTCGGACACCCGCCCGGCGGCGGCCTTTTTCACCCGGTAGACGAGGTCATCGTCGCCACTTGCTTCGACGACCATGCCGAAGGCCTCGATCTCGTCGGCCTGACGCTGGGTCGGGTGGGCTTCCAGATACAGCGCTCCGTCGGCCCAGGCGACCAGTACGGACTGATCGACGACCGTGACCGGCGTTCCGATGTTCACCGCCTGGTAAAGCCGGACGATGTCTTCCGGGTAGAGGCGGATGCAACCGTGGCTGACGCGGCGCCCTACCCCGTACGGCCGATTGGTACCGTGGATGACGTAGCCGGGCCATTCCAGGTCCAGCGCGTGCGTCCCAAGCGGGTTATTCGGGCCTGGCGGCAGCGCCGCCGGAAGATCCGGGCGTTCGGCCCGCAGGGAGTTGGGCACCGTCCACACCGGATTCTTTCGCTTGTTCACGATTGTCGTCCGGCCAAGGGGCGTTTCCCATCCCGTTTGTCCGATGCCGATGGGAAAGGTCGTAATCGCGTCATCGTGGCGCGCCTGGAAGAATATCCGCTGCTGGGCAAGGTTGACGAGGATGCCCGGCAACCCCGCGTCGGGAACGAGATGGGCCGCCGGCAGCACGATCCGCGTCCCCGGCCGGGGCAGCCAGGGATCGACGCCGGGGTTCGCCGCCAGCACTTCCGTAAAGCCGAAACCGAACCTGCGGGCGACTTCGATGAGCGTGTCGCCCCGCCGGATATCATAAACCACAGACGTTCCGATCATCCCGCCGTTCCGCCCCGAGGATGCGGCCGTGACCGATCCAGGGATCAGTGCCGCAGCGACGGCAGCGCAAAATATCCGGCAGAAATCCCGGCGTGTTTCCGGACACGGTGATGCCGCTCGGAAGGTTTCCTGCATCTCTGAAATCCGTTTCGGTACCCGCACGGAAACATCCGCCGGACGCGGCTACATCATGATATCCGGAGCCGCCGCGCGCTCGGACGCCGGCTCGGGAATCTCGGTCATGGTTGCCTCGGTCAGCAACAGCACGCCGGCCACCGACACGGCGTTCTCAAGCGCCACGCGCACAACTTTCGTCGGATCGACAATTCCCGCCTCGATCAAATCCACGTATTCCTTGCGCCCGGCATCGAAGCCGACGGTGCCCTCGCCTTCGAGCATGCGCGCAACCACCACGCCGCCATCGACGGCCGAATTATCGGCGATCTGCCGGGCCGGCGCCTCGAGCGCCCTGCGCAGGATCTGCACGCCCGTCCGTTCGTCGCCGTCGCTGGCCGCGGCCTCCTTGTCCAGGGCCTTCGCACAGCGCAGCAAGGCCAAGCCGCCGCCCGGCACGATCCCCTCCTCGACCGCCGCCTTGGTGGCGCTGATAGCGTCGTCCAGGGCTTCCTTTTTGGACTTCATCTCCGCCTCCGACGGGGCGCCCACGCGGATGACTGCGACGCCGCCGGACAGCTTGGCCAACCGTTCCTGGAGCTTCTCCCGGTCGTAGTCGCCGGTCGCTGCCTCGATCTCGCGCCGGACCTGTTCGACCCGCGCCGCGATCTGCTCGCGATCTCCCTCGCCGCTGATGATCGTCGTGTTGTCCTTGTCGACCACGATTCGCTTGGCCCGGCCCAGCTGGTCGAGCGTCACGTTCTCCATCTTGAGGCCCAGTTCCTCGGAAATGACCTGACCGCCCGTGAGGACCGCAATGTCCTGCAAGATCGCCTTGCGCCTGTCGCCGAAACCGGGGGCCTTGACGGCGCAGCACTTCAGCGTGCCGCGCATCTGGTTGAGGACGAGGGTTGCGAGGGCTTCGCGCTCGATGTCCTCGGCGATCAGCAGCAGCGGCTTTCCCGATTTCACGACCTGTTCCAACAGCGGCAGCATGTCGTCGAGAACGCTGAGTTTGCGGTCGGAAAGCAGGATCAGGGCGTTCTCCATCACCGCCTCCAGAGTCTCCGGGTTGGTGACGAAATAGGGAGACTTGAAACCACGGTCGAACTGCATGCCCTCGACGACATCCAGGGACGTTTCCGTGGTCTTCGATTCCTCGACCGTGATCACGCCTTCGTTGCCGACCTTTTCCATAGCGTCGGCGACCAGATCGCCGATCTCGGCATCGTTGTGAGCCGAAATGGTCGCGACCTGCGCCTTCTCCTTGCGCGTCGCCACCGGGCGGGACATGTCGGCCAGGACCGATATCGCCGTCTTCGTACCGCGATCCAGCCCGCGCTTGATATCGATGGCACTGGCGCCCGCCACCACGTTGCGGATGCCGTCGGCGAAGATCGCATGGGCCAGAACGGTGGATGTGCTTGTTCCGTCGCCCACCATCTCTCCGGTCTTCTCGGCCGCCTGGCGCAGCATGCGGGCACCCAGGTTCTCTTCCGCGTCCTTCAGATCGAACTCCTTGGCAATCGTCACGCCGTCGTTGCAGACGAGCGGCGCGCCCCATTTTCTCTCGATCAGGACCGACTTCGACCGCGGCCCCAGAGTCACGCGCACCGCATCAGCCAGTTGCGCCGTGCCGCGAAGAATTTTCTCTCGGGCTTGGGAATGGAACAGAACCTGTTTGTGGGACATTCGAGCACCTGTTCGCCATGTACAACCATTTACATCGTCACACGCTGCGCAACGGCAACCCTTGACCGAGGAAGAATAACGCCCCTGGAACTCGCCGCATTGAGCACGGTCAATTGGCGGCCCAACCGCGTCGGGCGGCGCGGTTGGGCCCGCGACCGCTTGACGCAGGTCAACCCGCGCCCCCTCCAAATCTGCAATCATCCCGACAGGCAATGGGGCGGCAGAGACCGCTCATCTACAAGAAAATGAGGTATGCGCCGAGAAATCGAACGAAGAGACGTCCGGGAATTCTCGTATCAGTGGTGAAATTTTCTCCGCGGGAACGGTGTTCCAGCCGTCAATTGGGGTTCTTCATTCGGACATATCGCGCAGGTGTCCACTTGCACGCATTGGAAGATCAGAGGAACACGTCAATGATCACACGAAGGTTATTCATGGCCGGGCTGGCGCTTTTGCTGAGCCTTGGTCTATTGCCACAGGAGGCCTTGGCCAAGAAAATCCAGATTTCCTGGTGGCATGCGATGAGCGGATCCCGGCTGAAAGTCGTCGAAAAGATCGTCAACGACTTCAACGCGGCCCATCCGGACGTCGAACTGAAGGCGCTTTATACCGGCAGTTATGCGGAAACGATGACCAAGTACATCGCCGCCTACCGCTCCAAGACGGCGCCCAACATCGTCCAAGTCTATGAGGTCGGCACGCAGCAGATGGTTTCAAGCGGCGCCATCATCCCCGTCCACGAGATTCCCGGCATGCTCGGTGAAACCTGGGATTGGGCGCAGTACATCATCCCGATCAACAACTACTACTCGGTCGACGGCAACCTGTGGTCGATGCCGTTCAACTCGTCGACGGCGATGCTGTACTACAACAAGGACCTGTTCACGAAGGCCGGACTCGATCCCGACCACCCGCCGCAGACCTGGACGGAGTTGGAAGCCGCCGGCAAGAAGCTGCTGGCGAGCGGCACGGTAAAGCACGTCTTCTCGTTCGGCTGGCCCGATTGGCTGCTGGAACAGACGTTCGCCACCCACAATCAGCTGTTCGCCGACAACGACAATGGCCGCAGCGGGCTCTCCACCAAGCTGCTGATCAACAGCAAATTCGGGGAAATGGTCCTGGCGACCTGGACCCGCTTGGCGAAGGAAGGTCAGTTCATCTACGGCGGACCCGAATACTCCGCAAACTCCGCGTTCGAAGCAGGCCAGATCGCCATGCTGATCCAATCGACCTCGTCGTTGGCCGGTATCGAAAAGGGCTCGCAGTTCAAGGTCGGCACGACCTTCCTTCCTCGCTTCGAGGGCTATCCTAGCGGCAATGCCGCCGTCGGCGGTGCCAGTCTGTGGGTCAGCAAGGGCCAGAGCAAGGATGAGCTCCGCGCAACATGGGCGTTTTTCAAGCACCTCTCCCGGCCGGATGTCTCGGTGCTGTGGCACAAGGGCACCGGCTACTTCCCGACGGTGAACTCCGCCGTGCAGTCGCTGATGACGGAAGGCTGGTTCACCAAGGGCCAGAATTACCTTACGGCGTTCCTGCAAATCCTGTCGGGACGGCGGGACACCGCCGCCGCGACCGGTGCCCGCCTGGGGCCGTTCGTGCAGATCCGCGAGCTTGAACGGATCGCGATCGAGAAGTCGGTCGCCGGCCAGCTTTCGCCCGCGGCGGCGCTCGACGACGCCGTGACGAAGGCGAACCAGTTGCTCGCCGACTTCAACGCCTTGAACAAGTGAGCGAACACCCCGGAGCCCGTTCCGATAAGCGGCCGGGCTCCGGGGACATCTTTTCGGTCGTACAATCCCTGGGAGGGATCGATGGCGAATATCGTTGAGGAAGAACGGTTCCCGGGGCATCCGTGGCTGCCCTATCTGCTGATCCTGCCGTCGGCGGCGGTCATCCTCATCTTCCTGGTCGTTCCCTTCCTTGAAAGCGTATACGGATCGTTCTTCCAGTCGACCGCTTTCGGCACGCACACGATCTTCGTCGGCCTCCGCAACTACATCCGCGTGCTGTCGTCGTCCGACTATCACGCCAGCGCACTCGCCACGTTGATGTTCGCCGCCTTCGTCATGGTGGTGGGGCTGGCCTTCTCGCTCGGCGTCGCGCACCTGCTGAACCAGAAGATCAGGGGCCGCGGGTTCTATCAGGTCGCGCTGATCTGGACCTATGCGCTGTCGCCCGCGGTGACCGGCGCGATCTGGGCCCTGCTGTTCGCACCGGCGACCGGGCTGGTGCCCTACATCGTTTCGCTTCTGTCCGGGGGCTTTATCCTGAACTGGATGACCAACGGCGACCTGGCCCTGCTGGTGGTGTCCGCCGCCGCGACGTGGAAGATGCTCGGCTATAACGTCGTGTTCTTCCTGGCCGGGCTGCAGAACATCCCGGAAGAATTCATCGACAGCGCCCGCGTGGACGGGGCGGGACCGTGGCGGACGTTCTGGGACATCACTTTCCCGATGCTGTCCCCGACGACAACGTTCCTTCTGTTCGTCAACATGATCTACGCGTTCTTCCAGGTCTTCGGTCTGATCGACATCATGACTCACGGCGGACCGGGGGACGCGACCAACATCCTTGTCTACAAACTTTACCGGGATGCCTTCATCTACCTCGATTCCGGCGCGGCCTCGGCGCAGTCCTGCATCATCTTCGTCGTCATTTCGGCGGCGGCGATCATTCAATTGCGGTTCGCCACGCGCAAGGCGATCTACGCACGCTGAGCGGGAAACGGCGGAGAGGAGAAACAGCCATGGGGCGGAGATATCTGAAAGCGGGGGCGACTCACTTTGCGCTGACGTCGCTGATCGTGGTGATTACCTTTCCGGTGATCTACGCCGTGATCGTCAGCACCCTCACCTTTCAAGAGGCATACGTCTTTCCGCCGCGCCTGATTCCGGGCGGCGAACTATGGAACAACGTCGCCGAAGCCTGGGACCGGGTCAACATGGGACGCCAGTTCCTGGTCACCGGCGTCGTCTCCGTGGGCACCGCGATCGTGAAAATCATCCTGTCGTTGCTGGCCGCCTTCGCCTACACGCACTTCCAGTTCCGCGGACGCGCCCTGCTGTTTCCCTTGACGATGATCACCCAGATGCTGCCGCTGCCGGTGCGCATCCTGCCGACCTTCGAAATGATGGCCGATTTCCACTGGATCAACACCTACTGGGCGCTGATGTTCCCGTTCTTCGCCAGCACCACAGGTATCCTTCTGTTCCGGCAATTTTTCCTGACCGTCCCGCGTGACCTGCCGGACGCCGCACGCGTCGACGGCGCCGGGCCGGTCCGCTACTTCCTGCAGATCCTGGTGCCGTTGTCGCGCACCAACATCGCCGCGTTGTTCGTGATCGAATTCATCTTCATGTGGAGCCAGTACCTGTGGCCCCTCATCGTGACGACGACCGAGGAAATGCGGGTTATCCAGATCGGCCTCAAGATGCTTATCGCCACCGATCAGATCGCCCCGGCCTGGAACGTGATCATGGCCGGCACGGTGGTCGCCATGTTGCCGCCGCTGGTGGTGCTGATGCTGTTCCGCAAGAGCTTCGCGGAAGGGATCGCGATGCAGACCCAGAAGTAGCGGACGGCCGAGGCGCCGGGCGCGCAATGAATCAAGAGGAGATTCCATGGCACATGTGGCGGTGATCGGCGGCGGTGCGTTCGGCACCGCAATGGCCTGCGTGATGCAGCGCGCCGGGCATGCCGCAGCGCTTTGGGCCCGCGAATCCGAGGTCGTCGCCGCGATCCGTGAGTCGGGCGAGAACACGGCGTTTCTGCCCGGCGTCCGTCTGGCATCCGGCATCCGGGCAAGCGGAGATCTGGGCGACGTGCTGACGGCGGCAGAGATCGTGCTTCTCGCCGTTCCGGCGCAGTTCCTGCGCGCCGTCGCCGAACGGATGCGCCCGCACATTCGGGCCGGCACGCCGGTCGTCAGTTGCGCCAAGGGCATTGAGCGCGACAGCTGCGCCTTGATGCCCGATGTCATGGCCGAGACGATCCCGCAGGCGACCGTGGCGGTGCTGTCCGGACCGTCCTTCGCCAAGGAAATCGCGGTCGATCTTCCGACCGGGGTCAGCATTGCCTGCGGCGACGCCCGGGTCGGCGGGAATCTGGTTCGCATGATGGGGACATCGAGGTTTCGCACGTACCTTACGGACGATGTCACCGGCGTTGCCCTCGGCGGTGCGCTGAAGAACGTCTTCGCGATCGCAAGCGGCATCGCCGCCGGCAAGCGCCTGGGCGACGGGGCACGCGCCACGCTGATCACCCGTGGGCTTGCGGAGATGACCCGGCTTGGCATCTCCATGGGCGCGCGGATGGAGACCTTCCTGGGGCTTTCCGGCGTGGGCGACCTTGCCCTCACTTGCAACGCCCTGCAGTCGCGCAACACGTCGTTCGGTGTGGCGGTCGGCGAGGGCCGCGACTGGCGCCAACTGTTGCGGGAGCGCAAGACGGTCACCGAAGGCCAGGCGTCTGTTCCTGCTGTGCTCGGGCTCGGCCGGAAATACGGTATCGATCTGGCCATCGTTCGGGCGCTGGACGAAATACTGAGCCGGGATGCGGAGGTCGATCTGGCGATCAGCCATCTGCTGGCGCATCCTCTCGGGGCCGAATGGGCGGCGCTCAGCGAAAACGAATGACAGCCGCCGAGAGGCGCCGGCAATGGATGGGTTTGTAAAGCGGGAAGGTTCAATGGCAGAGGTTTCGTTTCGTGACGTGTACAAGTCCTTCGGGAACGTGAAGGTAATCAACGGCGTGTCGATTGACATTGCGGATGGCGAGTTCGTCGTGATCGTCGGCCCGTCCGGTTGCGGAAAGTCGACCCTGTTGCGGATGCTGGCAGGCCTCGAAACGTTGACGTCGGGTGACATCCTGATCGGCAGCAAGGTCGTCAACGACCTGCCCCCCAAGGATCGGGATATCGCGATGGTGTTCCAGAACTACGCGCTCTATCCACATATGAGCGTCTATGGAAACATGGCCTACGGGCTGAAAATCCGCCGCCTGTCAAAGGCGGAGATCGACGCACGTGTGCAGCGCGCGGCAGCGATTCTTCAGTTGACGGAACTGCTCGACCGCAACCCGAGGGATCTATCCGGCGGTCAGCGCCAGCGGGTGGCCATGGGCCGGGCAATCGTTCGCGAACCGGCGGTATTCCTGTTCGACGAGCCGCTCTCGAACCTCGACGCCAAGCTTCGCGTGCAGATGCGCGGGGAACTGGAAGAGATGCACAGGCGCCTGCGCACCACGACCCTTTACGTGACGCACGATCAGGTCGAGGCCATGACCCTCGCCGACCGGATGCTCGTCCTCAACAAGGGCCGGACGGAACAGATCGGCGCACCGTTGGAGGTCTACAACAAGCCGGCGACGGCCTTCGTCGCCGGCTTCATCGGCTCGCCCCCCATGAACCTGATCGAGGGCGAGATATCGGCCGACGGCGCCACCCTGACGAGGAACGGCGAGGTCCGGGTTCGCCTGCCCAAAGCGGCCCCGGCCATGTCGGCCATGGCCGGGCGTAACGTCCTGCTTGGCGTGCGTCCCGACGACCTGTTGCCATGCGAAGTCGGGGAGGCATTGCTGACCCTCCACATCGACTTCACCGAATTGCTCGGCTCCGATACTCTGATCTATGGCCATGTCGACCACGAACGCGAAACCGGAACCAGAATCGCGGCGCGGCTGCACGCGGTCCTGCACGGACGGCAGGAGGCCCTGCCGTTGCGGTTCGAGCCCGGCCACATGCATCTGTTCGATGCGACGACGGAACAAAGGATCGAGATTTAGGGCGCGGACTTACTGCCGCGTCGGCCGCCGTCGCGCGCCGTGTCACCGAAACCCGTTCGAGGTACCCGTATGCCAATTACCGACCCTGATCCGCCGGAACCGCGTTGCGTATCCCCGGGCCTTACGCCGTCGGTCTACGCCGAGTGGCGCGCCTCGGAGGTCGGGCAGATCACGGAACGTCTCGAACGCCGGCTCATCCTGGAACTGATCGGCGATGTGCGCGGACAGCATATCCTGGATGTCGGATGCGGGGACGGCAGCCTTGCGGTCGCGTTGGCGAAACGCGGGGCCCATGTCGTCGGGATCGATGCCTCCCAGGCCATGATCGACGCCGCGCGGCAACGGGCCCGACGGGAACAGGTCCCGATCGAGTTCACGGTCGGGACGGTGCAACACCTCCCCTTTCAACCGGGCCGGTTCGACATTGTCGTCGCCGTGACCATTCTCTGTTTCGTCGAGGACGCCGCGCCCGCGTTCGCCGAAATGGCCCGCGTTCTCCGGCCGGGAGGGCGCCTTGTCATCGGCGAACTTGGGAAATGGAGTACCTGGTCGGTCTCCCGGCGCCTGCGCGGTTGGTTTGGTGCGCGCCTTTGGCGGCAAGCTAGGTTCCGCACACCCCGCGAGTTACGCTCCCTCGCGGCGGCGGCCGGTCTGCACCCGGAAATCGTCCGTGGCGCGATCTACTACCCTCGTCTTGCGCCGGCGGCACGGCTGCTGGCGCCGTTCGACGAAACGCTGGGCCGTCTCACACCGGTCGGCGCCGCTTTTCTGGCCTTATGCGCGACAAAGCCGGTGTGACCTGCGGCCGGATCAACGAACCGCCAAGGTACGCTCCACGTAGGCGGCCGCTTTCTCAAGGCTTATGAAGCTTGGGTAGTCAACCTCCGGGATGTCGACACCAAGGCTGTGGTGAATCCCGATCACGAAATTCAGAAAATCCATCGAGTCGAGGTCGCATTGCTCACGGAGATCCTTCCCGGGATCGATCTTTTCGGGATCGACTTCCGGCGCGACGCTGAGAAGCGATTCGACGATGGCGGCTTTGATCTGATCCTGGTTCATAACGATTGAGGCTCCTGAAGTCGGCGTTCGATCGCGGTGAGGAACAGACCGCCCCGATGGCCGTCGCTCGCGCGGTGGTCGGCCGCAAGCGTAGCCTGGATGACCGGCCGCACCACGACCTTTCCGTCAACGGCCCAGGGGCGCTGCACGAGTTTGCCGAAGCCGACGAGCGCGACCTGCGGCGGGTAGATGATTCCATGAACGGCCTCGGCGCCCTGGTCGCCCAAGCTGGTCACCGTCATGGTGCCGTCCGTCAGTTCGGAACTCCTGAGCCCGCCGCTGCGCGCCCGTTTCACCAGGTCGCGCAAGGCCGCCATCGTGTCGTCGATGCTCTTGGTTTCGACATCGTGGATCGCCGGGGTGACAAGACCGCCGGTCCTGAGCGAGATCGCCCAGCCGACGTGGATGCCCGGACCCGGCGTAAAAGCGCCGTCCATCCAATAGCCGTTGAATTCCGGCATCTCTTTCAGCGCGCCCGCGACGGCCTTGAGCAGGAGAACGCCCATGAGCAGGCGTTCCGTGACGGGGCGCGCGCGATTGGCTTCGTCGAGCCAAGCGGCGGCCTTGGCCATATCGATCGTGGTGGCCAGGTAATAGTGCGGAATCTCGCGTTTGGACTTGACCATGGCGGCCGCGATGGCGCTGCGCATGGCCTGCGCCGCGGAAACCGGTGCCGCCACGGTCGGGGGGGCGGCGGGCGCGGGCGCAGGCGCGGCATCGACGTCGCGAAGCGTGATCGCGCCGCCCGCCCCGGTGCCGCGGAGGCGCCGCGGATCGACCCCCAGGGATGCGGCGCGGGCGGCCGCGGCGGGCGAAATCTTCAGCCGCGGACCGGCCGCCTGGATCGGTTCGGGCTCGGGGGCGGCCGGAGACGGGGCGACCGGCGCAGGAGACAGTGTCGGCTGCGGCGCGGCAGGCGCGGCGGCAGGAACCTCGCCCGGCTTCACGATAAGCGCCAGGGGCGTTCCGACCGGGACCTTCATGCCGGGTTCGACCAACAGCCTGTCGAGCACCCCGTCTTCGAAAACCTCGATCTCGATGGCGCCCTTCTGGGTTTCGACGACCGCGACAATGTCACCGCGCCTAACCGCATCGCCCGGCCGCTTGAGCCATTCGACAAGGGTGCCGGCTTCCATGTCGGCACCGAGCGAGGGCATCAGGAAATCGCTCATCGCACGGCCACCATCGCGGTCACCGCACGGCAGATCGCGTCGACACTCGGCAGGGCGGCATCCTCCAGATGCTTCGGGTAGGGAATCGGCACCTCCGCCGAGCACACGCGGGATACCGGGGCGTCGAGTTCGTAAAAGGCGTTCTCCATGAGGCGGGCGCTTATCTCGGCGGCGAGGCTGCCCGTCTTCCAGCCCTCGTCGACGATGACGGCGCGATGGGTTTTCGCGACGGACGCGACGATGGTCTCCGTATCCAGGGGCCGCAGGCAGCGGAGATCGACGACCTCGGCGGAAACCCCCTGGCCCGCTAGGCGTTCCGCCGCGGCAAGCGTCTTGGGCAGGCTACCGCCATAGGTGATCAGGCTTACGTCGGTGCCTGGCCGGCGCAGGGCGGCCTTCGTGATGTCGACCGCGCCGGCATCGGCCGCCAGCGGGCCTTCCATGTTGTAGAGCATGACGTGCTCGAAGATGACCACGGGGTTCGGATCCTCCAGCGCGGTCCACAGCATGCCGCGGGCGTCCTCAATGGTCGCGGGCGCCAGCACCTTCAAACCGGGGACATGGGCATACCAGCCTTCCAGGCTGTGCGAATGCTGGGCGGCGACCTGACGTCCGCCGCCGGTCGCCATGCGGATCACCAAAGGGATCGCGAACTGACCGCCGGACATGTGGGGGATGGTGGCGGCATTGTTGACGATCTGGTCCAAGGCGAGAAGGCTGAAGTTCACCGTCATGATCTCGACGATGGGCCGCATGCCATTCAGCGCGGCGCCGATCCCGGCGCCGGCGAACGCCGCTTCCGACAGCGGCGTGTCGCGGATGCGTTCCTCGCCGAACTCATCGAGCAGGCCCTTGCTCACCGCGTAGCAGCCGCCGTATTTCCCCACGTCTTCGCCCATCAGGAACACCCGCGGATCGCGTGCCATGGCGTCGCGGATCGCTTCGCGCACGGCATCCCGGTAGGAAATGGTGCGGGTCTCGCTCATTGCGGTACCCGGTCCATGACAACGAAACTTTCAAGCTGCTCCACAGGCTCCCACGTGCCCGCTTCGGCGAAGGCGACGGCGGTTTCGACTTCCTCGGCGACGGCCGTCTCGACGGCGTCCAGGTCGCCGTCATGAAGGAAGCCGTTGAGACGCATCCAGGTCTGGAGCGCCTCAATCGGATCGTGTGTCATCCACTGCTCGATCTCGGCCTTGTCGCGATACAGCTGGGCGTCGAACATGGAATGGGCGCGGAAGCGATAGGTCTTGCACTCCAGGAAGCGCGGACCGTGGCCGGCGCGGATCTCGGCGACGGCGGCGCGCGTCACGGCCTCCACGTCCACGACATTCATCCCGTCGACCGTGTCGGCCGGCATGCCGTAGGACCGGGCCTTGAGCGCGATGTCGGTCTGCGATTCGGACCGCGCCAACGCCGTCCCCATGGCATAGAGGTTGTTCTCGCAGACGAACAGAACAGGCAGCTTCCACAACGCCGCCAGGTTCATGGATTCATGGAACTCGCCTTCGGCGACGGCACCTTCGCCGAAGAAGCAGGCCGTGACGTTCGCCCGCCCCGCCATCCTGTCGGCCAGGGCGAAGCCGACGGCCAGCGGCAGCCCGCCGCCGACGATGGCATTGCCGCCGTAGAACCGGGCCACGCGGTCGAACACATGCATTGAGCCGCCGCGTCCCCGGCAGCACCCTTCGAGCTTGCCGTACATCTCGGCCATCAGCGGCCCCGGCGCGATGCCGCGCGCCAGGGCGTGGCCGTGTTCGCGGTAGGTGGCGATCACAGCATCCTGCGGCGCAAGCGCCTGCATGGCGCCGACGGCGATGGCTTCCTCGCCGATGTAGAGATGAAGAAATCCCCGGATTTTCTCTTGCGTATAGAGTTCCGCGCACTTCTCCTCGAAGCGGCGGATACGCACCATGCCGCGCAGGAGTTCCAGAAGGTGGGCGCGCGTAAGGTGCGGCTTGTCGGCGGTCGCGGTCATCTCTCCTCGCTTTCCAACGTCGACAGGTCACCTTCCGGCAGCCCCAGTTCGCGTGCCTTCAGCAGCCGGCGCATGACCTTGCCGCTGCGGGTCTTCGGCAGGTTCTGGCGGAAGTCGATTTCCTTGGGCGAGACGGCCGGGCCAAGCCGCTTGCGCGCATGGCCGAGGAGTTCCCGACGCAGATCCTCGGACGCCGCGTAGCCATCCTTCAAGGCAACGAAAGCCTTGACGACTTCTCCCGCCGTCGGATCTGGCTTGCCGATGACGCCCGCCTCGGCCACGGCGGGATGCTCCATCAGGCAGCTTTCCACCTCGAACGGGCCGATGAGGTGGCCCGACGACTTGATGACGTCGTCGGCGCGGCCGACAAACCAATAGTAGCCGTCGGCGTCGCGCTTCGCGAGGTCGCCCGTCAGGTACCAACCGCCGGCGAAGCATTTGCGGTAGCGGTCCTCCTCATTCAGGTAGCCGCGCATCATCGAGGGCCAGCCCGGCTTGAGGGCGAGTTCGCCCTGGACGTCCGGTTCGGTGATTTCGACGACACCATAGTCCGCGGTTTTTTGAACGATCGCCGCATCGATGCCGGGCAGCGGTTTGCCCATCGAGCCGGGGCGGATATCCATGCAGGCGAAATTGGCAATCATGATCCCGCCTGTTTCCGTCTGCCACCAGTTGTCGTGGAACGGCAGGCCATAGACCTCGTTGCTCCAGATCACCGCTTCGGGATTGAGCGGCTCGCCGACGCTGGCGAGGAACCGCAGATGCGACAGGTCGTACTTGGCGGCGACATCCTTTCCGATTTTCATCAGCATGCGGATCGCCGTGGGCGCGGTGTACCAGATGGTGACCCGCTCATTCTGCAGGATGCGGTACCACCGTTCGGCATCGAACTCGGCTTCGTCGATGATGCTCGTGATCCCGTTGGTCAGCGGCGACAGGATGCCGTAAGAGGTGCCTGTCACCCAGCCCGGATCGGCCGTGCACCAGAAGACGTCGTGCTTGCGGAAATCGAGCGCAAGGCGCCCCGTGATGTGGTGCGCGACGATGGCCCCATGAACGTGCATGGCGCCTTTCGGCCGCCCGGTCGTGCCGCTGGTGAAATGGAGGAGGGCCACGTCTTCCGGATCGGTCGGGCCGATCTCGTACCGGCTGCTCGCCTGATTCATCAACGTCCAGAAATCGGACGTCCCCGGCACGTTCGTTTTCCCGCCGTTTTCGCCGACCAGCAGGACATGCCTCAGTTCCGGGAGCTGGTCGCGGATCTGTGCCACCTTGCGGGTGTATAGTGCTTCGGTCGTGACCAGCACCTTGCCGCCGCCGATGGTCATCCGTGCGTGGATCGGCTCGGGACCGAAGGCGGAGAACAGCGGACAGAACACGGCGCGATGCTTGAGCGTGCCGAGCGCCGCTAAGTACAGCGCGGGAATTCGCCCCGCCAAAACGAAAACCCGGTCGCCCTTGGCAACCCCCAGGCCGTCGAGGAGGTTGGCGAAGCGGTTGGTGAGGTCATGGAGACCGGCATAGGTGTAGTCCTGCACCTGGCCGTTCTTGCCGAGCCAGCGCCATGCGCGATGCAGACCGCGGCCGCCGTAGGCGTGGCGGTCGACGGCCTCGTAGGCGATGTTCAGGCCGCCGCCGGGCAGGCCGTCCAACTCGGCGCGGGCAGCGTCCCAACTGAAGGCGCGCCGGCCGGCGGCGTAATCCGCGAGGTTATGGACAAACCCGTGGCTTGGCTTTTTCTTGCGAATAATGTCAAGCACCGAACCTTCCCCCTCGCCGCCGCATGCAGGCTAAGAGAATAGCTTCCCCGCCTGCCCGTGACGTTGACCGGGATCAATTCTTCCGTGCGGGACTCGACGCGGGGCCTATTGACGCAGGAGGATGTCGTGGACCTGGATTTGGCCGGCGGAGTTGCCGATCAGAACCTGGCAGGCGAGCTTCTCGAACACCGGGTCGTCGACCTGGATGAACAGAAGGCAAGCACCATCCGCCACGTGCCCGCGGAGGACACTGGCGGCGCGGGCATCGAGCCATTCCTCAAGCCGTGCGACCTGGGGACAGGCCGCGTCCGTATCCGATGCGGGCTGCCGGGCGCTCCGGGAGCCGTCGAGCAGCACGACACCGACGTTCGGTGCGCCCCGCTGCGCGACCCGTGCCGCAAGATTACCGCCGAACGCGAATTTGTCGGCCAGCAGGCAGACCCGCACGTCGGCCGGCGGCTGTGCCTGGAACGCGTCGAGCGCGCGGTCCAGGGCTTCGAGGGTTTTGAAAACACCGACCGCGACACGGCCCTTTCTCCCCGTTTCCGCGCTGCCTTCTGCGGCGGAATCCCCGCAAAGAAAGGTGAGGCTGCTATCGACAGCTTCGCACAGGGAAGGAGGAAAAGGGGCGTCCGAAGCATTCATGGCAGCACGCAATGGCTATCCGGTTTTCTAAATGCCGTCCTCGGATTCGGCGAGGTCTTCAAGTTCAAAGATATCGCGGATGACCACCACCGAAGAATGAGGCAGGTCAATCGCGCCGGAATTTTTCATGCCGGTCAGAACACGGCTGACCGTTTCGACGCTCAGGCCCAGATAATCGGCCATGTCGCGGCGGCGCATGGGCAGGGTCAGGGTCACGGCGCCGTCGTCGTCACCGTCGGTCAGGCGCTCGACCAGTTCGAGCAGGAAGGTCGCGATGCGTTCCTGCGCCGACTTCCGGTTCAGCGTGACGAATCGTTCCTGAAGGATGGCGAGTTCCGAGGTGGCGAAGTTCAGAAGCTTTTCCGCAAGCTCCGGCCGCGCGGCGGCGGTTTTCAGCAGCGCCCCCTTGGGGATGCGGCGGATCCGCGCCGGCGACACGGCCTGGCTGCTGAAGCGATGGCGTTCGCCCTGGACCAGCCCGATCAGATCGCCCGGGTAGCTGAACGAAACGACCTGGCGGCGACCGTCGCTCATGGTGCGGAAGTTGCACACGATGCCGGCGACGACTTCGTAGACAAAATCGGTCTCGTCGCCCTCGCAGAACAGAAAGGCCCCGGCGGCATGCCCCTGAATCGACTGCTGGCAACCGGGCAGTTCGGCCCAACCGGCAATGGCGAATTGGCTCGGTGACGGTTTGTTCTGTGCGGTCTGGTGGAAATGCATGACGTTACCCCTCTACTCGTTCCTTTCGAAAGCCGCGCCTTCGATGGGTAGAGTTAACCAGCGGCACGTATCGCCATTAGGTGCCTTGCGTAACGGAATGTAACGTTTTGTAACGACGGCCGGCCGCCGCCGTTGCCGCACGGCAGAATGGGGTATAGGATGAAAGAGGAAACGGGTTGCATGCGGAAAATTTTGGGCTACGATTCCCGTCATCGTACGGAACTGACAACAATCTCCAGTGCCCATGCCGACGTCTTTGAGCGGTCACATTCTTATCGTTGACGACGATCCTCAGGTGCGGAAACTGCTGCGGCGGTGTTTCGAGCCGGAGGGTTTCCGCGTAAACGAGGCCGCCACCGGCAAAGAGGTGCTCGGCAAGTCCCTCGACGGCGTCGATCTGATCACGCTGGACCTTAACCTGAACGGCGAAGACGGCCTCGACGTCGCCCGGGAAATTCGCGCCCGCTCCGATGTTCCCATTATTATGGTGACCGGCAAGGGCGACACCATCGACCGGGTGGTCGGCTTGGAATTGGGGGCGGACGACTACATCGCCAAGCCGTTCCATGTGCGCGAGGTTCTGGCCCGCGTCAAGTCGGTGATTCGGCGTGCCGGGCCGGGCAAGGCCGATGCCAGACCGATGAACGACGGCGCAAAGGCCTGTTTCGCGTTCGAGGGATGGGTGGTCGATTTCGACATGATGGAGTTGCGCAGGGAGGGGGGCGATGTCTGCGATCTGACCTCGGGTGAAATGAGCCTTCTGGAGGTCTTCGTGACCAGGCCCAACCGGGTGCTGTCCCGCGAGCAGTTGATGGACCTTTTGAAGGGGCACGACTGGGCGCCCACGGACCGCAGCATCGACAACCAGATCGCCCGCCTGCGCAAGAAGATCGAGGACGATCCCAACACCCCCAACCTGATCAAGACGGTGCGCGGCGCGGGCTACAAGTTCACGGGCGCCGTGCAGCCCAAGGCGCGCTAACCGCCGTCCAGGGCATTGCGGATCGCGCGGGCAAGGTCGGCCAGGCGATAGGGCTTGCGCAGGACGTTGAAATGGTCGCTCGCGTCGTCGGTGCCGGCCACCAGCACTTCCGCATACCCCGAGGTCAGCA
>Ga0209024_1001164_pt1 | contig 25578 bp, 18 predicted proteins | sample AutmiccommunBRH5_FD_187380 | JGI IMG/M metagenome (GOLD analysis project Ga0209024, IMG submission 187380) | Deep subsurface microbial communities from Mt. Terri, Switzerland - Autotrophic microbial communities BRH/5 (SPAdes) (version 2) | ecosystem: Environmental > Aquatic > Deep subsurface >...
TGATCGTGCGACGTGCAGGCGACGTGATTCCCCAGATTCTCGGCGTAATCGCCGAACGCCGCCCGGCCGACGCGCGCGCCGTGCATGTGCCGGAGCAGTGCCCGGTGTGCGGTTCTGCCGTGGAGCGTACCCAGCTGATCAAGCGCAGCAAGGGGCGTGAGTCGGTGAGCGAAGGCTCGATCTACCGTTGCGTCGGCCGTCTGGCGTGCCAGGCTCAGCTTAAGCAGGCGATCATCCATTTCGTATCGCGCCGAGCGATGGATATCGACGGCCTGGGCGACAAGATCGTCGAGCAGCTGGTCGACAGGGGGTTGGTCAAATCGCCGGCGGATCTCTACTGCCTGACCCATGAGCAGGTCATTGAGCTGGAGGGGTTCGCCGAGATTTCCACGCGCAACTTGCTTAACGCCATCGACGCCAGCCGCAAACCAAGCCTCGCGCGTTTCGTCTACGCCCTTGGCATACCCGATGTCGGCGAGGAAACCGCCAAGTTGTTGGCACGAGCGCTGGGCTCCTTGGATCGCATAGGTCGCGCGCTGCCTGATGTGCTTGTTTACCTGCCCGATGTCGGCCTGGAAGTCGCTCATGAGATCCACAGCTTCTTCGAGGACGAACACAACCGCACGGTCATCGCGCTGCTGCGCGAACGCGGCGTCGAACCACAGGAGGAGGGCGTCCTTCACCCTGAATTCGCCGCCTGCGCGACGCTGGCGGACCTGCTCGACCGGCTCAATATCCCCTATATCGCCCGCACCGGCGCCCAGCGCCTGGCAGAACGTTTCGGCAGCCTGAACGCGATCATCGCCGCCGACTGGCTCGATCTGCGCCAGGTTGAACGCCTTACCGAAAAGGCCGCACGCGCGCTGCGCGATTATTTCGACACGCCCGAAAACGCCGAGCGCGCCCGGGCTATCGAGGCGCAGTTGCGCGAGTTCGGCATGCACTGGGAGAGCGAGAAGAAAGTCGCAGCAGGTCTTCCCCTGGCTGGCCAAACCTGGGTGCTGACCGGCACGCTCGAAGCAATGAGCCGCGACGAGGGCAAGGCGCGGCTGGAGGCGTTGGGGGCCAAGGTTGCCGGTTCCGTGTCGGCCAAGACGTCCTGTGTGGTGGCGGGGCCCGGCGCGGGTTCGAAGCTCGCCAGGGCCAATGAGCTGGGCGTCGTCGTGCTAGATGAAGCAGCTTTCCTAAAACGGCTGGCGGAGCTGGAGCCCTTGTGACTGTTGACTGAGGAGGAGTCGATCCATTATCCGAGCCTCAGGCGCCCAGGCACTGAAATATCTAGATTAGTGACCTGGCTAATATTTTGCTTGTCCTTGCCAATGCGTTCAAAAGGCCAACTTTCTGTCACGCCTGAAGCAGCGCGCCCTCTGCGGTTCGAGAGACCAGGGCTCTTTGAGGTTAATGAATGAAAGCAGTGATTTTGGCAGGGGGCTTAGGTACTCGTATCAGCGAGGAATCCCATCTCAAACCCAAGCCGATGATCGAGATCGGCGGCAAGCCGATCATCTGGCACATCATGAAAATCTACTCCCATTATGGGATCAACGACTTCGTGATCTGTCTGGGCTACAAGGGCTACGTGATCAAGGAATATTTCGCGAACTACTTCCTGCACATGTCCGACGTGACCTTCGACATGGCAGAAAATCGTATGCACATCCATAACCAGAAGGCCGAGCCCTGGCGTGTGACGCTAGTGGATACAGGCGAGAATACGGCTACCGGCGGCCGCCTGAAACGAGTTCGTGGCTACCTTAGCGATGAAACCTTCTGCCTGACTTATGGAGATGGTGTCGCTGATATCGATATTGCTCAACTGATCGGTTCCCACCGTGCTCACGGCAAGTTGGCAACGGTGACTGCTGTTCAACCACCAGGGCGTTTTGGTGCGCTTGATCTACAAGGCGAGCAAGTCCGCGGCTTCCAGGAGAAGCCGCTGGGAGATGGGGGCTGGATCAACGGCGGATTCTTCGTGCTGGAACCAAGCGTGTTCGACTACATAGACGGCGACAGCGATATCTGGGAACAGGAACCCATGCGCCGTCTGGCAGAGGAAGAGCAGTTGATGACTCATCTTCATCGCGGTTTCTGGCAGCCGATGGATACCTTGCGTGACCGCAACTTGTTGGAAGAGCGATGGAGTTGTGGTCAGGCGGAGTGGAAGCTGTGGCGATGAACATCATCCCCACCGGTACTGATTGTTTCGAACGAGTCTAAGGGTTGTCTGTGCAATGAAAATCCTGATTACCGGAAACATGGGATATGTGGGTTCGGAGCTGGTCAAGATGCTCCGAAAAGAATTGGCGCAGGCATATCTAGTCGGTTTTGATAGTGGCTTTTTCGCACATTGTCTGACGACGGGTGGACGCGTCCCTGAAATCAATCTGGATTGCCAACACTTCGGTGACATCCGCTCTATTCCCGATAGCCTGTTGAAAGGTATGGATGCGGTCATTCATCTGGCGGCCATTTCCAATGACCCGATTGGTAACAAGTTCGAGCAAATAACCAAGGACATCAACTTCACGGCCAGTATCAACTTGGTCAGACGCGCGGTCGAACTGGGAGTTGAGCGTTTCGTGTTCGCTTCAAGTTGCAGCATGTATGGCTACGCCGGTGATGATGCGCGCAAAGAAAACGATGCAATCAATCCACTCACGGCCTATGCACGGTCCAAAGTCGCGACCGAGCAGGCTTTGGAGTCCTTGTGCGCAAGCTCGTCTGCTTACATGACGTCTCTGCGTTTCTCGACGGCGTGCGGGATGTCCGACCGCCTGCGTCTGGATCTGGTGCTCAATGATTTTGTTGCCTCGGCGATCAGCACGGGGAGCATTACTGTCCTGAGTGACGGGACTCCGTGGCGCCCACTAATAGATGTCAAAGATATGGCCCGAGCCATGTTATGGGCGTTGACACGTGAGTCAGAACAAATCGGACGCTATGTCGCAGTGAATGTTGGCTCCAGTGTGCAGAACTATCAAGTGCGCGACCTAGCTAATGCGGTTGCCAGTGCCTTGCCAGGCACTACGGTGAGCGTTAATACAGCTGCCCCGCCCGACAAGCGCTCCTATCGGGTCGATTTTTCGCTCTACGAAAAACTTGCCCCGGATCACCAGCCACAGGTCATGCTGGAGCAGTCCATCAAGGAGCTGGTCAGTGGCATGAAGGCTCTTGGTTTCAACGATAAGAACTTCCGCTCATCTGGGCTGATGCGCCTGAATACATTGGAAGCACATATATCCGAGCATCGTCTGAATCACGAATTGCAGTGGCTCTGAACGTAGTAATCAGGTCAATCGATATTTCAGGACAAAGGTGCAGTTTGTGAATAACGAAGAACAAGAACTACGCCAGCAGATCAAGGACCTGGTCGGGCGCTATGCAGATAAATTCCTGGCTCAGGGGGTATTCGTACCCGGAGAAACACCGATACCCCCGTCGGGCAAGGTAATAGGCAGTGGCGAACTGACGGCCATGACGGATGCCGTCCTGGACGGCTGGCTGACCACGGGACGTTTCAACGAAGCCTTTGAAAAGCGCTTGGCCCGATACTTGGGCCGACGTTGCGTGCTCACGACCAATTCCGGCTCTTCTGCCAACCTGCTGGCCTTTTCCGCGCTGACCTCGTCGCGCTTGGGCGAGCGGGCGATTCGCAAGGGCGACGAAGTGATCGGCGTGGCGGCCGGCTTCCCGACCACGGTCAACCCGATCCTGCAATTCGGTGCGGTACCAGTATTCGTGGATGTCGAGCTGGGTACCTACAACATCGATCCAGCTCTGGTGGAGGCGGCCATCAGCCCGAAGACCAAGGCCATCATGGTCGCTCACACACTGGGCAATCCCTTCAACCTCAAGGTCATCCGAGAACTCTGTGACCGTCATGGTTTGTGGCTGATCGAGGATTGCTGTGACGCGCTAGGTTCGCTCTACGAAGGCCGTCAGGTGGGCGGATTCGGCGATATCGGCACCCTGAGCTTCTACCCGGCACACCACATCACCATGGGCGAGGGTGGAGCGGTATTTACTGACAGCCCGCTGCTCAAACGCATTATCGAATCCTTCCGTGACTGGGGGCGTGACTGCTACTGCACGGGTGGTGAAGACAACACCTGTGGCAAGCGCTTCTGCTGGCAGCTGGGTGATTTGCCGGAAGGCTACGACCACAAATACACCTACTCGCATCTTGGCTACAATCTCAAGATCACCGATATGCAGGCCGCCTGCGCCTTGGCGCAAATGGACCGGTTGGACGATTTCATCATGGCGCGCAAGCGCAACTTCGCTTGGCTTAGCGAGCGTCTGGCCGGCAGCACTGATCAATTGATCCTGCCGCATGCAACCCCCGGCAGCGACCCTTCCTGGTTCGGCTTCCCGATCACCCTGCGTGACGGCTGCGGTGTCGAGCGTGTCGAACTGCTGCGCTATTTGGATGCCCAGAAGGTCGGCACCCGGCTGTTATTCGCCGGCAACCTTACTCGCCAACCGTACATGCGTGACCAGCAATATCGCGTATCCGGAGAGCTGAGCGCGACCGACAAGGTTATGCGCGATACCTTCTGGATTGGCCTGTGGCCCGGCCTGGACGAAGCCTATCTGGAACATGCCGCAAGCAGCATCGAATCTTTTCTGAAGCGGGGTACAGGCGAATGAGTACGTCACCTGCATTGTTCGGCCGTCCACTGTTTATTCTGGAAATGGCTAACAACCACATGGGCGATCCGGCGCATGGCGTCGCGTTGATCCGTGCCTTTGCCGAGGTGTGCAAGTCGTTTCCGTTCCAGTTCGCTTTCAAGCTGCAATACCGTGATCTGAATACCTTCATCCACCCGGCGATGCAGGGGCGGGACGATCTGAAGTACATCAAGCGTTTCAACGAAACGCGGCTGTCGCGCGAGCAGTTCGATACCCTGGTGGCGGAAATTCGCGCCAATGGCTTCCTCTGTCTGTCTACTCCCTTCGATGAAGTCTCAGTGGGCGTGATTGAGGAGCAGGGGTTGGACGCCATCAAGATTGCCAGCTGCTCGATGAGCGACTGGCCGCTGCTCGAGCGCGTGGTACAGACCAATCGTCCGCTGATCGTTTCGACCGCCGGCGCCAGCTTGGAAGAGGTTGACCGGTTAGTGAGCTTCCTCACCCACCGCAACAAGAATTTCGCCATCCTGCACTGCGTCGGCGAGTACCCGACGCCCGACGCACACCTGCACCTGTCGCAAATCGACTTCCTGCAGCGTCGATACCCCGGCGTGCGTGTCGGGTTTTCTACGCATGAAGACCCGGACAGTATCGATATCGTGCAGATCGCTCTGGCCAAGGGGGCGCGCGTGTTCGAAAAGCACGTGGGGCTGCCTACCGAACAGTATCCACTCAACGCCTATTCGGCTAGCCCACAGCAGGTTGCGCGTTGGCTTGCCGCTGCCCAACGTGCGCTGCTGTTATGTGGCGAGGGCGCGCAGCGCCAGCCGGAGAACCCTGTCGAGCGAGCCAGCCTGCGATCCCTGCAGCGTGGTGTATTCACTCGGCGGGCTATTGCTATGGGTGAAATCGTTCGCGCCGAAGATGTGTATTTTGCTTTTCCGCCGCAGGATGGCCAGTACACCGCCAGCGACTGGTCGAAGTACGCCATTTTCACCGCCCAGGCGGATATCGCCGCCGATGCCGCCCTGGCCCCAATCAATGCGAGCCTGCGCGACATGCGTGCCAAGGTCTGGGATATCGTCCAGCGTGTGCGCACCCAGTTGGCCGCTAGTCACGTGGTAGTGCCAGCGCGGGTCGACTTGGAAATTTCCCACCACTATGGTCTGGATCGTTTCGCCGAAGTGGGCATGGCCATGCTTACCGTGGTCAATCGCAGCTATTGCAAGAAGCTCCTCATGCTGTTGCCGGGCCAAAGCCACCCTGAGCAGTACCACCAGCAGAAGGAAGAAACCTTCCATGTCCTGCACGGTGAAATGATCCTCAAGCTCAATGGCGTGGAGCGTCTGTGTCGACCGGGTGATGTGGTCACTGTCGAGCCGGGTGTGCGCCATGCGTTCTACAGTGCCGGCGGCGTCATTATTGAAGAGTTGTCTTCCACGCACTACAGCAAGGACTCGTTCTATACCGACGAGGCGATCAACGCCAATCGGGATCGTAAAACCCTCTTGAGTTACTGGATGGATTGACGTGCCAACCCCCTATCGTGTTGCCGATTACATTGCCGATTTCATCGCCGGCGAGGGCGTGGAGCATGTCTTCCTGTTGCCCGGTGGTGGCGCCATGCATCTTAACGACGCCGTCGGAAAACATTCGCGGCTGGAAGTGGTGGCCTGCCATCACGAGCAGGCGGCGGCGATTGCTGCCGAAGCCTACTGCCGGATCAACGAGAACCTTGGCGTGGCCATGGTCACTACCGGACCGGGTGCGACAAACGCAGTAACCGCCGTGGCCGGCGCCTGGATCGAGTCCGTGCCACTGCTGGTGATCTCCGGTCAGGTCAAACGAGCCGACTTGTTGCGCGGCGCGCCTTTGCGCCAGAAGGGCGTGCAGGAAGTGGATATTGTCAGCGTGGTCGAACCGATCACCAAGTATGCCGTGACCATCGATCATCCTGAGGACATTCGTCGCGAACTGGAGCACGCGGTGTTTCTGGCACGCGATGGCCGGGCCGGCCCTGTCTGGATCGACGTGCCGCTGGACGTGCAGGGCGCGCCCATTGATCCGGATACCTTGGAGGGATGGAAGCCCGAGCGGGCGGCAGAAGTGGAACTCGACCCGGACGTGCTGGCACAGGTGCGCAGCTTGCTGGAAGGCGCCCAGCGGCCGCTGATTCTTGCCGGCCATGGGGTACGCCTGAGCGGCACGGCAAATGCCTTTCGAGAGCTGATCGAATCGCTTGGCGTGCCGCTGGTCACCACCTGGAACGCCATGGATTTGCTGCCCTACGAGCATCCGCTCTATGTAGGTCGCCCCGGTGTTGTGGCGCTGCGTGCGCCGAACTTCGCCATCCAGAATGCTGACTTGCTGATCACCATCGGTTGCCGCCTGGACAACATCATCACCGCCTATGCGCCGCGCGACTTTGCACGTAATGCACGAAAGGTGGTAGTGGACGTGGATGCCAATGAGATCGCCAAACTCGACATGGACATCGACGTGGCTATCACCAGCGATGCCGCCAGTTTCATCGGTGCATTGGCAGGCATGCTCGGCAACGCCGGATTCCGCCGTCCGCAGTGGCTGGAGCGCTGTGCCGACTGGAAGGCACGTTATGGTGTCAACGACGGCGAACCCTTCCCGGCCAGCGGGCCGATCAGTCACTTCCAGTTTGCCGATGCGCTTTCCGATGCGGTGCCCGCCAATACTCTGGTCAGCACTGGTAGCTCCGGGCTGGCGGTGGAAGTGTTCTATACCGTATTTCGCAACCGCATCGGCCAGCGCGTATTCCTCACCTCGGGACTTGGCGCAATGGGCTATGGCTTGCCTGCAGCCATCGGTGCCTGCTTCGCCAATGGGCGCAAGCCGATGGTAGCGGTGGAGAGCGACGGCAGTCTGCAACTGAATATCCAGGAGCTCGCCACCCTGCGTGGCTTTGGCCTGCCTATTTGCCTGGTGGTGATGAACAACGGCGGCTACGCCTCGATTCGCAACACCCAGCGCAACTACTTCGATGGCCGCTACGTCGGCACCGGTCCGGAGGCCGGGTTGTGGATGCCGGACCTGGAAGAAATCGCACGCGCCTACCAATTGCCGTTCAAACGCATTCGCGATGCGGCCGAGCTGGCCCAGGGGCTGAACGAGGCGATGGCTCAACCGCGTCCGATGATCGTCGAAGTGATGCTGCTCAGCGATGAAGCGTTGAGTCCGAAGGTCGCCGCCATTCCTCAGGCCGATGGCTCGATGACCTCGATGCCGCTGGAGGACATGAGCCCGTTATTGTCGCTGGAGGTACTGGAGGCGGAAATGGATGGCAGGCTCTCACCAGTGTCGCGCCAGGTCAGACAACAGACAATATGATGAAGACCCACATCCTGCTCGACTTCGACGGCACCTTGGTCGACTCCGCGCCTGCCATCCTCAACTGCTTCGAGCGCGCACTGCAGGCCCATGGCCTGGAACCTTGCCGCAGCATTGACGACAGCCTGATCGGACCTCCTCTGCGACAGACGCTTGAAACCCTGAGTGGCCAGAGTGACCCCGTCATCCTCGATGCTCTGGGGGCCAGCTTCAAGGATATCTACGATACCGAGGCCTGCCTACAAACCCCGGCCTATGCCGCCTGCCAGGATGTACTGGAACAACTGCGCGCGCAGGGCTTCACCCTGGCTATCGCCACCAACAAGCGCCTGCTGCCAACCCGTCGGATCATTGCGGCTTTAGGCTGGGAAGGACTCTTTGCCGAGGTGTTCGCTAGTGATTCCCAGCCGCAGCGCTATACCGACAAGAGCGGGATGATCACCGCCTTGTTGCACGATTTCGATATCGCGCCAGAGGCGGCGCTCTATGTCGGCGACACCGAGTCCGATGGTCGGGCCGCTGCAGCCAACGGCGTGGCGTTTTGGCCGGTGGCGTGGGGCTATGGGCGTTTTTCCGAGCAGGAGTGGCCTTTGCAGACAATGCAGGAGCTGCTGGAACGCTTGGTGAACGCATGAGTGTGATGAGCTCAAGCCCCTGCCCATGCTGTCGCCACGAAGAGGTGCTGCAGCCCGGCCCGGCCTATACGTGCTGCTCCTGTTGCGGGCACCGCTGGCGCTTGCCGCCGGAGGCGGTTTCCAGTGCCGGTTACTATGAAGCGCTGATCGCGCGCAACGACCCGCAGGCCCCCTGGTTCAAGCGGAAGATCGGCGATCGTATTGCCCTGCTGTCTGCGCTGCTGGAAGAGGGCGGGGCACGACGAGTGCTCGAAATCGGCTGCGCCGAAGGCGAGCTCGGTCGTGCGATCAAGGCGCGCTTCACCGTCGTTTATGACGGCGTGGAGCTGTCGCGTGACAGCGAGTTGGCCGAGCAAGCCCTGGATAGGGTTTTCAAGACGCCGACCAGCCAAGTGGATGCGTTGCCCTATGGGCTGATCGTTTCCTTCCATGTGCTGGAGCACATCGCCAAGCCTGAGCAGGAGCTCGCTTGCTGGTCTAGGTTGCTGAGCGAGAATGGCCAGCTCTTGATCGAGGTGCCCAACCAGTCGGGCCACCCCTTGCTGGCCAGCGACCACAACCCGGAGCATCTACACCAGTTCACTCCTGCCTCCCTGACCATTCTTCTTTCGCACTGTGGTTTTGCCTGCGCCGGATTGTCCGTTGGTCATTACGAATCGCCGGTCTATCCAGACTCGATCCGGATCGTCGCTAGACCGCTACTGCCGACCGACCGTCAGCGCAGCCTGCTGCTACAGCGCTTCCGTGACAGATTCGCCGGCCCGTTTCTGGTCTATGGCATCGGTGGTGATTTCTTCAATTACGTGGCCCCTGTCGCTGAAGAGCTGGAGATCCAGGCCCTGCTGGATTCCTCTCCGAGCAAGTGGGGCAAACGGATAGGTTCGCGCATCATCGGCAGCTACGACCCTGCCGAGCATGGGATGTTGCCCATACTGGTCTGTTCCATTCGCTTCGGGGCGAACATCAGGCAGCACCTGCTGACCCTGGGCATTGCGGAAGATCGCATCATCGGCCTCGAGAGCATCTATGAACACACCTGATCCCATCCTTGCCGAAGATCTGGCCGGCATCCTCGATGCGCCCCTGCCCTGGGAGCAGCTGTATGGTCGTCATGTCCTCGTCACTGGTGCTTCAGGATTTATCGGCGGACATATCGTCGAGGTCCTGGCCTGGCTCAATCGTTGCTACCCGCAAGCGAACCTGCGCATCCATGCGATGGCTAGAAATCTGGAAAAACTGCATCAGCGCTTGCCCTGGCTGGATCTTCCGGGCGAAGTGACCCCTCTGATTCAGGATGTCACCCAGCCCTGCGAGTTGGACATACCGCCAGACATCATCATTCACGCCGCCAGCCCGGCTAGTCCGCGGTACTACCTGGATCGGCCGGTGGATACCATACTTGCCAATTCCAATGGTACTCAGCAGTTGCTGGAGCTCGCGCGTTCCAGGCAAGCCCGATTCCTGTTCCTCAGCAGTGGTGCGGTCTATGGCGACAACCCCCTGCAGATCGATGCCATTGGGGAAGGCGATTTCGGCGGCGAGGATCCCCTGACGCCACGCGCTTGCTACAGCGAAAGCAAGCGTCTGGCCGAAACCTTGTGCCATGCCTACCACGCGCAATACGGCATCGATACCCGAATCGCGCGCATCTCTCATTGCTACGGCCCTGGTATGCGCCTGAACGACGGCCGGGCCATTGCCGACCTGTTGGCCGATGTTCTGGCCGATCGGGATATCAGGCTCGACTCGGACGGCAACGCCTCGCGTCCCTTCTGCTATGTCTCCGATACCGTCCTGGGGCTGTTTCACATACTTTTCCGGGGGGAGCCTGGCAACGCCTACAACCTGGGGGAAACCCAGGAGATCACCATCCTGGAGCTGGCCGAGAAAATGATCGCCGTAGCAGGCAAGCGCGATCACCTCAGCGTTCGGGCGCAGGCCCGGAGCGGCCTGGCGCCCGCGGCGCGCAGCTCGGGCCATTTCGACATCGGCAAGATCAGACGCCTGGGCTGGCGCCCACGTATCGACCTGGACACGGGACTGGCCCGCATGCTTGGCAGCCACGAGGGCGATGACCCGGCGCGAAATCCCTCTGTTCCCGATAGGCAGTCTGCGCAGATGGCGCCTCTGGCTGAGAGCAGGCCTTCCTGCCCCGAGGAGGCCAATGCGATTTCTCGGTCTGCAGCTTCGTCTGTCGGCCAGGTGTTCTGGCAGCAGGGCATGGTGGATCGCAGCGTTCGAGAGGCATTGATCCGGCAAAAGGGGTTGACCCTTTGGCTCACGGGCCTGAGTGCCTCGGGCAAATCCACCACGGCCTATGCGCTGGAGCGACAACTCATCGATACGGGGCGTTTGTGTTGCGTACTTGATGGCGACAACCTGCGCCACGGCATCAATCGCAACCTGGGCTTTACCCATGAGGATCGCACGGAGAATATACGTCGAACCGCGGAAATCGCACGATTGATGAACGATGCGGGATTGATCGTCATTGCCTCGTTGATTTCTCCCTTGATCGCTGATCGCGGCATGGCTGAGGAGATCATCGGTGCAGACAGTTTCGTCGAGATCTACCTGAATACACCGCTCGAGATCTGCGAGGCGCGTGACCCGAAGAAACTGTACAGCAAGGCCCGACAGGGGTTGATTACGCACTTTACCGGTATCAGCGCACCCTATGAGGCGCCACCATTTGCGGATGTCTGCATCAATACCGCGCGGCTATCGCCTATCGAGGCTGCCCAACTGATTCTCTCGAAGACAAACCTGCATATGGACGTGCAGCTCGGAAAAGGAAACTGAACGTGTCGCCGCCCATTTTCGTTCATGTGGCAAAGACTGCTGGAAGTACGCTGCGTACTTTGATAACTGCAAATTACGCTCCGGAGCAGGTGATCACCCTAAATGGGGATCCCAAAGAGATTCTGAAGGCCGCTGGCTCGTATGTGGGAAAAACGGAATCCTGTCGCCTCATATATGGGCATACGCCTTATGGCACTCATCGTTTTTTGGGGATACGTCAGCCACGCTACTACACCTTTCTGCGCGATCCTGTGGAACGCTTCCTTTCGGATATCGCCCATACGATCCGTCACTCCGACCATAACTTTCATACCACGCTCTCGGAGCCGGGGCTTTCCAGAGATCAGATAATCAGCAGGGCGCTGGACATAAACTACTACCGCAACAACATGGTGCAGTTTGTAAGTGGGTCATTTACGACTGAGGTTGTGTCCATGAGTCACTTGGGTGTCGCTATAGATAATCTGTGGAGCAGCGAGTTCGTTGGTATTACCGAGCAGTTCAGCCCATCGCTGTTAATAATGGCAAAGAAGCTTGGCTGGAAATATGTCATTCCACAGAAGGTCAATGTGCGTCCGGATGTGAGGGAGGACATATCTCCTGAATTGAGAGCCAGACTTGAACGGGCACTTGCCTATGATTGTGCGTTATATGCGGCGGCGCGGGAGCATCTGGCCGAGAGTCAGAGAGGATATGGTCAATTATTGGCGGAGGCGGCTTCTCAACTGGAAGAGATTATCGCTATGCAGGAAGTCGATAGTCCAGACGTGCAGTTTTTAACGTATCAGGTAGGGCAGGAACGATGCATACCCACTGGCCACTACGATGCGCTGATTGGGCGTGACTCACCTTTGGCGCGTTGGATGTGTGAATAGTATGAGCGAAGCTTATGACTCGTCAGTCAGACCTTGCGAAATATGTGGTAGTCGCTCAGCCAAAGTGCTGCATCGACAGAGCTTTCTGTTTCCTGGCCTAGCCGAACCTGTGCACTACGACGTAGTGACATGCCGAGCGTGCGGTTTTTGCTATGCAAGCGATATTCCCGACCAGGCGGCGCTCAACCAGTTCTACCAGGCTGTCGATCATCATGTGCATGCCGAATTGCCGCCGGGGTTGGCGCGTATCCATGGCGAATTCTTTCGATTCGTGCATGGCCACGCCTCACTGGCGAGCGATGCCCGCATCCTGGATATCGGCTCCGGCATGGGGCATTTTCTCCATCACTTCCAGAAAGCCGGCTTCACGGATCTACAGGGCATGGAGCCAAGCCTGGCGGCGGCAGAACTGGCGCGCAATACCTACAGCCTGAACGTCCATAGCGCGAGCGTCGATACCTTTGTCGCCAGCGAGCGCTTCGATCTCGTCAGTCTCTGCGGCGTGCTAGAGCACATTGCCGATCTGCGCAGAAGTATGGAGAGCATTTCTGCTCTGTTGCGAGACGATGGCTATCTGTTCATCGCTGTCCCCGATGCATCCAGTTTCGGGCAGGTCGTACCTGCCGAGCCCTTCCTGGAGTTTGCGCTGGAGCACATCAACTTCTTCAGCGCCACCAGTCTCGACAACCTGCTGCGTGCCTGCGGTTTCGAGAAGGTGATCGTCGCCTCCCAGCACAATGACTTCTACGACAACAACTATCTGCTGGCCCTGTACCGGCGGGTAGCGCAGCCATCCTTGGCCATTGTCAGCGATAGCGAAGCCGCACCCAGCCTGCGCGTCTACGTCGATCTTTCGCGGCAAGGCTTGCGCCCCGTGGAGGCCGTGGCCAAGCAGCTGGTGGCGAGTCAGGAGCCTTTGCTGATTTGGGGGGCTGGTGCCTTGACCAGTCGGTTGCTGTGCGACACCTGCCTGGGGCAGGCCAATATATGTGGGGTCATCGACCGGAACAGGCGCTTGCAAGGCAAGGAGTTGCTGAACACCCTCATCACGGCACCCGACTCAATCGGAAATTACCAGGGGGCTACGGTTTTCATCGCTAGCACCACCTACTCGGCAGAGATACGTGAAACGCTTCTACAGCGGTATGCCTGGACTGGAAGGATTATCACTCTGGCGTCGGGAGCAACGTCATGAACAGGCTTATCAAGCTTAGGCAAGCCCATGAGCAAGGGGAGATCAAGAAGCAGGACTACATCGAAGCCATCCATGCCCTGCATGCCCAGCTCTTTGCGTATCCCGAGTTTCTGCAAGCGACCGACGTGGAGGCGCTCAGTATTCGGCCCGAGGGCGTCTTCGTGCGTTCGCGTTCACAGCAAATCGAGCTATTGCTTGATCCCGAGGATCAACATCTGGTGCCTTGTACCCTGATGAATTTTCGCGATTACGAGACGGTAGAAACGGAGTTTCTCAAGTCGCTGATGCATGCCGGCTCCGTTTTCCTAGATATAGGGGCCAACTGCGGCTGGTACTCGCTGGCATTGTCTCAGCATTGCCCGACGGCGCGAATCTATGCATTCGAACCCATTCCGCATACCTACGATATTCTGCTGCGTAATGTTCGACATAACGACTGCAGGAATATCGAGACGTTCCGGTCGGCGGTCTCAAGCGAGGACACGCCGCTAGAGTTTCTCTACACCCCCCGTTGTTCGGGAGCTACGTCGTTAGTTGAGGCGGGCCAGCCCGTTCAGCCTGAGAAGCTGGAAAGAATTACGTGCCCCAGTACGACGCTGGACAGTTTCTGCACGCAGCATGATCTGGCACCGGACATCATCAAGTGCGATGTGGAAGGAGCGGAATTGATGGTTATCCAGGGTGGCGAGAAAGTTCTGGCGACCCAAAAACCAGTGATTCTAATCGAGCTGCTACGCAAGTGGTCGAGGAAATTCGGCTATCACCCCAATGATGTAGTGATGCTGCTCAGTGGTTATGGCTATCGGGCTTATACGTTATGTGAGAACGGGCTGAAGCCTTGCTCGGCTATTGATGACGAAACCGTGGAGACGAACTTCGTCTTTCTCCATCCACAAACCCATGGGCATATTGCATGAATGTTTTTGCTCCGCCCCTTACCGTCGCACTGCTGACTTATAACCGCAGGCATTATCTGCAAGAAGCCATTGAGGCTATTCTTCGGCAGAGCTATCGGGATTTCGAACTGCTGGTACTCGATAATTGCAGTACCGATGGTACCGCGGAATACGTCCTGAGCCTTGCCGATCCGAGAATCCGCTACATCAGGAATGCACCCAACAACTGTACTGTCACTTTCAATTGTATTTCTGCCTACCATCTGGCCATCGGCCGTCGTGTGATCGCTACCCATGATGACGACATCATGGAAAACGACATGCTGGAACGCCAGATGCGCTTTCTTGACGAGCATCCCGGAACTGCCTTGGCGTGGTGTCGCGTCAGTGATATCGACCAGGACGGCAGGCCAATGCTACAGGCTACCGTGAGCGATGTTGACCGGGTCTTTGCGCCCGGTGAGTACATCACCAGCTTCCTTAAGACGCGCTTATGGCCCATGCCCAGTGGCGTCATGCTGGACAGGGCTGCGCTGCCGAAAGGCTACAGGATCGAGCGCTATCTTCAGCCCAAGGTTACTGACGGCAATCCTATGGACACAGCAGGCATTGCGGACGTGTTGTTTCCGGCCAGGGTTAACCAGAAACATGGCGTGGGATATATCGCGCAGCCCCTGCTACGTCGCAGGGTCCATCTCAACCAGTTTTCCCATACGGTCAGTCTGTCGCGCCCTGGGGTGCCTTTGTATCGCAGGCTGGAGCGTATAGCCCGAGGCGTCAAAGGACTGGCACCAGATGTTCTGCATTTTCGAACCTTCGTTGATCGCTTCGATATTCAGGAGGCCATCACGACGAATGAATCCGCTGTCGTTTCTCCGCTAATCATTCGGCGCATCAAGAAAGTCGTTAGCAAGCTTGTGGAGCATGTTGATACTGCGCCAGGTGCATTTCTGGCCGGGTTACCTATTTTTTTGCTCAAGAATCTCATCATGTCCAGTGACGACATAGCGTCCTTGCAGGGCTTGGATTCCAGCGGCTATGACAGCGCCACGCAAAAGATGCTGCTCTGGGCAGGCAAGACCTTGGCTGAACCCGAGTCGAGCATTCTTGCCCCCTTGGCTGGCCGGCGCATCATCATTTTCGGCAGCGCCTTTATTGCCGCACTACTGATTCTCGAAGCGCGCCGGCATGGTTTTCACGTCGTTTGTTGTATCGATTCGAATAGCACCCGCTATGGAACTCAATTGCTCGACGTGCCTATCCACGCTCCGGGGTGGATGCTTAAGCATGTCAGCTCCGATGACGTCGTAATCATGAGTTCCGAGCGCGATCACGAACACTATATCGAGGCAGTAATCCGAAAGAACTTGCGCGCTCCGACCATGTTGTTGTCTTGGAAAGAGTTGTTGAAGCAGTCCGTAATCGGCGTTTCCCAACCGGTCTACCGGCCTGCCGCAACCCGTGATCTTGTTGAAGTGCAGTGACACCGGTGCGTCAGCGCTGCTATATGAGCCGACAGAAAAAATTCAAAGGAAGCAGCATGACAGACTGGACATTGATTGCGGGTGGGCGATGCTCCGGTCAGCCTTGGCGCATAGGTATCGCAGGTTTCGCATTCAAGAACCAGCAAGCGTTCTCCCTTTCCGATGAAGATTGGGGATATCTGAATGAGCTGGCGCCTTTGGGGCCGCTGATCGCTTATGGCAAAGCCAATGGCCTATCGTTCGAGCGAGCCATGCCGGGTGAGGCGGCGGCATATGATGGCGTGCTGCTGTTCACCCCAGGATGGAAGGGCCAGCCGCTGTTGAGCTTGAAGGACGACATTCGAAAATACATAGCGCTGAGCGGCGCGAGACTGCGGAGCGAACTGGCCGACGAAGGTGCATTCGCAAAAATATTCATTCCTATGGACTTGCCTCCTTATGGTGAGCGACTGATTTATCTGAATCAGCATGTGCTGCGGGATCCCGCATGCGCTCCCGAGGAGTGGGCGGTAGAAAAGGAAGCTCAAGAAAAAGATCATTCAAAACGCTACAGCCGATCGGCCGATTTCTGGATTCAACGGATATCAACTGCCATTGCTTCGGACGCGGCTGATCAGCGTGGGGGCAGGCCATTACTCAGCGTCGTTATTCCGACCTATAACCATGGACGTTTCCTTCGTCAGTCTGTTCAGTCGGTGCTGGATCAGGAAGTCGAGGATATCGAAGTCCTGGTACTCGATAACGCGTCTTCGGATGAAACACCAGAGGTGATGGCTTCGCTGGTCTCGGATCAGCGCGTACGTTACATACGTAATCGCTATAATTATGGGCCGGGCTTCAATTGGGGGAGTGGACTACTGACTGCGTTAGGGCGTTATGTCACGTTCCTGTCTGCAGATGACTATTTCAATCCTGGGCATTTGGCGCGTTTGCTGCCTGTCTTACAGGCGAATCCGAATATTGCAGTAGGCTATACCGGTATTACTTGGATGGATGGTGATGGCCGACCACTAAATCAGCCTCGGCATCCAGGCTACTACTCTTGCGATTATGTCGGAGGACGCAACGAGGTCGCTGATCTACTGATTCATGACAACTATGTAGCACCTTCTGCCGCAATTTTTGAGCGTCAGGCTTTGCGCGCTAGCTGGGTTCCTGTCAGCAACAGTGGCGCCGGTGATTGGGACATGGCCATTCAAATGGCCGAGCAATACCCTGACTTCGCGTATATCGATATGCCCGGAGTCAGCTACCGCTGGCATGGCGCCCAGCATTCGCAGCAATATTTCTATGCCTCAACCGCACCACTTGCAGACCACCTCACCATCGTGGAAAGTGTCCTCAAGCGTAATGCGCAACACCATCTCAAAGGCCGAGAACGTGAAGTCGCAGCGCATATCGAGCGGCGTCTGGCGCGTTATCCGGATGAGCTACATTCGCCGCTGGGCGAGCGGGCCAGGGCGTTGATGGATCGGCTAGAGGCGCTGGCCGAGTTCAACGAAGCACCTTTGTTTTCTATTGTGCTCACCACCTATAACCGGCCAGCCTTGCTTAAGGATGCGTTGACCAGCATCGACTCCCAGGTTCTGCGGGACTTCGAGGTCATTCTGGTCAACGACCATGGCGAACCGGTGGAGAGCCTGCTTAGGCACTATCGTTTCCCCATCACCTATCTTCGCCAGGGGCGCAATCAGGGGCCTGCTGCAGCGCGGAACGCGGCCCATCGTCTGGCGCGCGGTCGTTATCTGGTTTATCTCGACGATGACGATTTGTTCTTGCCGGGGCATTTGCAAACCTTGGCCGGCGCATTTGAGGAGCACCCAGGTGAGGTGGTTTATAGCGATGCGCTCTTTATCGCTGAACGAGTCGAAGGTGAGCTTCGGCATGTCCTTGGTGAGGAGCGGCGCTACCCGCACGATAGGTACTCCCACAGTAGGCTTTTGGTGGATAACTATATTCCGATCAATACCTTCGCCTGGCCGAGGGCGCTGGTTGCGGAGATCGGCGATTTCGATGAGCGCTTGTCGGGTTTGGAGGATTGGGATCTTCTCCTGCGCTTGGCAGCCAGGGTCAATTTTCATCATGTGCGTCAAGAAACCGTGCAGGTCCGTATGCGCGTCGATGCGGACGAGCGGCGCTCGCTGCAAGCTTTCAAGGACTATGCGGCGCTGTATCGCAAGCTGTATGGGCGTTACCCGACCCTGGGCGATGAGCAGGTTGAGGCTGGACGTTCGGCGAAGCTGAAGGCTCTGGACGCGGCAGCAGGCTCGAGGGAAGTATCCGGGAGCTGGCTCTCACGGCGAGCGCTCAGCACCATGCAACGAAGATTGGTCGAGGAGCGCTTGCAGCGGCATGACCAGGGACCTTCGTTTGGTGTGTTGATCCTCGACAAGCATGGACGCCGCGATAAGGTCTCGAACACCCTGACATCACTGCGTCAACTGGAAGGTATTGCCGGGAATCTACAGCTGGTGCTGCTGACCGTTTCCGAGGCGCCGGTTGAGGCGTTTCCGGGCCAGGTCCTCAGGGTTACGGCCGGCAATTGGGTCGAGTCTCTTAATGGCGTCTTGCTCACTGGTGCATTCGACTGGGTGACACTGGCCCAAGCGGGTGATGAATTCACCGCCAATGGCTTGCTGATGGCCAGCCTGGAGTTGCTGGCCGCGTCGGAATGCCGGGCGGTTTATTGCGATGAAATGTATCGCCAGGCCGATGGCCGCTCAGGGCCGGCCCTGCGTCCGGCGTTTAATCTCGATTACCTGTTGAGCTTCCCCGCCGGAATGGCGCATCACTGGCTGTTCCGTCGTGATGTGCTGATCGAGGCAGGTGGGTTTGATTCGGACTTCCCCGAGGCTCTGGAGCTCGATCTTATCCTGCGTCTGATCAACACCGGTGGAATGGTCGGGTTAGGGCATGTTGCCGAACCGTTATTGATTACCGACGCTCCTGCAATGGCTGACGTGGGAGATGAGCAGCGGGCAATCGTCAGGCATTTACAGGGGAGGGGCTATCAGCAGGCTCAGGTTGTTTCTTCACTGCCAGGCCGCTACCAGATTCGCTATGGGCACGCGGAGCATCCTCTGGTTTCACTGCTGATCTTGGCGGGAAATCAACTGGCACGCTTGCAGCGTTGCGTTGAGAGCCTGCTGGAAGTGACCGATTACCCTCATTACGAGTTGCTGCTCGTCGAGAGCGATCCGTCAGCCAGCGATGTGCATGACTGGTTGAGGGCGCTTGAAGGGTTGGGTGAGGCTCGACTAAGGGTGGTTTGGGCCGCTTCCGTACAATCGTCGGCGGCGGCACTTAATCAAGCAGCCATGCAAGCGCGTGGCGATTATCTGCTGATGCTCTCGCCGGATACGGCTGGTATCGACGGCGCCTGGCTTGATGAGCTGGTCAATCATGCTCAGCGCCCAGAGGTAGGTACCGTCGGGGCCAGATTACTGACTGCGGGTGGCAAGGTGCAGCATGCCGGACTGATCCTCGGGCTGGACGGCGTGGTGGGTCGTCCGTTCCTTGATGAGTCTCTGGACGCTCCCGGCTACATGCAGCGCTTGCAGGTGGACCAAAATTATTGTGCCGTCAGTGGCGAGTGTCTGATGTTGCGCAAGGACTTGTTCATCGAGGTCGGTGGCTTGGAAGAGGAGCCGTTGCTGGCGAACTGGAGTGACGTGGATCTGTGTCTGAGGCTGCATCAGGCGGGCTATCTCAATGTCTGGACGCCGCGTGCGCAACTGTTGATCGATGCCTCAGAGAGTCTTGAACCAACGCAGGCGCAACAGGATGCGTTCTTTACCAAATGGTTACCTCTGCTGGCACGTGACCCTGCTTATAACCCCAATTTTTCATTGCAAAAGCAAGGTTCTTTCAAGCTGGCTCCGACCGAGCTTTCATGGCGACCACTGCAATCATGGCGGCCCCTGCCAACGGTATTGGCGCATCCGTCGGACGGGGAGGGCTGCGGCCATTACCGGGTTATGCAGCCGCACCGTGCGTTGCGTGAGCAAGGCTTGATCGAGGGTGATGTGGCGCCAGTGCTGTTATCGGTAGTGGACCTTGAGCGTTATGACCCCGACGTCATTATCTTGCAAAGGCAGATTACCGATGACCGGTTGGAGTCCATGCGCCGCATGGGCGCCTTCTCGCGAGCCTTCAAGATTTACGAACTAGATGATTACCTACCTAATCTGCCGCTCAAGAGCATCCATCGCCAAGACATGCCCAAGGATATTCTCAAGTCGATGCGTCGCGGCTTTTCGCTGGTGGATCGTCTCGTAGTTTCCACCGAAGCACTGGCTGATGCCTATGCGGGTATGCACGGTGATATCCGGGTGGTAGAGAACTGTCTTCCCCCGGAGTGGTGGCGAGCCTTGAGAGGCAAGCGCCGTGCGGGCGCCCGACCTCGGGTGGGGTGGGCCGGAGGAATCGGTCACACGGGCGATCTGGAGCTGATTGCCGATGTCGTCAAGGAGTTGGCAAACGAGGTCGAATGGGTGTTTTTTGGTATGTGCCCGGATCGGCTAAGACCCTATATCAGCGAATTCCATCCTGGCGTGCAAATCGAGAGTTATCCGATGGCACTCTCGCTTCTGAACCTCGATCTGGCCCTGGCGCCCCTCGAACAGAACCTGTTCAACGAGTGCAAGAGCAATCTACGCCTGCTGGAATATGGAGCGTGCGGGGTCCCGGTGATCTGCAGTGACGTACGCTGTTACCAGGGCGATGGATTGCCGGTGATGCGGGTGAAGAATCGCTTCCGTGACTGGGTGGAGGCAATCAGGGCCCATATCAACGATCTTGATGCGGCTGCCAAGGCAGGGGATGAGCTTCGCGCCTCCGTGCTGAACGGTTGGATGCTTGAGGGGGAGAACCTTGAAGCATGGCGTAGGGCGTGGTTGCCGGCTTGAGCTAAGGCGCAGTTGGAGGAGGCGACGTCGGCTGTTGTTGCCGGCGCAGTGCCTCTATCAATTCCTTGGATACCCGCACATACCAAGCTCTAAACGCTCAGGACAGCGCACCGTTGATGAATCCATCCTGCCTTTCTATTGATCGCCCTTAGGCTCAGGTTTACTGCCGGGCTGCCGAACTACTGTGTGTCCGGCTGACAGCTTGGGGATGTCAAGCGAACCGGAAATTTTTTCTCCCCGCCCGCCTAAAGCTTTCGAAGCCTGCGCCGAAATAGAAGTTGAATGCGAACTTTATGGGTGCCTGGGTGATGCCCCTCCCAAGGTCGCACACTCAGGCAAACAAGCTAGGTCCGATGGAGGACAAACATCATGGCTTTGACCGTCAACACTAACGTTGCTTCTCTGAACACTCAGCGCAACCTGAGCAACTCCGCCAATGCACTGCAAACCACTATGCAGCGCCTTTCGACCGGTAGCCGCATCAACAGCGCCAAGGACGACGCCGCCGGTCTGCAGATCGCCAACCGCCTGGGCAGTCAGGTCAGTGGCCTGAACGTGGCGGTTAAGAACTCCAACGATGGCATCTCCATGGCTCAGACTGCTGAAGGCGCTCTGCAGCAGTCGACCAATATCCTGCAGCGTATGCGTGACCTGTCTCTGCAGTCGGCAAACGGTTCCAACAGCGACACCGAGCGTACCGCTCTGAACGACGAAGTGACCCAGCTGAAAAAAGAACTGGATCGTATCAGCAACACCACCACATTCGGTGGCCGTCAGTTGCTCGACGGCTCGTTCGGTGTTACCAGCTTCCAGGTAGGTGCTGCGGCAAACGAAATCATCAGCGTCGGCATCGACGAGATGAGTTCTGAATCCCTAGAAGGGACCTATTTCAAGGAAGCGTTTAGCGATGCTACTGCCGCGGCCACCAGTGGTGGCGTGGGTACCGTCAGCATCACGACCTCTGCAGCTGCCGGTGGCGGTACCGCCAAGACTGTGACTGTCGATGTGGCGCTGAAGGCAGGTGATGATGTCGACACCGTTACTGCCAAGATCGCTGCTGCAGTGAACGATGCCAACATCGGCATCGGTATCAGTAAGGATGCGAACGGTGACCTTCAGGCCATCATCAAGGCGGATAGCGATGCCGGTGTCGCTGTTACTGGCATTACCTTCACCGACGGCACTGGTGATGATGCAACGGGCGCCACTATGGCTGCTGTTGACTTCTCCGCCGCTACTGCCGAAGCCGATAGCAGCGTGAAGGATATCGATATCAGCAGCGCGGCAGGAGCACAATCAGCGGTACTGGTGATCGACGATGCCATCAAGCAGATTGACGCCCAGCGTGCCGAGCTCGGTGCGGTGCAGAACCGCTTTGAGAACACCATCGCTAACCTGCAGAACATCGGTGAGAACGTTTCGGCAGCAAAAGGCCGTATCCAGGATACCGATTACGCCGCTGAAACTGCTGCGCTGAGCAAGAACCAGATTCTGCAGCAGGCGGGTACCGCGATCCTCGCCCAGGCCAACCAGTTGCCCCAGGCAGTGTTGAGCCTTCTGCAGTAAGCTGAACAGGCGAGTCTGCGATAACTGCGGGAGGAAGTGCATGGCACTTCCTCCCGTTTTGCCGTTGCGAGGTGGATAAAATGGATATTTCGCTTTCGGCCCAACTGCCTGCTGTTGCTTCTGCAGCTCAGGCCCAAGGGCAACAGCAGGCTGGACTCCAGGGGAGCGCCGATAGGCGGGTTAATTCTGCTGCCGCCGACACAGTCGGCCCATCCGATCGGCAGGCGGTGACTGCTGAGTCGCTTGGGGAAGCTCTGTCAAGCATCAAGGACTTTGTGCACAGTATTCGTCGCGACCTGAATTTCGACTTGGACGATGCAAGTGGCAAGATGGTGGTGAAAGTGACCGATCGCGCCACAGGTGAGGTGGTGCGGCAGATTCCGACCGAAGACGCGCTGCGTTTGGCGGAAAGTTTGGAAGAAGCGCGCAGTCTGTTGTTCAAGGCCCAGGCGTAGCGGCGCGGTTCTTGCTGTTGGCAGAGCATTCGCTTTCGAGCGTCAACTCTATGACGAGGTGGTGAAGAATGGCAGGTATCACGGGCATTGGCTCAGGCATGGACATCGATGCAATGGTCGGTGCATTGGTCGCAGCGGAAAAGGCTCCGAAAGAAGCACAACTGACCCGCCTGGCGACCGCGACCACTACCAAGATCTCTGCACTGGGAACGCTACGTACGGCTCTGAGCAGTTTTCAGACGGCGCTCAAGGATTTGAATGACGTCGAGTTGTTCGAGAATCGTTCTGCCAAATCTTCCAGTACCGATCTGCTGACTGCCACTGCCAGCAAGACCGCTCAGTCGGGAACGTATAGCGTCAAGATCGAACAGCTGGCGACGGGTAGCAAGACGGCTACCGCTGCCCTGGAAAGCGATTTCACGACGGGTGTTGCAGGTACCTTGACGATCAAGGTCGGCGATGGAGAGGGCATCGCTGTCGACTTGGGTGAGGGGGCATCGCTGACGCAAGTGAAGGATGCGCTCAATGCAACCCTGGAGGGATCGGGGGTCACCGCCAACCTGCTTACAGATCCCAGCACAGGCAAGGCTCGCCTGGTCATGTCTTCTACCAATACGGGAGAGGGCAAGGACGTGTCGATCGCGACCAGTGCAGGATTGGAAGCGCTTGCAATCGACACGGGTGGAGCTGCTACCGCCGTCGCAGGAGGAGTGTTGGAGCGAGCCCAGAATGCCAAGTTCACGATTGATGGTCTGGCTCTACAGAGCGCGACCAACAAGGTGGAGGGGGCTATTCCAGATGTGGCACTCGACTTGGTGTCAGCGGACAAGGACAAGACTGTCACCATTACGGTTGCGCAAGATAAAGAAGGCGTCAGTGCCAATATCAAGAAATTCGTCACGGCTTATAACAATCTGATCAAGACGACCAACTCGTTGACCAAGGTGACAAAGGTTGGCGAAGATGGTCAGCCGTTGGCTGGTGGGCTTGTTGGTGACTCCAGCGTTCGAAGTATTCTTTCCGGAGTCCAGAGCGAGCTGACTTCAGTTGGCGGTAGCGATGGCGTGCGTATGTTGTCCGATCTCGGCATTACGACTCAAAAGGACGGTACGCTGGCGGTTGATGACAAGAAGCTCGATACTGCACTCGAGAAGAACTTCAGCGCCGTAGGGGGCTTCTTCACGGGCGAAGCCGGATTGATGAATCGGCTTAACAGTCGCGTTGAAGGCTTCAACCAGTCGGGCGGCATCCTGGCGCAGCGGGTGTCCGGTCTGGAGGCAACCAACGCTGATATCAAGACTCAACGGGAGAAGCTGGATCTGCGAATCGAGTCGATGAGTGCCCGTCTTTACGCTCAGTTCAATGCAATGGACACGTTGGTTGCCCAGCTTGCCAATACAAGTAGTTGGTTGGAGAACACACTTTCCAGCCTACCTGGTGTGGTCAAGAAACAGCAGTAAAGACGCCTCGTTTGCTGCCGTTTTTTAGGCGCGAGATTGGCGCTGCTGGTATGTAACCCAATGTCCTTCTGCGTCACCGCTACGTCGGTCCGATGGTGTGCTGGTGAGGGCCCATAAAAGACCAGGCAGCGAGCCAGGGGCTTCTCCTCGCATGGTCAAATGCCATTGTTTTATAGCGCGCTTGTGCTAAAGCTGCAGGGCTAAATGCCGATACAGAGGATAGTCCCGCCACGTATGGAGCACTATTCCCATGTATGCCATGGCAGCCATGAAGCAATATCAGTCAGTCAATACCAACGCGCAGTTAGTGGATGCAAGCCCGCATCGTTTGATCCAGATGTTGATGGAGGGCGGTCTCGCGCGCATGGCCCAAGCACGCGGTGCAATGGAGCGTGGTGACGTGGCGCTGAAAGGGATGCTTATCGGCAAGGCTGTTGATATCGTCGGTGGCTTGCGTGAAGCTCTTAATCAAGAGGCTGGTGGTGAGGTTGCAGCTAATCTAGATAATCTTTACGCCTATATGACTGCCCGTCTCCTGGAGGCAAATTTGAAAAACGACCAGACCTTACTTGATGAGGTGGCAGAGCTGCTGCGCGAAGTGAAGGCTGGCTGGGACGGTATCGCTTAGCGCAGCTATGTTCTTGTTGCGATGGATGGTTCTGCTTTGTCACCATTTGATCCTGGAATCCCTATGTCATCCACTATCCCAACGCTTGAGTCCCTCGCAGACATTATGCGCGAGGCGCTGCGACTTCGGGATTGGGGCGTGATCGCATCCTTGGATTTGCAATGCCGCGAGCTGGCTGCCCATCTGGCTATTAGTGAGGATAAGAATGCGCAGAAGAACATTGAGGATCTTTTGCAGCTATATTCTGAGCTTGAGCAAGCAGCGCGCAACGAGCGCGAGCGTGTTGCTGGTGAGCTGACCCGCCTCAGTCAGTCCAAGCAGGTTAACAAGGCTTACAGTACATTTGACTGATCAATTGCGGCGTCCTCGGAAAGGTGGAAAATACTTCTGTCTTTCCACCTTGTATTGACTGTCTCGTTAGCGGTACTCGCACAGATACGCGGTATCTACCTTGACCTTCAGCTGAAACTTGCTGTTCGCCGGCACGGTGAACTGGCTGCCGCTGGCGAAGGTTTCCCAGGCATCGCTACCCGGCAATTTCACGTCCAGGCTGCCGGCAACTACGTGCATGACTTCCAGTTGGGCGGTGCCGAACTCGTATTCACCTGGCGCCATGACGCCGATCGTGGCCGGGCCTTCAGTCATGTCGAAGGCGATGGATTTGACGGTGCCATCGAAGTACT
>Ga0209024_1001168_pt1 | contig 25500 bp, 22 predicted proteins | sample AutmiccommunBRH5_FD_187380 | JGI IMG/M metagenome (GOLD analysis project Ga0209024, IMG submission 187380) | Deep subsurface microbial communities from Mt. Terri, Switzerland - Autotrophic microbial communities BRH/5 (SPAdes) (version 2) | ecosystem: Environmental > Aquatic > Deep subsurface >...
GTCGCCATAGGACTGATCGAGCAGGTCCGTCGACACCCGGCGGTTCGAGGTCACCGTGCCGTCGCCGTAGGTCACATTGAACATCAGGAACTGAGGGCTTTTGCCCTTGGACTTCTTGCCGGCCATGCGTGGCCTCCATTCGGTAAGGACGGGCCCGCCGATCCCGGCCGGGCCGTCGCAGAATTGACTGCGGTGGAGGAATGCCCCCAACGCGCGGATCAGGACATGACCCGCGGACGGTTTCGTCGCGGCGCATATCTATACATGGAACCGCGAGAAAGCAAGGTATCCCTTGGATTTTGGGCGCTCGCGGCACGCCGGCCGCGGACCGGCCGGCCGCCCCTCGCCCCTAGCCCCTTGTTCCCACGAAGCAATTCAGAAGCCCCGCCATCGCGCCCGGCCCCGGCCCGCCGCCGCGCCACGAAAAACGCCCTGGCTCCGGCGAGCCAAGGCGTTGAAGGAATTGGTAGCGGAGGAGGGACTCGAATTTCGAGAACCCTTATCAGGTGAATATTTTATGTTATTTTATACTATTAATCGTTTGACATTTCCTCCAATCGGAACATAAATAGAACAAATTGACTAATGACTTATTGGCTTGGTGACACTAGATTTTGCGCAGTGAAAAAAGGAGGCCACTAGATGCTGACATCACTCGAGCTTTGTGCTGGCGCAGGGGGACAGGCGCTAGGACTGGAAGGTGCCGGTCTAGAACATCAAGGCCTTGTCGAAATCGACGCGCATTGCTGCGATACACTCCGTCTAAATCGGCCCCACTGGAATACCATCCAAGAGGATTTACGTATCTTCAAGGACCGCGCTAAGGAGTTCGAGGGCGTTGACCTACTTGCTGGCGGATTACCATGTCCCCCTTTCTCGGTCGCTGGGAAGCAGCTCGGGGAGCGTGATGAACGTAATTTGTTCCCAGATGCCCTCGACATTGTCGATGCTGTGCGCCCGAAGGCAGTAATGATTGAGAACGTTCGGGGCTTCCTTGATGCCGTCTTTGAAGACTACCGGCAAAACTTCAAGTCGCAACTCAAAAAGCTAGGATACAAAACAGACTGGCGCCTTTTGAATGCCTCGGATTTTGGGGTTCCCCAGTTACGGCCGCGTGTTGTCATCGTCGCGATTGCGGATGAGCAAGCCGACAGCTTTGAATGGCCAGATCCATATCCACACAATCCTACATCAGTCGGTGAAACGCTGTATGAAATGATGGCAGCCCGTAGATGGCGCGGCGTAAACAAATGGCGTGAGCGCGCCGACGATATCGCGCCCACCATCGTTGGTGGCTCAAAAAAGCATGGCGGACCGGATCTTGGACCAACACGGGCAAGGCGCGCGTGGGAGACCCTAGGTGTCAACGGAAAAACCATTGCTGAAGAAGCACCTGATCCAGATTTTGTTGGCATGCCTAGGTTGACCATAGACATGGTCGCAAAGCTCCAAGGTTTCCCTGCTGACTGGAAATTTTCCGGCCGAAAAACGGCAGCGTACCGGCAGGTAGGAAACGCTTTTCCCCCGCCTGTAGCAAAAGCGGTAGCAGACAGAATTGTTGAGGCGCTAACTCGCCGCCGGATTAATAGGTTGCGCGCCTAACCTTCCTATTTCTTTTTTTGTATGGCATCTTCCGGCTGTTCCCATGCACGAATAGCCGGTGAGAGTGGTGCGAAAAACGTTACCGCGAAGCATCTTCGGGCCTAGTCATCCAGATTACCCCGTTCTGAAATCGATTGGAGACGAGATTGATGCTCGGGCTGGCGGTCGCGCCGCCTTGTGTGATCGCCTTCCAGTTCTGTTACGGGATTGTATCGACGATGTTCTAAAAACGCCCAAAACGGGCCGAATATCGTATGCTCAGCTCGAAAAGACTGAAAAGACCCACATTGGCACATGTGTCGAAATTGAGCTTCGGGATTTTCTTGGCGTCCAAAAAGGAAAGCTTGATACCGTAATCGCGGGTTACGACACGGACATTAAACACACAATGGGGAGCAACTGGATGATCCCCAAGGAAGCTCAAAACCATCCCTGCATTCTTGTGGCCGCAGATGAAGCCTCAGGCCTCTGCTATCTCGGCCTGATCGTTGCGAAGCTTGAATACTTGACGGCTTCAGAAAACCGGGATGCAAAAAAAAGTGTTTCCGCGTCCGGGTTTGAAAACATTTTCTGGCTCATTCAAGGTGAGAGTTACCCCGCCAATTTCTGGCAGACGATACCCCCCGGTGCGGTAACCCGCATTTTCTCAGGAACCAGCGGGAATGAGCGCGTAATAAATCTGTTTAGGGAAGTGCAAGAAAGGCCGATTTCACGGGAAGTCATCAACGCAACGGCCAAGCAAAAAGACTTCACCCGCCGGATTCGGTCTGACGCCGGCCGGGGCACCCGCGACCAGCTTGCAGACGAAGGGATCGTCCTCCTATCTGGCGCATATGGCAGCGAGCTTATCGAGCTCTTTGGCCTACCTGCTTGTGGAAAGAGCGAGTTTATCTCCTATCGGCCCAAGACGAACCAGGAATGTGCCGCTGCACGCACCTTTGGCTTTAAGGTCTGATGGCAGACAAAATTTCAAAAGCCCGGCGTAGTGAGAATATGCGCCGGATCAAAAGCAAAAATATGAAGCCGGAATTAATCGTGAGACGGCTCGTTCATGGTATGGGGTACCGATATCGCCTCCACAGAAAGGATTTGCCAGGAAAGCCGGACTTAGTGTTTGGCCCAAAGAGAAAGGTAATCTTTGTCCACGGTTGCTTTTGGCATCAACACCCATCAGCCCATTGTGTTGATGCTAGGCTGCCGAAGTCTAACACTGAATATTGGTCAGAAAAGCTCGGTCGAAATACGTTACGAGATGCCGCAAGTATCGCAGAGCTTGAGGCGTCTGGCTGGCAGACTTTAGTCGTTTGGGAATGCGAGTTATCCAAACTTGACCTGGTTCGGCAACGACTTCGATCTTTTCTCGAAATTGCCGGATAATGGCCGTCAATGCTCAGTCCTGCTCCAATATCCAATCAGTAAGCGCCTCAACTCTCAATTCCCGCCGCTGTTTGCTCCGGGTCCTTGAGCTGACACCCTCTCGGAAATTGGTAATTCGTTTGTCCTCTTTCTCCATATCTTCATCGCCTGGAGGTGCTTCCTTGTAAAGCCGCACAAACTCACCAAGTCTCCCCGCCACGGCTTTTTGAGTAATCTTCTTATCAGCGAGAAGGTCGCAAACTACGAATAGAGAATACAGATGGTTGGGTCTCAGAAAAAATTTTGGAAGCTGTTCATCTTTAGCCAAGACTTTGTTCATGTAGTCAGAAATATATTTGAACCTAGATATATCTTTCGTTTTTTCCCTGTAGACGTCGTTGTACTCGTCGTACACGTCGTTCATGTTCGACTGGGTGTCAGTCACAATTCCTTTTCGGAAATATACCAGCAAGGCGCTCGCGAACTCGACATCGGCCATCCGCCGAATTTGCGAGTCTGTGAAAAGCCCCCATCTTTTAAACTCTTGAAGATCCGCAACTTCTTCAGAAGCCTTTATAAACTTTCCGTTGAAATCCGCGTTTCTAAACTCTTGCGGATTTAGCGAGCGATCTGCCTCATTTAGCCTTTTGAAAATGGCTACTATTTCTTCCTTAGATACGTCCTCAGGCACCACACGTACTACAATCCCGTAGTTCAAAATTTTTCTTCGATCATCAGGTCCCAATTCTGACCATTTCATGCCCGCATATGATTCTTCTTGGTTCGCATCGTCGAGGTGAGTTTTGGTCAAATTGAACTCATCGCGCATGAACTGCGCGAGAGTATTCAGTCTTTGTTGGCCATCGATAATACTATGGCGCTGATGGCCAGTATCGGTATCGACTGCCTGTTGCCACATATAGATCTCAGGCATTGGATAATCGATCAGAACTGTTTCTATAAGCCGGATCTTCTGTTTTTCCGTCCAGATCAGACGTCGTTGAAACGTATTGTCGGTAAAGTACTCGCCGCTATTCAAACATGAGACTAATTTTGTCACGTTCTGTTTATCTGGCTGAATTCTTTGGTTGATCATATTGCTGCACCTCGTGGTCCCATTAGGCTCCTGCTTAGAATTTCAATGCCTCGATAGTGGTAGTTAGTTGCATCCTCAAGGGCGCTATATATGCGGTAGTTTATCTTTTGTTTTATTCGATGCTTCAAACTCGCAAATCGTCTTATCTCGCTGATAAGTTTCGTATGTTTGATCAAGTAGGTCGATTTGTGCTCAATCTTATCTTCAATAAAAACGAACTTCTCAAAAATGGGTCTCATATGAGCTTCTTTCAGCTCGGAATGCCCACCAAGCGCATTCGCTCTGCGTAGGTCAGCCCAAATTTGTTCAAATTTGCCTTCTGATATAATCAACAAGTCCAGATCCGACTTACTATGGAACGCCTTTAGCAGCGGTGACTTATTAAAGTTCATACTGAACCCGAACTTCGCGCTACCAACGATGAAAACACTCTCAGGCGTTGTTTCCACGATCTTCGCCACGCCGCTTCTGAAGTCGTAGAAAGTTCCTCGCTCACCAAACGGTTTCTCGTCAAAAAGATAGACATCGTCGTTGAATAGATGCTGTTCACAAACTTCCCGCGGATTGTGATTTAGCAGGAAATTTTTGAACTCTCGTCTGGTCATCACCATCAGCACCACGCTTGCAGCAATGACCCTACCTTAGCTGAATTGGCTAAGAACGCCACCCAAGCGCAAATAAGCGAACATTTCTTATCTGCGGATTAGGGCATAAATCTTACGAATACCTTCTTTATGTTACCCCAGCTGTTACCCCGCCACGAAAAACGCCCTGGCTCCGGCGAGCCAAGGCGTTGAAGGAATTGGTAGCGGAGGAGGGACTCGAACCCCCGACACGCGGATTATGATTCTTCATCTCCCCGCCACATCTGGGCGCGAGTTCTACCACAAACGCGTTTTTTATCAATGCTTTAATATCGTGCGCGTCTTGCCGCACGCTTAGTTACGAATACCTGTGCGTCCCCTGGAAAATCAATGGGTTGCAAGCTCTGACAATCGTTTACGCTGATTCCGTGCGACGAATTTGCGACGATCAATCATTCAAACGACCCTGATTTGCATGAGCCCCCCTTACGCAAGTGGCGGAAACTCTTCTAACCAACCGCTCGAATCACTTCTCCACCTCGAACCGCCGCCACCCCGGCACATGCGCGGTCATCAGCGCCTTGAACAGCCTGCCGTGGTTGGGTACGCGCAGATGCAAAAGTTCGTGGGCGATGACGAAGTCCTGAAAACGCGCGCCCTGGTCCGCCAGATCGCTTGCCAGCGAGATTATGCCCGTGGTCGAACATGATCCCCACTTTCTGGTCATGGGCTGCACGCGGACGATTCTGGGCTTAACTTTCAGCCGGCGCGCCCAGTCCTCGACCTTGCGACGAATAACCGCGTGTCGCGGGTCAGGCGTCATCATCGCCCTCGGAGCCCAGAAGTATCTCGATCACGAGATCGACAATGCGCGCCCGCTCATCCTTTTCCAGGTCTAGCAGCGGTCGATAGAGCGCCGCCCGCAGCTTACGTTGTTCGTCGGCGTTGACGGATGCATTGGGGAAACGAGCCAGGAGTGTTTCCGCCTCCCGTGCGAGATCGCTTGCCGAGAGCCCGGCGCCCTTCAGCAATGCATCGTCCTTGAGCGCCCAAAAAATGCCGAAAGCGCGCGTCGAAAGCCCGCTGTCCGCCGCCGCCTTGATCGCCTCGTCCTTTTCCTTGGCGAGCGCGGCCAAGCTATCCATGGCGGCAAGCCCGGTCGTCTTCCGGTTTTCCAGGTCTTCGAGTATACGATCCGCGCGTTCCTTGATGGACTGCAGGATCGGCGCCGCGTCCGGTTCGTCCTCGATCTCCTTCTGCAGGCCGCGCACCAGATTGAACACTTTGCCCTCGTCCGTTCCGGAATTCTTGCGCAGGGATTCGAGGGTCTTGACGTCAAACGTCACCGACTTGGTGATACTTCCAAGCCCTTCCTGTTCAGCGTTTTCCTCCACCAGACGGCGCGTCTTGTAGGCTAGGTCCCCCACATACCCGACACGGTCCGCATAGGCGTTCCTGACGGCCGCATAGAGCTGAGCAAGGTGCTTGAACGTGGCGATGTGGTCCCGCAGTTCCGGCGCAGGTGAGAGAATCTCCCACAGCGCCTCGACCTCCTTGTAGGCCTCGAAGAACGCCTTTCGCGATTCCGGGTCCAAAAACCGTCCGTAGACCATCTTTTCCAAACGCTCGTCCGGACTGCCCCCTTCGGCGCCTTCGAGATACTGCTTCCTGGCCGCCGCGAGCTTTTCAAGCAGATCGTCGAGCAGAAGGTCCAGGTCCTCGATCACCCCGCTGACATCGGAGCTGTCGAACTGCAACGCCTTCTTCAATTCGCGGAGCACGCCGACGAAATCGACGACAAGGCCGACGCGCTTTTGAACGCCATTGGCATCGACATAGGGACGATTCACCCTGGCAATCGCCTGCAGCAGAACGTGATCCCGCATGGGCTTGTCCAGATACATGCAATAGAGCAGCGGCGCGTCATAGCCGGTTAAAAGCTTGTCGGTGACGATCAAAATCTTCGGGTTCTCGGCCGCTTTCTTGAACAGAAGACGCACATCCGCCTCACGCTCCTCCGACAATTGCACCTCAGCCACCAGTGGCCGATCGACGACATCGGCGGCGTTCTCAGTATAAACGGCCTCGGACCACTCGGCAGGCAGAAGCCTATCCAACGCGCGCTTGTACTTGGCGCAGGCCTCGCGATTCACACCGACCAGGAACGCCTTGTAGCCCAGCGGCAGGACTTTCTCGCGGAAGTGCTCGGCAACGAAGGCCGCGACCTTCTCAACCCGGTCGTCGGCCGTCAGGAATGTGCGCAGCCCAACCGTGCGGTCCAGCACCTTGTTTAGTTCATCGATATCGCTGATGCCCTCAGCTTCGGCTAGAGCGAAGAATTCCTTGTCCAGTCGATCGGCGGGCACCGTCATCTCACTGGGCGCCATGGTGTGACGGATCGGCAGCGTCGTCTCGTCCTCAATGGACTCGCGGATCGAGTACTTGTCGAGATAACCCTGTTCGTCGTCGGCGCCGAATATCTTGAACGTTCCCTGACCGACGGAAGTCTTGTCGATCGGCGTTCCCGTGAAACCGATGATGGTGGCGTTCGGAACCGCCGCCATCATGTAGGTGCCGAGATCCTTGGCGACCGAACGATGTGCCTCGTCGATGAAGACATAGATGCTGTCGCGCGTGTTCGCGTCCTTGTCGATGCCTTCGAACTTGTGAATCATCGAAATGATCAGGCCGCGTTTGTCGGTCTTGAAAAGATCCTGTACTTCCGCCTTGGAATTCGCGCGCCACACCGCGATGTCCTGCTGCTGCATCTCGCCCAGCAGCTTTTCGACCCAGCCCTTGAGCTGTCCCTCAAGCTCCGTGCGGTCGACCACGATGACGACCGTGGCGTTCTTGAAGCGCGCCTTGTTTTCCAGAATCAGCCGCGCGGCGGTCAGTAGGGTGAAGGTCTTGCCCGAGCCCTGCGTGTGCCAGATGAGCCCCCGCTTTCTGGTGCTGTCCTCGCAGCGGGCGACGATCTTGTCGATGGCAAGGCGCTGATGCTGGCGCAGGATCGACTTTCGCGTCTCGCCGTCCTCCACATAAAACAGAATCCAGTGCTGCAGGGTGCGCAGAAAGTCCGTGGGCTCGAAAAAGGATTGAACGGCGAACTTGTAGGTTTCCTCCGGCTTCTCCTTCCAGCGCGCCATGAATCGGCGCGACGGATTCCAGGTGACGCCGTACCAGTAATCAAGCAAATGCGTCACGTTGAACAGCTGCGGCGCGCCGATCAGTTCCGGGGTTTCGATCTCGTAGCGCCTTAGCTGCCTGATCCCGCGATCGATCGCGCCCGCATCCTTGGGATTCTTGTGCTCGACGATGGCGACCGGTATGCCGTTGACGACGAACATGACGTCCGCCCGGTTGCCCTTGCGCGCCGGTGGTTTCAGCTTCCACTCCCAGGTGACGTGGAACGCGTTGGCGCCCGGTGTCTCGAAATCCAGCAACTGCACGCGCCGATGACGCTGCTCACCCTGATCGTACCATTGACGTTCGCCGCGTAACCAGGACAGCATCTCGCGATTGCCCTCGATGGTCGGCGCGATGGCTTCCAGCTTTTCGACAAGCTGTCGAAGATCGTCTTCACCCAACCACGGGTTGAAGGCGGCCAGCTTGGCCTCAAGCTCGTCGCGAAACAGCATCCCCGCCTCGCCGCCGCGCTTCTGCTTGGCGACTTCGGGCGTGACAGACGTCCACCCGATCTCCACGGCGTGTTTGACCATGGGAAACTGGACGGTTCCGGCTTCGCTTATTATCAGCTCGGTCATTGTCACATACCTGAAATGCGTTCAAACATGTCGTTTCCCAGTTGAATCCGCGACTCGGAAGACACATAATCTCTTTGTCGGGTGCCCCTGGTGGGCTCGATATGGCTTGCCCAGCCCGACATCACCCTTCCCCAGCGGGAAGGGTTTTCTGTTTGTAGCCCGCCCAGGCCGTTCTCGCGGCCTCGACCAGCGGCGATTCCTCCGGCCACACCTTCAATCCGTCGAGCAGCCTGCCGTCCTGCCTGCGATAGATATGCGGCAGCAGCATCTCGAAATAGGGATAGGCGAGATTCCCGTCCTTGAAGGCCCGATAGACGTTGTAGGCGAGCAGATCGGCAAGCTGCACACCATTGGACAGCTCGCTCGCCGTAAAGAATGGATACTCGACGATGTGCGGGAACTGGGTGTTCTGGTTTCCCGCGCGCTGAAAATAGGCGTGCTTCATCGCCACCGCCCGGTTGAGCTGCTTGCTGGTGTCGTCCATGACGATCAGCGCCTGATGCTTCGGATGATATTCGCGCATGTAGTGCTGAATGCGTTCCAGCAGAAATTCATAGGCCTTCTTGTGCAGCGTTTCGTGCGTCATGTGATCGTGCAGATGCCGCTTATCGATCACGGCCGCCATGACCACCGCCTTGCGTTGCGCAATTTGATCAAAGTAGGCCGTGACCAGCCGTTCGATGTCGTCGGCATGAAGCGCGTTGAGAAACGGGCTTCGTTCGCCACGTTCCTTCGCGTTTCTGACCCAGTTGGACTTGACCTCGCAATCCGCCAGTTCGAATCGTCCCTTTCCGTCGCGCCGCAGATAATCGGCGAGCTCCAACTTGACACGGGAAATCGCCTGCTCCAGCGGGTGCCACTGCCTTTCGAACATCCCGACGCAGAGCAGCACGTAAAGATGATCCTTCGGGCGTTCCGCCGTCCCGGCGGAGGGATCACGTGAGCCCGACTCGTCGAAATAGAAAAAATACATGGCTCAAGCCTCCATCGCCACGGGCAGCGGCACCGACGCTTCCCGCAGCTGGTCATTGGACAGGACGGATAGATCGAGGTCCGAAACCCTGATCTCCCCGGTCATCAGCTTGTGCAGCAGCGCCTTGAACAGTTCGTCCAGTACGGCGCGCTTTCGGCGATGCAGATCGATCTTGCGGTCGATGGCGTCGAGGATGGCGACGATCTCTCTCTGTTCGTCGAGAGTGGGAGGGATTGGAACTGGAAAAGCCTTTAACTTCGTGCTGTTAATGCAAGCAAGATTGGTGGTTTTGTGAGCTACTTTGAGAAAGTAGGCTTTGCCGTATAGGCTCTGAGCCAAGTAGGCAAAGTACTCGGGAAGCAGCCTCCTTCGATCAGGCCGGACGGCGAAAACGTGGTTCTGATGCACGCACAGATCCAACTCTCCACGCCATATAAAGCCTCGGCCGAGCTTGTCGAAATCGCCTCCTTCCGTGAGAACGACATCGCCGGGACGGAGACGATAGCGTTCAATATCTGTCTCTCTGATACGAATATCCTTCATCTCAGTCAGATCTAAGTGCCCGTCTTGGACGTTCGCCACCCGCAAGTAGGGCACATCCACCATCTCCACGCCGGAAACTTTCCGGCCTTTCGCGACTCCCGTTTGAATCGTGGCACAATCATCAAGCGGACTTTCCTTCCAAGTCTCGGGCGTTGGACCGAACTCGGTTTCTTTCTGCGCCTCGCCGCGCAGCCCGCGCGTGAACAACGCCCACATCGCCGCGCGCTTGAGGTCCTGGGTTAACTGCGTGCTGCGATCATGCAGCTTCATCGCCTCCCGAACGCGCGCCAGCGCGCGAACGATGTCGCGCTGCTCGTCAAGGTCGGGGTGCGGCACGTCCAGCGCGGCAAGGCGGTTCCGCGACAGGTTCGGAATCGTCGTCTTGTTCCCGGCGCCTTCGAAGATGCCAAGCTGGGTAAAACCACATTGCAGAAAGTAGACGTAAAAGCGCGGATCGACGTCGTTCTTCAGGGGGCGAAGCCGATGCAGGTGGTTCTGGAACGACATAATCTCTTGCTCGCCGCTCCAGATCGCGGCCCGGCCGATCTCGCCCCCCTCGCATACCAGAAGATCGCCCAGGCGGAGGAGCTTCCCCCGCAGTTCGTGCGGAGGAATGGCCATCTCGTCGACCTTCGTCAGATCGATCTCGTCCCACAGGACATTTGACGTCCGCAGGAAAGGTGTCTTCTCCGCACCTTCGCGCGCCGCGGCGGACATCGTCTTTCCAGCGCCGATCTCAAACAAGTCGCCCAGTGGGCGGAGGGGCCAAGCTTCGTTAATCACAGCCGGACCAGCATCTTCGCGAGCGACGCGTCGATGTCCCTTGTCTGGCCATCAAGTTTCAGGAGTTCGGCGACGATATCCTTGATCGGACGCTGCGCGACCTCGTCGGCCCGCGAAACCCATCGACCAGGGCTAAGATTGTAATCAGCATCAGCCGCCTGCTCACGCGTGATGACGGCGATCTCGCCCTCGACCGGCTCGCCCTTGAGGAATGCGGCCGCCAGCGAGCGGATATCGTCCTCGGGGATGAAGTTCTTGGGGCGTCCCTTCTGCACGCGCCGGCTGGCGTTCAGCAGCACGATCTTGTTCTTGCGCGCGGCGGGCTTGCGCTTTGACAGCACCACGATCACACCGGCAGCGGTGGTGTTGTAGAACAGATTGTCCGGCAGCAGAATTACGCCGTCGACCAGATCGCGGTCGACGAACCACTTGCGGATGTTGCGTTCCTTGTCCTCGTTCTTTGATCCCGAGCCGCGCGTGACCGCGCCCGTATCCAGCACCACGGCAGAGCGCCCGCGCTCGTTCAGGCAGGAAACGGTGTGCTGCAGCCAGGCCCAATCGCCCTTGCCCGTGGTGGGGCCGCCCTGCGTGCGGAAGCGGTCGAAGGGATCGTCGGCGAAGACATCCGGGTTGAACGGCTGATTCCACATGGGATTGGCGACGACGATGTCGAAGGCGCGAAGCCTGCTGTCCGGCGTCTTGAACTTGGGATTAATCATGGTGTCGCCGCGCGCCATCTCGACCGTCATGTCGTGAATGATCGCGTTCATTTTCGCCACGGCGTAGCTTTCGGCCGTCAGTTCCTGGCCATAAAGCTTGAGCGGCACTCGGCTGGTGGGATCGAGTTCGCGCGCCACCAGCTGCAACTTGACCAGCAGCCCGGCGGAGCCGCAGGCGTAGTCGTGGCAATCCTCCCCCGCCTTGGGGCGCATGATATGCGCCATGAGGAAGCCGACCTCCGTCGGCGTGAAGAACTCCCCGGCGCTCTGCCCCGAGCCCTCGGCGAACTTGCGCAGCAGATATTCGTAGGCACGGCCCAGAAAATCTGGTTGCACGTCGGCGAGCCCTAGGCGATAGCGCGGATCGGAGAAGGTTTCGATAACCTTGGCGAGCTTGGCGGGGTTGATATCCCGCTCGCCGTTGCGCTCTGCCGCGAAATCGACAACATCGATGACGCCCGACAGCGACGGGTTGTGCAGCACCACGGCGCGCACGGCCTTGGTCAAATGCTCGCCGATATCCTTGGGGCGCGTGCTGCGCCCCTGGGCGTCGGTGGGCCATTCGTAGTGTTCACGCCCGCTGAGGATGCTCCAGCGCGCTGCTGGCGGCAGATAAAAGCGCAGAAGTTCGTGATCGTCCTCAGCGATCTCCAGCGCGGTTTCCCGATCGCCCAGGTCTTCCGCCAGACGCTCGATCTCGTCGTCGAACACGTCCGACAGGCGCTTGATGAACAGCAGCGGCAGCAGGAAGTCCTTGAACTTGGCCGCATCCTTCTCGCCCCGGATGGAGCAGGCGGCGTCCCACAGCATCTGTTCCATGGGCTTGGTGGAATTCGCGGACGTGGCGCCGCCACGACGACGCCCGATGGCGCCCGCCTTGGCCGAAGCAGGCGTCGCCGCGCCCCCGTCCATATCGATACCCGCCTCTTCCGCGAGCGCCTGAATGACGCTCAACGCCGCCTTGCGCGGCATGTTGACACCGCCCTCCCAACGGTTAACGGTGGCGAAGGAAACACCCAGCCGTTCGGCGAGCTGTTCCTGCGTGAGCCCGAGGCTGTCGCGAATGGCGCGAAGGGTCAAGGCAATGGTCTGATCGTTTGTCATGTTTGTTATATATGTTATATAACAAACAAAGTCCAATGGATTCTAACGCTCAACCGCCGCATAGGTAACCAAGCTATTCAGCGTCGCCCAAATCCGCCCCCGTCAAGCGCCTTCGTCGCCCGTAACAGGCACCCAGAAGTCGCAAGGGTCGAGACGTCGAGGCAGCCTACGTGGGGCATCATCCATCGTCCACCTCTTCACTGTCGCCCGAGCCACCTTGAGAGGCTTCGGCTTTTGCCTGCTTACCTTCAAAGAAACTCTTGATCGTTTTCAATGCATCTCTCACGGCGCCAGTAGCCTCAACAACCTCAGTCGCGCCGCCCGTCAATAAAGCCATACCGACGCGCACGACGCTTGAGCCGACTTGCTTACCTGCACCGCTGGCGACGCCTTCAAAGAATAGACGCGTAATAGGCTTGTTGGCGCCCCCTCCAGCGGGGAGTAGTTTTTTGAGTTCTTTCTCGACTCTTTTCCGCTCGTCGCCTGGAAGCAACTCGACGCATAGCCCTGTAAATTGCGCGGCCGACAAGACGATGATCGTTCGGTCAAAGCTCCTATCGACGACGCCAAACTTTTCCCTCACCAGCTTCCTGGCGTATTGCCGAACGATCCCTTCTTCAATCTGGACTTGAACCTTATTACCGTCGGGCAGCACCTCACCTTGCGTCAACTCTTGTTTCAACCGCTGAGCGCACCATTCCTCGTTTCTGCCTTCATCTAGGAAATCCAGCTCATCCAGCATCCGGCGAACCTTTTGTTGGGGAATTCCAAGCGCCAGAGACATGTCATAAGTTGCCCCCGATGGATCGGCAGACCAACCTGAATGGCACTTTGTCAGCAGACTGAATACCTTCAGGTCCACATGGGTTTTTTGCATTTTTCCAAAGCCATCCCGCAGATACCGCTTAAGAAATTCGACCGCGAATGCCTCCGCGTTCAGATTTTTGATGAGATCGTCGACGCGTGACATGCTATCCCCTCCTCCTCAGTTCTCAGAAAATACGGCAAGGCCTACTAGGTCTTCGTCCACCCTGGCCATACCTGCGACATCGCCCGCAATGAATGGGAGCTCTTCAGGTCGCACTTTCAACGTCAGTTGGACATAATCTGGCACCGGGGCGGGAGCCTCAGGTAAATCAGCGGCGATCTGATCACCTCCTGAAACTCCAGAAAATCGCGTTCGCGTCGTTGAAATAACCTTGTCAGGTAGCGATGCGCCGGCAGCCCCGCATGAGCAACATACGAGACACTCCCAAGGAACTCCTTGGGCAGTAATGGTGCTGAAATCTTGTACCGACGGCCCCAATGCACGGACAGCATGGGCATGAACGATCGTACACCCAAGTTCAGTGGGTGGTGATGACAGATGTTTACCGCAGGCCGTCGCGAGTGACGCAAATTGCGTTTTCAATGAACCGTTATAGAAACAATACGCTGGGATATGCTCCCGAGCTTTTGCTCGGTCAATGAGCTGGTCAATCTGAAGAACATTGGATTGGCCGATCGTTCGCCACACTCCTTCATATTCTTCCTGAGGAAGCCGCAGCCTCTTCGCCTGGACACGGAAACTGACGCCCTTTGCACCTGAAACGAACCACCACTCCCAATCGGCACCGGTCTGCGCCTCTCGATGTTTGTTAAACTGCACGCATCGAACGTCTCTCTGATGGTGCTTAACCTGCCAGTACAATACGGACTCGGTGATGGTTTCTTCGTTGAATGGCGCTCCAAGATTGTGACAATCGACTATCCGGCCCCAAACCCAGGAAGCGCTTTGCTGGAACGTTCCACACAAGGCCATCTTCACTTCCCTCTACTTCCCCGAATATTCGGTTTTGATGATAGCAGAAATATCTAGTCACCCCCAACGACTATGGCGTGTATGGAAGAAAGCAGGCGCGAATTATCGCGAGCATACCTAGAGCTGGATCATCAGGATAATTAGGCCCTAGACTTCACTAAACCTAAATCAAGGTCCCTAAACCGCTCGACCTATAAGAAAAGTTTTTGCGCCTACTTTATTGCGCGACGGACAGCTGAACTGGAGTGTTAAAGTGCAGAAATCCGCGAAAACTGATGCTAAATCGCCAAAATAGAGCCTCACTAGAGCATCATTAGAGCCTCAAAATCCGACTTAAGAACTTGAAATCTCAAGAAACCTGGTTCGGATCAAGATCCTTCGTCAGATTGGCTCTATAAGGTTCGGCGCAATGCGCCAAATTATGCCGACAAGCCCCTCATCTACCCCGTCCGCAGCCAGGACTTCCGCATCAGATGTCTTGGGCAGATATGTCATATACAAACGTATCAGGTTCAAAGGTGTCACAAGCGATCCCGGTCAATCACGATGTAACGAACGGGCGAAGACAAGGTCTTCTTCAAAGATCGCCTTCGCTCGTGCTTTGATCTCACGCTGAACCGAGACGGGCACTCTCCCCAGTCCTAATCGTGATTGGGAGTCGGCCGCACACTTCGCGATGTACTTCGCCCAACCGTACGGGCCAACACCGCCACCGTATTGTTCTGACCAGTCTGCGAGTTGGAGATCAACAGCTTTGCAATGGAAGAAGAAGTGCTCTCCCCTCGTCTTAATCTTCCTTTGATCCCCAGCCGCCCTTTTGAGGGCTTTCTTGATCTCCCCGTGGCTCACGCCTGATGGGTCCAACGTGCCGTGCACATGGATAAGTTCAGAGCTCGACACCTCGAGGACAAAGAACCAAGGGATGTTCCTAAGGTGCGTCCGAAGACGTTGGGCAAGCAATAAATGCGGCGGGGTCTTCGCCACCTCAAAGCTCCGATGCACGGTACGAAAGAACTGTATCGTGAACACGTGTGCGTCCTGTTTGTGATCGGCTGCGAGCGTGTAAAGGTAGAGCTGGCTTGCTAACGACATATCCCGCCATCGCGTAGGCAGGACAGGTGCACTACCGGGATCACGCGGGCGCGTACGATGGATGCGCCCATATATTGCGCCGCCACGCCCGGCCGTCATCGGCTATCGTGTGTGGCGAGTTCGATTGGTCGCCGCTTATACCCTGTTGCTCTCTCTGTACCTTTATCTCTTTTCACTAAAGGCAATGAGTGGAGGCGGGTGCTTGAATTCAACGCAACTATCTGAGTTGTGCTGGCAATTAGCGAGTTTGCCCGACGCAATGCTATCTTGGTTTTGTTGAATTTTGTCATCACAGCCCCGATGTGCTCGCGACACCCTCGGCGACATGTCGCCCTTCTAATTGCGCGATGTGCTGCACCAAAGTGCTCTTTCGAGCCTTAAGTTGGTTCCCCAATCTGAAAACCGGGAGTTGATCCAGTTCCGCATGGTAATAGACGCTACGCCTCGTGATACCGAGAAATCGTGCGATCTCATCCGCGCCATGCAAGATGTCGTCTGCGAGCAAGCCATCTCCTTCTGATTGAAACCGTATGTTTTGGGTCATGCGTTCTCCTTTCTTGTTCAGCGAGATGGCGTAAGCCCTAGTGCGTTGCTCACGCGCCAACGCAAGGCCAGTTCTAAGTTGAAACGAGTGGCTGCAATTGGGTGGTCGAACGTAGAGATAAGCCGTTGACGTTCGGTTTCGTCGAGTTGCTCCTCAACCTTCCCCATGTCAGGATCTCTGCTGTAGACGTTTCGAACCCATCCGACAGGCTCCGTTCTCACGCCGGGTTCAGCGTGCTCCACCAGCTCAGGGAAGCGACCGTCGATAAATACGTGTTCGGCGTCCACGATCACGAGACAAATATCGCCGGCCTCTTGCCGAACGATCCGGCGATCTCCGCTAAGCCAGCCATAGTCCGTGACAAGCTCATCAGGCGCATTCGCACAACCATTAACGAGCGTTGCGGTCTGCCCCACCAGTTCATCGACTATCCATTCAGGGACGAGTTGCAGTAAGCGAACGGCAGTCGGCGCAGCAATCCCCGCAAAATGGCTGAATTCGTTGGCCAGGGACGCCCGAAGCACATCCTCCGTGCTCCACAATCTTATGCGAGCTCCTTTCCGCCTGCTGGCCAGATTGGCTCTCGTGAACTTAAGCGCTTGCAGCGTCCGCAATCCACGTGACGATATGGCGGATGCCTCTGCGGCTTCTTCATCAAGAAACCACCCACGCACCCAAGGATTCTTGATCTCGAGAAGGTCACTCCAGGTATCGCGATCAAAGTCTTCGTGTTTGCCCAAAACATGTCCTCCTTGTTATCGGGAGCCCGGAGGATAAAACCTGACGTATTATGTGTCAATATATTTGACGCACGATACGTCAGGTTTTATTATGCGTAATGGCAACGATTCAAAAACGAGTTTCGAAGCGGACCGGCAAGGTCAAATGGCGCGCAGACTACATGGACGCGTCAGGGACCCGCCGCGCGAAAGCGTTCGACACCAAAGGCGAGGCCTCCGCATGGCTGAGCTCGACGCAGCACCAGTTAAAAACCGGTGTTCACACGCCAGATTCGACGAGTGTTTCATTTGCGGAAGCCGCGAGGCTATTCATTCAGCGCGCAAGTCGGGACGAACTCGAACGCTCGACCATTCGGCAGTACGAAACCCATCTCGATCTACATCTGCTGCCCGATCTGGGGTCTATGAAGCTGTCCAGGATGACCACGCCCATGCTGGAAGGCTTTTTCGACGAGCTTGAGCAAGCGGGGCGTTCGCGTGCGATGATTTGCAAGCTTCTAACGACTTTGCGCAGCGCCCTCTCGGAGGCCCAGCGCCGCGGCCTCATCGCGCAGAACGTCGCGCTCGCGGTGAAGCGCCGCCCCAATAAGCGTCAAAATGGGCATACGACCTTTCCGACCAAAGAAGAATTGAACGCAATCATCACCCATGCCGAGGGTCGATGGCGCCCCCTACTCCTCACGCTTGTCTTCACTGGAATGCGCTCATCCGAGGTGCGCGGCCTGTCGTGGGACGACGTCAACCTGGAGCGTGGAGTGCTTCAAGTGCGACGGCGCGCCGACCGTTGGAACGAACTCGGCGCCCCGAAAAGCAAAGCGGGCTACCGCACGATCCCTCTGGTGCCGATGTTGAGAAAGGAACTGGAATCCTGGCGCTTGACGTGCCCCAGGGGCGATCTGAATTTGGTGTTCCCCAACGGCGCCGGCAACATCGAGTCACTCGCCAATATGCACCGTCGCGGCTTCGCGCCGCTGCTGAAACGCCTGGGCATCGTCGATGAGCAAGGCAAGCACCGCTTTCGAATACATGATCTACGTCATGCTGCGGCGTCTTTGCTGATCGAGGAAGGTTGGTCTCCTAAGAAGATTCAAACCGTCCTTGGACACAATTCGATCCAAATGACCTATGACACCTACGGACATCTTTGGGATGACCACGCGGCTGATCAAGACGACATGGCTTGTATTGAAAACAGGCTCCTGCGTCCTAGAGACTTGGCTCAATGAGCATCGTTATCTTTCATTGCTTCCAGAAAGGATAGAAACGCCGCTCGTATCTGTGACTCATTCTCACCAATCAAATCCTGCACGATAGCTTTATAGCCGTCGGCAAGGCCTCCTGTGTATCCGCTCACCGCCGCATTGTAGAGAGCAAGTACGTTCATCTCCGGATCCATATCATGCATCAGGTCGTGGTATGAACCGTAGGCGCGGAGCAGCAAATAGAGTGTCTCTTGAGGGTCGTGTTTGTGCAGCCCACCAGGGTCTCTCTCGGCATGCTTCAATACATTCGCGGTTTCATTGAACTTGCCCCAGTGCTCTCTTCGCGCATTATTTGAAGCTGTGCCGTGAACTACCTCATGCGCGGTTGCGTTGGGATTCTGTCTGATCGTCTCGCAGAATATCTCAAAGACAGCCATGAACTGATCGTTCGCTTTTACCTCTTCCGGAAGCTCAGAAATCTCTCCATCCAGGTATCTCTGAGCGTACCCAAAAATCATCTGGGAGGTGATATCTCCAAGCTCATCTCTCCCCCGATCATCTTTGAGGTCCCTAAGGATGGCGTAGCTAGCCGCAGCTACGGTGTGGACGGCCAGTATGTCTTCACCTCTCAAAAACATACGAATCGCAGCGTTCAGCTGACGTCTCGCGATGTTTGGCTTGTTCAGATAGAGTTCAGGAGTATCCAACGAGAGCTCCCTTTATCAGAAAGACCTTTAGTACCAACGTGCGATCAATTCGCGGTCTGAATGCGACAAATTTGCGACGAATGTAAAGGCAGAAAACTTAGGCAGAAAATGAAAAACCCCGCAACCTATTGAGGCCGCAGGGTTTTGATTGGTAGCGGAGGAGGGACTCGAACCCCCGACACGCGGATTATGATTCCGCTGCTCTAACCAGCTGAGCTACTCCGCCCCAGGCGGGGAGCCGATGTGCGGGCCCGGGAGCATCCGCGCGACGGCGTGGAGGGATTTAAGGCCCTGATGCACGGGTGTCAAGCGCGACCTGATTCGACCGGGACTTGATCCAGGCCAAGACAGCGGCAGCGGCCCGCGATTAGGATTGGCGCCGTCCCGCCCTCGACACAAGGAATCGGCCGTCATGCGCCCTGATCCCGCGAAAACCGGCCGACTGAAGCGCAGCATCTCGTTGCCGCACCTGGTGTTCTACGGCCTCGGCACCATGATCGGCGGGGGCATTTACGCCCTGACGGGCGAGGTCGCGGGCATTGCCGGCATGCACGCCCCCCTCACCTTCGCCGCTGCCGCCCTGCTGGCGTTGCTGACGGCGTTCTCCTATGCGGAACTGGCGTCCCGCCATCCGGTGAGCGCCGGCGAAGTCCGCTACATGGAACGCGCCTTCAATATGCCCTGGCTGTCGCGGGGCATCGGCTGGCTGGTGGTGGTGATCGGCCTGACCTCATCGGCGGCGCTGACCAACGCCACGGCGGGATTCCTTCAGGACTTCGTCGCCCTGCCGCGGGAGCCGCTGGCCGCCGTCCTGGTCCTGGGACTTGGCGCGGTCGCCATCTGGGGCATCCGGCAATCGGTCTGGCTGGTGACCCTGATCACCGTGGTCGAGATCGGCGGCCTGATTCTTGTGATCGCCGCCACGTCCGGCAGTTTCGCGGACCTGCCCGCCCGCCTGCCGGAGATCGTCGCCGTCGAGGCGGACGGGGCCGCCTGGGCCGGCCTGTTCGCCGGCGCCTTCCTGGCCTTTTATGCCTTCATCGGCTTCGAGGACATGGTCAACGTCGCGGAAGAAACGAAGAACGCCCCGGTCGCCCTGCCGGTCGCCATTCTGATCTGCATCGCCGGGGTCTGCATGCTGTACATCCTGGTTTCGCTGGCCGCCGTGTTGACCGTGGCGCCGGCGGATCTGGCCCAGGAACGCACACCGCTGGCCGCCCTGGTGCGCGGCACGCCCTGGCTGCCGGCCTGGGTGCTCGGCGTGATCAGCATGCTGGCGACGGTGAACGGGATCATGGTGCAACTGGTGATGGCGAGCCGCGTGCTCTACGGCATGGCCCGCGATTCCCTGGCGCCCGGCCATCTCGGCGTGGTGTCGCCGCGCACGCGGACCCCGGTCAACGCGACCTTATGGGCCACGGGGGCCATTCTGGTTCTGGCCCTGCTTTTTCCCGTGGCCACCCTGGCCAAATTCACCAGCGCCGTGATCCTGATTATCTTCGTGGCCGTCAACGCGGCGCTGATCCGGCTCAAGCGCCAGGATCCGTCACCGCCCGGCGCCTATATCGTTTCGTCGTGGATTCCCTGGCTTGGGCTGCTGTCCGCCGCCGTCATGCTGGCGACGGAACTCCGCCGCCTGCTGCTGTCGTGATCGGGAAGCCCGGCGGCCGGGCGGCGTTCAGTTGCCGCCCCAGCGCCAATCGCGGCCATTCAACGGACCGCAAGCGTTGCGCGCACCCTTCATCATGCGGGTTTTTGCCGCGGACGGGGCCTTTTTGGCCTTGTCTGCTGCCGCACCGCCAACCAGTTCGTTCTGCAAACGCTGCAGTTCGGTCTGCTTGATGGCCGGTTTTCGGGTCTTGTCCTGGTCCACCGCACCCCTCCGTCAACATGTCAGGTTTTTGTCAGGTTTGTGGAAAGGGACTCGTAGCAAATACGACTAAAAGAGTCATGTGATATGCGTCACAAGCGTCCAAAAAGCTGTGGAATATTCGAAAAATCGAATGGCCGCCCCAGGACGGGACGGCCATTCAGACTTTACAAGGCTGGAATTTGGCTTTTCAGCCCAGGGATCAGACGCCGGGATTAACGAAAAGGCGGCGCGTCCTCGTTTGCCGCGCCGTTCAGGCTGTTCAGCTTGTCCTGCGAATCCTGCTGGATCGACCGGCTGAGGTGTTCATGGGCCTGACGCAGCAGGGCCTGAGTCGCGGCGGGCGAAGCCGTGCGGGCGACCGGTTCCCGATAGCCTGACGCCAGCCACGGTCGGTCCGTCAGATCGCCCTTGGGCAGGACGCGGACCACGGGTTCCGGGTCCTTGACCCAGGCGTTGACCGTGGGCGGCGCCTGATACTGGGCCGGGGCCGGTTTGGCCGGGGCGTCAAAGCGCGACGGATGCTTGCCGTAATAGTTGACCAGCCGCCGGTCCTCGCCGGCCACGGGCTCGCGGTAGCATTCAACGCCGCCGCCGAGCGCCGCGTAGCAATAGGTCGGCTCGTAACCGGCGACGCCTTCTTCGTACTTGTCCACGTAACCGCACGCGGTCAGCACGGCCGAGAAGGCAATGGCTGCGATGATTTTTCTCATGGGCGTTCTGTCCCATCCTGCGTCAAAACTCGTCCGACTTCAGGATGGCACCCGATGGTTAGCAATCGGTTAATTCCGGCCGTGCAGGCAGCCCGTCACCCTTGCCGGAAAAGTTTGACGAACGCCGACAGCGGCGGCGCGCTGGTGGCGAAGCCGAAGGTCCCGGCATCGAGCATTTCCCGGGCGTCCGCCATGGCTCTTCCGTAGGCAGAGCGAAACAGGGAGCCGCCGACGCTGATGCGTTTGACGCCGAGTTCAGCCATTTCCTGAAAATTCAGGGTCATGCCGGCAATGCCGCCCAGGACGTTGACCGGCCGGTCGACGGACGAGATCACGGCACGCACGTCGTCCGCCGTCTTAAGCCCCGGCGCGTACAGAACGTCGGCGCCGGCTTCCTGATAGGCCTGGAGCCGCTTGATGGTGTCATCCAGATCCGGGTTGCCGCGGATCAGGTTTTCCGCCCGGGCGGTCAGCACGAAGGGCGGGTTGACCGCGCGCGCCGCCTCGACGGCGGCCGTCAGCCGGTCGACCGCTTCGGCCATGTCATAGATGTTCTCGCCGTCGTAGTCCTCAAGCGATCCGCCGGCGAGCCCGGTCCCCGCCGCAAGCCGGATGTTTTCGGCGACGCCATCGGCGGTTTCGGCGTAGGCGTTCTCGAAATCCGCATTCATGGGCACATCGACGCTGGCGCTGATATCCCGGAAATGGGCGAAATGATCCTCAACCGTCGCGTCGCCGTCGGCCTGGCCCCGGGAAAGATTATACCCCGCACTGGTCGTCGCCAGCGCCTTGAAGCCCATGGCTTCCAACATGCGGGCGGATCCCCGGTCCCAGGGATTGGGGATGATGAAACATCCCGGGTCGGCATGCAGTTTTTGAAACGCCGCTACCTTAGCCGCTTGATCCATGCCCATGCTCCCGGTCAGACATCATGAATTGACGTCGATCACCGTGCGGCCGCGCAGCTGGCCCTTGAGAATCTTGCCCGCGAGGTCCGGCAGATCGCCCAAGGATGCCGTTTCCGTCAGGGCGTCCAGCTTGTCGAGCGGCAGGTCCCGGGCGATGCGGTTCCAGGCGACGATGCGCCGATCCTTGGGACAGGTGGCGCTGTCGATGCCGCACAGGTTGATGCCGCGCAGAAGGAACGGCAGCACCGTGGTTTCCAGCTTGAACGACCCGGCGTTGCCGACGGAGGCGCAGGTGCCCCAGTACTTGAGCGTCGCCAGGACCGTGTGCAGGGTCGGCCCGCCGACATTGTCGATGGCCCCGGACCAGCGTTCGCGGGCGAGCGGCCCCTTGGGCGCCTCTTCCAGTTCCGCCCGGTCGACGATGGTCGTCGCCCCCAGGTCCTTCAGATAGGCGTGGGATTCCGGGCTGCCCGTAGAGGCCGCGACCCGGTAGCCCAGATTGGCCAGGATCGACGTGGCGACCGAGCCGACGCCGCCGGAGCCGCCGGTGACCAGCACCTCGCCGTCGTTTTCCGGCGTCAGGCCGTGGTCTTCCAGAGTCATGATCGCCAGCATGGCGGTGAAACCCGCCGTGCCGACGGCCATGGCGCGCTTGAGGTCCAATCCCTTGGGCAGGGGCACCAGCCAGTCGCCCTTGACCCGCGCCTTCTGGGCATGGCCGCCCCAATGGACCTCGCCGACGCGCCAGCCGGTCAGGATGACCTCGTCGCCGGGCTTGTAGGCGGGATTGTCCGAGGCCTCGACGACGCCGGAAAAATCGATGCCCGAGACATGCGGATAATCCCGCACCAGCCGCCCCAGGCCGTTGATGACCATGCCGTCCTTGTAGTTGATGGTCGAATACTTGACGGCGACGGTGACGTCGCCCTCGGGCAGACGGGCCTCGTCGATGTCCTGAACGGACGACGATACCTTGCCGTCGGTTTCTTCGAGCAGAAGTCCTTTGAACGTGGACATGAGCGTGCCTCCCGGGAGCGGTGTTCGATGTGGATGGGTTGTTAATGGGTGTAGAGAAGCCCCCGCCCCGGGTCAACGGGGGAGCGCGATCAGCCGGCCAGCCGCCAGGCGAGCGTCTCGCCGCCGCGGAAGGCGATCAGGCGGTCGCCGTTCGGCAGGTCCACGGCCTCCGGCTGTTCCCAGGACTTGCGCTCCAAGGTGATGGTCGCCGCGTTCGCGGGCAGGCCGTAAAAGGCCGGGCCGTTCAGCGAGGCGAAGGCTTCCAGCTTATCCAGGGCCCCGGCCTTGTCGAATACCTCGGCATAGACCTCGATCGCCGCCGGGGCGGAGAAAATCCCGGCGCAGCCGCAGGCCGCTTCCTTGGTATGGGCCGCGTGGGGCGCCGTGTCGGTGCCTAAGAAGAATTTCGGATTGCCCGAAGTCGCGGCCTTGACCAGGGCCTGGCGGTGATGTTCCCGCTTGGCGATGGGCAGGCAGTAAAGATGCGGGCGAATGCCGCCCCGGAAGATGTCGGTGCGGTTGATGACCAGATGATGCGCCGTGACCGTCGCCGCCACGCCCGCCCCCGCCCCTTCGACGAAGGCCGCGGCATCGGCCGTGGTGATGTGTTCGAACACGATCTTGAGGCCCGGCAGGCGGGCCGCCAGGGGGGCCAGGGTGCGCTCGATGAACACGGCCTCGCGGTCGAACACGTCGACGTCGGCATCCGTGACCTCGCCGTGGACCAAAAGCGGCATGCCGATCTCGGCCATCCGTTCCAGCACGGGATAAACGTTATCGATGGCGGTGACGCCGGAATCCGAATTGGTCGTGGCCCCGGCAGGGTAGTACTTCACCGCCGTCAGCACGCCGTCCTTGAACCCGGCGGCCAGATCGCCCGGGTCCGTCTTGTCGGTCAGATAGGCCGTCATCAGCGGCGTGAAATCGACACCTTCCGGCACGGCGGCCAGGATGCGGTTGCGGTAGGCCGACGCCAGGGCCGCCGTGGTCACCGGCGGCACCAGGTTGGGCATGACGATGGCGCGGCCCATCTGGCGCGCCGTGAAGGGCACGACGGCGGCCATCATGGCGCCGTCGCGGAAATGCACATGCCAGTCGTCGGGCCGGCGGAGGGTCAGGGTCTGCGGGTCAGTCACGAATTAGACGGCCTCTCCCAGGACTTCGAGGACGCCGCCCTTGGGCACCCCGCCCAGAATGTGGTGCTGGTGCCAGACGGCGTAGAACAGAAGCGTCCAGGCGGCCTGCATCTCGCGCTTGCCGGCGTTGCGGAACAGGCTTGCCACCGCATCGGGGCGGCAGATTTCCGCGATCCCCGGCTGGGCCGCGACGAGGGGGCCCAGGCGCCGGCCCTCGGCCACGATCCATTCGCCCACGGGCACGGTGAAGCCGCGCTTGGCGGCGAACGGCCGGGACATCGGCACGACCTTCTCCAGCCATTTGCGCAAAATCCATTTACCGCGACCGCGCCGCACCTTCAGCGTATCCGGCAGGCCGAAGCCGAAGGCCGCCAGCTTGGGATCCAGGAACGGCACCCGGCCCTCGACCCCATGGGCCATCAGACAGCGGTCGAGCTTGGTCAGCAGATCGTTGGGTAGCCAGTCGGCCATGTCCACGGCCTGGGCCCGCTGCAGCGGCGTCCAGCCCTTGCCCCGGGCGTCTTCCTCGGCCACTTCATGGCCGGCGCGCCAGGCGCGATTTTCCTCGCGCAGGACGCCCAGGCCTTCCAGGGCCCCCCGTTCGCGCATGGGCCGCCCACCCAGGACGCGCCAGCGCACCGCCCGGCGATAGCGGCCGTAGCCGGCGAACACCTCGTCCCCGCCCTCGCCGGACAGGATCACCTTGATCCCCGCCGCGCGGGCCGTGCGGGCCAGCTTGTAACTGGGCAACACGGCATAATCGGCCGCCGGATCATCGACGGCGGCGGCGATCTCCGGCAACAGGTCCCAGAAGTCGGCGGCACCGAATTCGACCTCGTGATGGTCGGCGCCCATATGGGCCGCGATCTCGCGGGCCAGGGCGCGTTCGTCATGGACCTGGGTGCCCGAGAACCCGGCGGTGAAGGCGGTGACGGGCCGTTCGTTCAGGCGCGACATCATGGCCAGCAGAATCGTGGAATCGATGCCCCCGGAAAAGAACATGCCGTAAGGCACGTCCGAACGCTGATGCACCCCGACCGCGTCATCCAGCAGATCATCGAGCCGCATCAAGGCATCCGACCGGCCCAGGCCCTTGGGCGGGCCGTCCGGCAGGGCCGACATGCGGTTGCGCCCGATCACCCGGCCCTTCTCGACGATCAGGGTTTCCCCCGGCAGCACCCGTTCGATCCCGGCGAAGGGCGTTTCCCGGCCCGAGGAGAACTGCATCTGCAGCATCTCGTCCCGC